>Ga0210377_10002960_pt1 | contig 14673 bp, 11 predicted proteins | sample PLM4_65_b1redo_FD_155480 | JGI IMG/M metagenome (GOLD analysis project Ga0210377, IMG submission 155480) | Groundwater sediment microbial communities from an aquifer in East River, Colorado, USA - PLM4_65_b1 redo | ecosystem: Environmental > Terrestrial > Soil > Riparian zone | place: USA: East...
ACAACCCTCTCTTGGCTTATGTTAGACTTCATCTCGACCTTCCTCGGTATGGTTTGTGCGCTACACAAAAGCATATCCGATGAAGGTCTTTTTTACCTCCCCAACTTATGACTTTAAGAAAGCCCTGATGCAGCCTTATTAAACTCCCGTATAAGCAAAAGCCGCCCAATAGAAAGGTGATTCAAAAGCACGTATATCTGGATCATCCAATGCAATATGCTGATAAAAGGTCATAGCGGTCTCTGCACTTATGCCAGCAACTTGCCCTTTCGCAATTTGTCTGAAAAATTTTGTTTTTTCTCCGGTTGTGCTGTCCCGCAGCCAGATCTGTCCCTGACGCAGAGCCTCTTGCGGCGATTGTCCTTCTGATCGCCACAACATGTAGAAACGCGCCATCAACATGGCGGTGCTCCTATCAGCCACCTGCCACATTGACCCGATCACACCGGGCACACCAGCCTGCATCATCCCTGCGGGCAAACCAACCATCTCTTCGATGAGTTCCAGACCTGGCACACCGGTTTCGCAGGCCGAGAGAACCGCCAGGCGAGTTTGGTCCAGGTTAAGCTCGAAGAGCTGAGGCAAAGTTAATGAATGGTCGGCTAATAACAGCTTGAATTGTTCGGTCTCGTTCAGCTTGGATCCGCTCGATTTAGAAAGTTGGAAATCATCTGCCCAACTGGCTTTGCCATGTGTGGAAAAATGCAAAATATGAGCATTCTGCATTTCTAATGTGACAGATTCAATAGTCGCAGATTGCCCCGCCAAATGGCAGGTATCTTCAGGCTCGAATAAATCAAGAACCGCCTGTACTTCATCCGCGGCAAATGCCAGACTTCCATCCGGATTATTGACTACCATAAGGCGATCAGCCGGACGTTGCCCCCCCTTCTGCGCCTGCCACAAGGCATGTACGGAAGGGGCATAAGAGATGTTTACCTCATCCAAAGCATAGCGGCGGCCCGTGGGGCGTGAATCGTCCACAGTCCAGGCGGCGTGCAAGGGCAGGAGGGCAAGGATCCCGGTAGGAATCAGGGTGACTGCCGCACCGTTTTCCTTGATGATGGCGACAACATCCCGCATGGCGACATCCCACAACCATTCGGTGATCGTATCCAAGTTGTTTTGCCATGTCTTGAAAATTTCACCCTGCCGCTCATCCTGTTCCTTGGAAGCGCTATTCCATGAACGATACGCCGGAACATATCCATTTATTACTGCCCCAATATACGATTGGATGATCTCATCTGATGTTTTGGTTTTGAGCATATCGCGTTCCGCATCGGATATGCCCCAAACATGTTCCTGTAAAGCAGACTCCCCCAAAACGAGTTCGATATGTTGTATCCCTTGGCGGGTGAGTACCAAGGCAAAGCCCCCCGCGGAGGTGGACACCAGATACACCAACGGTTTCTCAAATGCCTGTTCTTGAATTTCCGAGCAGGGCATGTCTTTTTGAAAGTAACGATACTGTGGATGGCGCTCCCCAGCTTGCTCACGGATGGCTGTAGCTGCGGCTTGCAGGTTATCCAGGGCTTGGTCAACCTGGGACAACCAGTCTACCGGGCGAGTCCCGCCAGAACCCACCATGTCTTGTAACCGATCATACGTTTCCATGGCTTGCATATACGCCTGATAAAGACCATCAAAGCCCAATCGTGGCAAATGCTCCAGATCCTGCCGCTGATGTTCGACAGATTCCCGCAACAGTTGTGCGCGGCCATTTTCCAGCACTTCCACAGCCCGCTCAACTTCTCCCAGGCGTAAGTGGACATACGCCGCCCGAGAGGGGATATTCTGCATTCGGTATAAATTCGCCTGCTTGCCTACACGTGTAAAGGCAGACCGCCTCAGAATCCCTTGAGCCGCCAATGCTTTTCCATACGCATCCCTAGCCAGTTCCCATTGCGCCTGTTCGAACGCGAGATCTCCCAATGTTTTGGCGGTATTAAGACAACTACTGGGGAAAGCTTCGGGTGTTCTCACAAGGAGAGCCTGCTGATAATGCTGGATGGCCTGCGCAAGATTTGCAGCGCGATCTCCTTTAAACCGCTCAATATAAATGGATGCCAGATTATCCTGGGCGATGGCCCAATCCTCCGGAAAGCCCTGGCGCGTGTAGACTTCGAGGGCTTGTTGTGTGTGATAAATGGCTTTCTCAAGATTTTCCGCCCGATCCCCTTGAAGTCTCTCCTTCCAAGCTTTGGCAAGGTTGTCCTGCGTTCCAGCCCAAGCATCCGGGTCTGCCTCCCGGGTTCTGACGGTAAGGGTCTGCTGGTAATGGTGAATCGCCTGCTCAAGATTATCCACCTTTTCACCCCTTAGGCGATAAAGGTAGGCATTCCCCAACGTATGTTGCATGGTAGCCCAATCAAGGGGGGCATCTTCGCGGGTGAGAACGGTCAATGCCTGCTGACCGTGGTAAATTGCGCGTTCCACATTTTCTTCCTGGTCACCCAGCACATGCTGTCTGTATACATTCGCAAGATGTTGTTGAACACCAGCCCAGTCCTGCGGAAGGTTCGTTGGCGTGAAAACTTCCAGCGCCTGATCGAAGCAGTGAATAGCCTGCTCAATATTTTCCGTCTGGCTGCCCCGCACACGATCGGCATAAGCCATTCCAAGGTTATCCATAATAGCAGCCCACTCTTTTGGGGAGGCAGTACGGGTTCTTACGATAAGGGCCTGTTCATAATATTCAATTGCCTTTTCAAGATCATCCGCTCGATTGCCATTGACACGCGTAAAGTAGGCAAACGCCAGCATGTTCTGAGTATCTGCCCACTCCTCAGGGGAATCTGCGCGATTTCTCACTTCCAAAGCCCATTTGAAATGTCGGATGCCCTGCTCAATGTTCTCTCCACGGTCTCCCTGAACGCGGTTCCGAAAGGCGATTCCAAGATTGTGCTGGGTAGCAGCCCACTCGCTTGGGAAATTCTTGCGGGTCCTTACCTCCAGTGCCTGTTCGAAACAGCGAATTCCCTGTTCAACATTTTCTGCATGATCTCCCAGGATACGATCAACATACATAATCCCGAGATAGTTGGCAGCCTCTGCCCATGATTCTGGTGAAACCTTCCGGGTAACTACTTCCAAAGCCAATTTATAATGTTGAATGGCTTTCTCTATATTCTCTACTCGCTTCCCCTGAACACGATTTTCATAAATCTTCGCCAGATTCAGATTTAACAGGCCCCAGCCTGTGGGATTGGACTCGCGAGTCTTAACTTCAATAGTTTGCTGAAAGTAGTAGATGGCCTGTTCAAGATTCTCCCCTCGATCTCCTCGTACTCGATCTCGATAGGCTTCTGCCAACCTGTTCTGGGTCGCTGCCCACTGCGCAGGGTAGGACTCGCGAGTTTGTACTTCCAATACCTTTTGAAAGCAATGAATGGCATGCTCAATATTCTCTGCTTGATTTTCTGTTTGAGAATGTAAGAAAGAATCTCCAAGTCCATATTGCAGTGAAGCCCAAGCATTGGGATCCATTTCTCGAGGAAAGAGTTCCACCGCTTTTTGGCTTAAAAAAAGTCGGCGGGGGGAATACACGCCACTTTCGTGCATTGACATCAATTCACGCATGATCTCAATTAGCTCATTGGAGATACCTGTCTCTTGTGTTGTTTGCGGTTGCTGTTTTTCCGAAGACTTCTCGCGAGCTTCCAAAGCCTGCTGATCATGATATTCCGCCTGCTTAAGGTTTTGTGCAGAGTCTCCCAAGACTCGATTCCCATAGAAAATTGCAAGATCTTTCTGCATCAGCATCCATTCATCTGGCAGGGTCTCAGGAGTGACCACTTCCAATGCTTCTTCTAGGCAGCGGATAGCTTTCTCGAGGTTATCGGATGGGTCTCCAACGGTGCGTTGCGAGTACGCGTTCCCCATGTGATATTTGTTCCATACCCAAAATCTAAGATTGGACTCGGGCGCATAAACTTCTAAGGACTTAGCGAAGTGTTTGATTGCCTGCTCGATGTTATCGGCCCGCTCTCCCCGGATGCGAACCTTAAAGGCATAGCCAAACATATACTGGATAAGTGCCCATTTTTCAGGAGTGGACTGTCGTGTAAATACCTCCAATGCCTGTTCAAGATGGTGGAAGGCTCGTTCGATGTTCTCAGCTTGACCTTCTGTCGGAGTGTTTATAAGACAATCTGCAAGTATGGATTGTAAGTTTGCCCAGAGCAACGGATTCGTTTCTCGAGGTAAATTTTCCAGCGCTTTTTGATATAGAGAAATCCCATGAGGGGTTATAGAGTTATCTAAAGCCTTGATTTCACTCAAGATCCTCTGTAATTCTTTAGGGTTGCCCTTTGGTCGCGATTGCTTTCCTTTAAACCAATTTATCATTTTCCACCTTCATTCCTTTTTCTAATTTTCTTTGGCAGGCAGTGTTCCCCGCCATAGGAATTCAGTAAGCTGTTTTCCAGCTGCTTTTTCATCTTCAAGATTGGCTGGACGTGGCCATTTGATCGCGTCATACAGCAACAAACGATATAGGTCAAAAGTAGATTCAAGTAGATCGCCATACGTCATGGCTGCCTGCAACGCCATCCCATAGGAGATGGTCATCCACAGCAAACTGACCAGGATCACCCATGGTGTCCATGATGCCCAAAGCAAGAAGAGAAGTCCCCAGAACCAGAGTTCAACCAAATAGTCGAGAGAGGCGCGTGCATTCGTCAGATCCTCGCGCACATTCGAAGGCAGTAACGGCCATAACCGCGGCCAACTCACCACCGCATCCAAACCGAACTTGCGTTCAGGACTACGTTCACGTGAGCGCAATACATTTCCCAGATTGGTAGGCAACAGATCATTCGCCTTCGACGGATTCCAGTGCGCCCAGATATCCAGTTGAATTATTCTCTCATGCTGTTTGGCATCCAAATCCCCTTTGGTTTCCAGGTTTTTTAGACGGCGCAACTCATTGTAGTTTTTTTGAAATGATCGTGTGCGTAAAACGATGATACCTTGGCCAAGATAGCTTAAGGGCCAGAACCAATAACCTTCCAAAAGACGCAAGATTGGAAAGCGAATGGCTTGCAATAAGGCAGAAGAGAAAATTAGAATCAATAATCCCACGAAGATCCCGATCCCCTGCTGAACAGGTGTGAGTGTTTGGAGTGTTGCGAGATTTTCCTGCAAGCCTGTTCGCCAGAGATACAAACCCAAGCCGCTCCCCCAGAATAGAAAGGCCGGGCCAAAGAGATAATCCAGCCATCGTTTAGCCAGATCCGAAGCGATACTGCCCCAGAATTTATCCAACATAATTGCTCCTCCTTTTATTTTTTACCAGGACGGACCATCACGGCCCCATGTACATCACAGGTAGGCGGGTCTTCATCTTCCTGAATGACCGGGAAGGATTCATTACACCCACTTGTTGAACACATCCATTTTTGACTGGTTGAAACAGATGTCGGCTTGCCCGCTAAACCACCATACCCACGCGTTCCGTCACTTTGTGCGCCGCTCTGGGCCGTGATTTCATCCTTCATCCATTGACGAACATTCTCCTGCTCAGAAAGAAGGTCGATAATATCAATCGTCATATTCTCGCCTTTTTCTGCACGCTCCAACAAGCTCTTCAACTCATTGTTTAATGTTTCAGGCAGATGGTTCAGAAGCTTTCGAGCGACTTGCAATGTGATTTCGGTTTTATTTGCGGACATATTTTGCCTCCTTCATTAAGATTAAACACCGATGTAGACAAACACGGTTTAATAGAAAGGTGATGCAAAGACATGCACATTCGGATTTCCCCACCACGTTGGCATATTTGCCAAGTAGATGTGCTGAGTGTACCACGTCTCAAAAAGTATGATAAAGGTCTCCACAATACACAGGAATAAAAATGACCGGAACGAATCAGGTATAATTCGTACGTAAGAGTCGGTCCCATTTCTCAAATTTTATTGGAGGTGTCCTGGTGGATCTCTCGAAGCACGCGTTCTTCGAAGGCAAGATCGTCCCGCTGGCGGACGCAAAAGTGAATATAGCCACTCATGGCTTTTTATATGGCACAGCCGTGTTCAGCGGTATGCGGGCTTATTGGAACGAAGAGAAACAGAGTCTCTTCGTTTTTCGTCCCTATGATCATTTTCGGCGGTTGTTGCACTCGGCACGGATCATGTCGATGCAATCGCTGTATGATGAAGAAGGGCTGATCCAACTCACGGTCGATCTGTTAAAAACAGATAACTGGCAGCAGGATGTGTACCTGCGCCCCACTATATACAAAGCAGATCTGGGCATCGGGGTGCGCTTGCACAATCTCAGGGATGAGTTCAGCATGTTTGTGACGGCATTTGATAAATACGTGGCGAACGACACAAATGCACATGTGACCATTTCCTCATGGCGACGCATTGATGACAACGTCATCCCGGCGCGCGGCAAGGTGGCAGGCGCATATGCCAACTCCGCGTTGATCAAGACGGACGCGAACCGCGCGGGCTTTGACGAAGCGCTGGTACTTGATAACAATGGGCATATCTCTGAAGGTTCAGCGATGAACATATTCATGTTGCGCGATGGTGTGCTGGTCACCCCACCCGTGACAGATAATATTCTGGAAGGCATCACCCGCAAGTCGATCATCGAGTTGGCACGCAAAGAATTGGGGCTTGAAGTCGTTGAACGCTCCATTGATCGCACGGAAGTGTTCATCGCCGAAGAAATGTTCATGACCGGAACTGCGGCTCAAGTCACTGCGGTCACCAAGATCGATCATCGTCCCGTTGGCGCGGGAGTGATGGGACCCATCACGACGAAATTCCGCACCCTGTATGAAGATATCTTGCGGGGCAAGAACAACAAATACCTGCACTGGAATGTAGCGGTCAAATAATAAAACGGCGGTGACCAAATTGGTCACCGCCGTTTTTGTTTTGTGCATACGCGAGACACAATCTCGCATGACTTCTAACGAGTCTTCTTGATACGTACCAGCACCAGATTCTTCGTACATTCGGTGGAAGTGGAGATATAGATCGGATCCGAAAGCGGGATATTGCTTTGATCGACGAGTTGAACATATAGGGTCTTAGTGGTTTTGATCGGGGCATTACCCAACACAAATTCAAAACCTGATGGACCATACTCCGGGTTGACGCCGCTCACAGTTTGTAGTTCGATCAACTTGCCATCCAGCGAACCGCGCAACACGACCACCATGCCGATCACAGGGCTATTTTTTGCATCCACCACGGCGCCACCAATGCCGGCCCAGTTACAAAGCAGGTCAGGATGGTAGATCGTACTATCCTGTTGTGTGAATGAACCGGTAAAAGGCGCCTTGGGCGTATTGGTCGGTTTTGGGGTTTTGGTCGGTGGCACCAACGAAAACGGCGTCATGGTGGCGAAAGGTGTAAAGGTGGGACGCGGCGTATTCGTAGGCGTCATTTCAAGCGTGGGACTCGACGTCCACGTCGGTTCCATTTGGATAAGCGTGGGCGTGGTTGTGGGACCCTGCGGTCCAGCTGCGAAGCCGCCCGGGCGCAGGAAATTCATCGACGAATTGGGATTTACGAAGACGATCGCAAAATATCCCACCATGCAGGCGGTGATGATCAAGACCAGGATCGAAAGCATATCCCACATGTTCATGGCGACAGCGCCTCCGCCTCGGGCTCGCGTTGGTTTTCCGTCAAAGTTAAAATCGTCACTCATTGAATTTGCTCCGTTATATAATGCCCATTCATGGGTATGAAACTACTGCGGTGCCAGCACCACATTTGCCTGTGATCTTTGTTCTTCGACCCATTTCCGTAACGCCAATTCCTGCAACGACAACAGCGCATCCGGTGAAAGCGGGCGGTTCGGGTCACGCGCCAGAATCCTAACGATATGAAACCCAACGTCCGTGGCGATCACGTCGCTAAATTGATCCACACTCAGGTTGAATGCCGCGTCTTCAATTTGAAGATTGAGCAGATATCCACGCGGCACCCAGCCCAGATCACCGCGCGTGAGCGGGTCTGCTTTGAATGCCAGTTCGTTGAAATCGGCTCCACCATTTAATTGTGTTAGAAAACTTTGAGCCGTGTCTTGATTATAGAGCAGAATTTGCTGGACGTGTACCTGTTCGGCAGTACTGGGGACATTTGAAATAATTTTGTCACGCATCCAGGCGGATTCAGCCGCCCGCCTCAGAGCCGACCGAAAAGCCTGCTCATTGTACCCATGACCTGTCTGCCACGCTGACAGCGCCTCCGCCCCACCGACTTGCGCTGCAAGAGAGTCAATCCGGGCTTGTAACCCGGCATCATCGAGGGCAAATCCGTTCGTATGCGCGGCTTGTGCCAGCAGCATTTGCGCCACATAGTCTTCGATCACGGCGCTGGTGGCTGCGGCGGAATCGACTGTTTTGCCTAGGGCGGTTTGCGCGGTTGTATAACGCGCAACTTCCGCGTTATACTCGGCGAGGGTAATGCCCTCCCCGTTCACAGTCAATGCCAAAGGTTCGGGGGTGGCGGTGGGAGGCTCGGGTGTAAATGTAGCTGTTGGGGTGGAAACAATTTTAGGCGTAGAAAGAGAAGCGCACGCGGAGAGTCCGAGTGCGGTCAGAAGAGTCAAAAATATCCGAATGAATTTTTTGCTGTTATATGGAAACATCGCCCCGATTATACGTTAAAAATGTTGGGACACGGCGACGCCGTGTCCCAACGAGTTGGTTTAGTAATCCATACCACCCATACCACCAGGAGGCATGGCCGGAGCCTTGTCCTTTTCGGGCATGTCGGTGATGAGCACGTCTGTGGTGAGGATCATGGCGGCGATGGAGGCGGCGTTTTCAAGCGCGCCACGCACAACCTTGACCGGGTCAATGACACCAGCCTGGATCATGTCCACATACTTGTTGGTGAGCACGTTGTAGCCGATGTTCTTATTCTTCTTCTCAATGGCAGTGCGGCGGACGGTATCGATAATGACGGAACCATCCTGACCAGCGTTGGCAGCGAGCTTACGGATCGGGGCTTCGAGTGCCTTGCGGACGATGTTGATGCCGACCTGGGCTTCTTCATCATCAGCCTTGAGTTTCTCAAGTTTGACCGAGGCGTTGATGAGGGAAATTTCGCCACCGGGCACGATGCCTTCTTCAACTGCGGCGCGAGCGGCAGACAAAGCATCTTCCACACGGTGTTTCTTTTCCTTCATTTCGGTTTCGGTTGCGGCACCCACACGGATGATGGCAACACCACCGCTCAACTTGGCAAGGCGTTCCTGCAGTTTTTCCTTGTCATAGTCGCTGGTGCTTTTGTCGATCTCAGCGCGGATTTCCTTGATGCGGCCTTCGATCTCGCCCTTCTTGCCTTTGCCGCCAATGATGGTGGTGTTCTCTTTATCAGAGACAACCTTCTCAGCGCGACCAAGATCAGCAAGTGTAGCGGTCTCAAGTTTGCGACCAACTTCTTCGGAGATCACAGTACCACCGGTGAGGATGGCGATATCCTGCAACATAGCCTTGCGGCGATCACCAAAGCCAGGGGCTTTGATGGCGAGCACGTTCAACATGCCGCGGAGTTTGTTCAATACGAGGGTGGCGAGGGCTTCACCGTCAACATCTTCAGCGATGATGACGAGTTCACGCTTGCCGATCTGAACGAGTTTCTCAAGCAAAGGCACGATATCCTGTGCGGCAGAGATCTTCTTCTCGTTGATCAAAACATACGCATCGGAGATCACGGCTTCCATCTTGTCAGCGCTGGTGATGAAGTAAGCGGAGAGGTAACCACGGTCGAACTGCATACCTTCCACAAATTCCTGCTCGAACTGCATGGACTTGGATTCTTCAACAGTGATAACGCCGTCTTTGCCGACTTTGTCCATCACATCGGCGATCAAATTGCCGATCTCTTCGTCAGCCGCGGAGTTGGTCGCCACAGAGGCAATCTCTTCCTTGGTATCGATCTTGACTGACATCTTGCGGAGTTCTTCCACAACAGTTGCGGTCGCCAACTCAATACCATGTTTGATGAACATCGGGTTGAAACCGGCTTCGAGGGCTTTGAGGCCTTCGTTCACAATGGCGTGAGCCAAAACGGTGGAGGTGGTTGTACCGTCACCGGCAATGTCATTGGTCTTCTGGGCGGCTTCCTTGAGGAGTTGGGCGCCCATGTTCTCGAACGGATCTTCGAGCTCGATTTCCTTCGCGACGGAAACGCCGTCGTGAGTAATGGTGGGTGAACCGAACTTACGATCGATCGCCACGTTACGACCCTTGGGTCCAAGGGTTGCGCTCACCGCGTTCGCAACGATATTCATACCGTTCTTGAGCTTGCGGCGGGCGTCTTCTGAAAAGACAATTTGTTTAGCAGCCATTTTTCATTCCTCCAGAATTAGCCTTCGACCACGGCTAGAATGTCGCTTTCGCGCAGGATGAGCAATTTCTTGCCATCCACTTTTACTTCGGTGCCGGAATACTTTGCATACAGCACCTTGTCGCCAACTTTCACTTCCATGGCGATGCGTTTGCCATCTTCATCGCGCTCGCCCGGACCTGCCGCCAGGATCTTGCCTTCCTGGGGTTTCTCTTTAGCGGTTTCGGGAAGGATGATGCCGCCAGCAGTCATTTCTTCCTGCTCGATCGGCTCCACGATCACACGTCCGCCAAGGGGCTTCAGTTTCAATTTACTTGCCATCTTTATGCCTCCTGATAAGGGTTTGGTTTTTTGCAAATTTTGCATAATCACGAAATTAGCACTCCAACACGTAGAGTGCTAATTCCAAGTTTACCTATTTCGAGAGGTCAAGTCAAGGGGATTGTTGAATTTCTTACAATGTTCTGATACAGACAGACTCACGGACTCGGCGTCGCCGTCACATCAATTCCCCCAGCCTCAGGCGTGGACGTAACCGCTTCCCCATCGACCGAGGAAGTTGGCTCGGCATCATCAGCCAATGACTCGCAAATAGCTTCACCGGCTTGAACGATGCTGATGATCGTTTGATAGCCATCAGTATAGGCATCCGGGTTGGCATTGAGTTCGGCTCTTACTTCATTGAAAATTTCAATCGCTTTTCCACATTTATTATCCGCCCTACGACTCAACGCGGAGAGAACAGAACCATAGGTGTAGTAAAACACGATCGTATCTGGTGAAATCGGAAGTCCGGTGATCTCGTATGGATTTTCAACGAATTCAGGACCAAGAGCCGGATCCGTATAACACTTGTCCAAACCACGTCCCAAACAGGAATCTTCGCCAGAACATCCACGGATCGCACATTTGAAGGAATAGACCGAGCCTTCGTAATTTCTCGAACGGAAGAATACCACGCCCAACTGCCCGTAAATACTAGCATTGGTCGGCTGAAACTCTAACGCCTTTTGGACATTGCGTGCAGCGGCAAAGAACTCGCCCAATTGTGAATATGTTCGTGCGATCGAAAGATACGGACCCGGATCTTCCACCCCGATCTGCTCATTGATCTTCGCCGCCCTATCGAAATATTCCAACGATTTTTCATAAACAGGTCGCGCCGCCTTGGGGTCAGCGATCGCAAACGCGAGCGTACGATAATTAGCACCCGCCCGCAAATGCAAAAACGTGAAGTTCGGTTCGATGTCGATCGCCTTATCATATTCAGAGATCGCCAGGTTATATTTTCCCAGTGTCTCGAGTATGGCAGCATTGACACGGTGCACATCCATGAGCTGGTCTGCGCCTTCACGCGCCAGCGCCTGATTGATATTCTGCTCCGCCTCACTCCACTTTTGTTGATCCAACAGGATCTCCGCGTAATAAGCGAGTGCCAGGGTGTTGGTGTTATCCTTCAACAAAGCTGTAAGCGCGGCCTGCTCGGCTTCCGCCAGAAATTTATCCACCTGCCGCAGATCATCCGCATAGATCGAAGTGTTGGCATTCCAATCCAGTGTAAATGCAAGAATAGCGTAAGCCGTGCTGCTTTCGGGTGCGAGTTCCACCGCTGTTCTGGCGGACTCGAGCGCTTCAAGGAGCCTTTCTTTTTTCTCAGCATTGGTAATCAAAAATGCCGATGAGTAGGTTTCAATACGCGCCAGTTTTGCCCAGGTGTCGGCATCGTTCGGGTTCACGCGTACAGCCTCACGGTAAGCCGCGATCGCGCTATTCAAATTTCCAGCGGTAAAGTTGGCGTCGCCCTCCAACAAAAAAGATTCGACCGCGCGAGTGGGAGTCGGTGTGGCTTGAAATAAAGGTTTGATCTCGCCTGTGGTCACTTGCTGGATGAACCAGACCCCACCCAGGATCATCATCACCCATACGAACATGCGATAGATATTCGATTGGGGTCGGCGATTAAAAAGCGGACGACGTGGTGCAATGTTCATGGTGTGGGAACCGGAGTCTCAGTCTCAACTGGGTTGGTTGGCGTTTCAACTGGACTTGTCGGGGTCGGCGTATCAACTGCTGGATTATTCAAATTTTCCTGGCAGATCTCGATCGTGCGATTGGCGGCATCCATTGCAACCTCATCCGTTGATACCTTGGACTGAAGTTCCTGTACGATCTTCAACGCCTCCCCACACTGATTCATACGCGCCAACGCCAACCCAAAGGTGAAGTAATACTCTGTCACCAACGGACTATTGGAAAGCGGAATACCTATGATCTCCACACCCTCTGAGGTTGTGCCGCCGAAAATAGCAAAACCAAGTTCCGGCAGCGCATTAACGTAATCAAAATTACGATAATACATCACACCCAAATTACCACGCAGACCAGCGTCACCCGGGCTGACCCGCACCGCGGATTCTGCATACTGCAAAGCTTTGGAATATTCCCCAAAAGTCGAGTAGGTGCGCGAGATCAAATAATTGGGTTCCGGGTCCAAAGGATTCAAAGTGATCGCCGTTGTATACGCTTGAACGGCCTCATCCTTCGCAGATAGAGCACGATAATTGTCTCCCAATTCCATATATAGGAGAGCCAGGTTTTTGTTGAACTTGAGCGCCTCTTCATACTCTCGAATGGATTCTTCATAATTTTGTGTGACATTAAGAAGATAACCACGGGCGCGATGTGTTTCTACAATATTCAAGTCAAGTGCCAGTGCGACCTTTGATTGCTCTATGGCCTTGGCGTAATTATCAAAACCAGAATCGACCAGGATCTCAACGTAATACGCCTGAATGACAGCATTGTTAGGATCAAGTTTCAATGCTTCGTCAATGGCTTCCAACGCCTCTCCATTTTTGCCATCCTGAAAATCCAATGCCCAGGCATGCACCGCATGTGCCATGGCATTTGTATTATTCAACAACAAGGCATACTCAGCGTTTTTCTGGGCTTCTTCATATTGACCCGCCCATACCTGAATACGCGCCAAACCCACATACAATGAAGGGTCTTGGGGAGCAGCGCTTTTCGCTGCCTGATATGCTTCAATGGCTTGAGTTAACTTACCCTCATTAAAAAGTTGCTCTGCCTCAGTTTTATAGGCTTCCGGTGAACGCGTCTCCGTCGGTGTGGGACCAGCCAACAATGGTGTGGATGGTAAATACACCTGATTGAAATAATAACCAAACAATACCACCAAACCAAAGACCACCCAACCAAAATAGTTGGGGCGTCTGCGGCGGCGGTTCATACTCCATTTCGTGCTTCTCGGTAAATACATATTTTCATATTATCATTGGCAGCGCAGAGGCGCAAGCCAGTTCTTATTTACTTCTTATCTTAAGGGTGGCAAATCAACGCAAAAGTTTCCTTTTTATGCGACAAGCGGTAAAATCCCTGCATGCAATTTGAGGTTTTCACCCTCCTGCCCGAAGTCTTCCCCCCTTATCTTGAATCGAGCATTCTCAACCGCGCCCGCCAAAAGGGATTGATCGACGTGCGCGTACACAACATCCGCGATTACACCCACGACAAACATCACACCACCGACGACACACCCTACGGCGGCGGCGGCGGCATGGTCATGAAACCGGAGCCAGTCTTTGAAGCCATCGAAACTGTATTGGGACTTGCTACGCCTCTTTCCGACCCCGCACCTGCTTCAAACATCCCGATCATTTTACTCACCCCGCAGGGACGCGTCTTCAATCAGCGCATCGCTGAAGAATTATCGACTCACGAACGCATTGTTTTGCTCTGCGGCCGCTACGAAGGCGTGGATGAACGCATCCGCGAACATCTCGTCACCGATGAAATATCCATTGGCGATTACGTGCTTACAGGTGGCGAACTCCCAGCACTCATGATCATCGATGCGGTCTCACGTCTCATCCCCGGCGTGCTCGGAGACCCCACCGGCGCGGAAGATGATTCACATTCCATGGGGTTGTTGGAATATCCGCACTACACCAAACCGCCCGAATTCCGCGGCTGGAAAGTGCCCGATGTATTAGCCAGCGGCAACCACGCCAAGATCGATAAATGGCGCCGTGAACAAGCGCTCACCCGCACCTTCAACAAAAGACCTGATATGCTTAAGAAAGCAGAATTAAGTAAAGCTGATTTAGCATTCGTTGAACGTCTAAAATCAAAAGTTAGCAACGACGATGTTTGACTTTTGACGTTCGACCTTTGACATAAGACTCAAAACTTGGAGGAAAACATGAAATTCAGTTACGGCAGAATCTTTTTGCTCGGCTTTGGGTTTTTCGGGGTAAGTGTTTTGAACGCGCTCTACAATTCGTATGTGCCCATCTTCCTGCAGGATAAGTTCGATCTCCCGGCGCGT
>Ga0210377_10002961_pt1 | contig 14665 bp, 18 predicted proteins | sample PLM4_65_b1redo_FD_155480 | JGI IMG/M metagenome (GOLD analysis project Ga0210377, IMG submission 155480) | Groundwater sediment microbial communities from an aquifer in East River, Colorado, USA - PLM4_65_b1 redo | ecosystem: Environmental > Terrestrial > Soil > Riparian zone | place: USA: East...
AGAGGAGAGGCCGAGGTGCTCGGAAACGTGAGCGAAGGCGCCATTCTCGTCCCGAAGCCGGTAAAGCGCAGACCGCGGACCGGGGTATGAAAAGCTGGAAAATCCAGGCGTCGCTCCCGAACGGTCCCCATTCTCCAGCCGCCTTTCCCGGAATATTGAGAGCGGCCTGCTCTACAGGGAAGCATGCGAATCAGGGGTTCGGTCTGCCAGATCGTTTACAGAATCGTGCATATCTAAAGGACGCCCCAGGGGACGGCTTAGCTGGCCCATTTGTATTCATGAAAAACATCATTAAAAGCACAGACACCGTTTTGATTGCTTTATCCATCTTACTAATGCATGGATGTGGAAACGTGCATTTTTCCTATCCAGACCCGGGCATCCGTATTGAAAACCTGGAAACCACGGTTCGTTATCTCACGTCAATGAGCCCTTCGCGCAGTTATGACCACCTGGCTTCAATGAAAAAATCGGCTGCCTACATCTCACAGAAATTTACAGAGTATGGTCTTGAGCCGTCAGATCAGGAGTTTATTGCTAAAGATAAGCCCTATGTAAATGTTATTGCAAGCGTTGGGCCCCGGGAAGGCAGTCACGTGATAGTCGGTGCGCATTACGACGTATGTGGAGACCACCCTGGTGCTGATGACAACGCAAGCGCAGTTGCCGGACTGCTCGAAATAGCCCGCTTTGCAAAGCAGCATGAGTCCGAACTGCCGTACCGGATTGACTTTGTCGCATACGCTTTGGAAGAGCCTCCGTTCTTTGGGACTTCACAGATGGGGAGTTATGTGCACGCAGAATACCTGTATAAGAATGGCATCAAGGTCAAGGGCATGATCAGCCTGGAAATGATCGGATTTTTCACCGATGAAAAGAAGTCGCAATCTTATCCCTTGTCCGCTCTAGGGCTGTTTTATCCGTCTACGGGCAATTTCATCGGAGTCGTCAGTAACTTTGGCAGCGCTTCTTTGGCAAACCAAGTAGCTAAGCACATGAAGACGACCTCGGTTGGTGTCAGGACGCTGAAGGCCCCGTCTTTTATTACGGGCGTGGATTTCTCCGACCATCGCAACTATTGGAAGTTCGGGTATGAAGCTGTAATGGTTACAGACACCTCTTTCTACAGAAACCCGAATTATCATGAAGAGACCGATACAATGAACACGCTGGACTTCAAAAGAATGCGGGAAGTGGTCAAAGGCATATGCTGGAGCCTTCTTAATATGAAATGATTTTTCAACAATCGCCCGGAGGATTGCGACGAAATGACCACGCCCAGTAGGAAATCACCGGAAAGGCTGATTGCCTGCGGCTTCAAAGAGGTCCCGTGCAAATCTTTACGGACCACGAGGGATGAGAAGGTAGCAGACGTTCTGGGTCAAGTATGGGTCGTAAGCAAGGGGCCGCGCAAATCGAATTATTTATGATGCATTTTTTTAAAAATAGATAGCATGAGACCGGAAATCAAGCTCATAATCGTTTTCTGCGTTATATTGGCCGCGATCATAGCAGCTCTCATCATCGGGCCGATCGCCCAGGATCCGGGCTATCACAAACTCTCAGACGAGCGCACGATTCTCTCGGTCCCTAATTTCTGGAACGTCATGACCAACGCTCCTTTTGTTATCATCGGGGCGATGGGAATGCTTCTCCTGGCGCGGGGCAATGTTCCCGGCGGGCTTGCTGAATTAAGGACGATATACTTCACGTTCTTTCTCGGTGTCTTTGCCACAGGCATCGGTTCGGCGTTTTATCATTATGAACCCATCAACCAGACGCTTGTCTGGGACCGCGTGCCGATTACCGTTTCGTTCATGGCTTTTTTCAGTGCCGTGACAGGAGAGCAGATCTCAATAAACGCGGGCCGGAAGCTGGTCTGGCCTTTGATAGCGCTTGGAATATTTTCAGTGCTCTCTTGGTATATGTCGGAGCTGCGCGGCGCAGGGGACCTCCGTTTGTATGCGCTGGTCCAATACCTGCCGGTTCTCCTGACGCCGGTCATTCTATTATTGTATAAATCCAGGTTAACACCATCCTGCTACCTGTGGTCCGTTGTCGGGGCTTACGGGGTTGCGAAGGTCGCCGAATCGCTCGATGGACAGCTGTATGGAACGGTAAAAATTATAAGCGGGCACTCCATTAAACACCTGGCTGCCGCACTTGGAACATATATCTTTTACCTTGCACTTCGCAGGCGAAGGGTGGTTTGATCTATTGTTGTCGACATCGTCACGGTTTCAGCGCTCTTATCGCGGGCGCCTGGCAGTGCATGCGCCCTTCGCGGGGATATGAGAGGGGAGGAGGTCCATACATGATAGCAAGAACGAGTATCGCCGCGGTTGTATTTGCGCTTTGCGTCTCCTACGCCGTCGCCGAGGAACAGCTCGGCGTCACCGTGTACCCCGGCGCGGCATACGATCAAGGCATGACGACGGTGCTGAAAAAATCGCCGTCCGTCGAGGGGGCGGCGTACCGGACCGAAGCAACTCTGGCCGAAGTCGCGGAGTTTTACCGGAAGCAGGGACTCCTCTTCCTGCGCGTCGGCGACCCGGCGAAAGAGCGCGCGCGTTTCAAGAAGACCGATACGGGCGTTGATGTGGTCGTACAGAACCCCTGGAAGGACCCGCGCACGGGCGCGACGATGAAGGGCACTCTCATCATGATCATCAGAGGCCGGGAGGAGTAGACAGTCCGGCCCCTGACGTTGCTGATAACGCTCTCCTTGACGCTGGACCTGCATTTCGATATGATTCCTATACGCTGATCCCCGTTCCCACTTCCCATGCCGACAGACAAATCCATATTCGGCCTCCGCTTCGGGTCGAACGAAAAACTCCTGCCTTCGCAGGAGGACCTGAGGGTCTTCCTTGCGAACACGCACAAGCTCGGTGCGCGGGAACTCTACGCCGACGACCTGGCACCGTACCGCAAACTGCTCGAAGACGTGCAGGCGTTCGAGAAAAATCAGCTGCAGGACGCGGAGGGGCCGGACTTCCGAGAGAAAATATACTACGCCGTGCTTGGCCGGTCCTCCTTCGTCAACCACGCCCTCAAGTCGGCGGTGGAGCAGTACAAGTATCACCTCCACGCGCTCCTTCTGCTCGATTTCAAAAAGCCGGCTGCGTTCATCAAGTCCGCCGAGGAAGAGATGGGCAGGCTCAACCTAAAAAAAAAGGACGATGCGGCCAAGCTTGCCAGGCTGAGGGCGATGGTCGAGGAGCGGCAGCGGACGATCGAACTACTCGGGAAACGCCGGGCAGTCCTGGCAGCGGAGCTGGGCGACATTGCGCGATACATCAGGGACAACCTGATCAGGATCGAGAAACTCTGCGAAGCGTCGATCGTCGTCCTCGTGGACGTTCAGTTCCGGCAGAAGAAGGAAAACCAGCTGATCGAGGACATCAAAACGCAGTTCAAGGAGCGGCTCAGGGACTCCCTGCACCAGGGATTGATCACCCGTCAGCACCTCGAGAGCGTTAAAGAGGACGTCAACCTGCTCTCAAAGGAGATATCGGCCCTTATCCGGGAGGACGTGTACGCCATGACGGGGCTGTTCGAGGCTATTCACGGCCACGCGAAAAAGATTGCCCGCGAGATCGACGCCCTGCTGGCGCAAACCGGGGGCAGAGAGAACAAAGGCTTTGACGAGGAGGCCGGGCTTTTCGCACAGATCGAACGGGCCCTTGTGTCGCTCCTTTCGGACTACCGCTTCGAGCTGAAAGCGGCGGAGATCCGCACCCGGACCGCGTACGAGGACATCTTCCTGGAAAAAAGGAGGGAGATGCTCGCCTACCTTTTTGACCTGCTGGAAAAAGAACGCCGGACCCCGGCTGATCGAAGATCGGCCGCGGACCGGAGGAAATTCATTGACCCGAACCGCAAGGGCCCGGAACGGAGGAGCGGAAAAGACAGAAGGTCCGGAAAGAACCGCAGAGATTAACTTGCAATTCCCCGTAGCTTGCTACAGGGTCACCCTGAGATCCCTCCCCCTTGATGGGGGAGGTTAGGTGGTGGACGAGGAGCAAAGCAGTAACAAATCCATGTGCGTTTGTATTACCCGCTTTTTATTCTACAGAACAAATATTTTTTGTCAATTTCTTTGTTTTGGAGGGGTCCTTGCCAAGGTCTGTTTGTTGCATCCGCAGTTGACGATCGTTTTTCCCGGAGCTTGTCGATCCCCGGCAAAGACGGACCTTTCTCTTTATTTTTTCGGCCGTCTGCTGTATGATATTTCATCCGCTATGAACAAAGCATCGCACCTCTCCCAGGAAGAAATAAAGTCTCTGGCAGCGAACGTGAGCAAGCTGTCAATGCTGCTCACAAAAGACCGCGAGAGCCTTCCCGCCGCGTACCTCAGGGACCCGGGGCTCCGGGCGGCCTACGTGCGTTATTATCTCCCGACGAACATGAAGAAGGTCCATCCGGCCCTTGCGGACCTCTCGCTCCATGCGGAAGGGCTCCTGTCGAAGGACCGGCTGCGGGTCCTCGATCTCGGCGCGGGCCCGGGCACGGCCCTGCTCGGCCTGCTTGCGTTCTTCGCCCAGCGTCCCCAGCGTCCGGCCCTCGCGTGCGTGGCAGTGGACCGGGTGGCGGAGAACCTGCGCGTGGCGGAGGAATTGTTCGCAGCGTACCGCGCCAACAAGGGGCTTGTCGCCGCGCTCACGGTCGTGCGCGCGGACCTCGCGGCTTCCGAACAGATCGTCGAAGGGCCCTTCGATCTCATCCTCATCTCGAACGTTCTGAACGAGCTGTATCCTTTCGATGAGGACCGGGTCGTCAAGCGGATCGCTCTCGTGCGGTCCCTCCTCAAGCGCCTCCTCGCCGACAACGGGAGCTGCATCATCATCGAGCCCGCCCTCCGCGAGATTGCGCGGGATTTGCACGGCGTCAGGGACGGCCTCCTGGAGCAGGGTCTCCTCGTCTATTCCCCCTGTCTCGCCGGCACGCGCTGCCCGGCGCGCGAGAACCCCCGGGACTGGTGCCATGAAGATATTCCCTGGGACCCGCCCGCGCTGATAAAGGAGATCGACCGTCTTACCGGCCTTCGGAAGGACTCGCTCAAGTTCTCCTATCTGGTGCTCCGGAAGGACGGGCGCTCGCTGACCGATCTGTTCGGCCGGGACTCGTTCCGCGTGGTGAGCGAACCGCTCGTGACCAAGGGCAAGCTGGAATTCTACCTCTGCGGCGCGAAGGGGCGGAAGCTGGTAACGAGGCTCGACAAGGACAGGACCGGGGCGAACCGGTTCTTTGAGGTGCTGAAGCGCGGCGCCATAGTCGGATTTGAACGGCTGGCCGATGAAGGGACGCGCTACAAGATAGAACCCACGACCGAGGTGATCATTCATAAACACGCATCGTAGTAGAAGTTAGAAGTTTGAAGAGTGAAGTTTGAAGTATTGTTTCCCGATTCGGTTATTTCACCCTTCTCACTTCGAGTTTCAAACTTCCCGCCTGCCTTTTTTGCTTTTCCAAAAACCCCCTCCATCCCGTAAACAGGTACGCGCACAAGCATGACTCGAAAAAAGTGATAAACCCAAAGGCCAGAGCAGCACGGGCGTAGCGTAAGTGCTGCGGGCGGGTGAGGCGATCTGAAAAACCTGACGATAAACTGTTATGCTTGCGCGGACCTGTGAGCGGCGGTGCAGAAAAAATAAAAGGATCGTGAACATCGCAGATGATCGTGATGCTTGTTTTCTTGCATTTAGTATTCATTTCCCGTACTATCTCCCATCTATGAGCAGATACCGAACCCCGCAGAAACCCGGATCCAAGTACATTACCCCCGAAGGCAAGAAGCGCCTCTCCGACGAGTTCGAATTCCTCTGGCATACCAGGCGCCCCGAGGTGACGGCGGCGCTCGCCGCGGCCGCTGCGGAGGGCGACCGGTCCGAGAACGCCGAGTACATCTACCGCAAGAAGCAGCTGCGCGAGATCGACGCCCGGATGCATCATCTCAAGGACCGACTCGAGCATATCGTGGTCGTGGACAGCACGCCCGACGATCAGTCGCGGGTGTTCTTCGGCGCCTGGGTGCGGCTCGAGGACGAAGAAGGGAACGTCAGCGAGTACCGCATCGTGGGGCCCGACGAGTCCGACCATACCAAAGGGCTCATCAGCATGGACGCTCCCATGGCGCGCGCTTTGATGAAAAAGGCCGAAGGCGACGAGGTCGTCGTGAAGCGGCCCAAGGGAGAAGCGGTGTTCGCCATCGTAAAGGTCCAGTACAAGCCCTTCAAGTAGGGAAAAGACGGAATTGAGATGATGGACGAGGGACGAGGGATGATATGTGCTACGAACTCCGAACTTTGAACGCATTTTGTCTTTATAAATCCTCTGAACTCCGAACTCCTGACCCCGAACTGAACTAAAAACCTCCGCACTCGCAACTCCGCACCGTTGTAAAAATCCTCCGAACTACGAACTCCAGACTCCGATCGCCGCTTTGTGGTAAAAGCTTGATATTTAGTACTTTGTATGGTATTATTTTAGCATCATAATAAGTACTGAAGGGAGTACTACAGAATGAAAACCATTGCGGCCCAGGAGATAAAAAAGAGAGGGATCTCCGCAGTCGATGAAGCTATAAAAGAAGGGCCTGTCCATGTGATCAAGAATAATCAGCCGCAGTACGTTGTGCTGTCCGAGGAACGATACCGGCAACTGGTCGAAGCGGAGGATGAGGCATATATCACCAGGGTGCGTGCGTCGCTGGAAGACGTCAAGGCAGGCAGGGTCCGCCGCTTCAAATCGGCCGGCGAGCTCTTGAAGGCGATCGATGCGGAGGATGATAAATAGTGTATATCATCGGGGCCTCGAATTACTTCCTCCACCGCGCAAGGAAATTCTTCAAGAAACATCCCGATCTGAAAAAAACGTTCACCGGGGTCGTCGATGACCTGCGGCAGGATCCTTTTCAACCGCACTTGGGTCTCCATGCCCTTGGAGGAAAACTGCAGGATTGTTATGCGGTCAGCCTTACCCACGGGTACCGGATCACCCTCACCCTGATGGTCACCGCAAAAGAAATTATCCTGCTCGACATCGGAAGTCATGATGAAGTGTACCGGTGAAGCCATGTCAATAGAATTTTGTCCGCTCTGCAGAACAACAACCAACATGATCATAACCCTCACGCCAAAGGCCATTGCCGGCCCGGACGGCAAGATGAAAACGATAACCATCAAGACGTATCATTGCGAATCCTGTGGCTCTTTTGTCCGTAATGAAAATGAGGAAGATTGTGCCGTAAGGATCGCACAGCCTGACCCGTGCATTTCTCTCCGCATTCCGAATTCCGCATTCCACATTCCGAATTTGAAAAGTTCCGCATTTGGAACGAACTCCTTGCAATTTCCCGCGCTCTGTACTATTCTCGTGCTAACAGAAGTAAGAATTAAGAAGGAAGAGAAAAACAAGTAAGAAGTATGAATTAAGAAGTAAAAAATGAGCGCAGCTTTTTTTTATAATTCAAATTTTCTTAATTCTTACTTGTCTTCTAGGGGTCCTTATGAAATTTCGATTCGTTCTTGCCGTTATCATCCTTTCATTGATCGCCGGCGGTTGCCTGGTGTCCGAAGGGGCATTCTACGACCCGGGCGACATTGTACAGGACGACCGGGGCATCGGCGCGTATGAAGTTCAGGGGGAAAAGGACGCGCGCTGGACCGTCAGCCGCAGCTCCAAACAGAAGCAGGCTTATTCCGTAATTCTCCAGGAGCCGGGCGCCGTGACCGAATTCATCGGCGTTCTGTTCAAGGTCAACAACAACCTGTTTTTCGACCTGTCTCAAAACTCCGCCTCGGGCCAACACCACGAGCCGGGCAGCGCGCCTACGATGACCGAGATTATGCGCGCGACAACGGCGGGGAAGAGACATTTCGTTCTCGCGGTTACCTTCGCGGATACAGCCGTTGTCTGCCGGTTCATATCGCGGGAGGGAAGCAGGGTCTTGTTGAACGAGGACCGCCGGACGCGCAGCTACGTAAAGGACGGATGGCTGATCTTGCCCGCGACGCCGGGTCTGGCGCGTGGGGTCCTCGTAAAACATGGAGCAAATACACGGCTCTTCGATGCGGAAACGCGGGTCGGAAAAACAAGTAAGAAGTAAGATCAAAACAAGTAAGAATTAAGAAGGATGAAGTAAGAAATTTTTCTTAATTCATAATTCATACTTCTTACTTTCACTGGAAGGTTGTATGGTAGAGCCCGAAAACGATCTGCGTGAACGAACAAAACCGGAGGTTTAAATGGCAGATAAAACAGCAACGATTCCGTGTCCGGAATGCAGCGGCAAAGGCTTCGTAACGTGTCCTGTCTGCGGCGGGCAAGGAAGACGGTCCAGTACGAATGCCGCTCAGCGTCCTTGTTCGAATTGTCACGGTACAGGGAAAAGCGTTTGTCCCCGGTGCCAGGGGGCAAAAAAAGTAACCGGTCAAAACAAGTAAGAATTGACTTATTGTCTTAATTGTTTTATGGAGAATCCGGAAGAACCGCAACAAGGCAGTCTCTTGATGAACATCGGGAAGATCGTCTTTCTCGTAGCGATGCTGGTTGCGGCCTGGTTTATTTTGGAAAAGTTGATAGGAAAATGAAAACACCATACCTCAAGGCTACTCCGTACTCCGGATTCCGAGACTATCGACTGCTGACTGATGACCGCAGACTGTAACCTGTCCTCCGAACTTCCAACCCCAACTCCGAACTGTTGTAAAAACCCTCTGAACTTTGAGCTGAATTCACCCATTCCGAATTTGAAAACTTCCGCAATTGGAAAGGCAGTACTAAAGGACACTATCTTTACCGGCTTCCTTGACAGAGCGCCCCGCCGGTGCAAAACTTTAAGCATCTCACTCACACAAGCATCTTCGCATCCCCGTCGAGCGACATCCCCGTAAAAACTACGAAGACCCCCGGTGAGCGGCGATAGGAGGTACACAATGAAAACACTGGTCATAGGTGGAACAGGGAAGGTAGGAAGCATGGTGGCGGCAGGCCTGCTGAAACAGGGGGTCCTGGGTACGGGTCATGAGCCATTCACCGGACAAACTGAAAAAGCTGCCCGCGGGCGTGGAAGGGCATCGGGCCGACCTTGACGATCCCGATACGCTGCCTTCGGCATTCGACGGCGTCGACAGCGTGTTCCTGCTGAATACCGTGGGGCCGAACGAGACCGCTGAAGGGCTTAACGCCGTGTCCGCGGCAAAGGCCGCAAAGGTCAGGAAAATCGTTTATATGTCGGTTGCCATGCCCGCGGGGTCGGAAATAATACCGCACTTCCGGAGCAAACTCCCGGTGGAGAAGGCGGTCCGGGAATCGGGGATCGCCTGCACGATCCTCCGGCCGAACAACTTCTTCCAGAACGACCTCTGGCTGAAGGACGCGATCATACAGCACGGCATCTATCCGCAGCCACTCGGCACGAAAGGCCTGAACCGGGTCGATGTACGCGACATCGCCGACTGCGCGATCAACGCGCTCACGAAACCCGGTCACGAGGGCCTGACGTATGATATCCACGGACCCGATACCCTTACCGGCGAAGGGATCGCCGGGACCTACACGAAGCACCTGGGACGTGAGGTCCGCTACGGCGGGGACGATATCGATGCCTGGGCGGAAAGATCAAAAGGCGCGATGCCGGAGTTCCTGATTGCCGATTTGCGCATCATGTACCGGTTCTTCCAGGATAACGGGATGATCGCCTCGGGGGAGGACCTCGAAAAAACGGAGAAGCTCCTGGGCAGGAAGCCCCGGACCTTTGACGATTTCGTCAAGGAGATCGCCCTGGAGTGGAGGGGCACGGTGGCGAAAGCCGCGTAAGGGAAGCCCTGCCGGATGCCGCGTTAAGGCTTCCGGATTTTTTTTTGGGTCTTGCGCCTGAACTGTTTTGATCCTAAACTTCGAACTCCAAACTTAAGTAAGAACTCTGTACTCCCTTATTATGAGACTGATGACTCCTTAAGGGTTCCTGCGTGGATGCCGTCAGAATAAAAAAACCGGCGAAATCCTCTTCGCCGGCCTTGAGTGCGAGATAGCAGGTCTCACCTTATCCGCCGAGATACCCGCCTGAAATTTCCGGTCCCTCGGGTGTTCGTACGGAAACGTTGCTTTGAATGTCCTGTCTGCTCCCTTTTGCGGTCTTCCAGTCAAAGGATGTTCCTTTTTCAAGGACCTGAAGCTTCCAGTCGATATACTCCGCCATCTCGACCAAATGCCGGTCATGCGCAATCAGCATCGGGCTGTCTTTGCCGTAGGTCCGGGCAAGTTCTTCGCGAAGTACGTAGAGCCTCATCTTTATGCCTTCCAACTCTTTGTACACATCCTCAAAGTACGCCTTCTCTTTTAGTTCATTTGCAGTCGCCATAATGTTCCTCCTGGTACAACATGGTACTTCTGAGAACTTTTCGCAGTATCCTTAAATAGGACATTTCAAATCCTCTTAGCCTTTTAATCATACCTCGATCGCCCAGGATGTCAAGGACAATAACAGGACCTATTTGGTACTATTTATGCAAGCTGACTGCGATCGTCCTTGAAACACAGGATCAAAACCGTTTCATGCATATCACTACCGTATGCTTCTGCCCTTCCCTAGCAGCCGCAGCATGCCTCATCTTCTTCCAGGTCCATCAACGCCATTCATGCATGCGCGTGCGCAGCGTAAGCGCTCATGAGCAGCCGAATTGAACATGTAAAAGAGAAAATACCCTGTCATGTCTGCACGGCGATGCGAGCGGCGGTGCAGAAAAAAGAAAAGGATCACAAACTTCCCGAAAAGAGCTTCTCCCTCTTCATGGTCATTAATTTTTTAGACGGCCCATCGCTTAGCACAATCTACTACGCCGCGCGCTTTGACCCCGCAGGTTTCAATTTTAATTTTTCCGTGATCTCTTTTGCCGGGGCGCTCGTTGCGTACACGGCCGCTCCCACATCGAACAATTTCGAGGTGCTCAAGCCCCCTACGACAACGGGATCAAGACCCGCTTGCTCTACAAGTTCGACAGCAGCCTTCAATCCCTCCTGGTCGTCGCCGGCTATCGGGATCCCGATCTTTTCACCGTTGTTGTTAAATGTTTTTTTGAGGTCCTCGGAATAGACCGTGTTGAAGGCCCTCACGATCCTTGCACCCGGCAGAAGACGGGCCACAAAGGCGCCCATACCGCCCGGGTCCTTTCTCGCCTCTTCCGCGATTTTCCCGTCTCTCTCAGGATAAGGATTCGACGTGTCGATCACGATCTTGTTCTTCAGGGCCTTCTTTGTTTCAGCGTCAAGCTCCGGGATGGCCTTCAGCGGAACCGACAGCACGATCACATCACCGAAGACGATCGCTTCGGCAACGGTCCCGGCGCAAGCTTTAGGCCCGGCGGCCTTCACAAGGTCTTTGAGCTTGTCAGGATGTCTCGAGCTATAGAGGATCTCGTATCCTGCCTTTGCTAACAGAACTCCAACTGTTCCCCCGATATGACCTGATCCCACGATACCGATCTTAGTTATTTTCATGTCTTTGTCTCCTTCGTATTCTCTGCAATCGAGAGCGTTTCGCCCCTGATTCTAAGCGCTTCTGAATAAAGGATAGCACTGCCTGAAATAATATCAATTCAACAAAAGTACGAGGACGTCTTAGGCCGGGTCTTTACTGTCTAGCTCTACTCTTTTCCTCCGATGTTCTCGTCCTGCATGGCCCGTTCCTTACGAATCGCATGTACCGGGACTGTTCTTCACTAAATTCTCTATGCCGAAAGTATGATTTCCAGCGGCGTGGATAACGTCGCAGGGACGCACTGCTTGAAGAGAAGGGCAGTGATATACTTTTATTTATCAGGGAAAGGATCTTCTTTTCTCTGCTCTGCCAACAGCACAGGAGGACCCCTATGAAGACATTTACTCTGATCCTTTTCGTTCTCGGTCTCGTGCTTGCGTTGCCCGACGCAGCCCGCGCCAGCATGGGCGACGGTGGCGGAACCTATACAGCCCCTGCTGATCCCGACGTTGTCCAGGCAAAAAAGGCGATCAAGGACAAGAACTGGGACAAAGCCATCGAACTGCTGAACAAAGCGGCGGCGCGCGATCCTAAGAACGCCGACATTTACAACCTGCTGGGCTTTGCCGAGCGCAATCGCGGCAATCTCGACGCTGCTTTCAAATACTACGAGCAGGCGCTCGCGCTCGACCCCAGGCACCGCGGCGCTCACGAGTACATCGGCGAGGCGTATCTGATGGCCGGCAATCTCGCCAAAGCGGAGGAGCATCTGGCCAAGCTTGACAAGCTTTGTTTCTTCCCCTGCGAGGAATACAGCGACCTCAAGGCCGCTGTGGCCAGGTACAAGCAGCAGCATCCGAAATGACCCCGGCGGCACATTTTTATCAGGTCTTTTTTATTTTGGTATTCCTTCTTTTCTGCTAAAGTCTTGTCATGTCCGCCCGCTCCGCATCGGGAAGAAGCTGTTTTCAGAACTTCGAACATCCTTAATCCGAACTTCGAACTTCAAACTTCAAAAAAGGCTTGCAATGTATCGGGACGTATGATACAATTATTAATGGTATAGGCTAATTTAATTAGTTTATGGCGCTTTCCTCCGGCTTTGGGTTTCCGGAAAAGGGGGCTTTGCAATGAAAAAGATCATCAGTGCGCTTGTGGTTATAGCAACAGTCCCGGCCGTGCTGAGCGGCTGCATGGGCGGGGCCATAGTGAAGAAGGACGGCATCGCCGGGACCGACAGGATCGCCATCGTGAGCGTTGTCATGCCCCGCATCGCCGATACTGCCCGGGAGAGCAACAGGACCGCGCTCCAGGCCTTCGTGGAGCGGGCGCTGGCACGCGTCCAGGTGGACCTGAAGTCCGTGCGCGGCTGGACGATCGTCGACCCTGCCGAATACAAAGGCTCTCCAGCAATCATGTCCTTCGGCGTTGTTTCCGACGAAGAGCTCGCAGCCCTGTTCCCGTCGGAGGGAGAGCGCACGATCGCCAGGGAGACGATCGCGCGGGAACTAGCACAGTGGAAAGGGGTCTTCATGGGCGCGAAAGCCCTGTTGATCGTTCCGCATGCCGGACTGGTGTTGAACAAGAGCGAGAAGAGCGCTCCCTCGACGGTACCGTCAATCATGCAGAAGCATGCGGCCAGGCTGTGCAGCGTGCTGAACGTCGATGCCGTGGCCTTTGTTCACGTTTTGGCGAGCATCACCCATCCGAGGCCCAAAACCTTCATTGTAAGCGGCAACCGGACCGACGGCACTCTTCATGTGGCGCAGACCATGGTGATAGTTGACAAGACGGGCCGGATCATCGTTGATATGGGATGGCCGGCGCTCGATGAACATGCCAGATCCAGGGATCTGCTCCCCCTTTACGCCGGCACGGGGCAGGACGCGGTAAAGCAGGAAAATATCGATCTGGGCGATCCCAGGAACAAGATCGTGCAGGCGTTTTTCTCGTTGATCGATGAAACGGCCGCAGACATGATCAAAGGCCTTAAAAAGGCCGTTGACTAGAAGTGAGAAGGCAGAAGGGAAAAAATTTCTTAATTCTTATTTTCTTACTTCTTAATTGCAGTTTTTGAGGGTCCGGTGAAGAAAATACAAAATTGCATTGCCTTCGTCCTGCTGTTGTTCGTGATGGGAAGCTCCTCCCGGGCCGCCGAGGGTTCGCTCATCATCTCCGGCTCGACGACCTTCCAGAAGCGTGTTCTTGAACCCGTGCAGGCCGCGCTCGAGAAAAAGACCGGAACGAAGCTGGAGATCAGAGGCGTGGGAACGATCAAGGGGCTCAAGGAGCTCATCAAGGGCGAGGCTGCGGCGGCCATGGTTTCCGCCCCGTTGGATATTGCCTTCCGGGAAACCGGGGTGCCCGAGGAGGGGACCTACCAGGAGCACGTTATTCTCAAAGACGTCATGGTCCCCATCGTCCACCCCACGAATCCCGTGAAATCCCTCACCGGGGAGCAGCTCGCCGACATCATCGGCGGAAAGATCGCCAACTGGAAAACCGTGGGCGGTCCGGACCAGCGCATCGTGGTCGTTGTTCCACCCCGGAGTTCGGGCACGCGGAAGTTCCTGCAGGAAACGGTGATGAACAGCGGCGATTTTGCCGGAAGCGCTTTCACGGCCGTAACCACACTGGAAGAGATCGACCTCGTCGCCCAGTCGCCCATCGCCATCGGCGTGCTCTCGGAAGGGTTCGTTAAAATGAACCCGGGCAAGGTGAAGGTCGTCAAGATCAAGCCCATTACCCGCCAGCTCAGCATCGTCACTAAAGGAGAACCGTCCCGAGAACTCCTGGCTGTCATCAACTTCCTGAAATCCGCAGCAGCGAAAAAATATTTCAAATAAACAGGAACCTAGAACAGATCTTTTATTTTGACATTGCCCATCTCTGTGCTAACGCCGCTGCATGGCCCGCCCCTTCGTATGCTTCCGGCTCAGATGAGGACGATGATCAGTATGATCAGCAGCAAAATAATTATAAGATCGCGGTCCCTCATGCCGCCTGCCTGGAGCGCATCGATCTTTGCGGCAAACCGGTGGACCTGTTCGTCCGAGAGCCCGTTTATTTTCGCAAGGGCGTTCGCCGGGGAAAGCCCGTAATCCATAAGGCGTTGCTGAAGAGCTTTGGATTCAAGCGCCTTCTGAATTTTGGCCAGATCGGCCGCCCGGTCAAAGAGCGGAG
>Ga0210377_10002962_pt1 | contig 14661 bp, 7 predicted proteins | sample PLM4_65_b1redo_FD_155480 | JGI IMG/M metagenome (GOLD analysis project Ga0210377, IMG submission 155480) | Groundwater sediment microbial communities from an aquifer in East River, Colorado, USA - PLM4_65_b1 redo | ecosystem: Environmental > Terrestrial > Soil > Riparian zone | place: USA: East...
AAGCAGATCAACCTTTATTATCTCCACAATCTCATACAGATCCTCATATATGGGATCGAATTCATGGTCGTCCAGAGCAAGTGTAAACCCCTTCTCCTTTAATTCCCTGCATCGGATAATCAATTCAGGTGTCACTGCAAGGGTTTCCAGCAACTCCAGCACTACCCGCTCTCTCGGAAGGATCTCAATGGCTTCGCTCATCAATAGTTCCAGATCGACATTAAGGAATCCCCTGTGGCTTCCCAGAATCCGTTCCAAACCGAATTCGGACAGGGTATCGATGATCACACTCGCGGAGGCCTGCGATACATCGCTGAACACTGCTGCGTCACGTGAGTCGATTGAACGGAAGAGAAGTTCATAAGATACCACCTCTTCATTTCTGTTGAGTATGGGTTGTCTTCCTATCAGACAGTTATTGGGTTGATGACCGGTTTCCATTAGTCGCTTCTTTTATAATATTATACCAATCGCCAAACACAATCCCGCGGTGAATTGACCATGGACTCGCTCTATGGCTTGTGGGAGAAGGGGGCGGGAGCCCAACGGCAAGGAGTGGGTGGTTCACCTATGCCCATGAGCAGCCATTCCGAATCCTCTTCTGTGAAATGGTTCTTGCTAACATTTATTTCGGCATAAAATGAAGAAGCTTGAGCTCAAAGGATCTGAATACACCCATTATTTCAGAATGTTCCGCATGGAGGTCGTTGTCGGAAACATATGGGGATCTTGAGATGGAGGGATGTGAACGGATTGATGGGTGAGGAATGCAATGATTCCCGTCAAAAAGCTTTAACATTTGCAGGTGATTGATTGCAGGAGAATTCCTTTTTCCGCATCAGATTAAAAACATTTCGCTCCGTGTGATCGCAGTAGTAACCATTACCGAACCTGATTGCATGGGGGCATCTGAAAGCATATTTGACAAGGCATTCCCATAATTCGTCATATACAAGCTGGGTTTTGCAAATATCAGAATTTGGCAACTTGACATATGATTGCATGTTTAACCTCACTTAAATATGAATTATAACTTCCCTTATAACCACAAACTGTGCCAATAGTTATTTTGCCACAGAATCGATATGTTAAGGATCATCCGTGAGAATAGGAAACTCCGGGCATGTAAACTTTGTTTACAAAAGGGGTTTAAAGATCGTGCATAGGAGCTACTGCAGCGCGTTCACAGGAAATTGTAAACTTTGTTTACATGTAAACTTTGTTTACAAACAATGCACTTAACATGCGGCAATCTTCAGATGTTACAGACAGCAATTCTTCTCACTCACCGTTTCGAGCCTCGGGGAAATTACGCCGGCAGATTAAATATGTTCCAAATTCCCTGCTCTTTTGCTATAACTCCTTTGTTATGTCGAATCACATTCATCAAGGAGGTTTACAGTGAAGACATTCCTCAAACCGGCTTTCCTCTTCATGATCGCTTATCTGAGTTTTGGCTGTTCGAGCAATTACTACAACATCCCCAGGGAAACCTTTGAAAAGAAGGTGAAGATACTCGGAGTTGCACCTATTTTTGTTGATTCCGAGTCGGATATCAGGCATCCGGAGAAGGAAGCCCTGGTAAATCTGATCAAGGAATATAATCGTAAAAACGAAAAAGAGTTGGTCGCCCGCCTCAAGGAGACAGGAACATTTTTTTCGGTGCGCCTTCTGGAGGGCGACGCCGACAAGCTCTTTTTCAACACCTTGTTCCGTCGGGAACGGAGGGACGACGCCTCCGTAGTCTATAACAAATATTTTTTCAAGCTGCCTGAACTCAAAGAGCTTGTCACCAGGAACGGACTGGATGCGGTGATGATCACAGTGGTCAGCGGGCTTACCCGGCAGGATACTGTCAGATCCAGCAACCTCATGAGCTTCCTGGAATGCGACTACAATTCCCTGGTGATGACCTCCCAGATATTTGATGCAGACGGCAACATCCTCTGGGAATTCCCCAATTTCCGTGAGAACAGTACTTCTTTGCCAGCCTTTTTCGATCTGCAGTATCCGGATTTCGATGAAGGAAAGGCCAACGCGACAGAGAAGGTGGATGTAAAATTCAAGACCATCCAAGGCATTACCCGTGCATTGAACAAGGCCGACGATTCTTCCCTTCCGGGGAACGCGAAGGTCTCCAGCGCATATGTAGCCATTTTCAAAGACATGGCGGCGCTGCTTAAACCCGAAAAGAAATTCCTCTGGTGGAAGAAAAAAGAAGCGAAAACTGATGACCGTCAGAATCTTCAGGTACCGCCAATACAAGAATCCGTCAAGCCTGCGCAGATAAAAGAGGAGGCTGTAAGACCGGCGGTAAATCAGCCTGCTGTTATAAAAGAGGAACCGGCAACTCTTCAGCCAATTAAAGAGGAAACCATAAAGGAAGAAACCATAAAATAGTGTCCATCCGGAAGCTTCGTTAGGGACGATACTGCTATCTGCAACAACATGGATTTCAACAAAAGGGCCCCACCGGTTTCTGCCGGATGGGGCCCTTTTGTTTTATTACCCGTTCTTCATCATTCTTCCAGTGTTGCGAGATCACCGGGGTCCTGACCAAGGGCGCGGGCCTTCAGTACCCGCCGCATGATCTTTCCGCTACGGGTTTTAGGGAGCGACTCTACAATTTCAATTGCTTCCGGTTTTGCGAAAGGCCCAATTTCGTGAGAAACATGGTTTCGCAACTCTTCCACCAGATTATCGTTCTTTTGCTGGCCCGCTTTTAGAATAACGAACGCGTGAATGATATTCCCTCTTATGTCATGGGGCAAACCGATTGCCGCCGCCTCCGCAACGGCCGGATGACTTACCAGGGCACTCTCGATCTCCGCTGTTCCGAGTCGATACCCGGATACCTTTATGACATCATCCGTGCGCCCGATAATCCAGTAATAACCGTCTTCATCACGGCGCGCGGAATCACCCGTAAGATACATACCGGGGTATTTACTCCAGTACTGTTGAACGTACCTCTCCGGGTCGTTGTACAGGGTGCGCAACATGGCCGGCCACGGGTTTTTTATAACCAGAAATCCTTCCTCGTTTGCGGCTACGGGCTTACCTTCTTCACTCAAGATATCCATCTTCAGACCGGGAAACGGTTTTGTTCCAGAACCCGGTTTCAACGGAACGGACGGCATCGGTGCAATCATGAACATCCCCGTTTCCGTTTGCCACCACGTATCCATAATCGGGCAGCGGTTTTTGCCGATGACCCTGTGGTACCATTTCCACGCCTCCGGATTGATCGGCTCGCCGACAGTGCCAAGCAGCCTGAGGGTTGAAAGGTCGTGGCGGTTGGCCCACGCATCGCCAAAACGCATCAGACCGCGGATGGCTGTCGGAGCCGTATAGAGTATGTTGATGCCATACCTTTCAATCATCTGCCACCAGCGGTTGGGATAAGGATAGGTGGGCGCCCCTTCATACATAAAAGATGTCGCCCCGTTGAGGAGCGGCCCGTAGACTATATAGCTATGGCCCGTGATCCACCCCGGATCCGCGGCGCACCAGAAGCGGTCTGCATCCTGGATGTCGAACACATACTTCAAGGTTGTGTATGTACCCACCATGTAGCCGCCGTGGGTATGGAGAATAGCCTTCGGCTTGCCGGTAGTTCCGGATGTGTAAAGCATGAAGAGCGGATCTTCAGCATCGACGATTTCCATATTGGAAAGTCCGCTGGCAATCGGAAGGGTCATGAGCTCGTGGTACCACAAATCACGCCCTTCTTCCATATTGACTTCGTGCCCCGTGCGCTTAACTACAAGAACGCTTTCTATCGTTCCGGTGCGTTTCAGCGCTTCATCGGCGATCTGTTTCAACTGGATAATCTTGCCGCGCTGGTATGCTCCATCACAGGTGATGAGCACCTTTGACTGGCTGTCATCAATGCGTTCGGCAAGAGATTCAACGGTGAAACCGCCGAATACTACGGAATGAATTGCCCCTATGTAAGCGCAGGCGAGCATGGCAATGGGAAGTTCGGGAATGCGCCCCATATAAATCGTTACCCGATCTCCTTTGACAAGACCGAGACTTTTCAGCACATTGGCGAAGCGGCGGACTTCCCGTTGCAAGGCAAAGTAAGAATAGGACCTGAAATCGCCGTTTTCACCTTCCCAGATCAATGCTATCTTGTTACGGCGCGCTGTTTGCACGTGCCGATCCAGGCAGTTGTACACAATATTTGTCTTTGCCCCCACAAACCATTTGTAAAAGGGCTTTTGCGAATCATCCAGCACCTTGTCCCACTCTTTAAACCAATGAAGCTCATCCGCCTCCCGCTCCCAGAAACCCGTATAATCATGTTCAGCCTCTTTGGCTAGTGCGTTCCAATCCGGTACACGCGACTGTTTGACGGTTTCTTCCGATGGATAAAAAACCTCGCCGGACAATTTTTTTTGAGCCATGGTTCCACCTCTCTTTGTGATGGAAAACACCATTATGTTTCTGGATATAACACTTTACGTTTAATTTTAGTTTATCAATGAATCGGTTTTCGTCAATGAGGTTTTTTTCGGTAAGAGGTTGTTAATAGAAGGGTTACAGAGTCGTAGGAATTTATATCGAGATGAATCGAATGTAAAAGAAAACGCCCCGCCTCTCATACAAGAAGCGGGGCGTTTTGATAATAATCCCGGCGGCAACCAACTCTCCCACACAGTTACCCATGCAGTACCGTGGGCCTTTCGTGCTTTACTTCCCTGCTCGGGGCAGTCCCGAAGCCGGATACCTGCTCGTGCTACGCTCATCGTGCTGCGCTTGTCTTGTCGCAGTACGTAGCACGCATTGGGCTATCCGACTTTCGTCCGGCGCTCCCTCACTTCACCACGATCCCGTCCACCGTAACCGTTCCCTTGCCGATGGTGAGGCTGTGCAGACTTGTCAAACCGGAGCGGTTCAGATATGGCTGGTCGTAGCCCCCACGGATGGTGACAGTCGTGGCAGCGCCGCAGGTGAGCCCCGCGCCCAGGTCGATCCCCCAGACCTCTATCACGTTTCCCGTCGCCGCCGCCGCGTATGCCTGCTGAAGTATCGGATAATAGACCGGCGTTGCCCCGTCAATCCTTGCCGTGTGCGCTGTATCCCGCGTAAATGCAATCCCGACGGTCCGGTCATTGTTCATGGTCATGTTGCAGACGGCCCCATTCACGCTGTCGCAGAAGACGCTCCCACTCACGCTCCATTCGCCGGGGAGAGAGAACTCCGCCGGAGCCGCAGTCAATGCCAACGGGGTGGAAGCCGCGACCTGTTGGGTGCAGCCGGTATTGCAACTGAACGAAGGCGATGTGCTTGTGACCGATCCCCCGCCGTTCCCGCTGATAGTGAGGGTGAGGGTGTAGAACGGTACGATCAGCACGGTAATGAAATTGGAAGTGGCGCCACTGCCGCTGCTGTTGTAGGCACGGACCCGGTAGTAGTAAGTGTTGTTGACGGTAAGCCCGCTGACGGCGGATGCGGCGACATTCCCCACGTCCTTGTTGCCATACCCATTGACAGGAGTGGTGAAGCCGCTGTCGGTGGCAACATCCAGGAAGTAGCCGGTTGCGCCGGTGACGGCGTTCCAGTTGGCGGTGAAGCCGGTAGCGGTGACGGAGGTGGCCGCGGTGGTCGTGGCTGCACCGGGAAGGGTCAGGGCTGTTATGGTGTTGGAGCTGTTGCTGGCGCCACCGGAGTTGTAGGACCGGACCCGGTAAAAATAGGGGGTGCCGGAGGCGAGCCCGGTTACTGCGCAGGTGATGACATCTCCCACATACTTGTTGTTATAACCGGTGGCAAAGCTGGTAAAGCCGCTGTCGGTGGCTACGTCCAGGTAATAGCCTGTTGTTGCGCCGGTGACGCTCCCCCAGTTGGCGGTGAAGCCGGTGGCGCTTATCGATGTTGCCGCAGTTGCCGTCGGCGGAATCCAGGTCACAGTCTGATCGATTGAAGCGGATGTGGATGCGGCGAAGCTTGAATCACCGCCATAAACCGCGGTGACGGCGTGGATGCCCATGGCTGGGGTCGAAATCGAAAATGCGGCTTGCCAGCTGCCGTCCAGTATGCGGGTCCCCATGATCGCGGCGCCGTCGTAGAAGGTTACCGTGCCGGTTGGCGTGCCGACGACGATGCCCACCGTGGCGGTGAAGGTGACCGGATTACCATAGACCGACGATGCGGCGCTGGATGAAACTGCTGTCGTGGTGGCCGCCTTGCTGATGGTCAGCGTGCCGTTGACATAGCTGATATCGTAGCCGTCCTGGCCGGAGTAGAGGCCGCCGGGGATGATGGTGAAGCTGCCGCCCGACGTGGCGGTCCGGGAGTCACCACCGTAGGCCGGGGCGCCGAGCAGCTTGCTTGCGTCATAACCAGCCGGGGTGTAGCTGACGTCATTGTCGCCGCTGTAGGCGCTGCCGTCATACACCTTGGTCGTGTCCGCGGCGGTAACGGTCAGCGGCGCCAGGAAGCCGCGCAAGAGCGGATAGCTCTGCCCCTCGTAGATGCGCCAGGTCTTGCCGGCGCCGCCAGTGGCGGAAACGTCCCAGCCGCTGAAGGTGGCCAGGGCTTTCATCTCAGCCGTGGTTTTAGCAGTGCCGAAACCGTTGTCGGCCAGCGCTGCGTTGACGGTGGCATCCCAGAAGCTGTTGGAGACGCTGCCGCCGCTTTCATTCAATCCGACCAGGCCGCCGACATTGAAATAGCCGCTGACGCTGCCGGTGCTGTAGCAGTTGCTGACAGGGCCGGTATTCTGCCCTACCAGGCCGCCGGCGAAGTTGGCGGTGTTGGTTCCCGAAACCGTGACGTTGCCGCTGCTGTAGGCATTGCTAATGCTGCTGCTGTTGGCGCCGGCCAGGCCTCCGCTGTTGTAGCTGCTCCCCCCACGGACGGCGCCGCTGCTGTAGACCTCGCTCAGCGGCCCCATATTGTTGCCCACCAGGCCTCCGGAGTACTGACTTGCGCCGAAGATGGCAGTGGCAGTGTAGGCGTTTTGAATCGTGCCGCTGTTCTGCCCAACCAGGCCGCCGACGTAGCTATGGCCGCTGACGCTCCCCCCAACCAGTCCAACGTTGCGCAGGTTCGCGCCGCTGGTGGAGCCGAACAGGCCGACATAATCGGTGGCGGGGCGGTTTATGGTCAGGCCGCTGATGGTGTGCCCCAGGCCGTCGAAGACGCCGGTGAATTGCGTGGTGGCGTCGCCCAGCGGCAGAAACCCGGCATTGGAGTTCCATGACGCGGTGTCCGAGGCGTCGATATCCGCACCCAGGGCGTAGTTGCCCGAGAGAGCGCCACTGATCGCCTGGAGAGCGGTGACATCATTGATAACGGAATAGCTGGCGCCGTTGATGGTGAGAAGCCCGCTGCCGTTTCGGTCGAAATTGACCTTCCCGCCCAGGGCGGTCTTGACCGCGCCGCCGGTGGCGGTCAGGGCCAGGGTGGAGCTGTCGGATGCGGTCAGGACCGAATCGATGTTGATATTGCGGGTGGCGCTCAGGTTCAGGGCGTTGGCGCTCCAGGAGATCGGCAGCGTCACGGTGAGGTCGCCGTTCTCGCTTCCTCCCCCGGCGGTGGTGACGGTGACGCCGCTCCCGCCGGTCAGCCTGCTCAGGATCTCGCTTGCCGCAACCGTCGAACCGCTTGCCGTGGGCACCCAGACGTCGGGCGTATCCCCGCTCCAGCCGCCGTTAGCGCTCGTCGCGCCAATGGTCACGTTGTAGCCGCCGCTGCACACCCCGGCGCTCCCGGCGCCGTAGATCGCCTGAATATCCGCGGCCGACAGGGCGCGGTTGAATATCTGCACTTCGTCGATAAGACCGTTGAAGGGCGCGCCGCTGATGTTCTGGCATTCGCCGATGCGGGGGGTGACGTAAGGTTCGCTTCCGGTACCCGCGCTATATGGTCCACTGAGGGCCGCCACGCCGTTGATATAGATCGTGGCGTTCTCCGCGCCATCGGCAACGGCGGAGACGTTATACCAGGTATTATTGTTCATCTGGACCGCTGAATTACCTATCAGCGACGTGCCGAGGCCGAGCAGCCTGATGGTATTGGATGATGGGGCGTAATCGAGGCGGTAGCCGCCGCTGTTCCCTATCCGGTCGAAGATGGTCCCGTATCCTTGATCGCCGGTGAAAGCGCCGGTGATCTTGACCCAGGCGGAAATGGCGAATGGCTTGCCGGTGAAATCCAAGGCGCCGTTGTCGGTGATGGTGACATAGCTGTTCGAGCCGCTGAAACTGAAGGCCTGGTTGACCTTGCCGGTATCGTAGGAAACATTGGTCGCCGTGCCGGTGTATCCGCCGACGCTGGAATCGGGGTTCCCCTCCGCCCGCCACCAGGCCATGAGTCCCGACGGCCGGGGGCCGCAGGCGATGGGCGTAAACTCGGGCGCCACCGTGCAGTCGCCGGAGACCGCGCCGGTGGTATAGGTGACGCCGTTCGTGAAATCGTACGGATCGCCGCTGTAGGAGCCACCGCAGGTGCCCCCGATCGTGGCCGCCACCCGGTACCCCTGGGACGGCGTGATGGTGAATACGGCGCTGGAGCCGGAGGTCAGGCTCTGAACCGAGGAGGGGGATATTGTGCCGCCTGCCCCGGCAGAGGGGGTGACGATGATGTCAAAGGTCGCATCGACCGTGCAATTGGCGGTGATGGCGGCGGTGGTGTAGGTAATGCCGTTGAAGGCGCCGATGGGGCAGGTGCCGCCCACCGGGGTAATCACGTGATGCCCGGCAGCCGGGATGATGCTGAACGCTGCGGGGGTGCCTGCAATCACGGTCGGGCCGCCGGTGGGGGTGATGCTGCCGTACTGGCCGGCCGACGGCGTGACAATAAAGCTGTCCAGGTTGAAGGGACCGGTCGGATTCGTATCTCCGGTGATGGTGAAGAGGCAGGCCGGGCCGCTGCAGGCGGGCGCACAGATGCCGTAGACACTGTTCCCGTCCAGTACGGCAGTGTTGCCGGCGAGGGTGACATTGGTCAGGCGCGGGCTGCAGAGCAGGCTGTAGATCCCGCCCCCTTCCAGGCCGGCCTGGTTGCCGCTGACAATGACATTGGTCAGGGCCGGAGCGGCGGTCAGGTTGTACATGCCGCCGCCTTCCAGCCCCGCCGCGTTATTGTTGATGGTGCTGTTGGTCAGGAACGGGCTGCCCCCCTCGTTGTAGATGCCGCCGCCGTCCATCAGGGCGCTGTTGGCCGTTATGACCAGGTTGCTCAGGGTGGGGGAGCCGTTGACCATCCGGATGCCGCCGCCGTCGCCATGCAACCCGGCGCCATCGGCGCTGCCGTTGCTGATGGTGAAGCGGTCGAGGATCGTTGCGCCGGATACGCCATTGGCGATCACCACATGATAACTGTTGTCGGCGGCCTGACCCGGCGCGCCGATATCCCCGCTCAAGGTGGTGACGTTGCCGGTTGCCGGGCGATCGCTTCGGAGCGCCTCGCTGCCGCCGAAGCCGCCGTAGAGGGCGACCCCCTCCTTCAGCACGAAGGAAACGCTCCGGTCCGAGCCGCCGGTAGGAAGGTAGGCGCCGCTCTTGACCCAGATCTCATCCCCGGCGCTTGCCGCTGCCAGGGCCTGCTGCAGGTTGCAGGCGGTTGCCCAGGCGGTGCAGACACCGCTGCCAGGGCCGCCCGACTGGGCATAGCGGACCGCGGCCCCTGCCGGGGTGAACGGGCCAAGCAGCAGAAGGAGAGTAAAGGTGGTCAGGAGCAACCCGGCGGCGCGTGCTGAAGATTTCATCATGGTATGGTTCATGGCATCAATCCCGTGAATGCTTGTTGTTGTGTAACAGCCGGCGCCTTCATCCTACGGCGCCTTGACCGTGGTGTTCCCGTTTTTCAGCAGCCACTCCCGCGGGGCCTTGTCGCTGACCGCGGTGGTGTTGAAGAAAACCTGCGCACTGTCGTAGACCCGGGCCGTGATCGGGTTCGTCAGATATAGATAGCAGTAATGGCTCCCCGCCATGTCGCTGCTGCTGCGCAGCGGGAAGTTGAGCGTCTCGCTGGCGCCCGCCGTCACGGTCAGGCTCCGGGGGGAGACCGTCTCGATAGCGGGAGAGCAATTAGTGACGGTCACCAGATAGTTCGTGGTCGTTGTCCCGACATTTTCAACCGTAACCGACATCCCCCCTTCCCGGGAGAGGGAGGGGTAAGGATTGGCGCTCGTCTCCTTGATCCAGCCGACCGCATCGTTGGTCGCGAGGCCGACCGTCGCATTGTTTATCTCGATGCCGATGGTGGAATACGCCAGCTCCGGGGTGGCGACCCGCAGGGCCAGGCCGGTCATGGCGGCCAGGCCCTCCTTGAAGAGCTTTTTCCCCCGCAGCAGATACTCTGTCTCCGCGGCGGGGTTGGCGGCCAGCCGGTCCAGATCCGATTCGCGAAGCTGCTGCAACTGGTTAGCCAGGCAGGCTCCGGCCCGGGTCGTGCCGGCCGCCGCTCCCTGCCGCCGGAAGGCAGCGTGGCCGCTCCCCACCCGGTCGCACGCGCCGCCGTCCCGGGATACCAGGCTCCGGGGCACCAGGAGCATATTGTCCTTCCAGGCAACCACCTGCGGGTCGTCAGCCGGGCCGGTCGGCACGTAGAGGATGAAGCCGGAGAGTTCCGGGGGTGCTTCTGACGGCGCTGCTTCGCCGATCAGCTCGGCCCTGACCGGATAGTCGCCGGTTCTGTCCAGGAAGATGGGGGCGTCGGGAGTGAGGGAAAATTGGGAACGGAGTTGCATATTGTTGACGACATCGTAGACCGCAACATCGATCCGGTAGTCCCGGCGGGGGGGATCGATCTCGTAGCCCCGGTAGCTGACGCCGCTCTCCCGCAGGCAGTGGGCGATGGAGAAGGAGGATGCCAGGGCCGACTGGACCCCCAGCTCCTTTTCTCCTCGCCACCAGCCGTCCACCGGGGCGCAGTTCTTGAGCGACAGCAGGTCGCGGTTGCTGCAGAACCCCTGGGAGTCGGCGATCGGGTTGCCGTTGCCGTCCAGTTGCCGGCCGCAGGTGGGGAGGGGGGCGTCCGAGCCGTCCAGGCAGGCAGCGATGCCGGGGCGGCCGTTGGCCGCCTTGATCAGCTCCTCGCGGGGGGCGTAATCCACCGTGTGCAGGTAGCGCAGCGGGTAGCTCCAGGCAGGCTCGCTCTTGACAACCCGGGTCAGGAGCGGGTCTTCCAAGGTAGTCACCTCCCCCCCCGCTCTCGTCACAGTGTGTATGTATTGCGTCTGCAGCGTAACCCCTGCGCCGTAGCTCACCTCCAGGCTGATCATCATCTTGTTTTCGCAGACAATTTGATCGTCAGCGTTTACGCAGTCGCTGACTGACGCTTGCGTCACCGACGTGGCGGCGGCCGGCCGGGGGATGGCGGCAACAACGAGGGGCAGCAGGACAAGCGGGCAGAGTTGAATCAGGGAAAGTCTCTTGAGTAACTTCATGCGCTGCTCCTTTGGCTCGTTACGGCTTGACCGTGGTGTCGTTATTCCGCAGCAGCAGCTCTGACGGAGTCTGTTCGCTGACCGCGTTGGTGGTGAAACTGACCGTTTGCTCCCCGTAGACGCGGCCGCCCGGGGCGCTCAGGACGACCCGGCAGGAGTGGCTGCCGGTCAGGCCGCTCTCCGTTGCCAGGGCAAAGGTCAAGAGCGCCTGACCGTTCGGCCCCAGGGTCCGGGCCATGGCGGGGATGCTTCCCCGGATCCCCGGCTGGCAGTCGCTGACCGTGACCAGATAGTCGGCGGCAAGCCGGCCGCTGTTTTTGATGGTCACCAGCAGCGCCCCCTCCCGGGTGGGGGCGGCGTGGTCGGCGGCAGTGGCGGAAACGATCACGCCGGGGGATTCGGCGGTTATGACGCCGACCGTCGCCTCATTCATCTCCACGCCGACCCTGGCAGGGATCAGCTCCGGGCTGGCGACCCGCAACACCGGGCCGGTCATGCCGGCCAGGCCGTCCTTGAAGAGCCTCTTCCCCCGCAGCAGGTAGTCGGTCTCCGCGGCCGGGTTGGCGGCCAGCCGGGCCAGATCCGACGCCTGGAGCTGTTTCAACTGGTTCCCCAGGCAGGCGCCGGCCGCGCTCTTGGCCGCGTCCGGCGCTTCCCCCCGGAAGGCCGCATAGCTCGCCCCTATCTTGTCGCATTCGTTGCCGGCCGTTGTGACCATCCCCCGCGGCGCCAAAAGCAGATTGTCCTTCCATTCCTGTGAGCCGGCCGCCGCAGCGCTCGGCGCGTAGAGGATGTAGCCGGAGAGATCGGGGGGGGCCGCCGCCGGACGGTCCTCCCCCACCAGCTCGGCTTTGACCGGATAGTCGCCGGATCTGTCCTGGTAGATGGGGGCGTCGGGGGTGAGGGTGAAAGCGCTTATCTGTGTAGTACTTTTCCAGATCGAAAGATCGATCCGGTAGTCCCGGCGGGGGGGATCGATCTCGTAGCCCCGGTAGCTGACGCCGCTCTCCCGCAGGCAGTGGGCGATGGAGAAGGAGGATGCCAGGGTCGACTGGCCCAGCTCCTTTTCCCCGCGCCACCACCCCTGGGGATCGCTGTTAATCTTGAGCGTCAGCAGGTTCCGGTTGCCGCAGAACCCCTGGGAATCGGCGATCCGGTTGCCGCTGCCGTCCATCTGCCAGCCGCAGGTGGGGGCGGCGCTATCCGAGCCGTCCACGCAGGCGGCGATGCCGGGTGAGATGTTGGGGACCTTGATCAGTTCCTCGCGTGGGGCGTAATCCACCGTGTGCAGGTAGCGCAGCGGGTAGCTCCAGGCAGGCTCGCTCTCGGTAATCCGGATCTGGAGCGGGTCTTCGAGGGTAATCACCACCCCGCCAGCTCTCGTCACCCGCTGTATGTATTGCGTCTGCAGCGTGGCCCCTGCGCCGTAGCTCACCTCCAGGCTGAGATCCATCTTGTTTTCGCAGACAATTTGATCGTCCGAGTCCACGCAGTCGCTGATTATCGCTTGCGTCACCGACACGGCGGCGGCTAGCCGGGGGGAGATGGCGGCAACGCCCAGGGCCAGCAGCAGGACAAGCAAGCCGTGTTGTGCAAACATTTTTTTCATGATCTTCATGCGCTGCTCCTTTGGCCTGTCTTCCGTTACGGGATCTTGACCGTGCTGTTCCCGTTCTTCAAAAGCAGATCCCGCGGGGCCTTGCCGCTGACCGCGGTGGTGTCGAAGTAAACCTTCACATTGTCGTAGACCCGGGCCGTGAGCGGGTTCGACAGATATAGATAACAGTAGTGGCTCCCATTCATGTCACTGCTGCTGCGCAGCGGGAAGTTGAGCGTCACGCTGGCGCCCGCCGCCACTGTCTGGCTCAGGGGGGAGACCGCCTCGATAGCGGGGGAGCAATCAGTGACAGTCACCGTATAGTTCGTGGTCGATATCCCGACATTTTCAACCGTAACCGACATCACCCCTTCCCGGGTGAGGGAGGGGTGAGGAGAGACCATCGCGTCCTTGATCCAGCCGACCGCATCATTGGTCACGAGTCTGATGAATCCCGGGTCCATCTCCAGGCCGACGGTGGTATTGACCAGCTCCGGGCTCTTCAAAAGCAGCGCCGGGCGCTCCAGGGCCGCCATCTCAGCCAGTCCCGGCTTGAACATCTTCTTGCCGGAAAGCAGGTAGTCGGTCTCCGCGTTGGGAGAGGCGGCCAGCCGGGCCAGGTCCGCCGCAAGGAGCTGCTGCAACTGGTTCCCCAGGCAGGCGCCGGCCGCGCTGGCGGCCACGGTAGAAGCTTCGCCCCGGAAGGCGCCGTAGCCGGTCCCCACCTTGTCGCAGTCGCGCCCGTCGCGGCTGACCATCTCCCGCGGCAGCAGAAGCAGGTTGTTGGTCCAGTCCAGCACCTTCGGGTCATTGGCCGGGCCGCTCGGGACGTAGAGGATGTAGCCGGAGAGGTTGAGCGGCGGTGCTGGGGCAAACTCCTTCATCGGCAGGGTGGCCTGCAGCTGGTGGGGCGTTGCCGGGTCATCCGCGGCCCGGGGTTTATCCGGGGTGAGGCTCAACGACCTGAGCAGGGTTAGGGTTGTGCCGTCGCCGTCGTAGACGTCGATATTGATGGCAAACTCCCGCACCGGCGGGTCGATCTCGTAGCCCCGGTAGCTGACCCCGCTCTCGCGCAGGCAGTGGGCGATGGAGAAGGAGTTGGCTTGGGTCGATTGGACCCCAAGCTCCTTTTCCCCGCGCCACCACCCCTGGGGATCGCTGTTGGTTTTGAGCGTCAGCAGGTCGCGGTTGCTGCAGAACCCCTGGGAGTCGGGGATCGGTTTGCCGCCGCCGTCCAGCTGCCAGCCGCAGGTGGGGGTGACATTCGCATCCGAACTGTCCACGCAGGCAGGGATGCCGGGGCGGCTGTTGGGCACCTTGATCAGCTCCTCGCGGGGGGCGTAATCCACTGTGTGCAGGTAGCGCAGCGGGTAGCTCCATGTCGGCTCGCTCTTGCTGACGTTGAGGGTGTAAATGGCAGTGGCAGTTCCCGTTGGATATCCTTGTGCGTCGTATTGCGATGACGAATACAATGCGAACTTCACCTGGGCGCCGTTCGCCACCGTTACCTTCACCGCCTGTCGGTTGCGGCACGTTGTGGTAACCGGACCGGAGGAATACTGTTGCTGCACGCACGACTTAAGCGCACTGCTGGTCAGCAATACAGCGTCGACCGGCCGGTGCAGGGCAAGGACGCCCGCCAGCAGAAACAGCAGGGTTG
>Ga0210377_10002963_pt1 | contig 14661 bp, 17 predicted proteins | sample PLM4_65_b1redo_FD_155480 | JGI IMG/M metagenome (GOLD analysis project Ga0210377, IMG submission 155480) | Groundwater sediment microbial communities from an aquifer in East River, Colorado, USA - PLM4_65_b1 redo | ecosystem: Environmental > Terrestrial > Soil > Riparian zone | place: USA: East...
ACCAAGCGCATTCATTCTTCGCTGGGCTATTTGACCCCCGTTGAGTTTGAAGCTGCTTGGCACTCTCAGGAATCTTCCCTTATTCCGGCCTGATTCCTGTCCAATTTCATGGGTCCATTACACAGTTGTGAGGGATGAGGCCGTCACGTAAAGGCAATTTTTGATTTATGACCACGCCTCGCTTAAATCGTAGCCAGGAATAACCGCATGAACTTGTCTTTGCGCCGATCTATTGCCATCGCGCCCGCCCTGCTGATTGCCGCCACCCTCGCTTGCAACGCGGGCGGCGCGCCTAATAACCCGCAGGGGACGGTTCAGGCGGTATACGCGACCATCACCGCGCAGGCGGGCATGACGCCTTTCCCGACGACGCTACCGCCCACCAACGGAACATTGCCGCCGACGCCAACTCAGTTTGTCCCGCCGACCCCGTCGCCGACCCCGCCCGATTCGCGGGGCGCGATCACAACGGTTGGCTGGTGCACAGCGCCGATGGCGACCGATGGGGATGACGCGGATTGGAAAACGATACCGGGCGTGACGACGCTGGCCCTGAATCAAGCGACTTATGGGGGCGGCGCATGGTCAGGCGCGGCTGACCTTTCCGGCGCAGCCACGCTGTGCTGGACACAATCGTCATTGTTCATGTTTGTCCGGGTGACGGATGATGTTCATGCCCAGACCCAGCGTGGGGTCGATTCGTGGAAGGGCGACGAGGTTGAGTTGATGTTCGACTCCGACCTGCGCGGCGACTTTTTTAAGGATGTATGGAACGAGGACGATTCGCAGTTCAGCTTCAATCCGGGCAACTTTGCCGATCTGGTTCCGCAGCCATTTCGCTATCGCCCAACGGCGGGGCAGCCACGCGGCATCAATATGATCGCCAAGTCAACAGGAACGAATGACGATTATGTGATTGAAGCCGAAATCGCATGGGAAGAACTGCTGACCCGCCCGACTGCCGGGATCAATTATGGGTTATGCGTGGCTCTCAATGACAATGATAATCCGGCTAAGGCGCAGGAGGACACGCTGGTGAGCCACTGCGCAAGCCTTCATGTATCCGACCCGACAACATGGCAAACTGTGACGTTTGCGCCCGCGCCATAGGTTGCGCCTATCCGCAGCCGCGCATCGAGTGAAGGAGAGAAACGATGATGATCAAATGGGGCCTCATTGCCGGAGTCGCTTTGTTCGCGGCACTGATGGGCGCGGCGGTGATCCCCGCGCTCTTTCCACAGTCGGCTGCCCTTGCCGCGCCGCTCTTGTGCGCTGGCGGGGAAATGACCACTGAATCGCAAACCTTTTACCCTGAGCCGGGGCGCACGGTCATCGCGCACTCTTTCTTCTGCGTCGAGGCTGGGGGCGCGCGCCGCGAGCTTTCAAGCTTGCTCACCGTCGCGGCCTGCACAGGGATGGGATTTCTGCCCGCGTTCCTCGTGCTGGCGTTGATGATGGGCCGCTCGAAGCTCGAAATGCTCCCGGACACAGCGACGCCACTATCAAGGCAGCCAGAGAGCGCGGACGGCTCATTTAACGCGCGTCTTGCAGAGCTGGCCCGCGCGCGCGACGCCGGATTGATTAGCCCGGAAGAGTTCGAGCAAAAGAAGAAAGACATGCTCAACTCGCTGTAAACCTCAGTGATTCTCATCCAGCGCAAACGGGGGGAAAATGATCGCGGAAGCTTCGATGCCGCGCAAATGGCCGACGCTGCTGGTGTTGGCTCTTGCCGAACTGCTCGGCATGTCGGTCTGGCTGTCAGCCTCGGCGGTCGTGCCTACTCTCAAGACTGTCTGGCAGCTAGACGAATCCGGGCAGGCATGGCTGACGATTTCAGTGCAATTAGGGTTTGTCGTTGGGGCGTTTGGCTCGGCCCTGCTTAACCTCGGTGACCGTGTTCCGACTCGCTGGTTATTCTCGATCTCCGCATGGCTGGCTGCGCTGGCGACAGTCCTGATTCCAATCGCCGCCACAGGGCCGGAACTGGCCCTGCCGCTTCGCTTTTTGACCGGGCTGTTTCTGGCGGGCGTTTACCCGATTGGCATGAAGATCATGGCGACATGGACGAAGGCGGATCGGGGATTAGGGATTGGCTTGCTGGTTGGGGCGCTGGTCATTGGCACGGCAGCCCCGCACCTGATCAAAGCTTTTGGCAGCCTCGACAACTGGCAGGGCGTGCTGTATCTTTCAGCAGGTCTCGCGGCGACCGGCGGAGCACTCGGCGCGGTGTTTGTGCGGGAAGGGCCGTACCGTTCTCCCACTCCACGATTTAACTGGAAACAGATTGGCGAGAATGCCCGCAACCGCGAAATGGCACTCGCCAATCTGGGTTATCTGGGCCACATGTGGGAGTTATACGCAGTGTGGACGTGGATGCCTGTCTTTTTGTTAGCCAGTTTTCAAAAGACGGGCGTCAGCGCAATGTGGGCTGGCGTGGCATCATTTGGGGTGATTGCCATCGGCGGGGCAGGAAGCCTCCTTGCTGGGAAACTTGCTGACCGTATTGGGCGGACAACAATAACGATTGTGTCGCTGGCGGTCAGCGGGATGTGCTGCTTGGTGGTGGGGCTACTATTCGGTGGAAATCCCATTCTTCTAACCACAGTATGCTTGGTGTGGGGCTTCGCGGTGGTAGCCGACTCGGCGCAGTTTTCGGCATGCATCAGCGAGCTTGCCGATCCGCTTTACATTGGCACGGCGCTCACCCTGCAAACCAGTCTCGGCTTCCTGCTCACGTTTGTCACCATACGAGCGCTGCCGACGATTGTCACATGGGTTGGCTGGGAGTGGGCTTTCGCGGGATTGGCGCTCGGCCCGGCGGTGGGGGTATGGGCGATGGCGACGCTGAGGAAATCGCCGCAGGCTGCCAAGCTGGCCGGTGGAAATCGGTAAGGGAAGCGCATGCAGACCAATGCCCAAACAAACGCTGAATCGAAGTATGGATTCAATACCCTCCACAAGATATTGAGGCTTTTGCTGACGCCACTTCACCTACTCTTCGCTGTGTTTGGGGGATATGTCATTGCCGCCGCAGTTCTAATTTTATCCACTCCTATCGCGCAGGACACTAATGCTCTTATGGTCGGTGTTTTTGTAGGAATTTCTGTATGTAGCATCACTATAATGGGTCTAGGGATTATTGCCAGCCGCATCTATTTTCTGGTGCTTATGTGGGGATCAGCTCTCCTGAGCTATGTGGTTGTATCAGCCGATGAGGTTGAAGTGAGGATGTGGCCGTATTATCATGTTAGCTGTCATTGGGAATACGTGGAGCGAATCGTCAATCGTTGGGATACAAAACGAGTGTCTTTCAAGCTCAATGAAGTTGTGACAATTCCCGAAAATCGTCTGACAATATATTTTCGTCCGAACGAAGGCTGGATGAAATTCATGTTGCCGGCGACCGACTTCAATCCAAATATCTTTACAGGTTATCCAAAAGGGAAATTAGCTTACGATCTTGCGCGCTACGCGCCTCACTTGTTTCCGAGCGACAAGTAGTGCGGAATCAGCAAAACTTCCGTGCCTTCCACGCCTTATAGAGCGCAATACTTCCCGCTGTCACTGCGTTCAGATTAGTTCGACCAAGATCATTCGGGCATCTCTCGCGGCTGAAGCAACAACCCTATCCCCCTGATAATTTGCCGGACACGCTTTTCAGTGAGCGTCCCGATATATTCGCCTAAATGCGACTTATCGACAGTGTATAGCTGAGAAACAACAACCACGCTTTGCTTGGAAAGATTCGCATCACTGGGGCGAAGTAAAACATTTCCGGGGGCATTCGCCCATTTGAGGTTAGATGTTAGCGCGCAGACGATAATTGTTTTGAGGCGACTCTGGTTATGGTAGTCGTTTTGAATAACAACACAAGGGCGCACATAACCCGGTTCAGAGCCGGATGGTTGATCGAAATCAACCCAAAAGATATCTCCCTGATGAACTACCATTCGTCCTCAATGTTGAGCCTCATCTGGCGGCGAATGGCATTGGCGCTTGGCAGATCATAATCTTCATCTGACAAATCTTCGTAAGCGGCGTTGATCTGTTTGAGCAGGGTCGCATTTTGCTGCCTGCGTATAAACTCTTTAGCGGCAAGCGAGAATAAGCTGCTGCGCGACACCTTCATCTGCCGTGCTAGTTCGTCCATTTCCTCAAAGATCGACTTTTCAAGTGATATTGCTGTCTTGACTGTAGGCATAGGCATTCTCCTTGAAGGAAGTATAACTAATTGTTATACCTGAAGCTATGCTATCATCCAAATCCTCTTGCTTCCCACGCCTTATAGAGCGCAATGCTCCCCGCTGTCGCCGCGTTCAGGCTGGCGACCTGCCCGCGCATCGGCAGGCTGATGATGAAGTCGCAGGTTTCGCGCACCAGCCGCCGCAGGCCCTTGCCCTCGCTGCCCACCACCAACCCCAGCGCTCCGCGCAGATTGGCCTGATCATAGCGGGTGGCGTCCTCGCCCAAATCCAATCCGGCCAGCCAAACGTCGGCCTGTTTGAGCGTCTTCATGGCCTGCACAAGGTTAGTCACCTGCGCCACCCGCAGATGCTCCACCGCGCCCGATGAGGCGTTGACCACCGCCGGGGTGATCTCCGCCGCGCGCCGCTCCTGCAAAATTACGCCGTGCGCGCCCACCGCCTCGGCGACACGCAACAGCGCCCCAACATTCTGGACATCTTGGAGCAAGTCCAAGAGCAGGATGAATGGCGGCTCGTTCCGGCGGCTGGCTTCCTCAAGAATGTCGGCGATTTCCACATAGGGATACGCGCCAACTTCCAATACAATTCCCTGATGATTGGCGTTTCGCGTCCAGCCATCCAAACGCTCGCGCTTCCCGGCTTCGGCCAGAATGCCGTTTTCTCTAGCGAGCGACATCGCGGCTTCCAGCGTTTCGTTCTTGTCTACGGTCTGGGCCACAATCAGCCTGCGGATATTACGCCGCTTGGCCCGCAAGGCTTCAACTACCGCGCGCCGTCCGTAGAGATATTCAGTCGCCATAATTGTTGTGTTCTCCCGGTGAAGCTGGCCGAGGCAGACTATGCGGCTTATGTGATGGCAGGCGGGGGTTACTCAAATAACTTCACTATCTCATCGCGCGCAGGGCGGCGCAGGGGCGCCAGGCGCGGGAGGTCAAACACTTCCGCCGGGCCAACATCCACACGGCCTATGGCGAAGGCGGCAATGTCTTCCGCTGCCAGAGCCGCCGTTATCGCCGCCATGTCGTCCGGGTGAACCGCCATCAACAACGATCCGCTGGCAATCGCGCCGAAGGGATCAACGCCAACCGCGACGCACACCTTTTGGGCGTCTTCCAGCAAAGCGTTATCACTATCTACTGTCAGCCGTTTTCCAGAAGCGTCGGCCATCTCCCATAAACCCGTCGCCAGCCCGCCTTCGGTCGGATCGTGCATGGCATGAACCCGCCCGGCTAACGTCGCTATTTCGGCGTCACGCACAACGCTGATTCCCGGATGATGAAGAAAGTCCGCGCAGCGATCCAGAAAGTCGGCGGGAAAGGTGGCGGCGAGCATATCCCGTTTCTCGCGGGCAATGATCGCTGTCGCCTCGATGGGAAAACCTTTGGTGACGATCAGCGCGTCGCCTGCCTGCGCCCCGGAGGTCGTGACCAGACGATCGCGGTCGCAAAGGCCGAACATCGATCCGATGACAATGGGGCGGTCAATGCCAAACGTGATTTCGGTATGGCCTCCAACCAAGGCCACGCCCAGCGCCGCGCAAGCCTGATTGATCTGGTCAAAAATGCGTTCAACAAGATCGCGGGTGGTCTGGCCCTGTGGCAACAGCAGCGTCGCCATAAACCACACCGGTTTTGCGCCCATGGTGGCGATGTCGTTGGCGTTGACATTAACAACATACCAGCCGATTTCATCAGAGGCAAAGGTGATTGGGTCGGTTTTAGCGACCAGCAATTGACCGCCCAGATCGATCACGGCGGCGTCTTCGCCGGGGCGCGGGCCAATCAAAACACGCGGATCGGTGATCGGGTGGCGGGCGAGGATCGCCGCCAACACATCCGGGGGGAGCTTGCCTAGAGGGTAAGCGTCACGCATGGTCAATCCTTGAAAACAGTGCTGAGTGCTGAGTTTCTAGTAACAGCTATTTTCTTCGTCCCGAGTTAGCTCTTGATCATCGACAACCGATGAGGCACTAAAAAAGGGCGAAAATCGCTCGCCCTTTACAGCTAACATTTCAGTGTGTTTGTGCTTAACAAACGACTTATCCCGCTTAGATATTATCAGGATGTACAGCAATGTACCCTTCTGTCCAGCGATCTACATCAATTGGATAGCGATCAATAGAAAACCCGTCTGGAGCGTCACAAAATCCCGATCTTTCGCGCATCCTTTTGACGGCTTCCTGCGCCAATTCAACCGTAGAGTAGACACCAATCAACTTAATGTCTTCTCTGGTATCGCCCAACAAATGGGTATGTTGTACGACAAACACTTCCATATCTTCGCTGACTCTTTGGACTCAAATCCACGTTGGTTCCTGATACGTCCCAAACACCTTTCGCAGTGAATCCGTGATCTCGCCAAGCGTCGCGTAGACCTTGACAGCGTGGATGAAGTGGGGCATCAGGTTGTCAGTTCCACTAGCGGCCTTCTCAATGGCTTTGAGCGCGCTGCCAACAGCTTCATTGTCGCGCTCGGCGCGCAACGTTGCCAACCGCGCAGCCTGCCGTTCGTAGCCTTTCGGATCCATCTCAAGGATGGGAATGCTGATCGGCTTGTCCTCCACAAAATCGTTGACGCCCACAATGATACGCTGGTTGTCGTCAATTTCGCGTTGATAACGGTAGGCCGCATCGGATATCTCGCGCTGGAAGAAACCTGCGTCAATCGCAGGCAGAACGCCGCCCAATTCTTCGATCCGGCGGAAATAGTCATAGGCTTCAGCCTCAATGCGGCGAGTCTGAGCCTCGACAAAGTATGAGCCGCCTAACGGGTCGATGGTGTTGGTCACGCCCGACTCGTGGGCGATGATCTGCTGGGTGCGGAGCGCCACCGTGACCGCTTCCTCCGAGGGGAGGGCCAGCGCTTCGTCCATGCTGTTGGTGTGCAGTGATTGGGTTCCGCCCAGCACAGCAGCCAGCGCTTGAATTGCCACCCGCACGGTGTTGATTTCGGGCTGCTGCGCGGTCAGCGAGACGCCCGCTGTCTGCGTGTGGAAGCGCAAAATCAGGGAGCGCTCGGATTTCGCGCCGAACTCGTCGCGCATGACTGTCGCCCAGATGCGGCGGGCGGCGCGATACTTGGCGATCTCTTCGAAAAAGTCGTTGTGCGCGTTAAAGAAGAAACTGAGACGCGGGGCGAAGTCATCCACATTCAAGCCCCGCTGAATGGCCCAGCGCACATACTCAAAGCCGTCGGCGAGGGTGAAGGCCAACTCCTGAGCCGCCGTCGAGCCAGCCTCACGGATATGGTAGCCGCTAATGCTGATAGTGTTCCATTCCGGCATCTCGCGCGCGCCAAATTCGATGGTGTCAGTCACCAAGCGCATCGACGGCTCTGGCGGGAAGATATATTCTTTCTGGGCGATAAACTCTTTGAGGATGTCGTTCTGGGTCGTGCCGCGCAGCTTGTCGCGGCTGAAACCCTGATTCTCGGCGGCGGCAATGTACATGGCCCAGATGATCGCGGCAGGCGAATTGATGGTCATGCTGGTCGAAACTTCGCCCATCGGGATGCCCGCAAACAGGATTTCCATATCCTTGAGAGAGGATATCGCGACGCCGCATTTGCCAAACTCGCCCAACGCTTCAGGGGCATCGGTGTCATAGCCCATCAGGGTTGCCAGATCAAAAGCGACAGATAGGCCGGTCTGTCCCTGTTCCAGCAAATATTTGAAGCGGGCATTGGTCTCTTCGGCGGCGCCAAACCCGGCGAACATGCGCATGGTCCACAGGCGGCCCCGGTGCATCGTGGCGTGAACGCCGCGCGTGTAGGGAAACTCGCCGGGGAAGCCCAGTTCATCCATATAATCCAGATCAGCAATGTCCAACGGGGTGTTCAGACGGTCAACCGGAACGCTGGAGTTGGTCACAAATTCCTTCAATCGCTCCGATTTGCTGTCCAGCGCGTTTTTGAGCGTCGTGGATTCCCAGCGCGCGCGTTCCGCCGACAGCGCGTCGACCGCTGTGTTTGTTCTAGCCCGATCAACCATGAAACGCCTCCATGACTGGTGAACGACAATTGTGAGCGTATTGTACCAAGTCCCCACGCGAACAACATCATGAGTTGACAGGTTGGAGACAAGCCACTACCGTTGATCGTATGACATCCATCAAAGATGTGGAGCGCCTTTTGGAGCAGGGGCGTGTCGCGGCGCTGGGCCATGCGCTGGGCGACCGCAACACGCTGATCCGCCGCCGCGCGGCGCAGGCGCTAGGCGAGTTGGCCCACCCTGACGGCGTTTCCGCCCTTGCCATCGCGCTCCACCGCGATAAAGATCAGTATGTGATTCGCTGGACGGTGGAAACGCTGCAACACATCGGCAATGACAAGGCAGTGGAGGCATTGGCGGCGGCAGCTTTTAGCGAGAGGCGCGACGCGGCGGCGCTGGCGTCTCAGGCGTTGGCGGCCATTCACAGTCCGCAGGCTGAAGCTGCGTTTCATATTCGGGAAATGTTACAGCGAAACACCTTTGAGGGGTTCGACACGCTTGGCGAAGAATCAAGGAGCGCGCTGCTGGCCGTGATGAACAGCCCTCAATTTAACGCGTGGCCGTCCGGCAAACGCAAGCCTGTCTTGCTGGCGGCCGCGCGTCTGGGGCTTGCGCCGCCAGCGAAGTATCGCCGCGACTTGATTGACATGGGGCTGTTTGTCAGCGGATTGCACACCGTCGGCGATTTGCTGGCCGGGTTGAGCCATCCCAACCCGCTAACACGGGCGGCAGCCGCCGACAAACTCGGCGAGACTGGTTTGCGATGGACAGGAATCGCGTTGCGCCAACGGTTTCGCCAAGAGACCCGACCCGGCGGAGAACGAAGCGTGGCGGTCGCATCAGCGCGGGCATTGGCCCGGCTGGGAGACGCGCGTGGAATCAGGCATTACCAACAACAACTCGCCGGGGGCGACATGCGGCAGGCTTCGGAAGCCGCCCTCGCGCTCGGCGAGATTGGATCGCCGCAGGCTATTCTCGTTCTGTTTGAAACCGCCAGCGCCCCGCCTGTCCCCGGCGTCGTTCACAACGACACGCCCATTCTGGACGCTCTTGCCAGCGTCGGGCCCGGCGCAGTGGACGCTCTCAGAGGTTTCGCTCAATCAGACAACCCGCGCGCCCGGCGTCTATTCATCGAATTAGCAGGGCGAAGCGGCCATGCTGACAAATGGCTGATTCTACGTCAGGGCTGTCTTGACCCCGATCCTGACACACAGCGCGTTGCCCTTGACGCGCTGGCCCGCTTGAACACGCCCGAAGCAGCGCGCACGCTGTTCGATCTCAAAGGCGAATTGTCTGCGTCACTGCTGGCCCTGTCGCTGGCGCAGATGACCCACGCCGAGGCTTTAGCCTATCTCAGAGAATTAGAGCCAGACGTCACCATTGTGCACGGCGTAGTTCTGGGAGACAGCGGCGCGCCACTGATCGGGGCGCACGCGCAGATCGTGGAGGAACGCTTGCTCGATAATTCGCAAGGCAGGGGATTGGCGGCGATTTCGGCGCGCGCGGAGACTTCAGCGCAAGGCGAATTCTGGCTAGCGATACTGGATCATGCGGGCAACCCGGCGACCCGGCTCAAAATCACGACCTCGCCACACGGGGATGGCGTCCCCGGCGAAACGTTTATGGCTGAGATTGAATTAACACGCGGAGAGGCTCATACAGCAAAAGCGCGGATTGACCGTTTTGTGTCGCGCCTGACCCTGAATGTCAAAACGATACCACAACCTGAATGAATGACGCTCCTATTCGATTGGGTAATCGTAAAACCCCTTTCCGGCGCGTTTGCCCCACATTCCTGCTTGAACTAACCGATTCAGCAGCGGGGCAGCGCGGTAACGATCCGGGCCATAACTCTCGCCCAGAGCCGCCATAATGCCAACAATTTGATCCAGCCCGATCTGATCGCCCCACGCCAGCGGCCCATGCGGGTAATTCGTTCCCAGCTTCATCGCCTGATCAATATCCTCGGCGGACGCCACACCTTCCATCAAGGCAAAAGCCGCCTCGTTGACCAGATTGGCAACCACGCGGGGCAGAACCCCACCGACGCTATCGTTAACCAGCGCTGGCTCCTTGCCAAGGCTTGCCAGAAATTCCTGCGCTCTCGAAACCATGACGGGATCGCTTCTTATGCTCGCAGCGACTTCGATGACTTCAGCGTCGCCCAGTGGCGGCAGCGCCGCCCAGCCAACGACATTCGCCGGATGCGCCGTCCACTGTGAAACCTCAGCCACGCTGGCGTTAAGCGCAGCCGTGAGGATCGGCTCGTTGGCTCCGACAAAAGCGTCGCTCAGACGCTGTATCGTGTGTTGTTTGAGCAAGCGGCTGCTGACCACGGCCTCGACAATCAAGTCAAGCGAATCAGCGGTTTCTTGAAGCCATAAGGGAATGTTCGCCAGTGGCGACGATTCGGGCCCATGTTGATTGAACAAATAGGCCAGTGCCGTATGCCCCGCCTGCCCCGCCAGCGCCGCCATTTCTGCCGCCAGCGGGCTATCGCCGATGATGAGAATGTTGCTCATGCGTTGTAGTCATACCAGCCTTTGCCCGTTTTGCGCCCCAGTTGTCCGCTTTCAACCATTCGCTGCTGAAGCAGGCTGGGCCGGAAACGCGGCTCTTGAAAATAGGCATTGTAAACCGAATGCGAGGCCGCATAGTTGATGTCCAGCCCGATCAGGTCCATCAGCTCGAACGGGCCCATCTTGAATCTGCCGCCGCCGCGAACCAGCTTATCGATGGTGGCATAATCAGCGACGCCTTCGGCCAATAATCGCAGCCCTTCCAGATAGAATGGGCGGGCCACCCGGTTGACAATAAAGCCCGGCACATCTTTCACTCGGACAGGCGTTTTCCCCATCTGTCGGGCAAGGTCAAGCGTGGCTTGAATAGTCGCTTCCGAGGTGGCAGCGCCGCCAATCACTTCAACCAGCGGCAGCAGCGGCGGGGGGTTGAAGAAGTGCATCCCAACGACGCGGGCGGGGTAGGCGCTGCCCGCGCCGATCTGCGTCACGCTGAGGGTGCTGGTGTTAGTCGCAAGGATAGCCTCAAGATTAACAATGCTATCCAGCTCTTGAAACAGCGCTTGCTTGAGTTCGAGTTTTTCGGGCGCGGCCTCGATGACGCAGCCGCAAGGTTTCAGATCGGCAAGCTGGGTGGTCACGCTGATTCTGCCAACAACCCCCCATGCTTGTTCTTCGGTCATCCGGCCTTTCTCGACCGCGCGTTTCATTTGCGTGTCGATCTGGCTGATGGCTTTGCCCAGCATATCGTCGCTGACATCGTAGAGGATCACGGCAAGGCCGGCTTGCGCGGCCACTTGCGCGATCCCGCTGCCCATTGTGCCAGAACCGAGCACTCCTATGGTTTGAATAGTCATAATCCCCTCGTCAATTCGGGTTATTCGCCTGTAAAGCGAGGCGGTCGTTTTTCAAGAAAGGCGGCGATTCCCTCTTTGTGATCGGGCGTTCGCCCGGCGATTTCCTGAAGATCGGCTTCGTTGGCGAGCGTCTCTTCGAGCGTATGGGTGGAGGCAAAATCCAACGCGCGCTTGATATAACCAATCGCCCGAGTTGGCGCGGAGGCAAATTCGATAGCGATTTGGCGAGCAACATTCATGAGTTCGGCGTCTGGCACAACTTGATTGACGAGGCCGATAGACAGGGCTTCCTGAGCGTCAATTTTGCGGCCTGTCAGCATGAGGTCAATGGCGCGGGTCATCCCGACGAGGCGCGGGAGCATCCATGTTGAACCGCTATCAGGGATCAGCCCGACCTTGACGAACGCTTGCAAGAAAGTCGCGCTTTCAGCGGCGACACGAAAATCGCAAGCCATCGCCAGGCTCATTCCCGCCCCTGCCGCCACGCCGTTGATCGCACCGATGATGGGCTTGGGAAGCTGGCGCATTTTCAAAATTAAGGGGTTGTAGGTGTGGCGCAAATGATCGCCGAAGGACATGCCCTCCCCAGACTCCTGACGTTGGCGAGCGTCCCCCAAATCCTGTCCGGGGCAGAAACCGCGCCCCGCGCCAGTGAGCAGGACAGCCCGCACGGACGCGTCACGCTCGGCCTGCTTGAACGCATCGATCAACTCCGCGAGCATGGCATCGGTGAAAGCGTTGAGCTTGTCAGGGCGGTTGAGGGTGATCGTCAACACGCCAGCTTCGTGGTCAACGAGAATTGCTTCGTAGCTCATGCTTCACTTGCCTTTCCATGCGGGGGCGCGTTTTTCCAGAAAGGCGGCGACGCCTTCATCTTTGTCTTCCGAGCCAAATAGCAACAGATAGTTTGTGCGCTCGACAGCCAGACTTTCTTCGAGAGGAAGCTCAAAAGATTTCTGCACGGATTCTTTGGCCTGACGAATCGCCAGTGGCGCTTTGCTGGCAACCAGCGCCGCCAATTCGAGCGCCTTTTCGAGATAAAGCTCCACCGGAACGACGCGATTCACCAAGCCGAGGATCAGGGCTTCATACGCGGTCAGGGAACGCCCGGCCAAGACCATCTCCATGGTGACTGCCTTGCCAACCGCGCGCGTCAGGCGCTGCGTGCCGCCCGCGCCGGGCATGATCGCCAAATTAGTCTCTGGCTGGCCGAAGCGGGCCGTCTCGCTGGCGATGATCATATCGGCGCACATTGCCAGTTCGTTGCCGCCGCCGAGACACCATCCACTGACTGCCGCAATCAGGGGTTTAGGGAACTTTCGGATCGTTTCCCAGTACGAGGGACGCTTGCTGGAATGCATCTCCACCGACGATTTGCCCTGCATCTCGCTCACGTCCGCCCCCGCCGCGAACGCGCGCGCGTCACCGGTGACCACGACTGCGCGCACGGAATCATCGCTCTCGGCAGCATTCAAGGCCGACGCGATTTCCTTCAAGGCGGCCTCATTCAGCGCGTTGAGCTTGTCCGGGCGGTTAATGCGGATCAGCCGGACGCCATTCGACGGGTTTTCAATCAGAATATTTTCGGACATGCAAGGCTTATCCTATGCAGAAAAAGGGAAGTCCGCGAATTGCGCGAATGACGCGAATTCTAACGGCGGGTCAAAGGCTATTCTTCATTGGCAAAGGCCAGCGAGTACAACCCTTTGGCAAAGCTATCCAAATTGTCTCCGGCGGCAGCCATCTCCGGGCTTTTCATAGCGGCTTTCAGGGAAGCCTCGTCCGCGAAATGCATCTCAGCCATCATGTAGTAGCCGTCTCCCATTAATACCCGCGTGAAGCGGGTGATGGCGGTTTTCTGCAAGCCGGGCAGCTTCTTGATCAACGGAAGATGGGAGTTAAAGTAAGCCTCATCAAAGGCGGCAGGGTCGGCAGGCTGCTTGTAAAGCGCGACGAGTTTCATCGGACTTTTCTCCTCAGGAATGGCCGGAAATAGGATGGGATTTGTACGTTGCTTCCATCGAAGCGATGTCTTCAGGCGACAGCGTCACGTCCAGCGCGGCGACGGCATCCTCCAAATGAGTCATTTTGGACGCGCCGATAATCGGGCTGGTCACGCCGGGACGCTGGAGTATCCATGCCAGCGCGACCTGCGCCATCGGAACGCTTAACTTCTGCGAAACCGCCGCGACGCTATCCACAACCGCAAAGTCGGCATCCTGATAATACTGTTCTTGCGCCAGTTTGTCGGTTTTGGCGCGAAGAGTCTCGCCCCAGCCCTCGCGGGTTCGATTACCGGTCAGAAAGCCGCGCGCCAGTGGACTCCATGGAATCAGGCCAACGCCTTGATCGACGCAAAACGGGTTCATCTCACGCTCTTCTTCGCGGTAAATCAGGTTGTAATGATTCTGCATCGAAACAAAGCGCGTCCAACCATGCGCGTCGGCAGCGTGCTGCATTTTAGCGAACTGCCACGCATACATGCTCGACGCGCCGATATACCGCGCCTTGCCCGCTTTCACTATATCGTGGAGGGCTTCCATCGTTTCTTCGACGGGCGTTTCACGGTCAAAGCGGTGGATTTGATACAGATCAACATAATCCATGCCCAGCCGCCGCAGGGAGGCATCGATGCCATCCATGATATGCTTGCGGCTCAAGCCGCCCTGATTGGGCTTTTCGCCCATTTTGAAAAAGACTTTAGTGGCAACCACGACCTCATCACGCGGAGCAAAGTCTTTCAGAGCGCGCCCGACGATTTCTTCGCACAAGCCCAGCGAATAGGCGTCGGCGGTGTCAAAGAAGTTAATACCCAATTCCAGCGCGCGTTGAAAGAAGGGGCGCCCTTCTTCTTCGGTAGCGGCCCACTCGTTCCACGTCTTTGATCCCCACGTCATTGTGCCAAGACAGACACGCGAAACTTTAAGACCACTCTTGCCAAGATTTGCGTATTGCATATGAGTCCTTCTCAATCATCACTAAGAGAGTGTTTCATAAATAGGGTCGGGTAAGCTTGGAGAATGATCGAATTCACCCAAACCTACCCGACTGACCTCAAGTATAGTGAATGGATGTTGATTGCGGAATTCTTT
>Ga0210377_10002964_pt1 | contig 14653 bp, 9 predicted proteins | sample PLM4_65_b1redo_FD_155480 | JGI IMG/M metagenome (GOLD analysis project Ga0210377, IMG submission 155480) | Groundwater sediment microbial communities from an aquifer in East River, Colorado, USA - PLM4_65_b1 redo | ecosystem: Environmental > Terrestrial > Soil > Riparian zone | place: USA: East...
CGCGGCATTTTTCGCTGCCACAATAGCAATCGAACTCATCATAGTTCGAGCCGTCGCACATGGCATAATCGAAATTGAGTTCTTCGCCCGCATGGATATCACGCATGGCGACCAAACCAATCTGACCCGTAAACCCAACATTGGGTTCGCAGGAATGATTGAAGCAATCGGTTGGTTCCAAAGGCAGTGGCGCTTCAAGATACAAGCCTTCTTCGATCTGAAGAATACGTTGCGTGAAGTACTGCATCTTGGGGTTGAGTTCGCTTTCAGCCACGATACGTCCGCCCCACAGGCTGATCAACTCGCCCTTCTTGATCGGCTCGCGGGCAAACACCCCGCATCCGCCTTTTTCTTCGAACTCGCCCGAATCACATTTCGGGTTTAGATGGGAATAAAACTGACCGGTCATTCTTTCCTTTCGTTTTGGTCCACAGGACTGCTTCGCCTGTGAAGGCATTTCGCCCAGAATAATCTTTGGCAAAATTCGCCAAAGTACAACACTACGATACAGACTTCGGAAGTCTTTTTGGAGTCTTCATAACGGAAAATTTATGAGGAAGACTTCCGAAGTCTCGTGCAACACAGAATCAAAAACAGCCAATACAACAGCTCTGAACCACTGTGTTGACTGCTCATTACCTTAAGCAGTCCCGCCGCCTCACCAAGTATTAATTGGAGGGCGGCGGAAGCCAGATTTTATTCGTGGCGTAATTTAGATAGAGGGCACAAGCATCTCTTCATTCACACTCGTGCGAGTCGTTAGAATATCGAACGCTCCTTTTATGGTATTGAACGCAATTGTAATTGGTTAAATCGTGATGTCAATATTTGTGAAAAATGAATTTTTGGATTTGAAGCCCGCTGCGTTCCAAGCCGGAAGTTGATTCTGTTTCGAATTAAATAAACTCATCTTCATTTACTGGTTCATCACAACACATAGCAATGTTGTGATTATTCGATCCGGATACTTACTCAAAGAAATCTTCGAGTCAGTTGCAAACTAATTTACTGGACTTTGTTGCTCAGAGTTGCTAGACTTAAGTCCAATTATCAGGGCAAACCAGTTCAGCCAAACCCAAGCGATCCCTATGCACGAACAGATGCGGTTGTTCACCCGAATGATTACCTTACACCCAAGCTTGTGATAAATTTCCTAAAATTGCATTTTCATCCAAATCGACGTATAGTAAAATCGAATTTACCGTATTATTGGTAATTCGTTCCATGGGAAGGTCAGCCAGTTATCTAAGGGTCGGGAAAAATAAATTAGCCAAATTCGAAAATCATCCGTCTCTGTGATCTGAACATCGCTTGTGTTCAGAATAGATAAAACTTACCTATAGGAAGAATCAGAGGTGGTATTTGCGGAATAGTTCGATCATTCCCACTCAAATATTGAAAAGCCAGCCATCGCGCTGGCTATGTTCTTATTCCCTTTTGCCTGCTTTTAGGGTTAACCGAAGGCACAGGAGGAGTTTTTAACCTTTGGCGGTTTTTGGCAGTTTTCAATCTATGTTTGGCAGTTAAATAAAACTACTATGAACAAGGTCTTCCAGGTTGACCAAGATCACAAAATCGCTTCCCATCAATAGGAGTCAACCGCAAAGGAGGTATTGCAACTTTATGAAAATGGCCCGGTTAGCCCAGTCGTACCTTTTGGACGATCGTTTATTACATCGCTCTTAAGGGAATAATTTCTTTTACCAAAGTAGAAAATGAGGAGCAAAAATGTTTAAAGCAAAAATTCTCTCTCGAACCATCACCATCGTGACGGTGTTCGTGCTGGCATTGAGCGGTGTGCATCCAGCATTCGCGGTTGGGACCAATGACAACTTTGCAGATGCCACGCAAATCACGAGTCTGCCTTATAGCACCAACGCAGACAACTATGGCGCGACCTTCGAGGCGGGCGAATCCTATCCAACCTGCGGCTACGGGTATAGTCCGATGTCAGTTTGGTATTCCTACACTCCATCTGCGAACACATCCTTAACTGCCAGGGTCAGTTATTACAACTTTTCAACATTCGTAGCCGTCTATACCGGGAGTTCCTTGAACGACTTGACCCCGGTTGGCTGTTCACAATACAATAACAATACAACATTTCAGGCTTATGCCGGCACGACTTACTATTTCCAAGTAAGCAGCTTGTATCCCTGGGAACAAGGGACTATCCCGTTCTCTCTCGAAGTCACACCGCCTCCACAAGTTAATTTGTGGATCAATCCATATGATCCCAGTATCTTTGATAACGTAACTTTCTATTCTTCCATATATGATCCGGGAAATAGCGGGATAGCTTCATATGCGTGGACAAGCAGTGATGGGGCAACATCTGACCAATATTATTTTTACCACCAGTTCGCAACTGACGGCGATTACATGGTAAGCCTAACTGCTACCACGTACGATGGTCGATCGGGTTCGGCGAGTCAGGTTGTCCAGGTCCGGACGAAAGATGTTGCTGTCAGCAAGTTCAGCATACCCCAAACGGCCCAGGTTAATCAAACAAAAACAATCAGTGTGGATATTTTAAACAAACGATATTCAGACTATGTCCAGGTCACACTGATCAAAGGGCTGCCAGGCGGCGGCGAACAGGTAATTGGCACTTTAACCATCTATGTCCCAGCGAAGGCAAAACAGTCAACTACCTTTAAGTTCAGTTATACATTCACAGGTAGCGACGCCTCAATTGGAAAAGTCACTTTCAAGGCAGTCGCCACGATCGTCAATGGCCGGGATGCCTTGCCCTCGGACAATACATCCATTGCTACGACAAAAGTCGGCGGTTCCGTCAGTTACCCATAATATTTAATAAGCCGGGCGGACAATTGTCCGCCCGGCTACTAATATCATGAAATGAGTGGTTTCTTGAGAAAGGAATTTAAAATGAAACATAAACTCTTTCGTTTGTTTTTTGTTCTTACGTTTGTTATCGGGTTGGCAATGGTGTCAACGCCTCAATCAGCCCGCGCTGCGGGGCCATGGTACGTGTCCACCACAGGCGATGATAACAATGACTGTCAAAGCCCAGCGACACCGTGTGCTACTATCGATGGAGCGATTGGTAAGGCTTTCGACGGGGATACGATTAATGTTGCAACTGGAATATATACCGGTAACAGTTTTTATGTTGTAACAATCGCAAAATCACTTACCCTTTCAGGCGGTTGGGACTCTATGTTTGTTACAAATAATGGAGTATCAACTATTGATGGACAAAATGTTCGTAGAGGTGTCAGCACGAATGAATATTATTATATAATTACGACAATAGATCGTTTCGTTATACAGAATAGCCTGATCGGCATCACAGCTACTTATGACACCGTAACCTTGAACAACAGCGCAGTTATTAATAACACAGGTGGTGGTATTAATGTTGTTGGGGTTCTAACTTTGAACAACAGCACTGTCAGCGGAAACCAAACAACCGGGAGCGGAGGTGGCATTGCATTTTTTAACCAAACTGGCGCTCCGCTCACACTTAATAACTCTACCATTGCAAACAACAGCGCTAGTCAAGGCGGTGGAGTGAGTATTAATGTTTATGGCAGTCCACAGCCTACGGCTATTTTACAAAACAGCATCATAGCGAACAACACAGCTACATTAGGTCCTGATTGCTATGGAATAATCAACAGCTCAGATCACAATATCATAGGCAATATTTCGGATTGTACGGTGAATGCAGGAGTAGGTGACCAATTCAATGTTGACCCGATGCTCGGCGCTTTTGTGCTCTCACAGGGTTACTATCCTCTCCTGCCTGACAGTCCAGCCATTGATGCTGGGAATTATGCTACCTGTCTTCCCACTGACCAACGCGGTGTGACACGTCCACAGGGTGTTGCATGTGACATTGGATCATTTGAACTAGAGCAGACACCCTTGCCGCCACCAGCAAATGATAACTTCGCCAATGCTGAAGTAATCGGCACATTGCCTTCCAATGTGACAGTGAATACGATCTGGGCTGGGGTCGAGCCTGGTGAAGTTCAATACTGCTATACCTCACAAAGAACAGTCTGGTATTCATTCAATCCAACAACCACCGGAGCAGTAAGGGTTGATATGGCAGGCAGCGGTTTCAACAACACCGTGATCAAAATTTATCAAGCCGTGGGACCTGGGATCGGGGGTTTAAATTTTATAACGTGCGCCGCGTATTCCAGCAACTCGGCAACTTTCAAGGTGCAAGCTGGGGAAACATATTACATAGAGGCAGGCGGCATTGACTATGCAAGTGGAGCACTCCAGTTAAATTTGCAGGAAGCATCTCCTCCGGCAAATGATGACTTTGGAAATGCTTCCACAATAAACTCATTACCTTTTAGCAGCACAGTGAACAACACGGATGCTACAACAGAACTCAACGAGCCCTACGATGATTGTGCTTTCACATTCAAAACAATCTGGTACTCATTCATGCCAGCCGCGAATATGACGGTCAGGGCTGATACGTTAGGAAGCAGTTTCGCTAACCCCCAAATCAAAGCATATCAAGATACGGGCTCTGGAATTGGCGGCTTGAGTTTTCTGACATGTGCGGCTTCAGGCAACCCTGCCACACTTAACCTTCAAGCCGGGGTGACTTATTACTTTCAAGTTGGAAGCATGTCATTTGAAAGCGGCGATCTGCTTCTGAATTTGCAGGAAATCTTTCCACCAGCCAATGACAACTTCAGCAATGCTACGATCATAAGTGCCTTACCATTTGCTGATGCAGTTAACAATACCGATGCTTCAGCAGAGATTGGCGAACCACAATACTCCTACTACTCGCCGAAAACTGTCTGGTACTCATTCACGCCAGCAGTCCAAACCACGGTCAAGGCTGATATGTTAGGGAGCAGTTTTAGCGATACCATCCTCAACATCTACCAAGCCACTGGCTCTGGGTTCGAAGGATTGAGCTTCTTAGCAAATGCATATTATGGCAACTCATCCACCGTGAGCTTCCAAGCTGGTGTGACCTATTACTTCCAGGCAGGAAGCATCGATTCGGGTGGCGGAGACCTGCAACTGAATTTACTGGAGATCTTTCCACCAGCTAATGATAACCTCGCTAATGCAGAAGCCATAACATCACTACCCTTTAGTGCAACAGTGGATATCACAAAAGCAAATATCGAACTAGACGAGGTTCAAAGTTGCGATTACTTGTATCAAACAATTTGGTATTCCTTCACTCCAGCACAAACTATCTTTGTCCGTGCAAATACACAGGGTAGCAGTATATACTGGACTAACGTCAATGTATACAGCTCAAGTGGACCTGGGATGAATAATTTAAACGCTCTTGGATGTGGTTATTACGGCAATTCAGTCGATTTTCTTGCCGAAGCTGGGCAAACCTATTATCTACAAGTTAGCCCAATTATTAATTCGTCGGGAAATATTCAAATCAACATAGAACAATTCTTCCCTCCAGCCAATGACAACTTCGCCAGCGCAGAAACCATAACATCTCTACCATTCAATGCAACAGCAAATATCGTAGATGCTACAAACGAAGCAAATGAACCTCAGTGGTGTTATTCCTCACCCAATACAGTCTGGTACTCGTTCACGCCATCGGCTAATGCTTTGGTCAAAGCCGATATGACCGGAAGCAGTTTCAGCGACACCATCTTCAATGTCTACCAGTTGGTTGGATCTGGAATCAATGGATTGAGCTTCCAGCAATGCGCGTACTATGGCAACTCAACAACTTTCAACGTACAGGCGGGAGTGACCTATTATATTCAGGCTGGGAGCATCAATAATTCTGGGGGCGACCTACACTTGAATCTGCAGGAGATTCCACGCCCAGCAAATGCTGACTTCGCCAATGCAATAGCTGTAACATCACTACCATTCAGCGCAACGCCAGATGTCACCAATGGTGGGGTCGAACCGTACGAGCCTCAGAGTTGTTACTACATGTCAGATACGGTCTGGTATTCTTTTACGCCGACAGTGAAAACGTTAGTCAGCGCCAATACACTGGGCAGTGCTATCAACAGCAACTTGAATGTATATCATGACACTGGTTCTGGAATTTCCGGTCTAAATCTAGTTCCTAGTGGATGCACCTATAACTACGGCACAGTCACTTTCATTGCTGAAGCTGGGCAAACATACTACTTCCAAGCTGGCGGAATCTATGGGCAAGCTGGATCAATGAGCATCAATCTGGAACAGCTTCCACTTCCAGCGAATGATGACTTTGCGAATGCGGCGATTGCTTCCTTGCCGCTACCATTTGACAACACTGTAGACACACAATACTCAACCCGGCAAACCGGTGAGCCTACAGCGTCATGCGCTGGTTATGGTCCCGGGACTCGATCTGTCTGGTATGCCTTCACACCCACGACCAGTGGATCATTCTCTGCGAGTATCTTTGGATATGCGTTCACACCTGTGTTTGCGGCTTACACTGGCAGTTCGATGGGCAATCTGACGCAGGTTGGCTGTCAAACCTACACCGGCAACCAATTGACGTTCCATGCGAACGCCAGCACCACATACTATTTCCAGGTAGGGAATCTATATCCCTGGGAGCAGGGTGGTCCGGTGCAGTTCCATTTGGATGTCACACTGCCGCCTCAAGCTAGTTTCTATACCAATCCTTGGGACCCATCGAAGTACGATACTGTCCAATTCCAGGATAATTCCTACGATCCTGGACAAGTCGGCTTCCAAACCTATACATGGAATTTTGGCGATGGAACCACTGCCAGCGGCTATTCTGCAACACATAAATATGCCACAGATGGAAATTACCAGGTCACTCACACAGTGACGACCGTTGATGGCAGAACTGCAACCGTCACGCAGACCGTTCAAGTCCGCACGCATGATGTGGCGATCACAAAAATCGCAGCGCCAAACTCCGCCAATGTTGGGCAGACCAAAACGATCACAGTCACTTTGCGCAACATTGCCTATCCTGAAACGGTGCAGATAGATCTGTATAAGAGCACCCCTAATGGCTTCGTATGGGTTGCGACAATAACAAAAGCTTTCCCAGCCCTATCAGGCAACCGCACCACGGCCGTGAATTTCAGTTACACATTCACGAGCGACGACGCCAAACTCGGTAAAGTAACCTTCAAGGCAGTCGCCACAATCGTTGGCGCGCGTGATGCGTATCCATCTGACAACGAGGCAATCTCTTTGATCACCAAAGTTGCCAAATAAAGTTCCATCGCGATAAAAGAAAGTAAAAAACGAGTAATGAGCCTGATGACTCATTACTCGTTTTGCTTTTCCCGTCACTTCGGTATCTTGTTTACTTATTTTCCCCCTCTGTATCCGAACTCTGCGCAGAGATCCTTTGTGCGAAGAAGATCGGCAGGAAAGTAATGAGAATAACGATCGTCGCCACCACATTCGTCACGGGGCGATCACGCGGACGAACAAGTTGACTGAAAATCCAAATGGGCAGCGTGGACTGTTGTCCCGCTGTAAATGTCGTAACGATGACTTCGTCGAAGGAAAGTGCAAAGGCGAGCATACCGCCAGCCAATAATGCCGTTGCGATATTGGGCAAAACCACATAGCGGAAGGTCTGGAATGAGTTTGCACCCAAATCCATGGAGGCTTCGATCTGCGAGCCAGACATTCTTCTAAAGCGCGCCAGCACATTGTTATAAACAACGACCACGCAGAAAGTGGCATGACCAATGACGATCGTCCAATACGAGAATGGAATGTTCAAGGTGCCGATTGCCGAACGAAGGGCGATACCCGTCACAATGCCGGGCAATGCAATAGGCAGAATTAAGAGGAACGAAACCGCATCCTTGCCGAAGAAATCGCTACGATAGACTGCCGCGGCAGCTAGCGTCCCAAGAATGAGGGCGAAGAAGGTCGCTACCAGCGCCACTTGAACTGATAACGTGAGAGCAGACCAAAGGTCCGTGCGTTGAAGCGCAACTCCAAACCATTTGGTGGTTAATCCAGGCAGCGGGAAGGAATACGTCGCTTCATCCGTAGTGAATGAGTAGAGAAAGATAATCCATAGAGGCACATGCAGAAAGAGCAACGCGCCAATCGCGGCCAGTGTCAAACCGAGAGTCGGCCTCTCGCCATAGGATTTAGAGCGCATCGAAAGCTCCCAGTTTACGCGCAACCAACAGATAAACGATCATGATGACAACGGGGCCCATGGTGAATGCCGCAGCAAGCGGAATATTCCCTGCCGTGCCTTGATAAGCGTAGACCGCCTGCCCGATAAAGTACCGGGAATTACCTAGCACCTGTGGAATGATGAAATCACCCAGCGTCAGCGAGAAGGTAAAAATCGAACCAGCCACCACCCCGGGTAACGACAACGGCAAAAGCACATTACGGAAAGTCTGGGCCGCATTGGCACCTAGATCGCTGGAGGCTTCGATCAACGACTTGGGCACACGCTCCAACGCGGTTTGGATCGGAACGATCATATAGGGCAACCAGATGTAACAGAACGCAATGAACATCCCAATTGGCGACAGCGAAAGCGACGACCCGCCGATGCTCGGGATCGATAATAACTTATCAAGAACAAAGTCCAACCCAAATAAATTAACGAACCAGGAAACAATACCTTCCTTCGCCAGGATCAATTTCCAGGCATAAACACGCACGAGATAACTTGACCACAGAGGCAGCGTCACTGCGATGTATAAATAGGTTTTCAAACGTGTAGAAGCGAAACGGGCAATGTAATACGCCAACGGAAACGCAATAATAATATCCGCGATCGTGACAGCCATCGCCATGCCAGCGGTGCGGAAAAAGATACCAAGATTGGTAAGTTCAAACAATTTGGCATATGTACGCAGCGTGAATTGACGCACGACCAACCCAGTGAACTCTTCAAGATAGAAGAAACTATTGATCAGCAACGCAAAAAGGGAACCAAGATACACCACCAACATATAAAGCATCGGTGGTCCCAATAATAAAGCCAGGATCAACTTAGGGCGTTGATATAGATAAGTGGAAATGCGGTTCAGCATCGCAGGCTAGCTTTCCAGATGACTGACATGGTCTTTGTGCCAATGCAAGCGGACTTTTTGTCCCTTGGCGGAAAGCACATCCATGGACGTGGTCTTGAGGTTTTGTTCGATAACCACCAGATCGCTCCCGCCTTCGATCTCAACCAGATACCGCGTGAACAAACCCAGATACACCACATCACGAATCACGCCATCGATCGTGAGCATATCGTTTTCTAGTTTATAGCCCTCAACACCCAAATGGATCTTCTCAGGGCGGATCGAGAACATTTGCTCAGAACCGGTAATCCGTTTTGCCACTTCCCCACTCAGCAAGTTGGATGTACCCACAAACCCGGCGACAAATGGTGTTGCGGGTCTTTCATAAATATCAGAGGGCGTGCCCACCTGTTGAATCTTGCCTTCGCTGAAAACGGCGATGCGGTCACTCATGGTCAGTGCTTCTTCTTGATCGTGAGTGACAAAAATGAACGTAATACCCACTTCGCGCTGGATATTCTTGAGTTCCACCTGCATTTGCTGGCGCAGCTTCAAATCGAGCGCGCCGAGCGGCTCATCGAGCAGTAAAACTTTGGGATGATTGATCAGGGCCCGGGCAAGCGCGACGCGTTGTCTTTGTCCGCCAGAGAGTTGAGAGGGCTTGCGAGCACCAAATCCAGGCAAACGGACAAGGTCCAGCATCTCAGTCACTTGTTTCGTTCTTTCCTTCTTATCAACGCCTTTGATCATTAATCCATAGGCGATGTTATCTTCAATGGTCATGTGCGGGAATAAAGCATAGTCTTGAAAAACTGTATTTACATCGCGTTCATACGGCGGCAGATCTGAAACATCCTGCCCATACAAATAGATGTGTCCTGCTGTGGGTCTATCAAAGCCCGCGATCATGCGCAGGCAGGTGGTTTTTCCTGAACCAGATGGTCCCAACATGGAAAAAAATTCGCCATCGCGAATTTCAAGGTCGGTATTATCAACAGCTTTTATTTCCCCAAAATGGCGGCTGACTTTATCAAATCGTATGGCAGGCGTTGTCATGCGGTAATAATACTCCACAAATCTTTAAATTCGGGCAGGGAGAACATCCCTGCCCGAATGACTACAAAACTATCTTATTACTTGCTGATGATCCCAATATAGGCTTCCACCCACTTACTATAAGGAATACAGCCGCCTTTGCCAGTGCTGCACTCAGCGGTCGGTGTGCGCCAGAACCAGATCTTATCGAAGTTATCGAAGCCATTGAGCGAACAACCAGTGTCGGTCAACAGTTCATTGCCTGTGCACGCAGCCGGCACAGCAGGCACCGAACCGAACCACGCGGCGAGGTCACCTTGCAGTTTCGGATTCAACGACCACTCCAACCACATGTACGCACAGTTCGGGTGGGGCGCATCCACATGCATCATCGTGGTGTCTGACCAACCGGTAGCACCTTCAGATGGGAATACGGAAGCGATTGGAGCACCTTCAAACTGCAATACGTTCACCTGGAAAGGCCAGGAACCGGAAGCCACAACACCTTCATTCTTGAAGTCATCCATCTGGACATAGGCATCGTGCCAGTAGCGGTTGATCAGGTCACGCTGCGCAGTGAGCAATGCCACCACAGCATCGAACTGCGCCTGAGTGAGATCGTACGGATTATCAATACTCAATTCAGGGTTGTGTGTTTTCAAATAGAGAGCTGCATCTGCCATATAGATAGCGCCATCATAAGCCTGCACGCGACCCTTGTTGGATTGACCATCAGGTAGGGTCATTTCTTCAAAGGTCACATCCCAGGAAGTCGGTGCTTCGGGGAATACTTCAGTGTTGTACATCAACACGTTCGGACCCCATTGATAAGGTACGCCATAGTGAACGCCATCCACGGTATTCCAAGGCGCACTTTGCAGGCGCTCATCCACGGTGCTCCATGAAGGGATCAATTCTGTGTTGATCGGTTGAACCTTGCCACCCGCAATCAGGCGATTGGACGCATCACCTGAAGCGGTCACCAGATCGAAACCACCTTCGTTCATCAAGGTCACCATCTCATCGGATGTCGCGGCGGTCTTCACACTCACTTTGCAACTCGTATTCTTTTCGAACTCGGTCACCCAGTCGTAAGCAGGGTCTGTTTCACCGCGCTCAATATATCCAGCCCATGCAATGATCGATACTTCGCCTTCCCCTTCACCAATCTCAGTCATCATTTCACTAGCACCACCCCCACCACCGCATGCGGAAAGCACGAGGCTCGCAAGCACCAATACACTACAAATAGCAAACCACTTCGATTTCATTTCTCTCTCCTTGGGAAATAAATTTTGGTTGGTCAACAAAAGGGAATTACAAATTAAATACTCGCCGGGAAACCACCTCCTTCTCAGTATGTACACACTGTATCCGTTTCTGGATACGGCACATTTATTACAATTATATGAAAAATCGGAAGGGAAATCAATCAATCATTTCCGATACAGACACAACAAATGGACAGAGACCGCCTGCGCTTCACGCCAGCCGGTCTCTGCTACTGTTTCGACAAAACTTTCCCGCCCCTACCCTATTGCCAGCATCACCATCGCGCGGAAACCGTTGTACGCGGAAGCCATCTCCTGGGCTGTGAACGAGACACGCGTCCCATCCCGTTGCGTGAACGGGATGCGGGTTGCCCGGTCAGCCATGTCTGAAGTAAAGAATTCCACCGTCACGCGTACTGGGGTATCCAACACGAACGGATCGGGTACGTCACCTTCCGTCAAGCGGTTCACTGCGCGTGCTGCGGTGGTGAAGATCAACTCCTGCGAAACTTCCGGAGTCAGGCATTCGGCGGCGAAACGCCCGGTCGCTTGCTTTACGACAGCGATTTCCATATCTCCCAACTGATCAACGATTTGCCCACACGCAGTCTGGTCGCCCGATGCCATAATGACTGGCACACCAAAATGACCTGCCAATGCCCCATTCAAACCAAACTCACCCGTCAAAATATCATTCAACCAAACATTGGCAACTGTCTTTGAAGACCAGGTGTGGTCAAGGACCGCGCTGGGCGTTCCATTTCGAGCGTGATAACCAATGAACATCACACCGTCCACACTTTCATCGATCCCCTGCATCATCGAGAACGGTGAGGGCGAACCGCTGTTCAAGCGTGCCCGCGGATCAAGCTCCTCCACCAAAATATTCGAGCCATTCCAGTGCCCATCCGCTACAATGATCTCGTCCGCCCCGGCATCACATGCACCTCGGATCGCAGCATTCACATCCTGCGTCATCAACCTGCGAAACCGTCCATACTCAGCATGCCCCGGTGTGACATGATCCCACGTGGTGACGCCTGTAATCCCCTCCATATCAACAGCAATCAAGATCTTCATTTGAGTTTCTCCTCACTAATTAATTATGCTCCATCGGGGTCTGAGACCCCGATGAGGATTGTAGCAATCGTTTCTCAACCAACTTCCCGATAACCGGATATCGATAATTATCACCTTTCAACACACGATAGCCTGCCCATTGCCCTAAAATATGGAATAACGGCACGATCAGGATAATGACGATAATGATCAACATGAGAACAATAAAAGCTACAAGACCCACCATCCCGGTTGGGGTGCTGAGACCGGGATTCCCGCTTAAGCCTATGGTACCCAGCAAAACAAACGCTCCAGCTACATACAGGAACATGCCTCCAAAAAACAGCAAGGTCACACTTGCCTGAAAAAATAAAGTTTGTATGGTTTGGAATCTCAAAAAGAAACTGCGCTTGCCTTGTAGTATCCATGCGGTTACGGGGATCAGAATTCCCCACAACATGATAATGACTGAAAAATGTCCCATGGACGTAACCCAACGGTCTTCATGATTTTCATCCAGACAGGTTTCCCCATCACCTGTCTGTGAAAAATCATAGCCTAGATACCGCCCTAAACGCCCGCCCATTAGCGGATAACGGAAATCTTTTCCAAAGGCGCAGGCGATCGCTCCAATCACTGGCAACGCGAAGTAAATACCGATCAACCCAAACATGAGCGTTGTATGGGCGATCATGATCCCCATCATCTCGCTTTGGATATTCTCAACATTTGCAATACCAACCACAGCGGCAAAACTGGTAAAGACCACTACCAGCAAAGTAAATAAGATCCAAATCGTATATCCCAGCGACTGATATCCCAACGCCTGTAAACACTGGAACGAAGCATAGTTTGATTTACGTCTTTGTTCAGACCAGCCAATCACGGGCAATAATAATCCCATGCCCATGGCAATGGCTGACAGATGAGCGATCACGGCCCAGATGCGTTCTTCGGTAGATGGAGTATTTTTCATAATGCCTGATCTTTTACATGTGGAATGATTCTACTCGGGCGCTTGTAGATATATGTCTCACAACTTGTTTCTTTATTTTATCAGAGAGAACTGGGAGGGTATAATCACGCCAGAATACTGATCGGAGGAACCATATGTCTGACCTTGCCTTATATCCCCTGAACGAAGAACAAAAAATGATCCGCGATGCGGCGCGCGATTTCGCCCAAAATGAGATCGTCCCCATCGCAGCTGAATTCGATGAGAGCGGAGAATTCCCACACGCCACCATGAAGAAGATGGGCGAAATGGGTTTCATGGGTATTGAAATTGCCGAGGAATACGGCGGCGCAGGGTTGGATACGCTCGCCTACGTGCTGGCGCTGGAAGAAATATGTAAAGCAGACGCTTCCCACGGCGTGATCATGTCAGTGAACAATTCGTTGTATTGTCACGGGATTATGAAGTTTGGCACCGAAGCACAAAAGAAGAAGTTCGTCACGCCGATCGCATCAGGCAAAGCCATTGGCGGATATTCCCTCACAGAACCCCAAAGCGGCTCAGACGCCGGAACAATGAAGTCCCGCGCTACCCGTGATGGTGATTTTTACGTTTTGAACGGACGCAAATCCTGGGTCACCAGCGGACCCGTTGCTAGTTACTTTGTTGTCTTTATGATGACTGACCCAGATAAAAAGCAAAAAGGTATCAGTGCATTTTTAGTGGAAGGAAACACTCCCGGGCTTACCCGCGGCAAAAAGGAACCGAAACTCGGCATCCGCGCTTCGGCAACGAGCGAGTTGATCTTTGAAAATTGCCGCATCCCGGCAGAAAATCTTTTAGGCAAGGAAGGTGAAGGCTTCAAGATCGCCATGACCGTGCTGGACGCGGGTCGCATTGGGATTGCGACGCAAGCGCTTGGGATCGCAGAAGCAGCTTACGAAGCAGCGAAACAGTATGCGGCTGAGAGAGAAGCGTTCGGTCAACCGATCGGGGCATTCCAGGGCACGGGCTTCAAGATCGCCGACATGAAAACTCGCATTGAAGCGTCCCGCTTGTTGATCTATAACGCGGCACTCGCCAAGGAAAAATCCAAAAAGGATGGCAGCCGCTATTCGCTGGAAGCATCCATGGCGAAATTGTTTGCATCTGAGACTGCGATGTATGTGACGCACCAGGCAGTGCAAATCCACGGTGGTATGGGCTACAGCAAGGAACTGCCGGTTGAGCGCTATTTCCGCGATGCCAAGATCACGGAAATCTATGAGGGCACGAGTGAGATTCAAAGACTGGTGATTTCAAGAAGCGAGTTGGGATTTAAATAATGAACAGGGAAAGAACGCTGCTAATTGTCACAG
>Ga0210377_10002965_pt1 | contig 14650 bp, 15 predicted proteins | sample PLM4_65_b1redo_FD_155480 | JGI IMG/M metagenome (GOLD analysis project Ga0210377, IMG submission 155480) | Groundwater sediment microbial communities from an aquifer in East River, Colorado, USA - PLM4_65_b1 redo | ecosystem: Environmental > Terrestrial > Soil > Riparian zone | place: USA: East...
TTTCTTATTTATATTATATCACTTATTTATCTTTCAATGGCGGATGCGACTAAAGTATACAAGACCAGAATGGACTTAATTAGGGGCTGAAATTATTGCAGCTGACAGCCAGGGAAGGCTATAACCTTTCATTTCACTCTGTTTTGTGATATTCTCATCCTGATGTTCGTGCGTCGGCGGTTGAGATTCTCAGCATGTGCTGTTGATCCCGCGAGCTCCACGCTGATAGTTATTAACCCTGATGCAGATACGAACGCAATGTTTGTCGGATATGAGTGATAGATAGATCCGCTATGATGTTTTGACAGTTCAACCTGACCCCGAAAGGTCTACAAAAAAGGAGGAAGCGATGAAACTGCGTACAGTAATCGGTTTGGCAGCGGCAGGTGCGGCACTCATCATGAACATATCCCTGGCACAGGCAGAGGGGCTTAAGCCTTTCGTCCTCGGCACCGAACCCCAGAAGGCTGACCCGGCACAGGTGGTCGTTGATGTCAAGACGGCCCTGCAGGCACAGGGCTTCGAAGTGGTCGGCTCCTACGATCCCTATCCGGATGCCACGGTGGTCGTTGTGACGAGCGGCGACTTGAAGGCCAAGGCGGCAAAAAGCGACTTCGGCGGTTACGGGGCTATTGAGCGCGTTGCGGTCACCAAAGTAAAGGACAAGATCCAGGTGTCCTATACCAATCCACCCTACTGGGCGGCGGCCTACCGGATGACGGACAGTCTGGCGGACGTGAAGGCAAAACTGGAGGCGGCGCTGGGCAGGCAGAAGGACTTCGGCTCCAAGGACGGCCTTACGGAGAAGGAGCTGCGTAAATACAAATACACGATCGGGATGGAGAAGTTCGACAGCCTCGGGGACCACAAGCTGGCGGAGTATAAGTCCTATCAAGAGGCCATCAGTGCCGTCGAAGCGGGCCTCGCTGCGGGCAAGGCCGGGGTGACCAAGGTATACCGTGTTGACATCCCGGGCAAGGAAGAGTCGGTCTTCGGCGTTGCGATCACCAAGGGAAAGGGCGCGGACAAGTATATCATGGACTATATCGACTTCGGCGACATCAAGTCGACGGCACATCTGCCGTACGAGATCCTGGTATCGGGGAACAAGGTGTACCATCTCTACGCCCGATTCCGCATTGCCATCAGTTTCCCGGACCTCAGCATGATGGGCAGCAACAGCTTCATGTCCATCATGAGCGCACCGGGGGCGATCAAGGACTCGCTCAAGGAAACAGTGCCCGGGGACAAAGAGAAAAAATAGTCTGCTGAGCGGCGATTAACAATCTGTTCTCAGAAGGTTGTCTATGCTGGCACTGATCCATGTGTGCATTGGTTTTTTTTGGGCAGCTCAAAATCAGCACATGTCACGGTCCTATTTTTTTCTGCACCCCAGTTCACAGCTCCGCGTCCCGCCAAGGCGGGATTCATGGGATGCAGGGGCTTCTGGAAGGGCAAATATATGAGTCTCTCCCCATACCCCGTAGGGGTTAATTCTGCACTTAGTGGGGTAGGCCTTTTAAGTTCTGCCGTTCCCGGCGCAGGGGAAAGACAGTAACAAGCTTTACCCCAACACCGCACGTCCCCGGAGTGGCTCCCTTACGATATTTTTGGGCACCCGTCTTGGCCTAAGGAAGCGTCCCATAGGGCGAACGCGTTGCACTGCCTGCACCAGCGCAATCGCAAGAGCACGGTGTCTGAGGCCGCAGGCCGAGTTTGCGCGGGCGAACGGACGTGGCCTTAGACGGGTCAAAAATGTCGTTCAGGACGCGAAGGGGATGTGCAAAAAAAACGATTCCTTGTTCATGCGCTAATTTAAGGACAGACCTACACAAAACCCGGAAGACCCATAATTTTTTATTATAAACCAGTTAATCGGGCCCGGCAGGAGGGTCGGCGCCGGAGACCTGCAGGTAAAAGCCAAAGACAAGATGGGCAACTATCTTGCGGACGGCAATGGCATGACCCTGTACTATTTTAAGAACAATATGAAGGACAAGAACTCCTGCGCCGGCCCGTGCCTTGAAAAATGGCCGGTCTTTTACAATGAAAAGGTGAAGGCCCCTGCCGGGTCCGACGCCAAGGACTTCGGTGAATTTACACGGGCGGACGGCAAGAGGCAGACCACCTTCAAGGGCTGGCCGCTTTACTATTTCGTCGGCGATAAGGCGGCGGGGGATACCAACGGACAGGCTGTGAAAGACGTCTGGTTCACTGTTAATCCCATATCGATGGAGCCTTGTTTGTAGCAGGGCAAGGACATGGTTACATTCCGAGCGGCAGCAGCCACATCATCGGGTAGCTGCCGCTCGTTCTTTTTTTGACCGCACCATTAAACCCGGGCATTGCCTTGCTTTTCTCCGCGTCTCGGCGTCTCTGCGGTGAACGCTGATGAACCGGAGCGACCCTGAACAACAGCAACCAGCGCGCGCTATGCCGTCTCAGTGGGTCCGGGCCCCCGGAGTTCCCCACGCCTTTTGACAAGGCAATGATGATATGATATAGTCCTCCAAGACCCTGAGCGTACGGATACTATCGAGATGCCAATTGGTCCATTTCCACTGAGTTTACATTCTGTGTGATGGAGAGGTGGTGCAATGCGCTATTGAGCCCGAGAACGTTGAAAAATTTATTGCTTATCTTGATTCAGAAATAAACCTGCGTTTGAAGGACCGTAGCGAGTCTGTGATGGCTGGCAAAAGTGAACTGGCTATGAAGGCCAAAATTCTGGTAAATCAAACGGAGATCATCAAATTGGAATCTTCTGCAATTAATAACAGAGGATGAAAAATGACAGAAGCCGTTCAGGGATTTTCTCGTGGATTCTGCGATGCTGCCGATAAGAGAGGGGAAAGGTCAATGAAAAACAATCTAAGATGGCTGGTGTTGAGTTTAATGTTTTTTCTCGGCGTTCAGCCGGTAGTTGCACAGACGACCCAGGAGTACCAGGACCTGAAAAAGGAGATCGAGTCGCTCAAACAGGGGCAGGCCGGGCTCAAGCAGGATCTTCAGGAGATCAAGAAACTCATCCAGGGCATCAAGCAGGCGCCGGCTGCGCGGGCCGGCGGGGATGAATTCAAGGAGGCCATCATCAACATCGCGGGCGCTCCGATACGGGGAGACAAAAAGGCAAAGCTCGTAATGATTGAATTTACGGATTATCAATGACCATTCTGTGGAAGACACGTCCGTGAGACGCAACCGCAGATAGACAAAGAGTATGTTGAAACAGGCAAGATGAGGCACGTCATTATGGATTTCCCCCTGGATATGCACAAGAATGCCTTCAAGGCTTCGGAAGCGGCCTTATGCGCCGGGGACCAGGGAAAGTACTGGGAAATGAGCAACAAGCTCTTTAACAACCCGACCAACATTCCGACCTGGCTGGAGAAGGAGAATATATTGAAATTGGCCGAGGAATCGGGACTGGATATGGGCGTTTTCAAGGGATGTTTTGACAGCGGGAAGCACGCTGATGAGATCAGGAAGCGCATCGCCGAAGGTCAGACGAAGGCGGGGATTTCCGGCACGCCGGGATTTCTCCTGGGATTTATCCGGGCCGACGGCACCGTAAAAGCAACAAAGAGAATCGTGGGAGCGGGACCATTCATAAATTTTAAGACCCCGATCGATGAAATGCTTGGTTCGAAAAAGTAGGAGTAGTGCTGAAGCCGCAGATATGACCGCGTTGTTATTCGATTCCGATCAAACACGCGTATAATTCGATACACGGCTTGATATTCCCCGGACAACCATCTATAATGACCTCCAATTCAGCGCAATGCATCACTGCCCGACGCGTGAGCGTGTCGCGCCAGTGGTTCGTCAGGGGCCCAGCCGATGATGGTATTGGATTTTTTGAAAAACGTTTTGGGCGTTATAACCGGGGCTTTCTCCTCCTTCCGGAAGAACAACGACCTGTCCGCGGTGTCTGCCCTTTCCTTTTCAGCGACCCTTGCGCTCATCCCCGTTCTCTTTTTGCTCACCATTCTCCTGGGCGACGTGATCGGTTCGTCCAGTGAGGCCATGTCCAGGACCCAGGACCTGCTCAGGCAGTTGATCCCCGCTTACAGCCAGGATATCCTGAGCGAAGTGCGGTCCATCTCGGAGCATAAGGGCGCCATCGGCTTTCTGAATGCCCTGGTACTGCTCTGGAGCATCACGCCGCTGGTGACTGAAATGCGGTTATCGCTGGGCACAATCTTCCGGAAAAAACACACGCGTCCCTTTCTCCTGGAAGTATTGTTCGACATTGCGATCAGCATCGTCTTCCTTATGGGATTGACCGCTATTGCGGTTGTCGGCATTGTCTTTGCCCTGGCCGAGAAAAGGAGGGATCTGCACCTGGCCTTGGGCCATCTCGAGGGCGCGGCGCCGTTCTTGTTCGTCATCATTGTCGTCTTTTTGCTCTATCTTGTGTTTTCGCATCGCCGCCGTATAATGTACCTCGTGATCGGCGCCCTCGTGGCATCTCTTCTCTGGTTCGCTATGCGGCCCGCTTTCAACCTCTTTCTTCTCTACAATCCCGGCTACGGTTTCGCCTTCGGGTCCTTCAAGTCGCTTTTTGTCGTGATCCTCTGGATCTATTTTTCTTTTATTGCGTTCCTCATCGGCGCGGAGGTGGCTGCGAGCCTGGGACGGGATGAAACGGCCTTCATCAAGACGCTGGTTGAAGGAGGCAAGAACGTTCCCATGCGGATCATCGGCAAATACGTCAAGTATTTTGAACAAGGAGGCGTTATCTTCAGGGAGGGGGACCGGGGGACGGAAATGTACTTCGTGCTGAAAGGCAGGGTTGCGATCATGAAGGGCGAGAATGAGCTCGCCGTGATCCCGGAAGGAAAATACTTCGGAGAAATGTCATATTTACTGTCGGCGCCGCGGGTCGTTACGGCCGTGGCGCTCGACGCCGTGGAACTGGTCGCCATCAGCCACGAGAATATCAACAGGCTGATGACCGAGTATCCCGAATTCGTCATTGAGATGCTGCGGGAGATGGCAGGGCGGTTGCGGGAAACGAATAGACTGATCGATTGAGCAGTGCGGATTCGAACGTCGTCATGAGACTTCGGTGAGACATGGGAGTGAGCGTCCGGTCGAACGATCGCGGGATTCTGTCATGCTACAAAAACGGCATCTGATGGTAATTTTATTTTTTGGTGAGGTGAACGATGACATACCGGTTTGATTTTCAGGACTATGATTCGGCACGACGGTCATTTACGATCCCCGTGCCCGAATATTTCAATTTCGGCTTTGACGTGATCGACAAGCACGCCGAGGATGAGAACAAACGCGCCCTGGTCTGGACGGATGCAACAGGGGGCGCGGTGAAGGAATATTCGTTCCGCGACATCTCACGCCTCTCGAATCAGGCCGCGAACGCGCTCAGGGGCATCGGCGTCAAGAAGGGAGACCGCGTCTTTATCATGCTCGGCAGAATACCGGAATGGTATTGCATCCTTGTCGCCTGCCACAAGCTCGGCGCCGTGATCATGCCCGCGCCGGTCATCCTTGCGTCATCGGACATCGAGTACCGGATCGCGAAAGGCCGGGCGAGCGTGGTGATCACCAACACGGCGAACCGCGCCAAGATGGACGAGGCGATGCGCAGCATCGATTCGCCTGTCCTGCGTCATAAGCTCCTGGTGGACGGCGATGCCCCGGGGTGGCTCGGCTTTGATGCGACGATGAAGGCCGCGTCGCCGCTGCTGAAGAGGACCGATGTAGAACGAACCGCGGCGGATGATTCGTTCCTCATCTATTTTACCTCCGGCACGACCAGGTATCCCAAGATGGTACACCATGTCTGCTCGTATCCTCTCGGCCACCTGCGTACCGCGGGGCTCTGGCACGGCGTCACCGATGCGGACCTCATCTGGGTCGTATCGGACACGGGATGGGCAAAGGCGGCCTGGGGCCTCTATGGACAATGGACCATCGGCGCGGGATTGTTTGTTCATAACGCGGAAGGGCGCTTTAATGCCAAACTGACGCTCGAACTTCTGACCACCCGGGGCGTGACCGCTTTCTGCGGACCGCCCACGGTCTACCGCATGCTCGTCCTCGAAGACCTCTCTAAATACGACTACTCGGGCGTCAGGCGTTTCACGTCCGCCGGCGAACCGCTCAATCCCGAGGTGATCAAGGTCTGGAAGGAGGCAACGGGCAAGACCATCTATGAAGGCTACGGCCAGACCGAGTCCACGGTGCTTGTGGCGAATTATCCCTTTCTCGCGGTCAAGCCCGGATCGATGGGAAAGCCCGTTCCCGACCTCGTGATCGATATCCTGGATGAAAACCTCAAGCCGGTGCCCGCCGGCGAGGTCGGTTTTATCTATATCAAGATGGACGCAAAAAAACCGGTCGGCATTTTCGAGAGCTACCTTGAGGACCCCGAGGAAAACGCAAAGGTGTTTCAGCACGGCTGGTACAACACGGGTGATAAAGCGATGAAGGACGAAGACGGGTATTACACCTTCGTCGGCAGGGGGGACGACATCATCAAGGCATCGGGCTACCGCATAGGGCCCTTTGAGGTCGAGAGCGTGATCCAGGAGCATCCGGCCGTTGCGGAGAATGCCGTGGTCGCGAGCCCCGACGCCGTGCGCGGCGAGATCATCAAGGCCTTTATCGTGCTCGCGCCCGGGCAGGCGGCTTCCGACAAGCTTGCACATGAGATACAGGATTTTGTGAAGGGACGGACCGCGCCGTACAAGTATCCCCGCGAGATCGAGTTCATGAGCGAGCTGCCCAAGACGGTCAGCGGAAAGATCAAGCGCGGTGTGCTCAGGTCGCAGGAAGTGGTGCGAAAGCTGGGGAAGGGCGGGCTTGGGGGGCAGCGCGTATAGAGGGACGATCACTCTGACCCTTGCCCCTGAACCCTATCGTGAGGTCCTCTTACTTTCGTTCCGTTTGCGGCATGGGCAGATCCAGGAATGCCTTGATCATCGGGAGAAGCCAGTCGAAGCGTTTGACCATCGTCATGTGGTCCGTGTCCGGTAGTATGGCGAGCTGGGCGTTCGGGATCAGGTGGTACATCAAAACGGCGTGTTCGGGGCGGACGATATCGCGATCGCCGGTGATGACCAGGGTGGGAGCATCGATCGAATGGACCTCTTGAGACGTCCAGCCCTTGAAATTCAACATCCGATGCACGGACTTTGCGAAGAACACGAACAGATCTTCCGGATGAGGCGCCGTTCTCAGGTAGGCCTCCCGCAATTCCGCGGGCATGTCTTCCAGTTTCGCGTCCTTGAATGACTCCCAGAAGTCCGGGTCGGTGCCATCCCTGTCGATCATGATCGATTCAAGTACCAATTTTCGCACCACGTCCGGGTGCCTGAGCTCGATCTCTAAGGCAATGTGCCCGCCGTTGCTGTAGCCGAAGAAGTCGGCCTTCCCGATCTTGAGATACCGGAGCAGGGCGACGGTGTCCTCAGCCGACTGCTCGAAGGTGAACGGACGATCGACATCGGCTGTGCGTCCGTGTCCCTGCTGCTCGAAAGCGATGACCTGCCGGTCCTTTGCAAGGCCCGGGAGAATTTTTCCGAAGGATGTTTCGATGGTAGATCCGCCGCCGTGAAGCAGGATCAGGGGCGGACTCCCGCTTACGGTGCTGCCGTGGACCTCGTAATACATCTTAAGGCCGTTCACCGGCGCGTAGCCGCTCTGAAAGGCAGGCGCATGGCTTCCTGTCGTTGCGCAGCCGGCGATGAGAGCGATGACAATGACTATGAAAATGCCGATGATGAAGCTCCTTTGTCCGGCCATGTTGTTCTCCTTGGTTGGTATTTTCGTATTGTAAAGAATTAACCACAGTGGACACAGAGAAGGTCTTGAATGTATTGTCTAACAGTCTCTGTGACCTCCCTCCGCTTCTGCGTCCTTTTTATTATCAGCTTTGTTTGGTTTGTCTTGTAATTTAAACCACGAGAGCACAGAGCTTCTTATTGACAAGGTTAGTGGATTTTACCCAGGGATTGTTCAGTGCCCTCTGTGGTTTTCACTATCAGTATTTTGCAGATACTCGTCCTCTTGACCTTTCTCCAATAACCCTTTCAGTAGTCTCAGATCCTTCTCCACCCACTCGGCATCCTGCGCAAACTTTTCATCGGAAACATCAGGTTGACGGACCAGCGTAAAAAAGATCTCGCTACCCTTGCCGTTGGCAATGACTCTCATCGGGTTGATGATCATTACCCCGGATTCCAGGACGACCTCGTGGTCCAGGATCCCGAACTTGTTTTCTTCCGCGAATCTGATCTTCACTTTGCCCATCGGGGCATCCGCGATCCATTCACCGTTCACCTTCTTTATCGAACCGCCTAGACCCGTGGCCCATTTCGGGAGGTTCCCGGGATTTGAGACAAATGAATACACTTCATCGGATGGACGGTCAATGGAAACACTGATATGCCGAACCTGATGTGTCATCCTCATTGGAACCCCTGCATTTGATAATTCTCTGCCTTTTGCGCCAATAAATACTTTTTGCGAACCTGTCACCCACAATGAAAAAAATTGCCACGGATCGGCACTGACCCGCATGTCCGTGTCTATCCGTGGCTGATGATCGAACTCACGCCGCCTTTAAAACGCTGGCTGCCTTCCGCGCAACGGTCATCTCCATCATCTTCTCTTTCTTTCCGCCCTTGGGTGTGATGAACATCTCAAACTCCAGGGTATCATCGTCCTTGACCCTGGTCACACTCTTCCAGACTGCCGGGCCTCTGACCGGGTCGACATAGCTGCATTCCTGCGTGATGGTCCTGCCATCCGCGCTTCCCTTGCCAACGAAGAAATAGATGGCCGTGCTCATTGAGTCGAGCCAGACCGACTCGTATTTCTTGGTATGGTTATTGTACCCCAGGAGGTTGATGCCGGTGAATGGTTGTCCCATCATATCGCCGGTATACTCCTGCCGCAGGTAATGCCCGTCAAGAACCAGTTTTTGCTCGCATGTGCCAATCGATTCCATGGCCGGCTTGCCTTCCAGCCAACCCCTGGTCCTGGTGGTCCAGCTTCCCTCCAGTTTCGCCAGCAGCTTATGAGGCTCGCCCGGAGTTCCCACCTTCCTGTATATTTCCATCATAGACTGCATGTCTATTTTTTTGCCTACTTGCTTTGCCATGGTAATTCTCCTTTCAAAGGAAATTCTCAACGCTGTAAAACCACCTCATAGTTAAAGGAAAGCGCAACTATATGTTAATGTCAATAAAACTAAAGTATTACTGCAAAAGAAGGTCAGCCGGGATTGGTTTAATAAGACTGTCGATAGCCGACAGATGACTGTAATCCGGCCTATTCCGCATTCCGCAATCCAAGATCCGGAATGGATATGTCCTTGCATTTAAAAATAAGTTGTACTATGCTCGTTTCATCGAGAACAACCGTTAATTCTCAGACGTTGATTGCGAGGGGGATTCAGGGGTGTACTTTATGTCGATCAACAAGTTCAAAGCCGGCGGGGACCGGACCCAGATCAACAAGACGATCTCCCTGCACCGGGAATGGGCGAAAAAGCAGCTTGCAGCCGGCGTCCTTGTGCAGGCCGGCAAATGGGGCGACAACGGCGGGATGATCGTCGTCAAAGCGGAGAGCAGGGAAGAAGCTGATAAAGTCGTGAACGAGGACCCGCTTGTCGAAGCGGGCCTTATCACGTTCGAGACAGCACAACTTTACCCGGCCCTTGCTTTCAAATGAAAAAGAATGCAACGCAGGAAACAACGCTTTTAAAACGATTTCATATATAAATATGAAGAAAAGCGCAGATCGAAAAACATCCCCAAAGCGTTCCCGGCTCGGCGGAGAATCTATCCATCGATCAACTGATACCCCGGAGCAGGCAGTATGTGCACTCCGGCTTTTTGATTTTCAGCGTCTACTTTTGGCAGGGAAGGGGAGTGTTATACTTTATTTATCAACAACGGCAGCCGCCCGGTCGTCTCGGCGTTTCGTAGGGGTGACCAGGGATCGTCTCCGGGGTATGATCCACTATGAATACAACAAATGACAAGATGATCGAGATCACCGAATTTACTGATCCTGTTTGTACCTGGTGCTGGGGCAGCGAACCGGTGCTCCGGAAGCTCGAAACCAGGTTCGGCGAACAGGTAAAGATCAGCTACATCATGGGCGGGTTGGTCCAGGACATCACGTCATTCTATGACAGTCATAATGACATCGGCGGCGACCCGGACCGGTCGAACAAAAACATTGCCAAGCATTGGGTGGAAGCGTCCGAACGTCACGGCATGCCGGTAAGGAGCGAAGGCTTCAAGCTCTTTTCCCGGGAGCACCCCTCAACGTACCCGCAGAACATCGCCTATAAGGCTGCACAAATGCAGGATCAGGCGCTCGCAAACAAGTTTCTTCGGCGTATTCGGGAAGCGTCGGCTGCCGAGGCGAGGCAAACGAACACGACCGAAGTCCTGCTGGAACTGGCATCGGAAGTAGGGCTCGATATTGCCCGTTTCCTCGATGACTTTACCCATGGTTCGGCGCAAAAGGCTTTTGAGCAGGACCTTGCGATCACGGCCAAATACGGGGCACGCGGGTTTCCTTCTTTTTTGCTGAAGTATGGGGAGAAGGAAATGCTGATCCGCGGGTACAAGCGGTATGAAGATTTCAAGGCGCTGATCGGGCATCTGTCGGGCGGGGAAATACAGGAACGTCCGGTTACTGCCGGTGAAGGGTCCATTATGGCGTTTATAACCCGGTATGGTTCCGTGGCGCCGATCGAGATCCAGATGACATTTGACCTCAGCGATGACGAACTGAAGGCCGTGATCGACTCGCTGCTCAACAAGCAGCTGATCCAAAAGCGTGAAGCAGGCAACGGTTACTTCATCTCGCCGAAGGTCAGTGCCGCGGCGTGCGATCCCGCAACCGGCATTTGTTCGTTTTAGAGTCAAGATGGTCTGGTTTTTCGGGTAAACTCCATGGCAAGAATATTCATTACTGGTTCTGCCGACGGTCTCGGCATTATGGAGGCGCGGCTGCTGGTAAGCCAGGGCCACCGGGTCGTGCTGCATGGACGCAACCGGGATCGGGCAGATGAGGCGCTTTCCAAAGTCCCAGGTGCGCTCTCTGCAGTTGCGGGCGATCTGGCAAGCATCGCGGAAACGAAGTCCCTTGCTGACCGTGTGAACGAGCTGGGACCTTTCGATGCTGTGATCCATAATGCCGGCGTCTACGGTGATTCCCACTGCGTCCCGACCGTTGACGGCCTGCCGCGGATGTTTGTAGTGAACTCGCTGGCCCCCTATATCCTGACCTGCTTGATCAGGAGGCCGAAGCGGCTGGTCTATACGAGCTCGGGCCTGCATCGAAGCGGCGACGCCGCGCTCCGCGACCTCACGTGGAGCAGCCGGCCGTGTAATGGATGGAGCGCTTACGCGGATTCGAAACTGCACAGCGTCATCCTTGCCTTTGCCGTTGCGCGCAAATGGCCCAATGTATTGTCCAATGCCGTGGATCCTGGCTGGGCAGCCACGAAGATGGGAGGGCGGGGAGCTCCTGTCAGCGTCGAGGAAGGGGCGCGGACGCAGGTGTGGCTGGCAGTGAGCCGGGACAAGGAGGTCCTGGTCTCGGGAAAATATTTCTCTCATCAGCAGCTCCGGAGCTGTCACCCGGCTGCGGCGGATCCGGCCGTGCAGGAAAAGTATCTTTCAGAATGCGGCCGCTTGTCCGGGATCGCTTTTCCGAGCCAATAGGGACAAGTCGTGTTTTTTGACATTCACTGACTCGTCGAGGGCCGAACTTGATTCTTTTATCAGGAGCATTGGGGACAACGGTTCGCATTCAAGGGTATCCCGACCACAGGGAGATCAAGCGTGAAGTATAATGTTAATAGGACAGGAAGGAGTAGGGGAAATGACGATCGTTCTCATTATTTCCGCCATTGTGGCGGTAATCTACATTTATACGGCTATTGCTTACTACTACGGGTTTAAGAGCTGGTTACCTGTGTGCGGCTGCACGGGAAGTGCTTGCAGTCTCAAGAAAACGGCGTAACTTAGGATTTTATGAAACTTTGTCCAGCTCTCTCGTCATCCGGTGCAGTTCCTTCCACTTTTTGTATCTTCCTTCGAGTCCGGGGTTTTCTTCGCCGTTCACCAGCTCACCCTGCGATGCTATTCTTCTGATGTCGTCGGCCTTCCACGCGCCGTGCTGCATGCCGGCCAGAAATGCCGCGCCAAGGGCGGATGCCTCCCTGCCGGCGCTGACCCGCACGTCTGTTTTGAGGATGTCGGCCTGGATCTGGCTGAGATAGGTGAGGGAGGACAGACCTCCCGCGAGTATGATGCTCTTGGGTTCGATGCCGCTCTTCCGGACCTGTTCTTCGATGTCCTTGATGAAGAATACGAAGCCCTCCACAACGGCGCGCACCATGTCGGCCGAGGTGCTCTCCGGCCCCAGGCCGTGGAACGCGCTCGAGATGTTCGATTCCCAGTGCGGTGCGCCAATGCCGTTCAGACCAATGAAGGCCACCACATGGGTCATGGCCTTCCAGCAGAGATCGTCCACCTCTTCGTATTCCTTGAACAGTCCGAGGTTCGTCCTCGTCCATTCGAGGGCATCGCCCACGGCATTCACGCTTCCCTCAAGCAGGTAATGCAGTTCTTTCTCATTCGAATAATGCACCGACGCCATGAGGCCTTGCGCGGGCACGAGCCCGGCGCCGGTGTTCACCATCAGGAACCCGCCGGTCCCGTAGATGATTCCCGCATCCCCTTGTTCGAGCACGCCGAGCCCGAGCAAGGCCGCCTGCTGGTCGCCGATTGTGGCGAGAAGGGGAATCCCACCGGCAGGAGTATCCACGTTCCCGAAGGCATGTGCTGATGGAACGATCTTTGGAAGCCGTATTCCGGTCAGGCCGAAGAGGCCGAGCAGTTCCTCGTCCCAGGCAAGCGTCTTGATATTCATGAGCTGGGTGCGGGCGGCATTCGTGTGATCTATTGCGTCTTCCGTAGTCCCGGTAAGACGCCGGATAAGGAAACTGCTGAGCGTTCCGAATATTGCATCCGGCTGCCGCGCGGCCGCGATGTTGTCCCTGATCCAGCGCAGCTTTGAAGCGGAATAATGGGGTGTGAGCGGAAGGCCGGACATCCGGTGGATCGCGGGCCCCTGGTCTTTGATGCGCTCGATGATCTCACTGCCCCGGGTATCTCTCCAACTGATGACCGGCGTGAGAGGCGCTCCCGTTGACGCACTCCAGGCGAGGCACGAGGAACGCTGGCACGCGAGCCCGAGGCCCAGGATTGGCACGCCGGATTCCCGGACTGTCTGCACTGACTCGTTCAGCGCGTCGGAAACCGAACGAACAATTTCTTCCGCGTCATGCTCGACACGGATGCCGTCCCGGAGCGGCGGCGAAAGGTCCTTACGGGTCTGGAAGAGTATCTGTCCGTCCGTACTGACCACCACGGCCTTGGTCGCGCTGCTTCCCTGATCAATGCCGATGAAACAACCGGTTGGCATATGTCCTCCTGAAAAAACCTCTGCTGTCAGTAAGTGTAGCCGCTTCCGGTTAAATCGTCAACTGCTGACCGCCGCTATTTTCGTAAATGCCAGCTGCGCCATTCATCGCAACAATTTTTCTTTGCGGCTTCGCCCAAAGGTGGTAGTATAGCCCGTGCAAACGGCCTCCATCGGTTTTACGTCGAACAAAAATAAACTCTATGGCTGGGCATCGGCGCTTGCGCTGATCACGATCTTCTACAACATCGCTGAAGGTGCGGTCTCGGTTTTCTTCGGCATGGAAGACGGGAGCATGTCGCTCTTCGGGTTCGGCCTCGATTCGTTCGTGGAGGTCGTCTCGGGCATCGGGATCTGGCACATGGTCCGCCGTGTCCGGGGAAACGACGGGGAGAACGTCGACCGGTTCGAGCAGCGGGCGCTCAGGATCACGGGAACAGCTTTCTATGTTCTTACCGCGGGTCTTGCAATTACGTCCATGATCGACCTCTATCGCGGGCACAGGCCGGAGAGCGCGTTCTGGGGCATCGTCATCTCGCTGGTGTCCATTGTCTCCATGTGGGCGCTCATCCGGGCCAAGGTATTGGTCGGGAAACAACTGAACTCGCAGGCCATTCTGGCCGATGCCGCCTGCACGAGGGCATGTCTTCAGCTTTCGGTGGTCCTGCTCATTGCGAGCGCGGGATATAAACTCACGAACATCGGCGGGCTTGATTCGATCGGTGCGCTGGTCATCGGCGGCCTCTGTTTCCGGGAAGGAAGAGAGGCGTTCGAGAAGGCCAGGGCGGGATCATTCGCGTGCACGTGCGGAGGGGGCTGTAAAACAAAAAATGACGGGGTCCAGGGGTGAGGGGACAGGGGTAGGAAAGATACTGTCTCTGGTTTATCCGTGTTCATCCGTGGTTGATAAATCACGGTCTTCCGGGTTTTGTTTGGGTCGTTTTCTAAGCTGTCACTGATCCATGTGTGCATCGGTTTTTTTGGGCAGCTCATTGCTCGGCCACCCCCGATAGAAGCATTCGAGGGCAGGCTTCGCATGCCGGGAAGATGTACAGTACCTCCACCCTGATATGCAGGACTCGCATCACTCCACCCTCGCCCTTTAAAAAGGGCGAGGCCGTGTCTGCCTTGTTTTGTTCTCGTAACTATGATCTGTGCAGCATTGCTA
>Ga0210377_10002966_pt1 | contig 14645 bp, 8 predicted proteins | sample PLM4_65_b1redo_FD_155480 | JGI IMG/M metagenome (GOLD analysis project Ga0210377, IMG submission 155480) | Groundwater sediment microbial communities from an aquifer in East River, Colorado, USA - PLM4_65_b1 redo | ecosystem: Environmental > Terrestrial > Soil > Riparian zone | place: USA: East...
CCCGTGTACCACGTCCATCCGCCGCGTCCGCACCACGGCGAATCAGGGCCATCGACGTTGCCGGGCAGCACGAACGGCTCCGCCCAGTAGCGCTCGGGATCCTTGTTCGTCGGATCCATCGACGTGAGAAGCCGGCCGGCGAGCTCGCGATCCTTGACCTTCGCCGCCGCCGCGATCGCCCACGTCGCCGCATGCGTGTAAACGCCGCCGTTCTCGCGCAGCCCCGGCGCGTATCGCGTGATGTACCCGATGCGCTCATCCGGTGTGTCGTAAGCAGGCGCGAGAAGCAGCGCACCCGATTCGCTGACGAGATGCTCGCGCACGGCGCGCATGCAGGCGGCCGCGCGATCGGGCGGGGCGATGTCGTTGAGAATCGCCCACGTCTGGGCGTTGAGATAGATGCGCCCCTTCGTATTCGAGGCGCTGCCGATCTTCTCACCCGAATCGAGCGTCGCGCGCCAATACCACTGACCGTCCCACGCGACGTCGTTGATCGCTTTCACCAGACGCTCACGTCGTGCCGCATAGCCGGCCGCGAACGGCGCGCGCTTCGTGCGCCGATGGATCTCCGCCCACTCGCCCAGGAGGCCGGCGAGGAAGTGCGCGAGCCAGACCGATTCGCCTCGCTCCTGCAGGCCCGCCGCCGACAGTCCGTCGTTCCAGTCGCCCGCGCCGATGTACGGCAGCCCGCGCGGACTGGTGCGCCGGAACACCCGCTCGAATGCGCGGCGGATGTGCTCCTCGAGGGAGACCGGCTCCTCGCCATCGAGAAACGGCGTGCGATCGTCGAGCAGCGCCAGATCGCCGGTCTCCTTGATGTAATTGGCCGTGACGAACGACAACCAGAGCAGGTCGTCCGTCATCTTTGTGATCAACCCCTGCTCGGTCAGCGGATGCCACCAGTGATAGACGGAGCCGTCCGCGAACTGATGCCGCGCGTGAAGGTCGATCTGATCGCGCGTTCTTGCAGGCTCGATCGTCAGCCACACCTGCGAGTCCTGCAGTTGATCGCGGAACCCGTAGGCGCCGCTCTGCTGGTAGTAGCCGGCGCGTCCCCAGATGCGCGCGGAGATCGCCTGATAGCGCGCCCAGTCATTGATGAATGTGTTGAACCTCAGATCGGGCGTCTCGATGCGATGCTCCGCGAGCCGCTCCACCCACGATCGTTTCACCTCCCTGAGCGCACTCTCCATCGCCTCCACGTTCAGCCACTGATCCAGCACCGCCACGGTGCCGGCCTGCGTGCGCTCCACTGCGATCGCGAAGCCGAGCGGCCGCTCCTCCCCCGGGGCGAGGTCGATGGCGATCCGCATCGCCGCGACTGGATCGTAGTGGCGGCCGAAGTACGACGGCCAATGCGGCTCGCGCAATGCGAGCGGCGCGCGCAGCGTCCCGCTGCGTCCGAGGAAGGCGGTCTTGTCGCCTTCGGCGGTGATGACGCGCTCGGTCGTGCCGAACCCCGCGAAGTACGGGAAGTCCGTGTTCCAGTGGCCCCACTCCTTCGAGCCGACGTCCCACATGTGGTTCCAGCCGAAGATCGCGTTGCCGATGCGCGCGGTCTCGATGAAGAGCTTGTGGAACTCGCGCCGCGGCGCGGGCGCCACGCCCATGCACCATTCCAGATAGCCGGTGAGCTCGAGCCGGCGCGGCTTCGACGACGTGTTCTTCAATCGCACGATCCAGAGCTCGATCGTCTCGACCTCGTGTGCGAAGAGCGTCCAACTGCTCTCGATCCCGGTGTGCGCCGTCTCGAACGTCGTGTAGCCGATGCCGTGACGGCAACGGAAGCGTTCGACGTCCCGCCACACCGGCGCGGGAGAGAGCGACCACGTCTCGCCCGTCGCCGGCTCGCGGACGTAGATGAACTTTCCGCTCGTGTCGGTGGCGAAGTCCTGCTGCCACCAGTTGATGACCGCGAGCTGCGAATTGTCGATCCAGGTGAAGCCGCTCCCGCTCTGAGCGATCGCGAGCCCGAAGCGCGGATTGGCGATGATGTTCGCCCACGGCCGCGGCGGCCGCGGGTCCTTCACGACGTACTCGCGGCCGTCGTCGGAGAAGTGGCCGTAGCGGTCAGTGGCCATGCGAGCTCCACGGGGCTCGCACGGGGCACCCCGTTGACAGTGGACAGTTGACAGTTGACGAGGCCCTGCATCCCGGATGCACACGTGCTCCTTCGAAGCGCAGATGCGGCGACTGGAAGCGCCGGGCCTCGTCAACCGTCAACCGTCCACCGTCAACCGCTCCGGGCTGTACCCCCGGCGAACTGGTCACCCCTTCACGCTCCCCGCCATCAGTCCGGCGATGTAATAGCGCTGCAGGAAGAGGAACAGCAGAAGCACCGGAAGCACGGTGATGACCGAGCCGGCCATCATGAGCTCCGCATCCTGCACGTGTTCGCCGACGAGATTGGCGATGGCGACGGGCAGCGTGTATTTCGCGTTGTCGGTGAGAACGATCAGCGGCCACATGAAGTCGTTCCAGATCGACATGAACTGGAAGATCGCCAGCGTGACGATCACCGGGATCGAGAGCGGCAGGATGATCCGCCGGTAGATCTTCATCTCGCTCGCGCCATCCATGCGCGCGGCCTCGAGGATCTCGTCCGGAATGCCGATCATGAACTGGCGCATGAGAAAGATGCCGAAGATCGTGGCCAAGCTCGGCATCATCACGCCCCAGTACGTATTCACGAGGTGGATGCTCTTCAGAAAGAGGAAGAGCGGCAGCATCCCGACCTGCAAGGGAATGGCGAGCGCCCCGATCAGGAATGCGAAAAGGCGATCGCGCCCGCGGAACTTCAGCTTCGCGAATGCGTAGCCGGCCATCGAGTTGAGAAGCACCGAGATCAGCGTCGTGCCGCCGGCGATGATCGTGCTGTTGAGAAACGTCCGGCCGAAGTTGAGGCGGCTGAAGAGATCGCGGTAGTGCTCCGCGGTGGCGTGGCTCGGCAGCAGTCGCGGCGGATACGTTGTCGCCTCGCCGGTCGGCATGAACGACGCGGAGATCATCCACAGGAGCGGCGTGGCGGTGACGATCGCGCCGACGATCAGCGCGGTCAGCACGAGCAGCGAACGGACCGGTCGCGTCATGCGCGCCTCTTCTGCACCCACAGTTGCAGCAGCGTTCCGCCGATGATGAAGAGAAAGAGAATGAACGCGATCGCCGCGCCGTTGCCCATGTTCCACCAGCGGAAGCCCTGCTCGTACATGAGCATGACCATCGAGAGCGTCGCGTCGAGCGGCCCTCCGCGCGTCATCACGTACGGCTCGGCGAAGAACTGCAGGAAGGAGATCGCGGTGATGATGCCGACGAAGAGGAACGTCGGAGCGAGCATCGGCACCGTCACGTGTCGGAACTGCTGCCACGGTCCCGCGCCGTCGATCCTCGCCGATTCATACAGCTCCTCGGGAATGCTCTGCAGTCCGGCGACGAAGATGATCATCTGGTAGCCGAAGTTCTTCCAGACAGCGAGCAGGATGATCGCCGGCATCGCCCACCTCGTGTCGCCGAGCCAGTCGATCGGACCGATGCCGATGAGGTCCAGCACACGATTGAAGAGGCCGAAGCGCGGGTGGTAGAGGTAGCGCCAGACGATCGCCACCGCGACGATTGTCGTGACGACCGGCGCGAAGTAGATCGTGCGGAAGAGCGACTTCCATCGCGCCGCCTTCGCGTTGAGCAGCAGTGCGGCGCCCAGCGCGACGATCACAGTCAGCGGTCCGCCGACGAGCGTGAAGTAGATCGTGTTGAGCAGCGCACGCCAGAAGACGGCGTTGTGCAGAAGGTCATGGTAGTTGCGGAGGCCGACCAGCCGGACGTTGTGAATGTCGCCGAGCGCGTAGATGTCGAAGTCCGTCAGGCTGAGGAGGAACGCGGCCGCCGCCGGCAGAAGGAAGAAGAAGCCGATGATGACCATCGCTGGTGTCAGGAACAGGGCGGCCGCGCGGGCGTCGGATCTCATTTCTCGAAAGCAGAAAGCAGAAAGCAGAAAGCAGAAATGGTCGTGGCCAGAGGCTCATTTCTGCTTTCTGCTTTCTGCTTTCTGCTTTTCATCGCGCCTCCCGGGCCAGCACCCATCGCCGCTTGGCGAGAATGTCGTCGGCCTTCTGGTCGAGATCCGCGGCCGCCTGCTCCACCGTCCTGCGTCCGCGAACCGCCTCCTCGGCATGCTCGTAAATGCGCGTCGCGATCTGCTCCCACTCCGGAACGCGCGGCAGCGGCTGCACGCGTTCGAGCTGCTGCAGAAACGACACGACCTGCGGATCGTCCGCCAGTCCGTGCGCGCCCCACGCCGCGCGATGCGCCGGAAGATCGCGCGTCAGCTCGTAGAACTTCTTCTGCTGCTCCGGCTCGGATAGAAACTCGATCAGCTTCCACGCCGCGTCCTTCTTGTTCGAGTCGCGGAAGATGACCAGGCTCGAGCCGCCGGCCATCGACACTCCCGGCCACGGCTTGCCGTCCGGCGCGGGCAGCGGCGTCGTCGCCCACTTGCCGTTCATCGCCGGCGAGAGGCGGTTGCGAAACTCGCCGACGTTCCACGGACCTGTCATGTACATCGCGAAGTCGCCCTGCTCGAAACCCTGATAGACGTTCGCGATCTGCGTGCTGCTCACCTTCGGTGCGTAGCCCTTGTTGAAGAGATCGACGTAGAAGCGGAACGCCTGCAGGAACTCGGGTTGTTCGAATGCTCCCGAGCGATCGCCGTCGCGAAGGAGCGTCGCCCCGTTCTGCATCGCCAGGATCGTCGGCTCCTCCCACTGGTTCGTCGGCAGAAGAATCGCGAACCGCGCCTCGCCCCTGGCCTTGAGCTTCTGCATCGCGTCGACCCATTCACTCCAGGTGCGCGGCGTACGCGCGACTCCGGCGCTCGCGAGAAGGTCGGTGCGATAAAACAGAACGCGCGTGTCGACGTACCACGGCACCCCGTAGAGATGATCGCCGACCTCGTTCGTGGCCCAGATCCCGGGAAAGTAGTTCTCGCGGCGGATCGAAGAGGACGCCAGCCGCGGCGTCAGGTCCTCGATCGCATGAATCGCGACGAACTCCGGAATCCACGTGTTCCCCATCTGCGCGATGTCGGGCGATCCGTTGCCGACGAAGCCGGTGAGCAGCTTCTCGTGCGCCGCGGTCCACGGAATCTGCTGCACGTCGACGTGAATGCCGGTGCGCCGCTCGAACTCCGGCATCATCTGGGCGACGACTTCACCTTCTCTCCCTAATCCCCAGAACTTGAGCGATGGGTGTTGTTGCGCTCCGGAACACGTCAAAAGCAGAAAGCAGAAAGCAGAAAGCAGAAATGTGCCTCTCGCGAAGACCATTTCTGCTTTCTGCTTTCTGCCTTCTGCTTTCTTCATTGCTTCTCCAGCCATCCGCCGGAGAACCCGGCCCGTTTCAGACCCTGAATGATGTGCGGATTCTTCCGCATGGCTTTCCACACCAGCTCGCTGCGATGGTTCTCGATCATCGCCACGATCGGGCCCTGATCGATGCCGAGGTAGTCGACGTCGAACCAGCCGAGCTGGGGATCGACGGTGCCGGTCTGCACCTTCTCCGCCGTGCGAAGCGTCGGATTGAACGCGTCGAGGAAACCGTAGGTCGTGTAGAGGTGATCGCCGTAGCGATCGCGCATCGCCCGGATCGCATCGGTGGAAATGTCAGGGGTGAACGGCATCGATGAGATGGAGGCGTTCGGGGTGATCGTTCCATCGTCGCGGATCTCGTTGCCATCGGCGCCACGCGCGGCATAGCCGTAGAAGAGACGGGGGCGGCCGTCGATCGCGATCGTCGCGTCCATCGGACCGTCGCACGCGGAGAGACCCCAGATCGTCGGACCGTAATCGCGATAGCCGTTCGGATTCGCAATGGCGTACGACCGCTGCGCGATCGTGGCGCGACGCGAGTTCTCGAAGTAATCGATCCCGTGCGCGCGCATGTAGTCGTCCTGAATGCCCCGGAAATCGATCCATACGTGCGAATAGTGATGGCCGAACAGCGGGGCGAACATCAGGTGCGGCTGTCCGTAGAACGTCCCCCACTGATACGTCTTCTGATACTCGGACCACGCGCTCGGATCCACCGGATGCGTCGGCGATCCGAGCGCGAGAAGCACGACGATCATCGCCTCGTTGTAGCCGCGCCAGTCGTACGTGTGCAGACCGTGCTCCGGCGTCCATCCCATGCTGATGGCGGGGGGACGCGCGAGGAAGAACGTCCAGTCCGCGCGGCGGTACAGCTCCTCCGCCGCTTCGCGGATCGCTCGCTCGCTGTCGTTGTCGCGATCGAAGTACGACTGACAGAACAGCGCTCCCGCGAGCAGCAGCGCCGTGTCGACAGTCGACAGCTCGACGTCTTTGAACCGCGTGCCGCTGTTCATATACAGGAAGTGGTAGTAGAAGCCCTTGTATCCCGTGCGGCCGGACGCCTCCGGCCCGGTCGGAGCGTTGAGGAAGAACTGCAACGTCTTCAGCACGCGATCGGCCGCGGCTTCGCGCGTCACGTATCCGCGTTCGGCGCCGATGCCGTACGCCGTGAGACCGAACCCGACCGCGGCGATACTGGAGAACGTGATCGTCGGCCAGCGATCGGGAACGAGTCGCGTCGTCGGATCCGCGGTGTCCCAGAACCACTGGAAGGTGCGCCGCTCCACCTCGTCGAGCACCGCGTCGCTGTCGAGCGGTGCCACCGCGCGACGGCGCATTTCGGTCGCGGTGTCCGGCGCCGGTGTGACCTGCGCCAGTGAGCAACCGATGAACGACACGAGAAGCAGAAGAGCTGTCAGTCGTCGGTGCATGTCGGGCGAAGCGTGGTGCAAACAGCCGCGGCGGGTGAGGGCGGCCTCACCTGCGTTTCATGCTGCCCTCTCCCGCGAACGGGAGAGGGCGCTGAAATGAAGCGATCAGATGTCGAACCGCAGCCCGACCTGGAACCGTCGCCCGAGGTTGATCACGCAGGTCGGCTGGCCGAGGGTCGGGTTGCCCTCCGGTGGAAGGAAGTTGTTCAGGCAACCATAGTTGTGGAAGTTGAACGCGTTGAACACCTCGCCGATGAGCCCGACGCTCGTGCCACGCACAACGTTGAAGCGCTTCTCCAGCCGAAAGTCGACCGAACGATCGGCAAAGCCGTTGGTCTTCTCGGGGTACAGCGTCCCTCCGAACGGCCGCCCCTGACCCGGACCGAAGCCACGGGAGAAATCGTGCATCTCTCTGGCGGCGCCGGATCCCAGGTTGATCAGCGTGCTGAACCGCACATCGAACGGCAGGCCGAAGATCCCGCTGGCGACGATCCGATCCCGCTCGGTCCCCGGCGTGATGTACCGCGGAAAGTCTTCCACCGTCGGGTAATCGAGCCCGAAGGTATCGATGCCGCCGTTCTGCGTCGCCTTGCCGTGAGTGTAAGCAACATGAGCGCCCCAGCGCGCCTGCGAGGTGTAAGGGCGATCGAGCGTCAGATAGATGCCGTCGTACCAGGTGCGCTTGGCATCCTCCGAGATCAGCGTGGCGCCGTATCCCGGTGCCGTCAGACAACATTGCCCTCCTGCCCACTGCCAACTGAATCCGTGAGAGCTGCGAACGCTGTTGTAGCTCACGGCCCCCTGCCAGGTCCCCAGGGCCTGGCGGTAGCCGATGTTCCACTGATCCGAATGCTGCGGTTGCGTCTTGTTGCTCAGCATGTAGACCTCACCACCGGAGATGGCCACGAGCTCCGCAAGGCCGGCAGGGGTGAGATATTTCGGATCCCATTTGATGGTGGGATTGTTGTCGCGAGGCAGGCCGTCCGCGGAGAAGCGGAAGGTGAACACACTGAACTGCCGGCGAAAGCGCTCGTCAAACGTCGCGTTGTAGAAGAGACGGTCGTAGTACCTTCCAGCGCCCCCGAAGACCACTGACTTGCTGTCGGCGAAGATGTCGTAGGAGAAGCCCAGGCGTGGTTGAATCGCTTTCTTGTACCCGGGACGATTGTCGCCTGTGCTGAAATAGCTCGAATCCACCCTCCCCGTCAGGCCGGCCACGATGGCGGCAGGAGTGACGAAGTCCTTGTTGAGCATGTTGGACTCGTAGTCCCAGCGCAGGCCAAGGTTCAAATTGAGGTGAGGATTGACGACCCAGTTGTCCTGTCCGTAGAGCCCATACTCACGGTTGCTATCCGAGAGCGTCGGGTTTCCGCCTCCGAAACATGCTTCGAAGGGAAAATCGAAGCTGATGTCGGAACGGAAGCGATACTCCGGATTGCCGCACTGGTACTTCGTCACCTTATAGCGAAGGAAGTCGAGGTTCCCCCCTGCCTGAAGCGTGTGCGCGCCACCCATGTTGAAACCGGCGAACGTGTAGTCATCTCGTAGCTCGATCCGGCGCTGCTCGAAGTTCTGATACGTGGAGTTGCCGCCGATCCGGATGATGCCGATGTAGTTCAGGCCGGGCGTCGGCGTCGTAGGACTGGGGTTCCATCCGTACTTCTGCCAGCTGAGCGATGCCTGGTTCAGCGCGTTGGAGCTGTTCCACAGGTGGCGGAACGTGCTGTTGTAGACCCAGTTCTTGATGTTCGTCGCAGACTCGAATGACGTCTGTCCGCCGAAGTCGCGAATGTCTCTTTCCTTGCGATAGCTGCCGCTGAAATCGGCGAGCTGGTTCTTCATCGGCTGCAGGCTGATCTTTCCGAAAGCGAGATTCGATCGGAACGGGCTGCCGAATGTTCCCTGATACTGCGCGAACTGGTTCAGGTACTGCGGATTGCCGACGGTCACGTTTCTCGTGGTGTGTTCGTCATTGCCTTCATAAGAGAAGAAGTAATTCAACCGGTCGCGGATGATGGGACCACCTGCGCTGACACCGGTCTGGTATCTGCGGTAATCGGGATTGCTGGTCAACGTGCCAGGGAATTGGAAGGGAGTCTCGGCCACCCACCGCTTCGGCTGATAGAAGGCGAAGACGGAGGCGTCGAACTGATTCCCGCCGGACTTGGTGATCGCACTGATCACGGCGCTGGAGGCGTGGTCGTACTGCGCGCCGTAGTTCTGTGTCAGCACACGGAACTCCTGCACCGCGTTCTGGGGGAACGGATTACCGCGGCTGTTCTCCTGCCCGGAGATGCCGCCCGGAAGCACGTCGTTCTTGAAGCTGACACCGTCGATGAAGACGTTGACCTGATCTGCTGGCTGAGCTCCGGCGCTGACTTTCTTGCTTTCCGGGTTTGAGGACATCCTCACACCGGGAGCCAGATTCGCGAAATTCAGGAAGTTCCGGTCATTCTGCGGCAGGTTCTCGATCTGCTGCGGCGTGACGTTCGTGGCGATTTCGCTCGTGCGTGTATCGACGAGCTGATTTCCCACGACGGTGATCGATTCTGTCAGGACGGCGGTCGGCGTCAATCGGAGGTTGACGTCCAGCGTCTGCCCGACGAGGACGGTCAGGTCCTGAGACTTCGGTTCGTACCCGGGGGCTGCGACGACGAGGTTATATGTCCCCGGCGTGAGACCGCCGAGCAGATACGATCCGTTCGAGTCGGCGTTCACCGTATGGACGAAACCGCTCGAGGTCGACACTGCATTGATCTCGGCTTTGGGGATGACGTTACCGCTCTCATTCGTCACCTTCCCACGGACGTTGGCCGTGGTCGTCTGCGCGAAGGCGTTGAGCGAGAGCATGAGCGCCAGGAGCGTTACGACTACAACTGGAATGCGTCTCATGCCTTACCTCCTCCTCGGTGTAGTGACAACTGCGGATGCGTTGGAACACGAACCTGCGATCCACACGACTCGCGGACGACGAGGCGCGTGGGAAACTTTTCCCGTCGGTTTGAAGAGGTGTTGCTGTCGATGATCTCGAGCAGCAACTCGAATGCCCGGCGTCCCAGCTCGGCGATTTCCACGTTGACGGTGGTCAGGGCGGGCGTAACGTAACGCGCGATGGGGATGTCATCGAACCCGGCGAGGGCAATCTCGTCCGGCACGCGGACAGACGCTTCACGAAACGCGTGGAGCGCGCCGATTGCCATTGCGTCGTTTGCAGCAAAGATTGCGTCAGGCAGCGGTTTGTGGCGCAGCATTTCCCGTGCCGCCGTGTATCCCCCCTCCTCGGTGAAGTCGCCGGCGACCTCGACTCCCTCGGCGGATGGCTTGCCGAGCGAGCGGATCGCACTCCGGTAGCCGCGCAGCCGCTCCGCCGCGTCGGCATTGCGTTCGGGACCGCGAATGAAGGCAAGGCGCCGATTGCCGAGGGAGGCCAGATGGCGGACCATCGCGGTCGCGCCGCCGGCATTGTCGATGTTGATGCTCGTTCCGAAACCTCGAGCGCTGTTGAGGTGAACCAGGGGCACGGACGGCAGATCTTCACGAGCGAACGCGGCCCCGCGATCCGGCGCCATGACGATGAGGCCGTCCACACGGCCGCGCACGGCGTCGAACATCGCGCCCATCTCCGCCCGGTCGCTGTGGAACCCGGAGACGAGGAGATGGTAGCCGCGCCCACGCGCCGCGCCGTCGATGCCGCGAATGACTTCCGAGAAGAACTCGCCGTGCAGATCGGGGAGAAGCAGTCCGATCGTGTGCGTCGTGCGCATGCTGAGGCTTCGCGCGCCCGCGTGCGGAACGTAGTGCAACGCTTTGGCGGCGGCAAGGACGCGGCGGCTGGTGGCGGGACGCACCGGACCCTTTCCGTTGAGGACACGGGAGATCGTTGCAACCGAAACCCCGGCCTTCGCGGCGACATCGTCAATCGTCACAGAATGCGGGCGGTGCGCTCCGGCACCCCGGCGAGGCCGACGCTGCGAGAGTGAGCGAGCCATCGGAATGTAAACGGTTACATTCGCGCGGCTACGCTATGTCAGGTCGCGGAGCGGTGTCAATCGTTGAACGCCGGCCTCCGGCCGGCTGGTCCGCCGCCGTCCCGGCGGCGCGGCGTACAAGCGACGTGCGCCGCCGAGGTCGGCGGCGCCACACAGAAACGCTTGCATCGCGCCGGCGAGACGCCGGCGGACCAGCCGCCGAGACGGCGGCGCTCCTCGGTCCTCAGAACGACGGAGTGAACGCCTTGAGCAGATCCGTACGCGTCGGCGGCTGGCGGTCGCCCTGTGCCTTCCAGCGCACTTCGAGCATCTCGTCGACGAGCGTCGGCCGCTCGATCGCGTAGAGAACGCCCGTCGTGACGATGTCCTGCTCGTTCGTGTATCGCATGGCGGCCTCGCGGCTCTTCACGTCGTGATCGGCGGAAATCGGGCGTACCTTTGCGCGCAGGATCTTGAACTGATCGTCGCCGCGCCATGTCACACAAGGCGACATGATGTTGAGGAACGCGAAGCCGCGATGCTGAATCGCCTTCTTGATGAGATCGGTCGTGCCCTTCACGTCGCCGGAAAAGCTGCGCGCCACCCAGGTCGCACCAAACGAGATCGCCAGTCCGCACGGGTCGACTGGTGACTCGGGGTTGCCGTAAGCCGTCGACTTCGTCTTGTCGCCGAGCGGCGTCGTCGGTGCGGCCTGCCCCTTCGTCAGACCGTAGATCTCGTTGTCCATCATGATGTAGACGATGTCGGTGTTGCGGCGCGCCGTGTGGAGGAAATGATTGCCTCCGATCGCGATGCCGTCGCCGTCACCGCCGACCGCGATCACGTTGAGCGCGGGCGACGCGAGCTTCACGCCGCTGGCGATCGGCAGTGCCCGGCCGTGCAGCGCGTTGAAGCCGTACGTCTCGACGTAGCCGGGCAGGCGCGACGAGCAGCCGATGCCAGAAACGACGACCGTGTCGTGCGGCTCGCACTTGAGATCCGCGAGCGCGCGATACAGGGAGTTCAGCACGCCGAAGTCGCCGCAACCGGGACACCACACCGGCTTCACATCGCTCTTGTACGTGTTGGGCGTGTAGACGCTTTCACAGGTGGTCATGCCAGCACCTCCTCAGCTTTCTCGGTGCCGGCAGTGCAGCGCCGGACCTGGTCGATGATTTCAGTCACGCCGAGCGCCTTGCCGCCGGAGCGCGCATAGACGTGAGTCTTCGCGCGCGGCAGATCGATCTGCGTTCTCAGGAGCTGGTGGAACTGGGCGGAGAAGCTGAGCTCGACGACCAGCAGTTCAGCACACGAGTTCACGAACTGTTGGATGTTTTCGGCCGGCAGAGGCATGAGGATTCGCGGAACGAACGCTGCCACCGCCAGACCCTCCGCCGTCAGCACGTCGATCGCTTCGCGCACCGGACCGGTGGACGAGCCCCAGCACAGGATGCCGATCTCCGGCTTCTCCGCACCGAATCGGCGATAGAGCCGGTAATGTCTGGCGATCGCGTCGAGCTTGCGATAGCGCTTCTCGTTCATGCGCTCGTGGACGATATACATCGAGCTCGGCCGGCCGCGCTCGTCGTGCTCCAGGCCGTTCGTCTGAAACATCCCGCCGGCCATTCCGGGCATGCTCATCGGCGACACACCGTCTTCGGTCAACTGATAACGCTGAAAGTCCTCGAGCGCCTCGGGCGAAGCCACGCGGCGTGACACGACATCATGGATGAGCGATTCGCGCGACACCGTCTCGCGGCGCTGCGCGATCGACTGATCGGACAGCACGATCACCGGGAGCTGATACTCCTCCGCGATATTGAAGGCATCGACCGTGATGTGAAACGAGTCTTCGACGTCGACCGGGGCGAGAACCACGCGAGGCGTGTCGCCGTGGCTGGCGAAGACGGCGTGCAGCAGATCCGACTGCTCGCTCTTCGTCGGAAGGCCCGTGGACGGGCCGCCGCGCTGCACATTCACGATCACGGCCGGAACTTCAGCCATCGAAGCCAGGCCGATCATCTCCGCCATCAGCGACAGCCCCGGTCCCGAGGTCGAAGTCATCGACTTCACACCGCTGAACGAACCTCCGACCACGCCCCCGATCGCCGCAAGCTCGTCTTCGGTCTGGAGGCAGCTCCCGCCGAGTTTCGGCAGCCATTCGGCCATGAAGTGGAGGATCTCGGATGAAGGAGTGATCGGATAGCCGGCGAAGAAGCGGCAGCCGGCATCGACGGCGCCGACGGCGCTGGCCTCGTTGCCGGACATGAGCAGCTTCGACGTGGTGGCGGTGTAAAGGAACTTCGCCACCGGCAGACCCAGCTCTTCGCCGAGTGCGAAGCCGCGATCAAATGCGTTGCGATTGCCTTCCAGCACCGCGGCCGATTTCTTCGCGAACCGCTTCTCGATCGCGGCGCGGATCGCGTCGGCCGGAAGCCCGAAGATCGAGGCCAGTAGGCCGAGGGCGAGGATGTTCTTGCCGTTCGGAGCGCCGGCATCGCGTGCCAGAGCGGCGAATGCGACCGGGATGACGCGTCTCGACGGGCTCGACGCGATCTCGTCCGGTGTCGGATCGTCCGCCTCGTGCACGATCACCGCGGTCGGCGACAGTACGATCTCGCTGCGGAACCGTGCGAAGTCGGCCCAGTTGAAGACGATGAGCGCGTCGATCGCGTCCGCCTGAGCGAAGATCGGCTTCGCGCTGATGCGCACGGTGCATGACGATTCACCGCCGCGAATCTGCGGTCCGTACGCTTCGGTCTTGATGACGTGCAGGCCGTCGCGGGCGCAGGCCATCGCCAGGATGTCGCCCGCTGCGACGGCGCCGTCACCTCCGGAACCCACGATCGATAGGGCAAGTTGCTGTGTCACGGGTTTCCCTCCTCGCCGTGCAGGATGCATTCGGGGTCGTACAACGGCCGATAACACTCATCACTCCACCTTGTGCGCGATGTCACACGGCGTGCTGAGGGCTGAGTGCTGAGTGCTGAGTCCTGAGTGCTGAGTCGGGGCGTGACTCAGCACTCAGCACTCATTACTCAGCACTGAGCCGTCCGGGTGACACGAATCACACCCCGATATGACCGATGTCATGCCGCGACGTTCGCATGAGCTCTATCGTTCGCTGAGACTATGTCTCAACCAGCCCTCTGCCACCGCACCGCCGCTCTCACCGACGAACCGCGGCTGCTCCTCATCGGCAACCCGAACGTCGGCAAGTCGCTCCTGTTCGGCTGTCTGACGAATCGCTACGTCACCGTCTCGAATTACCCCGGCACCACGGTCGAGATCACGTCGGCGAAAGCGACGATCGCGGGTGAGATGCGGCTCGTCATCGACACCCCCGGCACGAACGGGCTGATCCCGCAGTCGGACGACGAGCGCGTGACGCGCGACATGCTCCTCCTCTCGCCCGGCGCCGATGTCGTGCAGGTGAGCGACATGAGCAACATCCGTCGCACGCTCCTGCTGTCGCTGCAGATCGCGGAACACGGAGTCCCCTTCACGCTCTGCCTGAACATGAGCGACGAAGCGCGCGAGCGCGACAGCGAAGTCGATCCCGCCACGCTCTCGAACGCCCTCGGCATTCCGGTCGTCGCGACGTCGGCGTTGCGCCGTTGGAACCTCGAACGGCTGAAGCGCGAGGCCGTGCGTCCCACATGTGCAAAGGTGCAGGTGGCGTATCCGGAAGCGATCGAGCGTGGCATCGCGGAGATTCTGGAGACTCTCAGTGTGGCGCCGCCGACCTCGGCGGCGCTTGCGTCGCGCGGCATTGCGCTTTCGATTCTTTCCGGCGATGAGACGCTGAAGCCGTTTCTGCCGCCGGATGCGCTCTCGCGGCTGGACACGATCCGCGAACGCGCGCAGACCGCATTCACGCAGGCGCT
>Ga0210377_10002967_pt1 | contig 14644 bp, 10 predicted proteins | sample PLM4_65_b1redo_FD_155480 | JGI IMG/M metagenome (GOLD analysis project Ga0210377, IMG submission 155480) | Groundwater sediment microbial communities from an aquifer in East River, Colorado, USA - PLM4_65_b1 redo | ecosystem: Environmental > Terrestrial > Soil > Riparian zone | place: USA: East...
GGGTCAGCGTGTAATTGACCTGACTGCTGAGCAAAAACTGACAATAATCTAATCGGGAGACTTTCTTTTTATGAGTATTTGTCATACTTCGATTATGTCATCTCAATAGGCTTTTGCGTAAGTCCAGTATGATTTGTATTCCATCCGAACCCACTGGCTGGATATCTGCCAGCATCGGTGCGGAGCCGTTCTTTAAGTTAACCTTAATTGAATCCCAAGCGGCTATCTTCAGCTGTCCGGGGTTATCATATTTCAATAAAATCTTGTTTTGGCTGGTATGCCCCACGGTCTTGCCGTTTTCTTTGATTTCCTTATGACTTCCGCCCTTTGATTCCTTCGCAGGCTGGCCAGCGGAATTGCCCTGTTTTACATAGGCTTGATTGATTCCACCCACCAATGGCGTTTCTTCCAGGTTGAACACGTACCAAACGTCTTGTCCGCTTTGTGGCGATTGCAAAAGCGGCTGTTGAACGGGCTCTGGCAAAGCATCTATTTGCCGCGCAGCGGCTACAAAGTTTGCTCCGGATTGGAACAAAAGTATTGTACATAAAAAGAACGCTATATACCGTTTCATGGTGTTTTCCTTTTCTAAATTTCCTGCCCACTCAGGCAGGTTGACAAAGAGTGAACGAAAGAATCCCGATCAACCGTGCCAATTTGGTAACCCACCAGTTACCCCTATAAACACGATCACACACAAAATCAGCCGAGTTGCATGGAAGCGCCGGTGTAATCCGCCATTTTGAGTTTTCATAGCATACTTCCTTTCTCAATAATGCTATATTTACAATCTTGAATGACACTTATTGGCAGAGAGCATGTTGTTGAACACGTCCCATAAAGCTGTTCTATTTGGAAAATTTTATGACAGACATAACCCCCATTACCTCCTTTCCATATGTTGGCAGAAAGGGTGGTATTAAAATCCTTAAATCAACTTCCCCATTGCAGAGAACACCGCCCAGTCTGGCTTTCAAGTATCAATCGTAGTCAGGCCGCGGAACCTAACACCAATACCCATTCGCGGTCCCCACCTCGATTTGTACACAATATCACAATATCACTATACAATGTTTCTTGGACATAAACAAGCACTTGTAACCTTTTGTGATAACTTGTTATAAGAGTTCATTGATGCTTTTACTCCCAGTTGCAGTGCCAATATGTGGATCGCGTTCTGCAAATGCAGGATGGAAAGTAAGTCCGCGTGGTGGATACGAAGAAAGAGATTAGGGAATTGGCGATGGGGACGATGAAGCACTAATCAAAACATCCGAAGCCCCAAAGAACAGCATGACTTGGGCGTTTTTGTTTATAAGAGGGTACAAGGACCTAAATTTTATTAATTCAACTTTTACACATTCAGAAAAGGATATGTGGTGATGCGCGAATCTGGTTTTTTGATAGAATAGCGTATATGTTCACACAAAAAATTGGTCGTTATGAAATAAAAGGTAGATTAGGGAGCGGGGGTATGTCCACTGTTTATCTAGCTTTTGACCCTTTATTCGATCGCGAAGTGGCATTGAAGATTTTGCCACATAAAATGATAACCAACGAGAGATTTCGAAAAATGTTTGACGCAGAAATCAAAGCTGTTGCCAGACTGGAGCATTCTGCTATAGTTCCAGTTTACGATGTAGGTATTGAAGATAATCAGCCGTATTTTGTAATGAGGTATATGATGGGGGGGGTATTATCAACTCGCATAACCAACAGGTGGTTTACGATCCGCGACTCCGCAATAATACTTAATCGTTTATGCTCTGCTATAGATTATGCCCATAGCAAAGGCGTTGTGCATAGAGACTTGAAGCCTGAAAATATTCTTTTTGATGCCAACGGGGAAGCTTATGTATCAGATTTTGGTATCGCAAAAATCCTCAATGCAGATAATGCTGTTGATGACGATTTCTTAATTGGCACGCCAGTATATATGAGCCCTGAAAACGCCCAAGGAGGCAATGTTGATAGACGAAGTGATATCTACTCTCTAGGTGTCATTTTGTTTGAAATGCTGACTGGCAGCGTGCCATATTATGCGGACACACCGGAAGGCTTAATATATAAGCATAATTTTGAGCCAATCCCCAACATACTTAAATTGAACCCAAATTTGCACCCGCTTATTGGGGTAGTGATTGAAACTGCATTGGCTAAAAACTACAATGATCGTTATTCTACTGCAAGCCAGATGGCGGCTGCTCTACTTTCTATAGCCGACACAGAAATCAACGAAACTACAGTACCAAATATACCGCAGCTATTGGTTAAGGATGTTGTTGAGAGCAAGGTTGAGGTAAAAACTGCTAACGAAATTTCTGACGCGACTTCATCCCAGGAAAATATCGTTGGTCAAAAGATCTCACGATACGAAATTCGGGAAGAGTTAGATTCAGAAAAATCTTTAGGCACCGTTTACCGTGCTTACGATCCAATGTTTGCTCGAGAAGTGGCTCTTAGAGTCTATAGTCAAGATTTCGCAACGGGTGATCAGGGGCAGGTAAGAATAGAGCGCATGGCTCAAATTGCTTCTAGGCTAGAGCATCCCACAATTGTACCTATGTATGATGTTCGCATTGGGCAAGACGGAAGTCAGGCGTTTTATACAATGCGCTATATGTCAGGAGGATCTCTGATTGGACGTATTCAAAATGGTACTCTTACACTTAAGGAAATTGCAGATATTGTTCTGCGCGTTGCGGAAGGGCTTGATTTTGCTCATAGCAATGGGGTGTTCCATAGAAGCCTTTCGCCTGGAAATATTCTTTTTGATGAACAGAATCTTGCTTATGTTTCAGATTTTATTGTTGCAGCAGATGCTAATGCGTCTGTTCGGGTGACAAGCTCTGGAATTATCGGCATTCCACGTTATATTCCTCCCGAACAGGCGCGTGGAGATAATGTGGATGGTCGTGCTGATCAGTATGCCTTGGGAGTAATTCTTTTTGAGATGCTATGCGGTAAGACGCCTTTTGATGGGACAACGCCACTTGCTCTTGCTTTTAAGCATGCTGTAGAGGCAGTCCCTGATATTATGGAATTCAATCCGGGGCTGCCAGCTGGTGTTTGGTTAGTCGTTCAAAAAGTCTTGTCGAAACAGCCAGAAGATCGTTTTTCCAGTGTAATAGAATTTGCAGAAGCATTTGGGCGGGTTCTTGGAAATGTGGACTTAGGTTTACCGGCAATTGCTCTTGAGGATAATTCAACAAATCGCTTAAATTTTAGTGGGCAGGGCTTAACGGAAATACCACTTCATGTTTTTGAACTAAAAACTCTAGAGTCTCTGGATTTAAGTAATAATCAAATAACAACATTGCCCGATAATCTGTTGGTCCTCCAAAACTTAGCATCCCTAAATTTGAGTAACAATAAGTTTTCAGAGCTCCCCGTGTCAATTAGTCAACTAAGTAGCTTGAAATGTTTGAATCTTCGCAGCAATCAACTTACTTCTTTACCCGATGCTATTATAGAATTATCAAACCTTGTATTTTTAGATTTGAGAGACAATAAGATATCCGTTCTGCCTGTTGATATTTCAAGGCTGGAAAAGTTGTCGGTTTTAGAGTTGGCGAATAATCCTTTGGTAAGACCTCCCATCGAAATTGCAACCCTAGGGGTTAAGCCTGTACGCGAGTATTTGCGTCAATTAAGTTTAGGGCAAGAACAACTCTTCGAGGCTAAACTATTGATTCTCGGCGAAGGAGGCGCAGGTAAAACAACCTTAGCTCGGAAAATCCAAAATACGAATTACCAATTGCAACAAAATGAAAAATCCACTGAAGGGATTGATGTTTTACGATGGTCGTTTCTGTCGGAGAACAATAAAGTATTCAAGGTGAATGTTTGGGATTTTGGTGGGCAAGAGATATATCATACTACCCATCAATACTTCTTAACTAAACGTTCACTATATGTGTTAGTTGCTGATACAAGAAAAGAAGATACAGATTTTCATTATTGGTTGAATGTTGTTGAATTGCTCAGTGATAATAGCCCCTTGCTTATAGTTAAAAACGAAAAACAAGATCGGCATCGAGAAATTAATGAGCGCCAATTGCAGGGACAATTCGAAAATTTGAAATCAGTGGTGGCAGCTAATTTTGCAGACAATCGTGGTTTAGTTCAAGTTTTAGATGAGATTAAGCTTCATTTGAAAAAGTTGCCGCATATTGGGATGCAACTTCCCGTTACCTGGGTACGTGTGAGAGAGATTTTGGAAAACGATAAGCGACACTACATAACTCAAGGCGAATACTTAGACATCTGCTGGAGGAATGGCTTTACTGAGGCTAAGGATAGCTTGCAATTGAGCGAATACCTACATGATCTTGGGGTCATTCTACATTTTCAAGATGACCCTATTCTAAAAAATACTGTAATTCTTAAACCCAAATGGGGTACGGATGCTACATACAAAGTCCTTGATAACCACACTGTAATTCGAAATTCAGGTCAATTTAATCGAGAAGATTTGGCTTTGATTTGGAATGATGCAATATATGTAAATATGCTGGATGAGTTATTGCATCTGATGATGAAGTTTCATCTTTGTTACGAGATTCCTAATCTAAAGGGTGAGTATATCGCCCCGCAATTATTGATTGAAAATCAACCACATTACGAATGGGATGAAAAAGACAATTTAGTTGTGCGTTATACATATGTGTTCATGCCAAAAGGGATTTTGACACAATTCATAGTAAATGTACATCACTTAATCTTTAAACAAGAGTATGTCTGGAAAAGCGGCGTAATTATTGAGAGGGAAAATACGCAAGCAGAGGTCGTAGAATATTACGGTAAACGTGAAATACAAATTCGTGTTAAAGGCGCTCATAAGGTTGAGCTGATGGCAATAGCCATGTATCAGCTAGAGCAAATAAATTCTGCATATCGGAAACTTGAGTGTACTAGACTAATTCCTTGTAATTGTTCTTCGTGTAAATCCAGCCAAGCGAGCTATTTTTATCGATTTGATACTTTGCAAAAATTTATAGAAGATGGCCAGGATACAATCCAGTGTCAACATAGCTATAAAATGGTTAGTGTTCGTGGATTAATTGCCAATGTGATCCCAGAAAAAAAACAAGCAGAAAGTTCTGATAGTGCAGATGAAAAGGTTGTTACCAAGTATGAGCTTCATATCGAAGCTGGCGCTAAGGTTGACGGTTCCATAGTCCTAGGTAGTAAGCTTGAAAATAGCATTATTCAAGAAAGCTATAAAAAAGTTGCGTCAGCATCCATTTCGGACGAGCTGAAAGATGTTTTACGCCAACTTACTGAGTCAGTGGATGCTATGAGTAAAGCTTTGACAGAGGAACAGACGCAAGATGTTGCTGAGAATTTAGAAATACTGGTACGAGAAGCGACTAATAAAGCCCCGCGTCAGAAGTGGTATCAACTAAGTTCCGATGGACTTATTAAAGCAGCTGAAAATCTTGGGAAAGTTGGTAAGCCTGTTATAGAGTTGACAGGAAAAGTAGTTTCAATGTTAATGTTGTTGGGTAAATAGTTTGGCACTATAGAAATCAAATACCCTAAATCTTGATTGTTCAAATGACAAGACCTCCGAAGGATTTATCCTTCGGAGGTCTTGTTTGCTGAAAGCTAACCGCTAAAAACTGCCCCTCACTCAATCTCTTCCGGCACAACTTCCTTTGCCGCCTGCTTATTCGAAAGTTGTCTCGCATAGTTGATGAGAAACACTGATCCGATAATGATCGCGCTTGCCACCGCAATGCGCGCATTCAATGCCTCGCCCGCCAACAGCCACCCCAGGAAGACTGCTACCACCGGGTTCACATAAGCATACGTAGAGAATAGTGACACAGGGGCGTTATGGATTAACCAGCCATAGGACACGAATCCGACGAGCGACCCGAACGTGATGAGATAGATGAGTCCGAGCCAAGACCGCGTAGAGACTTGCGCGAAGCTGAAGCCGTTCAACTCACCGGTCACCACACTGACAATGAATAACGCGACCGAGCCCACCAGCATCTGCATACCCGTGGACATCAACGTGGACTTGGGCATGTCCGCGCCACGGGCGTAGATCGATCCCAGCGACCAGAGTATCGGCGCAATTAGCAGGAGTGTTACGCCGAACTTATCGAACTGATGTGCCGCTCCCATGATCTCAGATGGACCGATCAACAGGAACACACCGCTAAAGCCGATCAATAGTCCCAGAATGGATAACCAGGTAGGTTTGTTCCCTCCGGAGCGCAGCGACTCGAATAAGGTTAGCCAGAAAGGTGATGTGGTGATCAATAATGCCGCAATGCCTGAGGGAACGCTTTTCTCCGCCAGACCGACCAAGCCATTGCCGCCAAGCAACAAGAACGTGCCAACGATCGCAGTGGATTTCCAATTGGCTTTGGTTGGTTTCGTGTCACCTGCCATGGTCCGCCAGATATACAAAATCGCGCCCGATATCAGGAAGCGTATCGAGGCATGCAGGAACGGCGGCATGGTCTCCACCGCGAAACGGATTGCCAGATAGGTTGAGCCCCAAACGATATACAGTGATAATAAAGCGAGCCAAAGTTTTGTTTTCATTTATTCCTTTTTATTTTTGCTCCGTTGGTTGAGTAGGGCGAGTGTTTGTCTCGCCCTATCGAAACCAGCAGGTAACCACAAGTATTTTGCTTATATGCTGGTTTCGATACGCCTTCGGCTATCGCCTCAGGCTACCCAACCAGCGGCAATTGATTCATACGCCAACAAAGCCTTTTTCCTCGATGCGCCATAGCGATAATTCCCGAACTCGCCAACCTTGCGGATCACGCGATGGCAGGGAATCAACACCGCGATCGGGTTATGTCCAACCGCGGTGCCTACGGCTCTAGACGCGGCGGGCTGCCCGATTCGTTCGGCGAGACCTTCATAGGTGGTCACCGTTCCCGATGGAATTTTTAGCAGCGCCTCCCAAACCTTCAACTGAAAGTTCGTGCCGCGCAAGTGAATGTTTAACTTGCCGCGAGAACCTGCATCAAATATCGGCTCGATCAACTGTGCCGTGGACTTGTGGTCCTCGATCATCCGGGCATTCTTCCAATCGGCAACGAGATTATCAATGGCATCGCCTTCGCTCGTCTGCACAAAGCTCAGGTGACAGATCCCACGCTCGGTTACAGCGATCAAGCATTTCCCGAAGGGCGAAGCGTGTAGTCCATAGCGGATAGTCACGCCTTCGCCGTGGGATTTATATTCACCGGGCGAGACCGCTTCCGTCGTCACAAATAGATCGTGGAGTCTGCCCAAGCTTGAGAGTCCAACTTGATGGGTGGTATCCAAAAGATTTTCGGATTTATTGAGCAGTTCCTTCGCGCCTTCCTTGGTGAGGAATTGCAGAAAGCGCTTCGGACTGACTCCCGCCCAGCGCGTGAACAGGCGTTGAAAGTGGAATTCACTCAGCCCGATATTCGCGGCAACCTCTTCGAGGCTGGGTTGGTCTTTGAAGTGACTTTCAAGATAGGTGATCGCCTGCTCAATGCGCAGGTAATCTTCAGAAAGTTGTTTGAGATTAGTGTTCATAGTTGCTCCTTTTGACCCTATTCTATGGACACTGCTCATACCTGCCGACCCGATTCTTGCGCTCTTCCATAAGCGGTTTTTTATACCTGTTAGTCATGGCTTCGTCAAGCACAGATTGGTGATTGTCTTTTCGCGTGGTTTTGGATAAGATTCGTCATCTTGTGTTGCGGAGGTCCTTATGAAATCTGAGCATTCCATTCAAGATTATGTTGACGTTGTAAAGCAGGGGATCAAAAAAAAGTTCAAGGCTGAAACACAAAAGAAGGTCATCGTTGTGGGCGCGGGTCTCGCGGGACTTGCGGCCGGATACGAACTAAAACGGGCTGGTCATACCCCGATCATTCTCGAAGCGCAACGCCGTGTGGGCGGACGTGTGTACACGTTGCGCGACCCCTTTACTGACGGTTTATACGCGGAGGTGGGCGCGATGCGCATTCCGCGTGCGCATACGTTGACCATGGAATACGTTGAGAAATTTGGTCTCAAGACCAATGACTTTGCGATGGATAACCCGAATGGTTATTACTACATGGGTGGTAAAAAAGTACGTGCTTCAGAAGCTACAGTGGATCCGTCTTTGTTGGGTTTTGAAGTCTTCGACCATGAAAAAGGCAAAACTGCTGGACAGATGTACATGAAAGCCATTCAGCCTCTGATCGATAACCTCGAAAAGAATGGTGACTCTGCCTGGGAAGAGATCGTTTCGCAATATGACCAATATTCCACGCGTGAATTTTTGGAGGTCAACGGCTGGTCTGAAGGCATGATCGAAATGTTTGGTCTGCTTGCAAATCAAGAGTCGGTGATGAATTCATCTTTCCTTGAACTCTTCCGCGAAGACTCTGGGAACTATTACACTAATATGATCGAGATCGAAGGTGGCACTGATCGTTTACCGCATGCGTTCCTCCCTGAACTTAAGGGGAATATCCGTTTTGGTGCGAAGATGATCGCCATTGACCAATCACCAGATGATGTGACCATTCACTATCAAACCCATGCGGGTAGATTCTCTGAGACGGGCGATTATGCCATCATCACAGTTCCGTTCCCGGTATTGCGCCATGTGGAAGTGCTCAAGCCGTTCACGCGCGCCAAACAACGCGCCATTCGGCAATTGCATTATGATGCCTCAGCAAAAATATTGTTTCAGTGCAAACGTCGCTTTTGGGAGGAAGATGATGGCATCTTCGGTGGCGGCACACTCACTGATCTGCCGATCCGCAATTTGTATTATCCTAATCATGGACGTGAAACGGGTCGCGGTATCATCCTTGCCAGTTATACATGGTCTGAAGATGCGCAGCGTTGGGGCTCGCTCAAACCCGATGATCGCATCGTACAAGCGCTCGATGATGTGGCTGAGATCCATCCGCAGATTATGAAAGAGTTTGAAGTGGGCACATCCTGGATGTGGCACGACGATGAATTTGCGGGCGGTGCATTTGCATTATTTGATCCCGGTCAGCAAACATTGTTACATGACGAGATCGTCAAGCCTGATGGGCGCATCCATTTTGCAGGCGAACATACCTCACTCCATCACGCCTGGATTCAAGGGGCGTTTGAGTCTGGCCTGCGTGCTGCAATCGCGATACATCAAGCTCCATGAACAAGAAGACCCTAAAGGTTTTTAAAACCTTTAGGGTCTATGATTCCAATTCCCCGCCAATGCCGTGTGCTGCTGAGTTTTGAACCTGCTATCGCAGGTGGGTCCTTACCCAGAAACGCCGCCTTGGCTCAGGCCTATCGCGTTATTTCTTTAATGGAGTTAAAGACCCTTTTAAAAGGTGTTGGCCCAAAACGGAAAGTGCAACATCGCGAGCACAGCAGGGACACGTTTTTTATACCATAAACGTAAGTGCAAGGGTAGATATAAATTAATTGCAGAGCTTTGGAAAGTTATTGCTTTTGCAAGCGATTTGTGCTAATCTTATTATGATGTTAACAGTCCAAAATTTCATCAAAGGAGAAAAATATGGCAACAGTACCGGGAATTGATGTTTCGTATTGGAACGCTGGAATTGACTGGCCTAAGGTGCGCGCAACAGGGCAACGCTTTGTTGTCTCTAAAGCCTCCGAAGGGGATGGATATCGCGATCCGTCTTTGGTTAACAACTGGCTCGGCGCAAAATCCGCCGGACTCTTACGTGGCGCGTATCATTTCTTCCGCTGTAATGTGGACGCTAAAAAACAGGCTGACAATTATATTAATTACGTTCGCACCTTGAAGGATGATGGCGAATTCCCTCCGGTGCTTGATCTTGAAACGCATGATAATGTAAAGAAGGAAAAGATCATCCCCGCGGTAAAGGCCTGGCTTGATCGTGTTGAAGCTGCCTTTGGCAAAAGGCCGATCATCTACTCGGGCTTTTATTTCCTGAAGGATTATTTGTCTGAGGCGGGCGGCGGCCCTCCCGCATGGGCGAAAGATTACCCGCTCTGGCTGGCGCAATATCCCGATCAATATTTGGAAGGCATGCAGCCGTCCCTTCCAAAGGGTTGGTTTAGCTGGACGATCTGGCAATACAGTGAAAAAGGACGGCTCAACGGCATCAACGCCAATGTTGATCTGGACCTTTTTAATGGCACATTAGAAGACCTGTATAAATTCGCAGGCGCAAAGATGATCACCGAAACGCCAAAGGTGCCGCAAAAGCATACGATTGTCGCTGGTGATTCTTTTGAATCGGTCGCCAATAAGTACGGCGTGACAGTACGTGAACTTGTAACTGCCAATCCGCAACTCTTGAAGTCAGGCGAGGCGTTGACGATTCCGGTTGCAGTTGCGATACCGGCTGAGAGCGCGAGCACTTCTGGTGGCGGAACCTCTTCAGGACCGAAAACATATACTGTAAAGCCCGGTGACTCGTTGTATGCTATTGCAATCAGGTTTGGGACAACTGTCCCGGCGATCGCTTCGCTCAACAATATTTCCAACCCTGATAACATTAAAGTTGGTCAGACTTTGAAAATTCCGTAACACTGGATGAATTGATAACGTCCCCGGAGCCGCTGCATGCTTCGGGGACGTTTGATTCTGTTTCGAGAAATTTCTCTTTGCCCTCGTACAAGGTGACAGTTACTTTTAAAGTGACTGTCACCTGCTTATTGTAGATATTGTGTGCCGCCCTCCAGGATGAATCGTATCACCATGTCATTGACGATCCATTCGATCGGCGCATGGTCGTCGGTGAAAACGGTGGTGGGTTCATAGCCAGTTTTGAGGTTGGTGAATGTTACCTGCATGGTGGAGATCAACAGCGGATGAACGTTTGGGTCATTCATGAGATTCAAAAGATTCATCGCAAAGTTCTGTGGGATGGTTGGCTGTTTGGTAGCGAAGATCATGGTGTTCAACGAGCCAGGGATGTCTACGGTGTATATGGAGGGGAAAACTGTTGCCATTGTGGTTGCGAGTCCGTTAATGAGGCGGCGGTCGCCAGGGACGCTGGCACTGTTAATTGTCAGCACGCCATCGTCGGCTAGGTGCGAAGCGATGATCTGAAAGAACTCCTGCGTCGTCATGTGCGGAGGAATGTACGGAGGGCGATACGCATCCACGGCGATGATGTCGTATTTATATTCGCTTTGTTCAAGATTTAAACGTCCGTCGCCGATGATGATGTTCAGATTAGGCATTGTCATGCCGAAATATTTTTGTCCTACCTCGACGATCTTGGGGTCGAGTTCATAGCCGTCAATTGGGATGTCGCCGTAAACAGCGGTCATTTGACGTGCGGTGGTACCAGCAGCTAGACCAACGATCGCCACACGTTTGATATCGGATGGTTTGCGATTGGGATAAAAATACGGGCTCGCGAGAAATTGATCCCAGGGCCCGTTGTATTGCAGTGTGTCTGGGTGATAAATGGAGTGTTGACCCTGACCTTCATTCAAGCGCAGAATGGTGAAGCCGTTGATCTGATCCACTTCGATGTAGTTATAAGCAGATTCGGTTTCGTAGATCAATGCCGCGTTGCTTTTTAGGGATTGGTTCGCCGTAAGAAATGCAAGCGCGATCAAAACGACTGGCATCCATAGATATTTGATAACGTCACCTTTGCTCGCAAAACGTGCCAGCCCGATCAAAGCGACGATCAATAAGGTCATGCTAAATATGAGGAAGGTGTTCTTCGTCCCGAAGGCGGGGATGGTGACCAGCGTGGGCAAAAACGTTCCGATGAACGAGCCCAAGGTCGAGATGGAGTAGATCTGACCGGAGATTTGCCCGGCACGGGAAGTATCGTCAACAGTTAAGCGAATGGCGTAAGGGGAGATCGTCCCAAGCAGTGTGATGGGAACGATAAACAGAACCAGCACAGCAATAAAAGATGCACCTAAAATACCAACCTGTAACGTATCAAACGCCGTCGCCGCGGACTTGAGGACGGGTCCCGCGATGAATGGGACGAGTCCCAGTGTGAAAGCGCCCCATGCGAGAACACGATACATCGCGCCTGCGGTGGGGTTGGCGTCTGCCCATTTGCCGCCGAGGAAATAGCCGAAGGTGAGGTAAATGAGGATGAGACCGATAATGCTTGCCCAAACGATATTGCTGGTGCCAAAAACGTTGCCGATGAGGCGTCCGGCAGCAAGTTCGGCAGCGAGGGTGGTCATACCTGAAATGAAGACTGTAAAGAGGAGATATTTTTTCATGGATTTTCCAATAGATGGGATGGCATGATTATAATGTATGCCATTCTAATGACATGTTTAGCAATGGAGTCTTATGTATATCTCAAAACTTTATCGTGAAGAAGATCGCGAAAAAATCCTTGAATTCCTCCGGCAAAACGAGTTTGCAACACTAGTGACGTACGATGGTGAAAAGCCAACAGCGAGTCACTTGTTGATGGAAGTGATGGAAGATGGCGAACAGCTTTTCGTCAACGGGCATATGTCGAAGGCGAATCCGTTGTGGAAGACGTTCGAGAAGAATGCCGAAGTGCTGGTGATCTTTCAGGGACCGCACACGTATATTTCGCCGACCTGGTACAACCACGTCAATGTACCAACGTGGAATTATCAGGCGATACATGTCTATGGCAAGCCGCGGATCGTGACAGACCACGATGAGACATACAAGTTGTTGAAAAAATTGATTGAGCGTCATGAAGCAGGTAGTCGTTATAAGCTGGAGACTCTTCCTCAGGATTTTGTAGAAAAGGAAATGAAGGGAATTGTTGCCTTTCAAATAGAAGCGACACGCATTGAAGCGAATTACAAGCTCAGCCAGAACCGCGATGATGAGGATTACCATAATATTGTGGCGCGGTTGGATGAGCGGAAAGATGAAATGTCGCATGGGGTAGCAGAGGCGATGAAGGAAAAACGCCCTTCTGGAGTCAATCAGCTTACTGATTGACCTTTCAGGCGGCACCCACAGGGCAAGTGAGCCGCCTGACTCCAGAGTTGGATGGGATTGTGGTAAAATCTCGCCCGCTATGATAGAACCTGAGGAATTGCCGGAAAATGTTTTACAAGCGGATGTACAAAATGTTCAGGCAGAACTGGTGCGAATGCATCAAGCCGATGCCGAGAATATCATTGCGCGGGAAGTCGAATTACAGCAAAGCGGTGCAGGCGCAATCAAGGCTGAACATGTCAACGCCGATCATTCCTTCATTGGGATGGTGAACGCGAAAGAAGTGACCATGGAAGGCGGGGCAGTGGGCTTTGTTCAGGCGGAGAAAATGTCTGCGGGCGGGTATACAGGCGCCGTCTTGGCAGGAAGCGCGGATATCCAGCATGGGATGGCCGGCTTCGTGGCGGGGCGCGATGTCCATGTAAATGAGTCGCGGACGGGTATCTTGCTGGCTCGCAATGTGTATGGCAATGTGACCACCGTGCTTGATACACGGGGCGCGTTGCTTGCGGGGCTCGTCGGTGGTTTGTTCGCTGGCTTGATGCTGATGCTCGGGCGCACGTTGTTCGGGCGTAAATAATCTTGAATGTAGTGCGGTGCGAAGCGCGCCGCTACAGAATTTCATTTCATAGAGCGAAGGTAACCTGTCGAATGCACAGGTGAGAGGCGCTCAAGGAGTTAAGATGGAGAAAGTCGTTTTAAAAGCAACCAAGCGTGATGTGGTTGGCAAGCAGGTGAAGGCGTTGCGCCGTGAAGGCAAGTTGCCCGCCGTGATCTATGGTCGTCACACTGACCCGGTCAATGTCAATTTGGATGCGCATACTGCTGCCGTGGCGCTGGCGAAGTTAACTGCTTCCAGCCTGGTGACAATTGATGTGGAAGGTACGGAGCATCTTGCGCTCGTGCGTGAGAAGCAACGCGATTACATTAAGAACAAATTGCTGCATGTGGACTTCCTGGCTGTCTCATTGACCGAGAAGCTGCGCACAAAGGTTGCGGTCCATTTTGTTGGTGTTTCACTCGCGGTGAAAGATTTCAACGCTGTGTTGGTACACAACCTTGAAGAACTCGAAGTTGAATGTTTACCCGCTGACCTGCCCGAACGCATTGATATCGATATTTCCGCCATGAAGAAACCGGGCGAAGGTATCCGTGTGCGAGAAGTGCAGGTTTCAGACAAGGTCCGTTTGCTGGCTGACCCTGATACGATGGTGGCTGTGGCTACCTTCGCGAAGGTCGAAGAGGAAACCGCTGCTGTCGCTGGTGCTGTGGCAACCCCAGGTGCAACCGAGCCCGAAATAGCTGTCGAACGCGGCAAGAAAGAAGACGAAGCCGACGACAAGAAGAAGAAATAATCTTCTTTGTGATATGGAAAGCAAAAGGGACATCGCCAACGCGGTGTCCCTTTTTGTTTGTTAGACTTTATCGGTATCTTGATGGCGAATTACGGCCAATTCATACAGCAGACCCCTTGCAAAAGTATTTTTTAGCCACAGATTTCACGGATTTTCACTGATTGATTCAAAAAAATCTGTGTGAATTCGTGGCGAAGAATTTGATTGCGCTTTTGCGTTACAGACTTATGCAATAGGTCAAGTAGTTATTATGGAGTCTGGCGAGGGTATAATATGTAGTGGATCCCAAAAGTTGGACAGATTTTAAGCGACATTTAGGGGGTAGCTGATTGCAGTTGAGCACGTCGCCAATTGGCTTCAAACTCGACCGGTGTCAGAT
>Ga0210377_10002968_pt1 | contig 14639 bp, 11 predicted proteins | sample PLM4_65_b1redo_FD_155480 | JGI IMG/M metagenome (GOLD analysis project Ga0210377, IMG submission 155480) | Groundwater sediment microbial communities from an aquifer in East River, Colorado, USA - PLM4_65_b1 redo | ecosystem: Environmental > Terrestrial > Soil > Riparian zone | place: USA: East...
TAGGTCATCTCGCGACCAGCAGGGCGGGAGGCCCGCGATCCGGTGTCACGGAGTCCTCTCGTCGTCCCCTCCTCCCGAGGCTGTCACGATGGCGGTCCCGCATTGGTGTCCGGTCGAGGGACATCCTCATTTGACGCCAACAGGATACCCACGACCTGTGACATCTACGGTCGCACGAACTGCAGGAATCCGAGATGGCGATGGTGATACGACGGGGCCAGTCCGCTGCGCTCGAGAAGGGGGCCGTAGGGTCCAATCCCACACAACCTGCATTTTTCCGTTGCGTCTCCGGCTCGGTGATCCCTACATTCGGGTATGACTTTGGCCTCCACGGCCCGGCGCGACCGGCAGATGGTGCGGCTCCTCACCCTCTTGAAAGTCTTGAACGAGGGCGGGCGGCCCTCGATCTATGAGCTCGCCGCGCGCTTCCATACCCGGCGCGAGACCATCTACCGGGATCTGCGGGCGCTCCAGGCAATCGGCTACCCCATCGTGGGCGACGCCGAGGGCCGTCTCAGTCACCCCAGCCTCGCCCCCGAAGCCCGAGTGATTATCCCTCCTGTCCTTCTGACCCAGAAAGAACTGGCGGCCCTCGTGTGGGCCACCAAACAGGTAGGCTCAAAACAGCCCTTTCGCGCGGGACTGGACAGCGCCCTTCTCAAGCTCCAAAGCCTCGCACCCGGCCAGGAGGGCCGCCTCGGCCTGGTTCTCGGCGGGATCTTCGGAGGCTGGGCGCGAGGGACCAAGGACTACACCGAATTCCAGCCCATCATCCTCCAGTTGGTGGAGGCCATCGTGGCCCACCGGCGGTGCCTGGTGGACTACCAGGCACCCCACCGGGATCGCCCAAAGAAATTTCGCTACGATCCGTACCGGCTCCTCTCCATCCAGGGCCTCCTGTACTGCGTGGGCCAGATGCCGGCCTACAGCTCGCTCGTCACCTTGGCCATCGATCGCATCCACTCGCTCACGATCACGGAGGAACCCTTTAGCGTGGACCCAAAGTTCGACCTGAAGAAATACGAGGCCGAGGCCTTCGGCGTGACGTGGGACAAGCCGATGACCGTGGTCGTCCGATTTCGCCCCGACCAGGCTCCCTACGTGCGAGAGCGCGAGTGGCACCCGACGCAGAAGCTCCGCACCCTGCGCGACGGCCGCCTGGAGCTGACCTTCCGCGCCGGGGGCACGTTCGAGATCACGCGCTGGATCCTGGGCTGGGGCGACGCCGCCGAGGTCGTGCGCCCGCTGTCGCTGCGTCAGGCAGTCGCCGCGATTCACCGGTCGGCGGCATCCCTCTACCGGCAGCGAAGGGGAGCTGCCCGAAAAACCTTGTGACGTTAGCTGTGGGAATGGCTTGCAGAAAGACGGCCCTGTGTCCGCTCGAGCAGCGATATTCCGCGGCGATCGCCGACCGCTAGCCCATGCCCCTTTGGCTCAAGAGGACAGAGGAATCATCGTGGCAGTAGATCCCTTTCTCATCCAGCTTGCCGACCTGTGCCGGACCCATCCAACACTCGCGAAATGGGTCATCGTGCCGTCCCATGCGGTCGGCCACACGCTGGCAGAACGCCTGGCCCGAGAGGGCACGAACTGGGTGAACCTGCGGTTCGTCCCTCCGCTCGATCTCGCCCTGCAGATAGCCGCGCCCTTCCTGGTTGAACGAGAGATCGACCCGGCTCCCGACACTGTGGGTGCGGCCCTGATCATGCGGCTTCTGCTGGAGCTGCCCGGCTCCACGCCGAGCTACTTCCGCCCCCTGGCCGAACATCCGAAGATGGCGGATGCCCTGTGGGCAACTGTCCGTGAGCTTCGCCTGGCCGGCCTGCGCGCGATGGACCTCCCGCGGGCTGTCCTCGCCAGCGCTGCAAAGCAGGCTGAGCTCCAGGCCCTGCTGGCGGCATACGAAGACCATCTGGCTGCCCACCACCTGGCCGACCCTGCCGCCGTCTATGGAGAGGCGCTCCAGCACCTCGACCTTTCCCCGGTCCTGCCTCACGATGTGCGGATCGAGCTGCCAGGGGTGATCTGGGCGCCTCTGGAGCGACAATTCCTGGACGCCCTGCCGGGGCATCGGCTGACCCCGGTCACCCTCCACCTCCCTGCCCTGGCGCCTCCACGTCGGCTGGCCCTCCTGGCAACGCCCCAGGCCGCTGTGCCGCCGGTCCCGACCTCTGACGCCGAGCGCTTGACCTTCCTCCTTTCTCCTATGGATGCGCCAGTCCCGAAGCAAGATGGCAGCATGACCATGTTTCGGGCAGGCGGGAAAGAGGCCGAGATTGAAGAGGTCTTCCGTCGCATCCAGGCCGGTCGGATGCCCTTTGACCAGGTGGAGATCGCCTGCGCCGCCTCGGACTACTCCGTACTCCTCTGGGAAAAGGCCCAGCGCCACGACTGGCCCCTCACCGTCGGTCCCGGGGTGGCCGTCACCGTCACCCGCCCGGCGCGTGCCCTCCTGGCTTTCTGCTCATGGATCACAGGGGGTTTCCCATCAAGCGGGCTCCGTCGCCTGCTCCAGTCGGGCGATGTCCGAGTAGACATCGCAGGCGGCCCCACAGCCGGCCAGGCAGCACGCCTCCTCGCGGGATCGAATGCCACGTGGGGACGGCAGACGTATACTCCCGCCCTGACCGGTGTAGAAGAATCCTACCGCGAGCGGGCAGCGGACCCCGAAGCCGACGAGGAGGCCCAAGCACGTTTCACTGCACGGGCCGGACAGGCCCAGCGCCTCCGGGAATGGATCGGTGCCCTGCTGGCGCTCGTGCCCGAGCCAGAGCCGGACGGCCCGATCGCCCTCGGCTCCGTCCTGGCCGCGTGTATCGGGTTCGTCAAGAGCTACGCGACGACGGGCAGTGCCCTGGACGGCGCAGCGGCTGCGGCCATCGCAGAGACACTGGACGAGCTCCAGCCCCTGGGGGATCTCATCCGTCCGTTGGCCGATGTGGTCGCTCTGATCCGGGATCGTGTCGAGGGCCTTGCCGTGGGGGGCGACCGGGCCCGGCCGGGCCACCTGCATGTGACCACCCTGGCGCAGGCGGGGCAGGCCGGTCGCCCGCACACGTTCGTGGTGGGGCTGGAGGAGGGCGGCGTCTTCCCCACCTTGCTGGAAGATCCCGTCCTCCTCGACGAGGAGCGGGCGGCGCTCAGTCCCACCCTGGCCACCTCGCGCGACCGGGTGACCGAAGCCCTCGCTCTCGTCGCCTCGCGCCTGGCCAGGCTGGGCGGGCGCGTGTGTCTGAGCTTCTCGTGCAGGGACCTGCGCGAGAACCGCGAGACGTTCCCGTCCTGGCTCCTCCTCCAGGTCCTCCGGCTGCAACAGCCCGGCAGGGACCTCACCTATGACGACCTGAATGCCGCGCTCGGCGAACCCGTCTCGGCGATCCCCGCGGAGCCTGACCACGCGCTGAGTGATGCCGGCTGGTGGGTGGCCAAGCTCCGGGGAGCGGGGACGCAGGGCCGGGCCGCCGTGTCGGAAGCGTTCCCATGGCTCGCCCGGGGCGAGGCGGCCGAGGCCGCGCGGGCCTCCGATGCGTTTACTATCTACGATGGCTTTGTTCCCGCCGCCGGAGCGCACCTCGACCCCCGGCGGTCCGGACTTGCGGTCTCGCCAACCAGGCTGGAGCGTCTGGCCGGCTGCCCGTTTCGGTACTTCCTCGAGCGCGGTCTCGGCGTGGAGCCGATCGAAGATGCGGAGCCCGATCCGGACGTTTGGCTGGACGGGTTGACCCGCGGAAATGCCCTTCACGCCCTCTATGCTCGCATCCTGCGTGAGATTCGGAGCGTGCAGGAGACGCCTGATCCCGTTCGCCACATTCCTCGCCTCCAGGCGCTCGGCGAGGCGACGCTCGCGGAACTGCGCGCTTTGATCCCGCCCCCCTCAGAGAGCGTCTACGCGCGAGAGGCGGAGGAGTTCCTGCGTGACCTCGCCCTCTTCCTCCGGCTGGAGGCGGGAGCGCCCGACCGGGTGCCGGTGGGGCTGGAGATCTCCTTCGGGAGCCGCGATTCCCAGGGCGAACCCCTGGCCCAGGCCGATCCGGTCACTCTGGACTTACGTGGAGGCCTCCGATTCTTCCTCCGTGGTCGGATCGACCGCCTGGATCGGCTTCCGGATGGCAGCTACGAGGTCGTGGATTACAAGACGGGCCGCCTCTGGCTGCCAGGAGGACTGAGGGCGACCTTTGCGGGCGGGCGGCAGCTTCAACATGCCCTCTATGCTATCGCCGCCGAGCGGCTCCTGCGACGGGAGGATCCCACGGCCCGCGTGACCGTCAGCAGCTACTACTTCCCCACCGAGCGCGGGAACGCTCGACGAGTCCCGCGGCCACAAGGCGATTCCGCACCAGTGGCGGCTGTGCTGCAGGATCTTTTCGATCTCCTGGCCGGCGGAACCTTCCTGCACACCGCCGACGCCGCGGACTGCAAATACTGCGAGTTTCACCGGGCCTGCGGGAGCGACCCCGTGCCCCGGGCGCAGGGAAAACTCGCCAACGCGGCAACCACCGCGCTGGATGTTTACCGGAGACTCCAGGCCCATGCCTAAGCGGCGCCTGCTCCCCGATCAGGCCGCCCGGGATCTCGTCGAGACGCGCACCGACCTGAACCTGCTCGTCGAGGCGGGCGCCGGCTCGGGCAAGACGGAGAGCCTCGCGTGCCGGATGGCCGCCGGGATTGCTGACGGCACGTACGAGATCGAGGGCATGGCCGCCGTCACCTTCACGCGCAAGGCGGCGGCGCAGCTTCGCGGGCGCTTCCAGCTCGTGCTGGAAAAGCGGCTGGGCCAGGAGGGGGACTCTGTGCGGAAGGCGCGCATCCAGGCCGCCCTCTCCCACCTGGAACGCCTCTTTGCCGGGACCATCCATGCCTTCTGCGCCCATCTGCTGCGGGAACGACCGGTGGAGGCGGGGATCGCGCCGGGCTTCTCGGAACTTGACGAGGAGGCAGACGGGGAGTTCCGGCGACAGGCGTGGCGCGACTATCTCGATCGCGAGCGGGCGACCGGATCGCCCATGTATCGCGAACTCAGCCAGGCTGGCGTCCTGCCGAAAGACCTCGATAACGCCTTCGCGACCGTGTGTCGATTCGCAGAGATCGAGTTTCCCGCGGGCGAGGGACCCGTTCCGGATGTGGGTCCAGCCCAGGCGGGCCTCCAGGACTTCTGGACGCGCCTGGGTCACCTGCTTCCCGATCCAATCCCAGACGATACCACCTGTGGCGTGCAGCAGAAGGCGCGGGAGTTCCAGGGCCGGCTTGACATTGCCGATCTCTCCCGTCCGGCCGCCCTGGCCGAGTTGCTGGCCCTGTGGGAAGCGGCCCCGAAGATCGTCCAGAAGTGGTGGCATCCGGATCCGAAGCAGAAGAAGGCGGCCGCGCAGCAGGTCCAGGAACTCCTTGCGCGATTCCAGGAAGAAACAGTCGGCCCGTTCCTGGCCGCCTGGCGCCAGTATGTGTACCGACTGGCCATGACGCTCGTCTGCGGCGGCAGGGACTTCGCCGCCAGGGCCCGGGCACATGCCGTGTCGCTGAACTACGAGGACCTGCTGCAGCGGGCGGCCCGCCTGCTCCGGGGAAATGCGCAGGTCCGGGCGGCCCTCCAGCGGAAGTACCGGTGGCTCTTCGTGGACGAGTTCCAGGACACCGACCCGATCCAGGCCGAGGTGATCTTCTTGCTGGCGGGGGCACCGGGGAGCGAGCCCGACTGGACGTGCACGCCGCTGCGTCCAGGCGCTCTCTTCATCGTGGGGGACCCGAAGCAGTCCATCTTCCGGTTCCGCCGCGCCGACATCGACACCTACAACCGGGTGCGCCAGCGCATCGAGGCCACGGGGGGACAGGTGGTGGAACTCACCACCTCGTTCCGTCACGTGCCGAGCCTGTGCACCTGGGCGAACGCGGCCTTCCCGGCCTTCTTCCCGGCGGCGGCCACCCCCCAGCAGCCCGCCTACGGCGGACTGGATCCCGTCAAGGACGATGAGGATCCCGCCCGGTGCGGGGTGCGGCAGCTCCCCGTCGAGGCGACCACGCGGGTCGGCGCCGCGACCGAGGACGCGGCGGCGATCGCGCGGTATATCCGGCATGCGGTCGTCGAATCACACGGGTATGCCTGGGGTGACTTCCTGATCCTGACGCGGAAGAAGGCCCTCAGTACCGACCAGAACATCCTCCCCATCTACGCGCAGGCGCTGGAGGCCTTGCACATCCCGGTGGAGGTGAGCGGGGGGGCGGCCTTTACCGTGTCGTCCCGCGTGGCCGCGCTCGCGGCCCTCCTCCGGGCCTTGAGCGATCCGAGCGACGGGACGGCCCTGGTGGGCGTCCTGCGGGGCCCCTTCTTGGGCCTGAGCGACGAGGAACTCTATCGCCACCGGGAGGCAGGGATCAGGTTCCTCCTGACCGCGCCGATCCCGGAGGACGCGACGGGCCCCGTCATTGAGGCGCTCCGCGCCCTGCAGGGGATGTACCTCACGGCGCGGACCTTGCCCGCGCCAGCCGCGGTCGAGCGGATCCTGGAGGAGACCGGCTTTCTCGCCTGGGCCCTGACGGAGACGCCGGGCGGGGCGGAGGCCGGCAACCTGCTCCACGCGGTGGATCGCGTGCGCCAGGTCACCGAGGCCGGCGGAAGCCTCGCGGACGCGGCGCAGACGCTCGAGGAGGCCATCGAATCCACTGAGGGAGAGTCTATCCCGCTGGAACCCGGGCGGCGGGATGTCGTGCGGCTCATGAATCTGCACAAGGCCAAAGGCCTCGAGGCCCCCGTGGTGTTCCTCGCCGATCCGCTGGGAGGCGTGAAGGCTCGCGCCGACGTCCGCATTCTTCGGGAGGGTGGGCAGGCGCGAGGCTATCTCCGGATCACGCGCAAGATCGGAGAGTTCGGGCGCCGCATCCTGGCCGAGCACGCGGGATGGGCCGAGCATGAGCGGGAAGAGCTTGCGTACGTGGAGGCGGAAGAGCGACGGCTCCTCTACGTGGCGGCCACGCGCGCGAAGGATCTCCTCGTCATCAGTCGCTGCGCCAGGGAAGGGGGGCGCAGCACAGGAGCATGGGCGCCTCTCGACCCGTATCTCGCCGGCGCGCCGGAGCTTTCCATCCCCGCCGGTGTGCCGTTACCCGCCGGGCCGGCCGTCCAGGTGACTTCGGAGCTGCGGGAGGCTGCCCGGGCCGTGCGCGAGGAAAAACAGCGGGCCGCTCGCCAGCCCTCCTGGCAGGTGGAATCAGTCACAGGGACCGCCCACCGCGGCGCCCGCCTTGGCAGGCCTCCTGAGCCGGAGCGCACGCGAGAGCCGGACACCGGCATGGCCTGGGGCAACCTGGTCCACGCCCTGCTGGCGCACGCCACCCGGGGCCCTCATCGCGACCGCGTCCACCTGGCGCGGCTCGCCCGCTGGTTCACCATGGAGCATCCAGAACTTCGAGCAGCGATCCCCGAGGCCCTCGATACCGTTGAGAGCGTCATGACGTCGGACCTCTGGCAGCGCGCCATGGCCGCCGAGGAGCGCCTGGTAGAGGTCCCCTTCGCCGTCAAGGTGCCCGGCAATGGCGGCCCGCCGACCATCCTGCATGGGGTCATTGACCTTGCCTTCAGAACCGCGGATGGCTGGGAGCTGGTGGACTACAAGACGGATCAGGTGGACCTGGCGACGCTGGTGGACCTGTACGGAGATCAGGTTCGGCAGTACGCCACCCACTGGGCCGCAATAACCGGTAGCCCGGTGGCCTATGCCGGTCTCTACTCGGTGCGTCAGGGCCAGCGTAGCGGCAATCTCATGGAAGAGTAGGTGTGTAGGCAGGCAACCCTCACTTGCTGCTCAGTTCCGTCCTGATCGAATAGCAAATTACCAAAACCTGACCCTATCTCCGACACCATCACACCCACCTGGACGATGGTGAGTGCGGGACACCGGATGCCTGGGCCTCTCTGCTTGCCTTGTCTGGGGCTGTCTGGTATAAGCCAGACACAACCTACTGTTGTCGTCGAATAACGCGGATGGCTAGGGGCAGATTCGCTTGGCGGGCGGTCTTCTGGCTCAGCGCCAGGATTGGTCGAGATAAGGGAAGTTGATTCGGAACCCGCGTCCCCCAATCCGATGTGCATGCGGGAAGACGCACCGCCGAACGGAGACCCGCGATGACGATATTACCAGCCGTGAAACAGGAAATTCTCCATGATCTTGTCCACCGAGTGGTTCAGGCCGTTCATCCCCGGCGGATCATCCTCTTCGGCTCGGCTGCCACGGGGCAGATGGGGGCGAACAGCGATCTGGATCTGCTCGTCATTATGCCGGACGGGTTTATCGCAGGCGGACCGCTCAAGCGATTTATCGCAGTCTGACCGGGTTGGGCATCGCCAAGGATGTCGTGGTGGCGACCGAAAGCGACGTGCGGGAGTACGGCGAGAATCCCTCACTGGTCCTGTGTCCGGCGCTTCGGGAAGGAACGGAGATTTATTGTGCCGCTGGATAGACAGATTCCGGGCTCACCTGGGGGGTGGCTGGCTCGCGCCAGGGGCGACCTGGCCTTGGCTCGCGCGCCCCTGCCAGAGGGCGGTTTTTACGACGCCTCTGTTTCCACACCCAACAGGCGGCGGAGAAGGCCCTCAAATCGGTCTATCTTCATCACAGGTGGACGTTCCGATACATCCACGACCTGGAGGAGCTGATTACAGGTCTTCGCCAAAACGGCCTGGCAGTTCCCGAGGACGTCGAGGAAGCCGTCATCTTGACAAGCTATGCGCTCGAGGCGCGCCATCCTGCCGTTGGGGAACCCGTAGGCGAGGAGGAGTACAAGCAGGCCCTGGGCTTGGCAGAAAGGGTTGTTCGCTGGGCCGATTTGCTTATTGAAGGGACAGCGCCCTGACCTGCTGCAAATACCAGCATGCGACAATCAAGGACCAGGCAGAGGGTGCGCCTTGTGCGATGGCGTCACCCCCGCTGTTTGCGGGTTTGACGCAAGTTGACGTACTTGGCAACGTCCCGTCCGACTAGCTCTGTGGTGGGCTGCCTACTGCCGGCTGCCTGCTGCCAGCTGTCTCCTGTATCTCGGCTGTCGGCCATCGCGGCCAGTGGGCGGAAGGGGTCCGGCGTTTTTCACTCTCTCTCGTGAGGAGTTCAACAACTTGAAGTCACAAATTGTGACTTCAAGCCGGGTTTCGTCCCGGACCGTCTGTGACATCCGTGAGAACCTGAAGGGGCTGGGATATGGCGTTTAACAGGATGCTGAAAAACCCGTTTTCGCCCAGGTTGCTCAAAAAGGTCCAGATGCAAGGCTGCGCGCCGGGTACCCATCCGCTAGGATGGGTGTAGGTGCGAGGCGTACTTAGTCCGTACGTCGCAGCGCCGCGCGAGCGCCCCAATCCGCCTCAGGCGGACAGATGGGCCTTTTTCAGCAGCCTGCTAAGAGGCCAGGAGAGTCAGGCATGAGCCCGCCCCCTACCGAACGCATCGAAAGAGCAATCTTGCTCATTCGTGGCGAGAGGGTGATGCTCGATGAGGATCTTGCGAAGCTCTACATGGTCGAGACCCGGATGCTGCTGCAGGCAGTAAAGCGGAACAGTGAGCGGTTTCCGCCCGATTTCGCCTTCCAACTGACCCGACAGGAGTTCCAAAACTTGAGATCACAATTTGTGATCTCAAGTTGGGGCGGCCGGCGGTACCCGCCCTATGCCTTTACCGAGCACGGCGTGGCGATGCTCTCCAGCGTCCTGCACAGCCCCCGAGCTATCCAGGTCAACATCGCCATCATGCGAGCCTTTGTACGCCTGCGCGAGACGCTGGCCCTCCACAAGGAGCTGGCATCGCGCTTGGTGGACCTGGAGCGGAAGATCGCGAGTCACGACGAGGGCATCCAGACCCTGTTCGAGGCTATCCGCCAATTGATGGCCCCACCGGAGAAGGATGGGCGATCTATCGGTTTTCGTGTCGAAGAGGCGAGGCCGGTGTATCGGGTGCGGAGGCGGCGACGATGAACGCCAGGAGGTCTCGGCCCATGTTTCCGCGCTTCGCCCATTTGACTTCTCGACTATTTGACTTATCGACCAAGTTCCTGGAGGGGGGCCTTGGACGGAACCAGCGCCGATTCTCGGATGAGGATCGGCGTTTGTCTTGGGCAATGACGGTCGAGACACCTGCACCCAATAAGTCCGATCCTGTGCTAAGCGCCTCTTTACAGCTTAGCAAGGACGATAGGATCGGCCGCTCAAGGCGGGCGAGGCAGAAAAGAACACTCGGAAGCAACGTCCCGGATGACTAACGCGTCCCGGATGACGTAACGTCCCGGATGACGTAACGTCCCGGATGACGTAACCGTGGGCTGTCGTGATGGAGTGAAAGCCGCGAGCCCCAGGCGCCCGCGCAACGGGGCGGCGGCCTCCTGCCGCCCCTTTAGGTTGCACAACTAGCGACACATCGCACGGTGCAGGGAAACGACCTCCAATGACGAAAGAACAACTTCTTGCCGAGATCGAGGATCTACTGAGGAGCATGCCGCCTCGATCAACCATCCAATACGAGACAGATGAGGGCCTTAGTTGGTTGGGTCGAGTATCAGCTGTGATCGAGCAGTGGAGTCCGACGAGGGCCCCTGTGCTGAGGGAACATCTCGATCAATTCCACAGTATCGAGGCGCTCGAGGCTAGAGAGGGGTTCCGTAAGGTAATGACCCTGGTACACCAAGCGAGACACGACCTGCGAATGCAGACATTGGGTCCCGTTAACGTCGCTGTACCGCACAGGATGGTCTTTGATTACTTCGACGAGATCCGAAAGATTATTGAAGTCGCGAAGCAGGACTTGCTCTTCGTCGATCCATATTTGGATGCGGAGTTTGTTTCCCGCTACCTGGGACACATCACAGCCGATGTGACCACGCGCCTACTCGCGCGCGAGAGGCTGCAAACGCTACTTCCCGCGGTGGATGCGTTCGTTCAGCAATGGAAAGCAAAGGTGGAAGTCCGTTCGGCACCAAATTTCCACGATCGTTATATATTCGTGGACAGGACGGCTTGCTACCAGTCCGGCGCATCGTTCAAGGACGGTGCAAAGTCGGCTCCAACGACACTTACCCAAATCACCGACGCGTTCGTACCGGTGTTACAGACCTACGAAGACCTGTGGAACCGAGCAAAGGTCGAACGCTGATTCTCTGCGTGCCACTGGGCAGGCAGGGGATGTTTTGATGGCGTAAAGTGCAACCTAACCCTTGCGTGCAGGCGGGGCCCGCGGCCGGGCGCGCCTGACGCAATACGTTGAGCGGGCGGGGCCCGCAGGTGTGCCGCGAGATCCGGCCCGTAACCGTGCGCGGCCATGGTGCACCGGGAGCCGCGAGGCCCCAGGTGCCAGACGGAAGGCAAAGAGATGATACCAGAGAATCTCGCACAGTATGACTTCAGGACGAATCTCATTGCCGATCCCGACAACCCGCTACTCATCCAGAAGGCATGGCGTGACCACTTCTCCGGGAAGAGTTTCTGGCAGCCGGGAAAGGACGGAGGCAAGGCTTATTTCGGTGTGGCCAACGAAGATGACGGAGTCTCTTGAATCATCAAGAAGGAAAGCGTGAACAAGGCAATCAACCTGAGCGTCGCTGCGCGTCGCCAGGTTATTGCCAGCGTTAGACATGGCTACAGGAGCGCGTGAGATGAACGGGGAGAACACCATCGCGGTTAGCAGACAGAAGCTGCTCGAGTTCTTTGACGAAGTCCCGATCACCAGTCGCAAACATGCGACCTCCATCGTTTCCGTCGCAGGTGAGGAACTCGGCCTCGCTCTCCTGATCGACTACCTCGGCACACAAGGCACGCAGGCGCGCATTGTTGGCGACCGCTGCACTCCAGGAACGAAGAGCGGCTCCCGACTCGACGCATGGGTCGAGGCCGGGAACGTCTTGTACCAGGTTGAGGTGAAGAACTGGTCGGCTCATGCAGTCGGGGGCAAGGTTCTGCGGATTGATGCGTCTCCGGAGGAAACGGCCAGGTACCGTATGGAGATGTGGAGCGGGAAGTGGAACGGGAGGGGTTCACGGACGCATCGATGAGCAAGGTCCTCTTGCCCATGAAGCCCCCCTGCGACCATGAGAACATCGAGCCCCTGATCGTGTTTTGGACCGCACTCCATCCGGACGGAGCCGCGGAACCGTTCTTCCGTGTCCCAGTGAAAGGAGCGGCGTTTCCCAGGGTGAGCCTTTTCTCAATGTCCAACTATCTGCGACAGTGCTCCGGAGATCATCTACCAGTGTCCCCGCTGAGGACCCCGGGCGTCAGCCCGGGGGTGAAAGCGCTCCTTGCGCGGGAGTTTGAGGGTGCGAAAACCCTCAACCAGAACAAATTGATCTTCTGCAAGTGCCACGGGCGTCAGCCCGTGGGTATCTACTTCCTTCGGTGGGTTTGATGGGCGGCATGTCGAACAACGGCATCCAGACGGACAGCGCTTCGCGCTGCCGCTGATGCCGTGGACGTGTGTGCCAGGCATGGCGCAGAACGAGCGAGGTGAGAGTCCTCGCGCCAGGTGATCGCGGAGCCGAAGGCGAGGAGAAGGGCAAGGGCGTCACCGCGAGGCTTCGGCGTGAGCTCAGCCGAACGGTGGGGTCTGGAGGAAGCCCAATCCAACCGCGCGGGGCGACGCACAGGATCCGGATACGAGGTGTGGGACCACCCGGGACGAGCGGGCACGTGACCGCGAAGTCCTCCATCCGCACCGGGGTGTGCATTATAAATCCGGCGTCTACGCGCGAAACGTTCTGTGTCTTGCCCTGGGAGATCTGCCTGCTGTAATGCGGGACGTAGCATTATATGTAATAGGATTTGACAGATAATGCAGCGTCCCCCAATACGGGCGGACTGTCGCCTCTCTTATGCGCCGCGCAGTACTCACGGCAGATTGCCATGCGCCGGAGGAGGTTCTCGACACCTCGTCCCGGACGGTCGCGCATTGCCATGCCTCCCGCCAGCGTGGTGCGGCGAGCCCGGAGGATGGCCCGCCCGCGCCTCCGGCAGTATCAACTTGACACGCAGGCTCGGTCTGCGGTACCCACGATGCCGCTCAAGCGGCGCGACGCCGGCGCGACCGGAAGGCCTGCGGTTTCCGGGGCGAACCTCCGGTGGCCAACGGCATGCCGGCCCCGAAGAGCAAATTCCTAGCAGTTGGCGGAGTGGTACGAGCACCGCGCTCGGGGATGTGATCAAGCCCGCCGACACACCCCTCTCCCGCGCCAAGAACACGGGCCGCGATCAGGTCGGCCGCTGATGCCGCTCGACAATCTTCACCTGATGGTGCTGCTCGCGATTTCCCTACACGTCGCGTTTGCCGGAGTCCGCGTCAGCCTGTCGCTGTTCGCGCTCAGCCTGCGGGCCTCACCCTTTACGGTCGGCGCGATCCTTTCGCTGCTCGCACTGCTGCCGACGTTGTTCTCGGTGCACGCGGGACGCGGTATCGACCGCATCGGCGTGCGCCGGCCGCTCCTGGCCGGCGCCGCATCCGTCATCTGCGGCATTGCGGTCGCCTTCCTCGTGCCACGGCTTGAAATGCTGTTTCTGATGAGCTGTCTCGTCGGCTCGGGGTTCATGCTGTTTCATATCGCGGTCAACCACATTGCGGGCGAGCTGGGCCGGCCGCAGGACCGTGCCAGGAATTTCAGCCTGCTTGCGCTTGGGTTTTCGACGTCTGGCTTTCTCGGGCCGATGATCGCCGGCTTTGCGATCGACTGGATCGGGTACCGCCGCACGTTCCTGCTGCTTGGGGGCTTCGCGCTGCTGACGCTGGTCGGACTGCTCGCCCGGCGCATAGAGATACCACGACACCACGCCCTCGAACCGACCGGCGAGAAACGGCGCCTGAGCGACTTGTTCAGGAATCGCACGTTGCGCTACGTGTTCCTGGTCAGCGGCGTGCTGTCGCCGGCCTGGGACCTGTTCACGTTCGTGGTGCCGATCCATGGCTCGCAAATCGGCCTGTCAGCGACGCAGATCGGCATGATCCTCGGCGCCTTCGGCGCGGCGATATTTGTCGTGCGCCTGGTAGTGCCGTTGCTCCTGCACCGCGTCAGCGAATGGCAGATGCTGGTCGTCGCAATGCTGTCGACAGGCACGACGTTCTTCGTGTTCCCGCTGGTCCACGGCATGTCGCTATTGCTGACGCTCGCCTTCATCCTCGGCATCGGCCTTGGCGGCGCGCAGCCGATGATCATGTCGCTGCTCTACAGCAAGGCGCCGGCGGGCCGCGGCGCCGAAGCGGTTGGCGTGCGCTCGCTGATCCTTAACGTGAGCCAGACCGGGATGCCGCTGCTGTTTGGCGCACTCGGTGAGGCACTCGGCATGACCCCGGTGTTCTGGGCCATGGCGGTGTGCCTGGTCGGTTGCGGCTACATCGCGCGGAACCGCTAGCGCCGCGTCTCGCGCCGCGTCGAGCGGGTCGAGCCAGAACCCGAGCCCCAGCGCGCTGTAAAGGGGGAGGTGGTTCGGGTATTTCGGATACGGTGAAAAGAGCAGAAACCCGATCCGGCCCTCGGACACTTCGGGGCGAGTCGGGAGCGGCCACGGATTAGGGCGGGGGACATCCTAAGCGGAGCCAGACTAGGGGACGTTGCCAAGTACGTCAAGTTGTACCGCGAAGCGCTCGCTCCCATTCCGTGCGGGCGGGTGGTCCCGCACTCCTGTCTGG
>Ga0210377_10002969_pt1 | contig 14636 bp, 10 predicted proteins | sample PLM4_65_b1redo_FD_155480 | JGI IMG/M metagenome (GOLD analysis project Ga0210377, IMG submission 155480) | Groundwater sediment microbial communities from an aquifer in East River, Colorado, USA - PLM4_65_b1 redo | ecosystem: Environmental > Terrestrial > Soil > Riparian zone | place: USA: East...
AATGTTGAGAAGTCGCCAAAAATACATAGGGTTCTCCTTGAAGCGCGAATGAGACTGCCGTGCCCTGGTCATGGCATCGGTGTGTGAAAGCGACACAAGACCTCCGCCTTCATGCCGCCACTATAGCGCTCCTTGGGAGTGCGCCGGCTGACGAATCTCGAGTGTTCGCGGTGAGGCGGAGTCGGGGTAGCATAGGCGCGCCATGAGAACCCATACTTGGATTGCCCTGTCCTTGGCCGTTTGCGCCACGAGCGTCATCGCCCAGTCCCAAAACCCGTTCGGCATCCCCACGCCGGACAAGCCGCAGCCGTCCGGAGCGATCGAGGCCGTGCCGGGATCGCGCGCGCAAGGCTGGCTGTCGCAGGGACGCTCCGAAGTGCTGGCGCGCCACGGCATGGTGGCCACCAGCGATCCGCTCGCGGCGCAGGCCGGGCTCGAGATCCTGCGCAAAGGGGGCAACGCGATCGATGCCGCGGTCGCCACCGGCGCCGTGCTCGACGTCACGTCGCAGAACGACACCGGCATCGGCGGCGACCTCTTCGCCCTCGTCTATGTCGCCAAGGACAAGAAGCTCTACGCGCTCAACTCCGCCGGCTGGGCACCCACGGGCTGGACGCCCGAATTCTTCACGAAGCAACTCGCGCTGACGCGCGTGCCGCAGAACGGCGTCAACTCCGCCACCGTGCCCGGCGCGATCTCCGGATACGACGCGTTGCTGAAGCGCTTCGGGACGATGACCTTCAGCGACACGTTCGAGCGTGCGGCGCAGATCGCCGAGGAAGGCTGGGGCCTCGCCGAGCGGCGCCATTCGGATCTGCGCGGTGCCGTCAACGGACTCCGCGCCGACCCCGATTCAAAGGCCACGTTCCTCAACGGCGAGGAGGCTCCCGCGCTCTACAGCATCATTCGCAATCCCGGCCTGGCGCGCGCCCTCAGGCTGATTCAGAAACAGGGCCGCGACGGTTTTTACCGCGGCGAGATCGCCGACGCCATCGTCGCCAAGGTGACGAAGAACGGCGGCGTGATGACGAAGCAGGACCTCGCGGAATTCCAGTCGGAATGGGTCGAGCCGATCACAACCAACTACCACGGTCACGACATCTTCGAGCTGCCGCCGCCCGGACAGGGGTTCGCCGCCCTCGAGATGTTGAACATCCTCGAAGTGTGCGCGCCGACGCTGAACGTCAACCTGGCGTCGCTCGGGCCGTCGAATCCGATGTACTGGCACGTGATGGTGGAGGCCAAGAAGCTCGCCTATTCGGACCTGCTGGCGCGTAACGCCGATCCGAAGTTCTCGCCGGTGCCGCTCAACGAACTGCTCTCGAAATCGTACGCCGCCAAGTTGTGCAAGAAGATCGATCCGAACGTGGCGTCAACCCCCTCGCTCACCGGCGGCACCGACGGCGGCACGATCTACCTCACGACCGCGGATCGCTGGGGCAACATGGTCTCGCTGATCCACAGCGTATTCAGCGTCTACGGCAGCCGTGCCACCGTGCCGCCCTACGGCTTCGTGCTGCACAACCGCGGCAGCGCCTTCTCACTCGATCCGAAGAGCCCGAATCTGGTGGCGCCGCACAAGCGCCCGTTCCATTCCATCATCGCCGGCTTCGTGATGAAGAACGGCCAGCCGTTGATGACGTTTGGCAACATGGGCGGGAGCGTCCAGCCCGAAACCCATGCCCAGCACATGGTCAACATGATCGACCTCGGCATGAACGTGCAGATGACGACGGATGCCGCGAGGTTCACGCACAACCAGAACTCGAATCAGCTGTCGCTGGAGACGAACTTGTTCAACCTGGTGGGCGCGGCGCTAAAAGCCAAGGGCCACAACGTGCGCGCGGCCAACGGCGGCGCCGTGGGCGGCTACCAGGGAATCCTCTTCACGCGCGATCCGGCGCTATCGGAACCGACGTTCGACGAGCGCAGCATCCGGCTCGACCTGCCGGTGAATGGCGTCTACCGCGGCGGTTCCGATCACCGCAAGGACGGCCAGGCGGTCGGCTGGTAGGACCCCGCAGGCCTGGTTCGGCTTCCGCCGACGAGAGGCCTGCGGTGTTCGATGTTGCTCAGGCTGAAGCGCTGGCGACGCCCTTGATCTCGTGGTTCATCTGGCCGCGTTCCGGATGCGGCCGAGGCGTACAGATCGCCGCCAGGGTGTGCACGACCTCGCGGTCGACCACGTTCTTTCTCGCGCGCGCCGCCAGTCGGGCGAGGTCGCTCATCGCGACGATGCCGATCGGACGGCCGTCGTTGTCGATCACGGGCACGCGCCTTACCTGGCCTTCGGTCATCAACTCCTCGGCGGTCTCGACCGAATCGTCAAGATGACTCGCAAGTACGTGCTTCGCCATCGCGGTGGTGACCGGGATCGACGCCAGCACGCCGCCCTGTAGGTGGGCCGCCATGCAAATATCGCGATCGGTCACGATGCCGGCCAGCCTCCCTTCGCGGTCGACCACCGGGATCGTTCCACAATCGTGCTCCCACATCAGGCGGGCGGCAAAATCCAGGTTGCTGTCGACCGAACACGTAACGACCGGGTGGGACATGATTTCCTTGACATGCATGGTGTCCATTCCTTTCTGCTGCGTCCGCCTCGAACGCGTGTCTCACACCGCTCTGGACGTCTCGCCACTGCGTGTTGCGGCGTGTTCCTGGAACCAGCGTGCGGCCGAAGCCGCGACGGTTTCGAGCGCACCAGGCTCTTCGAACAGGTGGGTGGCGCCGGGGACGATCTCGAGCGACACCGGGCCTCGCATGCGGGCCATCGCCGCACGGTTGAACTCTATCACCGCGGTATCCTCGCCGCCCACGATCAACAGCGTCGGCACCAGGACATGAGGAAGCGCCCTGCCGGCCATGTCGGGCCGCCCGCCACGCGAAACGACCGCCGCCACGCGTTTCGGCCGCGCCGCCGCCGCCGAAAGGGCTGCCCCGCCGCCGGTACTGGCGCCGAACAGGCCGATCGGCAGAGCCGCCACCTCGGGTTGGGTCGCTAACCAGTCGACGATCCCGACGAGACGTTGCGAGAGCAGCGGAACATCAAAGCGGAAGTGGTGAGTGCGCGCGTCGATTTCCTCCTCGCTGCTCGTCAGTAGATCGATCAGCAGCGTGGCAAACCCCTCCTGTTCCAGATAACGAGCCACGTGGCGATTTCGAGCGCTGTGCCGGCTGCTGCCGCTACCGTGCGCAAAGACGATGATTCCTCTCGCGTGAAACGGCACGCTGAGGTCGCCGGGCAGGAACCATCCATCTGTGGGAATCCGGACCGGTTTCATCAATACAGGCTGGTTGTCCGTGGTCATGGTTCGTCCTTCGCCGGAAGCGTCATAGCCCGGACGGAAATGTCTCGGCAAACTCTCCGGCGTCCCATTCCGATGTTCGCTCGAGCGGCTCGACCGCCCGGCTTTCGTCGACATGCAGCACATGGTCGAACTGATCGCGCAGCCGCGCCTGAAAGTAGTGGCTCCGCCGCTCGGTATTGGGCATGTACAACACGCCGATTGCGCGTTGGAGACGTGGTCCGGCCAGCGCGTCCGCGATCTGCGGATCCGCCGTGGTCGACAACAAGAACCGGGCCACGCCGGCGTCGTGAAATAGATGTTCGTAGCTGCCCGCAAGCGCGGGCCTCACGTGCCGGCGGTGCGCGGGGCCATCCCACTCGGTCGCAGCCGTGACGGTGCCGCTGTAGGTGCTGAACCCGACGGATGCCACGTCGCTACCCAAGCGCTCGCGCGCAAGCTGACCGACATTCAGTTCACCGTGGTCGCCCATCTCGGTGGCGCGGGCGTCGCCAAGATGGGAATTGTGGGCCCAGATCACGACCCGGGGCGGGCGCCCGCTCGTCTCGAGGTACCGCACCAGGTTCTCGAGCGTATCCATCATGTGGCGGTCGCGGAGGTTCCACGACTCGACCCGGCCCCGGAGCATCGTCCGGTAATACGCTTCGGCATCTCTCACCACCCGGGCGTTTTGTTCGGCGACGAAGTACTCGTCCTGGGCCAGGCGTCCGTCGCGGCTCGCGTATTCAGCCGCCTGGCGGCGAAGCTCGACCAGCTGCGTCACGACCTCGCGCTCGCACGAGGGGGAAACGCCGAGCCCGGCGCCGTGCGCGTACTGATCCATTTCGTCGCCGTAGCGGTCGAAGCAGGCATACCGCCCCTTCGCGCGAATCGCGGCCGCCGGATCGACTTTTTGGAGAAAGGCGATGACCGCGCGCATCGACGTATGAAGGCTGTAGAGATCGAGGCCGTAGAACCCCGCCCGGCGGCCCTCCGGCAGCGCTTCGTTGCGGGCGCGCAGCCACCCGACGAAGTCCAGCACGTCGGCATTGCGCCACATCCACGACGGGAACCGGCGGAAATCGGCCAGCGCATCGACGGCTTCTTCATCGGCGCCAGCGCCGAGCACGTAGCGGTTCACCCGGTACGCATCGGGCCAGTCGGCTTCCACCGCCACGGCCGAGAATCCCTTTTCGGTGATCAGCCGCTTCGTGATGACCGCGCGCTCGCGATAAAACTCGTGAGTGCCGTGGGTCGCTTCGCCGAGGAGAACCACCCGGTGTTCGCCCAATGTCGCGATCAACTCATCGTAGTCGTCGGCCGAGCCCGTGAGGCGCTTCGCGCGCGCGCGAATCAACCCGGCGGTGTCGCCAGGCCGAGGGCCCGGTTGACGAGATGGGATCAGGCGGGCCTGGCGAATCAGGTCTCGAACTTCGTCGTCGGTGGTCTGGCTGAAGTCGTCGTACCACATTCCCACTGCGCGCAGGTTGACGGGGGTCTCGGCACACACCACCCGGTCGGCGTGCTGGCGCAGACGATCGCACGTTTCCGGCGCGCCGATCGGTGCCGCAACCACGATCGCCGCAGGTTTAAGGTGCTTCAAGGCGGCCACGGCCGCCTCCATCGTGGCGCCGGTTGCCAACCCATCGTCCACCACGATCACGGTGCGGCCGGTCACGTGGGGCTGGGGTCGTGAACCTCGATACAGGCGGCTGCGGCGTTCGAGCTCGACTCGCTCGCGAGCCGCCACTTCCTCAACGCTCGCACGCGGAATGCCGAATGTCTTGATGAGCCGGTTGTCGAGTACCTGCACATCGTGTTCGGCGATGGCACCCATCGCCAGTTCCGGGTGACCGGGAACTCCGAGCTTGCGGACCAGGAACACGTCGAGGGGCGCGCCGAGCTTGGTGGCCACTTCAAATGCTACGGGCACGCCTCCGCGAGGCAGACCCAGCACAACAACATCCTCGCGGCCGGCGTATTCCAAGAGCAACTGCGCCAGCCGCCGCCCGGCTTCCACTCGATTTGCGAAATGAGATTGCGCCATGGGAGGACCAACCTGCTCGAACCCATCAGGTTCTGTGCAATTGCCTTGCCGAACGCATCCTCAGGCAAACGCGAAGCTTTCAAGGCGAATTCGCCGGGAGGTGGGCAGTTCGCAGCCTCGAAGGCGAAATAGTCCGGGGGCAGCCTAGCGATATCCCGCAGCCTGGATCTCGAAGAGCTCCGCATAACGGCCCCTGGCGGCGAGAAGCTCGTCGTGGGTGCCCAGCTCGGTGACGTGACCATCGGCGATGACGGCGATCCGGTCCGCGATCCGGACCGTGGAAAAACGATGCGAGATGACGATGCCGATGCGCCCTTTCAGGTTTTCCTTCAGCTCGGCGAAGATTCCCGCCTCGGCCTCCGGGTCGAGCGACGAGGTCGGCTCGTCGAGAATCCAGATGTCAGCATCGCGATACATGATGCGGGCCAGGGCCAGGCGTTGCCACTCGCCGCCCGATAAGTCGTGCCCGCCCTCGAACAGCCGGCCCACCTTCGAGTTCAGGCCGTTGGGCATCTTCCTGACCAGCCACTCGCTGCGCGATCGCCGTAACGCCTCGACCACCCGATCGTCGGCGCTGGCCGCGGTGGGACGGCCCATCACGACGTTCTCGCGGACGGTCAGCTCGTAATTGGCGTAGTCCTGGAACAGCACGCCGATCCGGTTTCGCAGGTCTTCCGGATCGACGTCCTTGAGGTCAACGCCACCCACCCGGACCGTGCCGGCTTGCGCATCGTAGAAACGCAGCAACAGCTTGACGAGCGTGCTCTTCCCTGCCCCATTCTCGCCGACGAGCGCGATCAATTCGCCGGGCTGGATGTGCAAGGTCAGCCCCGAGACGGCGGGCTCGGTCCCGCCCGGATACGCGAACGACACATCGTCGAAGTCGATTCCACTGATCGGTGGCGCCGGCAACGGTTTCGGCCGCTCCGGCTTTGGGACCAGGGGCCCGATCGCGAGGAACGAGAAGTAATCGTCCAGGAACGTGGTGTGCTGATCGACCGCCACGAAAGTGCTCGAGATCTGGCCCAGCGTGCCCGAGACGGCCGTGAACGCGCCGATGATCAGCACTACGCCGCCGGGATCGAGCGACCCGTCGATTCCTTTGACCGCGACGAACAGGTACGCCAGCGCCAGTGCGGTCCCGGTGACGAGCCCGGTCAGCATCGAGATGCGCGTGCCCGAGCGGTACATGTGCTCGCGCTGCTCGAACAGGGCTTCGGAGATGTCGCGGTGGCGTCCAAGCAGGTAATCCGCGAGGACGTAGGCCCTGATCTCCTTCGTCGTCCTCGGTTGCGCGAGCAGGTCGCCGAGGTATTCGCGCTCGCGCTCCTCCGGGGTTTCCTTGTAGAAGAACTCGTACAGCCGCGACGTGACCTGGCGTTCGAGTGCCAGCGACAATCCGGCGGCGCCCAGCGCAAGGAGCACGAGGAGGTAGTGCAGGCTGGCCAGGAGCGATGCCATCAACACGATGGTGACGATGTTGCCGGACAACCCGAGCACCGACCAGGTGAGATCGCCGGGCCGCCACGAGACGTCGCGCTTGGCGCGCGCGAGGCGATCGTGCCAGTCGGAGTTGTCGAAGTGACCGAGGTCCACCTTCGATGCCTGCGCGAGCAGGCGCCGCTCCGCCTCGAGTTGCACGCGACGGACGAAGAGGTTCCGGCCGTACCCCATGTATGCGCCGACGGCGCGCTGCACGCCGGTGGACACCCACAAGCCGATCACGATCGGCAGGAGGTCCAGGAAGGTGAGGGATCGCACGCGGGCTTCAGCGATGCGATTGACGAGCACGGCGCCCAGGTAGACCGCGATCGGCGGCATGGTGGCGTTGACCATGCCGAGGACCGAATAGCGAATGAGGGCTCGTGGAGAGGCGGCCCAGGCAAGGGCCATCCCTTGCCTGAGGTTCTTCCTCACCCGTCGCCCGCGACCCTTCGTCGAGGGCGACGCCGGTGAGCCGGCGGTGATGCTCGCCAACGCCTTGGGCGGCTACGAGCAGGGAAAGACGCGCATCGTGAAGCCGATGACCACGCTCTGCGTGGTCCCAGCGGTGTCGGTCACCGTCACCGTGAGGGTGATCGAGCGGTCTTCGCCCGTCGCGGGCGCTCCCGCGTTGCACGATTCCTGGAACGAGAACGTGTTCCCCGGACCCGAGGCGTTTTGATTCTTGACCGCGCCGTAATACTCATAAACCGCGGACCAGGCGATGGTCGCCGGCGCTTCATTCAGGTGCGGATCCGCGATGAAGCTGCAGGTGGTGGGCCCGCCGCCGACGTTCTTGACCAGACACACCGAGGTCGGGTTCGTGGATTCCTTCAAGTCGAACATCTGGACGTCGATCGCGAAGATCCGATCCCGCTGGAACACTTCGAGTTCCGCGGAGCCGCCCTCCCAGGTGACGCGAATCTTCCCGGTACGCGCACCACCCAGATTGGGCGCGACGCTGTAATTAATGAGGTCGCGGTCGCGGCCCGTGCTGCCGCTCGTGATCGTCAGCCAGGAACTGTCGCTGGTCGCGCTCCACGAACAGGCGTCCGTGCCGGTGTAACGGAGCACTTCCGCGGTGAACGGACCACCCGCGCCGCTGACTTGCACGTAGTTGGTCTGCCAGAAATAGAAGGTGCACGCGGGCGGCACGTAACATACCGCCTGCACGCCCCTGCCGTCGATCTCGGCGAACACCTTCTCCTGCGCCTGGGCGTGGCCGCAGGCGTTGGCGCGATGGTACATGTACTGCTGAATCCAGATGCCGCTGCCCTCGATGTCGACGAAGGTCGGGCTGAGGCCCCGGCCCATCTGCTGATACTTGATTTCCAGCTGTTGACGGAAGGCGAAGACGTCGGTCCGGGGCGGGAACCCGATCAGCCCCGTGGGCGAGGCGCCGCATTCGGCGCCCGGCGGGTTGCCGTCGATCATCGCAAACACGCGCTGGATGGCTTCTCCATGCGCACAGCCGCTCAGCCGGTAGCGGATGTACTCGCTCATCCAGACGGCGTCGCCTTCGATGTCAACGAAGCTCGACGAAGCCGATCGACGCAAGTCGGTTTGATACTTCGTCTCAAGCGCTCGCCTGAATTCGAGCACTTCGGGACGCGTTCCCGTTGCGACCATGGCACCCGACGTGGCACCCAGCCGCTCCGCGGTTTCGAGCGCCGAAGCCGCTACCGCCGACGGAGACGTCGGCGTGGCGCCGACAGCGCGCCGTTCAGGGTCACGGGAGCACGCCGCCGCGAGAAGAGCAACCGAACACAGGACAACTGTGAGAGAACGCGGCATGGGAATTCTCCAAGAGTGAAACCGGGCCACAAGGGCCCAATGATAGGCCGATTGACCGGCATCTGAGAAGTAGACGAAGCAAAAGCCTGTGACACTCTGCGCAAACTCGGTGAAACCTCGACCGTTTCGGTCAAGCATTACCGGAGCCCGGGCATCGGGGGTCAGGTCACGAAAAACGAGCAACTAGCGTTGCATGCACCTGTTCATCGCAGAATCTGCGACAGAGAGTCTCGAATTCGTCTAGCACCAGGCTCAGGCAGCCTGCAAAAAGAGAACGCTTGTCATGCGTTCAGCTAAGGCAACCACAGTTGCTCGTTTTTCGTGACCTGACCCCTATTCCCCAAACCCGGGCGGACGACCAACACGCCGGTCCGAGCACCGGCGGTTGCAGCATCGCGGCCACCAGGAGCGGCAGTGCGATCGCGGCCGAGCTGAGGGCGTACGTCACGCCGCGCTGCGATCGATCGGCAGCAGGAACGGCCCTGAGTCCGAGGCCCACACATAACGCGACGATCAGGGGACACTGATCACTGCGTCTCGTGCAACCACGATCGCGGCGCCAATTCCCGCGACCAAGAGCAACACGAACTGATGCCAACGAGAACGCGAGAGGCCGTCAGCGATAAACGACAGCACTGCGGCCGTCGGCGGTGACACGCGTCGCCCTCGAGCTCATCGTGATAGCTCCGCCAGAAGAGTTGCCGATAGAGCCTCAGGACGCTGCGGTAACCGGCCGCGGCACGATCCACGGCGGCCGGCGATCGGTCAGCCGCCGTCACTACCCTTGCGAAGGATCGCCGCGGCCTCGCGGCGGTCGATGTCGTAGATGATCTTTGCGAGCGACCATTTGCCGGACTGCGTCAGCGCCGCGATCTTCGCATTCTCTACGATCACCACCATCACGCTTCCCGGCGGCGCCGCCTCGAATTCATATCCGTCGGTCGTGAAATAGCGCGTGCGTTCCAGTAACGGCTCGCGGTGCCGCTTCGTCGCGTAGAACCGCCACTTCGGCGCCGCATCGTCCAGCGCCGTGCTGAGGTAGATCGAAGGTACTCCGCTCGACGCGTCGGTATCGATCAGGTAATCGGCAATATCACCGAACACGACCGAGTCGTAATAAAAAGCCGAGCGCCGCTTGTAGTGACCGAGGTAATCGTGAAAGAACCAGCCAAACTGGAAGGGAACCACGGCCAGCAGTGCGAACACCCCGGCGCGCAGCCACCGGGAGGACGATCGCAGCAGCCACTCGAGTCCGAATGCACCGATCAACACGGCAAACACCAGGATGATCATCTCGCGCTGCATCATTCCCATCTCCCGCTTGACCGTGGCGGCAGCCGGCGCCAGCAGGAACCCGAGCAGCAACACGAGGTGCAGCGGCGATTCGTACCGCCTCCGCCAGAGCGCATACACCCCGACGGGACCAAGCACGGCCAGCGGCAGGAGGACCGAGCCGATCCGCCCGGTTGCCGTCGTGAGAATCGGCCCGCCCGTCACGAACAGCTCGTACGGATTGAAGAAGCTCGCATACACGCGCACCAGCGAAGGCATGGCACCACCGCCTGGCGGCAGCCGATAGCGAGCGATGGTCTGCAAGAGCGTGTCGGGATGCATCCAGAGCCAGGCCACGGCGAGGGCCACGGGCAGGGCAAAGCCCACGGCCGAGGCGATGATGGGCAAACCTAAAGGTTTGCCCCCACCAGTCAAGGGTTTGCCCCCACCAGTCGAACGATAAAACACCAGCCACGACAGGAGCAGGCATATCGGCATCTGCAGCCACGAGGCGATGTAGCTGTAACAACCGACGCCCAGGACCAAACCGCCGGCAAACGCCACGCGCAGGCGGCCTCTCTTGACGAACTCGTCAAGCGACCATAGCCACGCCAGCACGAACGGCAGCGGACAAATGTAGTCGAGCGCCTGCCGGCCCAGGATCACATGCACGGGAGACAGCGCGAGGAGCAGCGCCGCGATCGCCGCGTAGGCACGGTTCCGCAGCAAGCGCGCCGCCACCACGTACATCAGGATTGGGGTGATGATGCCGGCGATGAATGCGGTCGGCACGCGGACCCACGCTTCGCTCAGCGGCGCGACCCTGAGGACCGCCGCGATCAGGTAGAAGAGGAAGGGCTGATACCAGGCATCGCCCCACGGCATCAGCTCGTGATCGCCCAGGGGATCCGCAAGCTTCACAAACAGCGGCAGGAACTCGCCGTCGAGGCTCCTGCCGCTACGGGCCAACGAATAGGCCTGCCCGCCAAAATGCGCTTCGTCACCGCCGAAGTAAACCGGCGTATGGCTCAAATCATAGAAATAGAACGCGGCGATGGCGGCCAGCCCAAAGGCACCGATCGCCAGCGCCGATCTACTGCTTGGGCGGCGCTGCAAACGGTCCGACCTCCGGCTTCCCCTGCGTGTTCGCAAGCGCACCCAACTCCGCGGCTACGCCGCGTGCAATCGCCGCGGTCTCGCTGCCGGCCTGGAAGCACGTGAAGTCCGGACGGTCGCGCCACGCGAAAGGCCCGCACAACCGGACGTTGGCCTTGATCGCGGCGTCGTGAACGATGTTGATCGCGCGCTCGTAGTCGGGTGAGCCCTGGCGGTAGCCGGTGAAGTTGCCGAGGTCCCCGCTGGCGGCAAAGATCGCACTCACACCAGGGACCTTCGCAATCTCCTCGGCGTTCTTCAACCCTTCGAGCGTTTCGATCATCAGGATCAACACGATATTGTCGTTGATGGTGTTGCGATAGCCGCCGGGCACGCCTCCCCACACCGTGGCGTCGAACGCCTGGCCGCCGCCGTTACTGCGGCGTCCAAGCGGAGGGAAGTAGGTCCAGTTCCGCGCTTCGATCGCCTCCGCCACGGTGTCTACGGTGGGCACCACCACCACCAACGCGCCGGCGTCGAGGGCGTGCTGAATCTCGCGCTCATCCGTGTAGGCCACGCGCACGCCCGGTACGGCTTTCGCGGTCGGGCACGTGCGCCACATCCGCGCCACCGCCTGCCAGTCGTGTTGATCGTGTTGCATCTCGGTCCAGATGAAGTCGTAGCCGGCGTTGGCCATGGCGCAATAGGTGGCCGGATCGGTGGCGCTGAACAGGGTGCCCCCCGTGACCTTTCCGCCCTGCATCAACTTCAGCTTCGCCGGGTTCCAGATCCTGGCGTCCGCCGGAGGCGCAAATGCGGCTCCGTACTTCCACGTCGCCGGATCGAAGGCGCCCTGGTTGGCGGCGCCCGCCGGCGCCGCCTGCTTCGCGCCGCTGTCCTTGCCGGCCGGCGCCGCCAACGGAAACTGCGTCGCGCCCGGAGCCGCGTTGCCGGCATACGGATCGGCGGTGGCCGGTCGCTGCGGCTGGGCCTGCGGCGCCTGCGCGCGAATCGCGAACGTGCCCGCCAACAGCGCCGCGCCGATTGCCACGGTAAATGTCCAGAGCCTCATGCGTCCCTCCCAGTGTCGATGTGTTGGCGTCACAGTAACATGGGCCGTCCGTCGCGGCGCCCATGCACAACATCGACCTGATTCTCACGCTGACCGGAGGGCTCTCCGCCGCCCTTCTCCTCGGCTACGTCACCCATCGCCTGGGCCTGTCGCCGATCGTCGGATACCTGATCGGCGGCACGCTCCTCGGTCCGCACACGCCGGGGTTTGTCGCCAACGCGCATCTCGCGCAACAAATGGCCGAGATCGGCGTGATCCTCCTGATGTTTGGCGTGGGCCTCCAGTTCCACCTCAGGGAGTTGCTGGCGGTGCGCCGAGTCGCCGTCCCCGGAGCCATCCTGCACAGCGCCGTCGCGGCGGCACTCGGGTACGGCATTGGCATCGCGGCAGGGTGGAGCTGGCAGGGCTCCCTGATTTTCGGTGTCGCGCTGTCGGTCGCCAGCACCGTGGTGTTGATCCGCGTGCTGGCCGATCAGCGCGACCTCCACACACAGGCCGGCCACATCGCCGTCGGTATGGTGGTGGTTGAAGACCTTTTCACTGTGGTCGCCCTGGTGATCCTGCCAACCATTCTTGCAACCGGCACGTCGGCCGAGCACATCGGCATCACGCTCGGCGTGACGGCGGTCAAGGTGATCGCGCTGTTGGGGTTCACCGCACTGGTGGGTACCCGCGTCATTCCCTTCCTGCTCGACCGCGTCGCCGCGACGCGGTCGCGCGAACTGTTCACCCTGACGGTGCTCGTGATGGCACTGGGCATCGCGGTCGGTTCATCGTTGGTCTTCGACGTCTCGATGGCGCTTGGCGCGTTTCTCGCCGGCATGGTCGTGGGCCGATCCGAATACAGCCTGCGCGCCGCCTCCGACGCGCTGCCGATGCGCGATGCCTTCGCGGTGCTGTTCTTCGTTTCGGTGGGGATGCTGCTCGATCCCGTGGCGCTGCTCGACGCTCCGCTCCTGTTCCTCGCGACCTTCGCGGTGGTGGTGATCGGAAAGTCGGTCGTCGCGTTGATCATCATGCGGGTGATGGGTTACCCATTCCGGATTGCGTTGGGCGTGTCGGTGGCGCTGTCGCAGATCGGCGAGTTCACGTTCATCCTGTCGACGCTCGGCAAGTCCCTGGGGGTACTGACCAGCGACGCCAGCAACGTGCTCGTGGGCGTCTCGATCCTGTCAATTGTCGTCAATCCTCTCCTGTATCGATCGGTCCCGGCGATCAAACGCCAGGCGCGCAAGAGTGCACGGCTGTGGCGGATCCTCAATCCCACAGCTGACACGCTCGATCCGATCGCGGACGCGCATCCGGGGATGGACGACCGCCCGCGTGCGGTCGTGATCGGCTATGGGCCGACCGGGCGCACCGTGGTCAGGCTGCTCCGCAGCAACACGATCGCGCCGACCGTGGTCGAAATGAACATGGACACGGTGCGTGAGCTGCGCGCGCAGGGCATCGCGGCCGTCTACGGCGATGCCAGCCACCAGGACACCTTGTCTTCCGCCGGCGCGGCGCACGCCACGGTCCTGATCCTCACGTCCCCCGACATCACCAACGCTCCCGAGGTGATCCGCGCGGCCCGCGAACTGAATCCGAAGGTCCGCGTCCTGGCCCGCACGGCCTACCTCCGCGACATCGACGCCCTCAAGGCCGCCGGCGCCGACGAAATCTTTTCCGGCGAGGGAGAGGTGGCGTTCGCCTTTGCCGACACGATCCTGCGCCGGCTGGGCGCCACCCCGGAACAAATCGACCGCGAACGGGCCCGGGTGCATGCCGACCTGTTTGGGGCGCGGGAACCCTGAGATGCGTTAGAATTCGCACACCTTATGAACCGGCTGGACTTCTCATTCGCACTCGCGCTCCTCCTCGCGGCGCTCGCCTCGGCCTGCAGCACACCGGAGCCAGCGGCGCCGTCCTACCACCCGATCGCGACGACCAAGGAATTGATGCAAGCCATGGATCCCATCGCCGACGAGTTCTGGGACGTCGTCGGCACGGTCGTGACCAAGGACGGCAGCTTCGAAAAGGCGCCGGCCACCGACGAAGAATGGGCCGCGGTCCGCAATCACGCGGTCATACTCGCCGAGACCGGCAGTATCCTGCTCTTCCCCAGCCGATCCGGCGGCTCGGCCGAGTGGATCAAACAGGCCAACGCCCTGATCGACACGAGCCAGAGGTCCATCAAGGCCATCGACGCCAAGGACAAGGACGCCCTCTTCAACGTCGGCGCCGAGGTTTACGAAGCCTGCACGAACTGCCATCGCCGGTTCATGCCGGCGATCATCGACGCCAAGTAACGGCGATGTCGCTCCTCTGGTTGGCCGAGTGGATGGCGAGCACGCAGTACAGCATCGCCCTCCACGAATCGCAGTACATGTATACGATCGTGGAGTCGGTCCACGTGTTGACGCTGTGCCTGTTCATGGGCTTCGCGGTGCTCTTCGATCTCCGCCTGCTCAACAAGGCGCTCACGCGGATGCCGGTGTCCGAGGTCTCGCGCCAGCTGCTGCCGTGGACCATCGGCGGGTTCGTGATCATGGTGATCACCGGCGTCGCGCTGTTCTACGCGATTCCGGTTCGCACCTATCTCAGC
>Ga0210377_10002970_pt1 | contig 14635 bp, 12 predicted proteins | sample PLM4_65_b1redo_FD_155480 | JGI IMG/M metagenome (GOLD analysis project Ga0210377, IMG submission 155480) | Groundwater sediment microbial communities from an aquifer in East River, Colorado, USA - PLM4_65_b1 redo | ecosystem: Environmental > Terrestrial > Soil > Riparian zone | place: USA: East...
CCGGTTCCTGGCCCTGCGGCCGCTCGCCGGCGACCGCTACCGGGCTGATTTCAACCGGGCGCGCAATCCATTCTGCGCCTACAACGGCATATTCCCCTGCCCGCTCCCGTGGGCCGGCAACGCGATTGACGCCGCCCTCGAAGCGGGCGAGAAATACCAAACGAAATGACGGGAACCCTGGGACTGTTGGTCGTAACGGTGCTCGCGGCGCCGGGGAACGGCGGCTGGAAGCCACCGCGAGTTCACTCGCGGTATCCGGCGGCAGCCCAGGAATCGGTGGCAGGACCCTGGCGGGCGATTCTCGACCTCGCGGGCGGCGCTCTGCGATTCCGGATCGAGATCGCGACCCCTGGCGGGCGGCTCTCGGGCCGGCTCTGCAACGCCGGCGCCTGCGACCCGTTCACCGCGGTCTCGCGCACCGGCGACTCGCTGATCCTCGAGCTGGCCGACTACGCCGCGGCCGTCCGCGCGCGGGTCGCGGGCGACTCGCTGGTCGGGTTCTACCGGAACGTGGGGAATCGCGGGCCTCGCACCATCCCGTTCCGGGCGTCGCGGGGCGAATGGCCGGTGGAGCCGCCACCCGAGACGCTGCTGGGACGGTGGGATGCGACCTTCAATCCGGCCGAGCGCGGCAGCCCGCGGGTGATCGAATTCCGGCGCACGGCGCGCGGGCTGGAGGGCACCATCATCTCGAACAGCGGCGATTACGGACAGTTCTGGGGTGGCGCCGTGGCCGATTCGTTCGCCATGGCGCATTTCGACGGCTCGTTCGTCTATCGGCTCACCGGCGCGCTCCGGGGCGACACGCTGCGCGGCCTGTTCCACGCGGGACTCAGGACCCAGACGCCGTTCGTCGCGGTCCGCTCGACCGGCCGGCCCCACCTCACCCCGCCGGCCGAGGTCGTGCGGGCCGACTCGACCGCGCCGTTCCGCTTCGCGTTCCCCAGCGTGGACGGCGGGATGGTGACCAGCGACGACCCGCGCTTCCGCGGCAAGGTGGTCATCGTGGACATCATCGGCACCTGGTGCCCGACCTGCCACGACGCCGCCCCGCTCATGGTCGAGCTGTACCGGCGCTACCGCGACCAGGGGCTGGAGATCGTGGCGCTGGCGTACGAGGTCACCGGCGATACGGCGGTAGATGGGGCGCTGGTGCGGCGCTACCGGGACAAGTTCGCCATCCCGTTCCCGATGCTGCTCGCGGGGGTCAACGACGCCGAGTCGCCGGCCGCGACCCAGCCGCAGCTTTCCGGGCCCATCGCGTTTCCCACCGCGATCTTTCTCGATCGTTCCGGCCGGGTGCGGTGGGTGCATGCGGGATTCTACGGGCCGGCCACCGGGGCGCCGCACGAGGCGCTCAAGCGGGAGTTCGCCCGGTTGGTGGAGGATCTGCTGCACGAGTCGCGCTAGGGGAGCCGGGTCCCGCTCGGCGGGGTGCGCGGCGTGAAGCCGCGGCTCGGCCATCTGCCGCGCAATGCGGCGTGGCTGTCGTCTTTGACGACAGTTGGCCGAGCCGCGGCTTCACGCCGCGCAACGCGCCGGACGCTGGATTGACCGAGGGGCCCCCCGTGGCCGATGATCGGCTCTACCCTGCGCTCGAAGCGGTCCTCACCCGCTTCGCGGATCTGGTCCGGGGAGTCGGGTGGCGCCACAGCCTGGCCGACCACGAGGTGGACGAGCTGATGCAGGCCGTCCGGGTCCGCCTGTGGCGCGCCCGGGGGTCGAGTGAGCAGATCGCGGCCACCCCCGCGTCCTATGTGTATCGGACGGCGATCACGGCCGCGCTGGACCTGGTTCGGGCCCGCCGCGGCGCCCGGGAGGATCCCATCGAGACGATGCACGCGAGTGGAGAGAAGCGGCTGGCCGTGCGGGGCGGTCAGGTCGAGGAGGTCGAGGCCGCCGAGTTTGCCGCGGTCGTGGGGCAGGCGGTGAACGAGGTCACGCCCTCACGCCGGCCGGTGGTACGAGCCGCTCCAGGTGGTCTCCACCGCCCGATTCACCCAGGTCTCCGTGGGGGCGCTGCACAGCTGCGCGCTCGCCGACAACGGCGACGTGTGGTGTTGGGGCTCGAACGACTACGGGCAGGTGGGCGTGAATGACTCGCTCACCGCGACCTACTACACCCCGCAGCAGGTCACCGGTGGCCGCGTCTTCACCGAGATCGGCGCGGGCGGCTGGACCACGTGCGGCCTCTCCGGGGGCTCGGTCTATTGCTGGGGCCGGAACACGGAAGGGCAGGCCGGCCGAGGCTCGACCGCCAACCGCTGGATCCTGGAGCCCATGCCCGCGTTGGGCATCCTCGGCACCGCCCGGCACGTGACCGTGGGCACCCGCCACGCGTGCGCCACCAACGGGATCGATCGGATGTACTGCTGGGGCGACAACAACCGCGGCCAGCTGGGGGATGGCACCACCACACCGCGCGCGAGCGCCGTGGAGGTCTTCGGCGACACCCGGTTCGTGGCCATGACCGCCGGCCTGGAACACACCTGCGCGCTCCGGGATGGCGGCGGCGCGTATTGCTGGGGCTACAACGCGTCCGGCCGGCTCGGACTAGGCGTCGCCACCAACACCAACGTGACCGCTCCGACACAGGTGGTGACGCCATGATCGCGTCCCGCCCTTCACCCACTGCCAGAGGACTCCCCATGCGGCTCGGCTCCATGCCTCTTCTCGCGATCGTGCTGCTCGCCTCGTCCCCGGCGCCCGCTCGGGCCCAGGGGGACCATCCGCTCCTCAAGCCGTTCGCCGGATCCGCGTTGATCGGGCAAGAAGTGGCCCAATTCAACGAGCAGCAGATCGTGACCGGTCCGGTGCAGGGAGGGGTGGCCAAGGTCGAGCGGCTCGAGGGCAAGGTCACCCGGCTGGACTACCAGGATCCGGGCGACCGCTCGTCGCTCGAGCGGGTGCGCAACTACGAGCAGGCGCTGGCGGCCGGTGGGTTCGAGATCGTGTATCGCTGCAGCCGGGAGGAGTGCGGGCCGGAAACCCAGGTGCCCACCATGGGCTACTTCCCGCCGGACCGCTACGTCGCCGCCCGGCTGCGGCGGCCCGAGGGCGATGCCTGGGTGGCGGTGGCGGTCGCCGCCGGGCCCAGCAGCCGGATCTGGATCGTCGAGGTCAGGCCGATGGAAACGGGCCTGGTGTCGGTCGCGGCCGGAGCGCTGGACGACAATCTCACGGCCACCGGGCACGTGGCGGTGTACGGCATCTTCTTCGACACCGGGAAATCCGATCTCAAGCCCGAGTCGGACGGCGCCCTGAAGGAGATCGCCGGGCTGCTGGCGCGGAATCCGGCCTTGGCGCTCCACGTGGTGGGTCACACCGACAATGCGGGCGGGCTCGAGGCCAACATGGACCTCTCCGCCCGGCGCGCGGCCGCGGTCGTGTCCGCACTGGCGGCCCGCGGCGTCTCGGCGTCCCGATTGCGGGCGAGTGGGGTGGGGCCCCTGGCGCCGGTTGGGTCGAACGCGACGGAAGCCGGACGGGCTCGGAACCGGCGGGTCGAGCTGGTCGTGCAGTGAGCCGGGCGGCGGGTGGGCGTGCCGCTACTTCACCCGCCCGGCGCGCCCGTACGCTTCGTTATCGAAGCGCAGCTCGAACCTCGTGGCCCGGCCCCCGTCCATCAGGAATACCACCAGGGTCTCGCGGTCCTCCTCGTAGATCCGGCCGTTCTGGTAGTAGCGGGTGGTGAAGCCCCGCCCTCGGGGAGCAGGTCGAACTCCGGGTCCATGCCGGGCCAGGGCAGCAAAACGCACCGCCGCGCGACGGTTTGGAGACCCACCGGCGGGCGTGCGTCCCCGACATTCGATGCGTGACTCGCGCCGGCACCCGGCGCCGTCGCGATTCCCTGCGGCGGCCGCGATTCGATTACCGCTCCCCGGGGGCGTATTTCGTCACCATCTGTACGTGGCGGCGGCGGCAGATGCTCGGCCACGTGGTGAACGGTCGAATGGTGCTCAGCCCGTCGGGCCGGGCCGTCCGGGATTGCTGGCGCGCGATTCCCGACCATTTCGACAACGTGACCCTGGGTGAAATGGTGGTGATGCCGAACCACGTGCACGGGATCGTATTCATTCATCCACGCCGCGGTGATGAAACGGCGGGCAACCGCGGCTGGCGGCACAGCCTGGCCGGCCACGAGGTGGACGAGCTGATGCAGGCGGTGCGGGTCCGCCTGTGGCGCGCCCGGGGGTCGAGTGAGCAGATCGCGGCCACCTCCGCGTCCTATGTGTATCGGACGGCGATCACGGCCGAGCTGGACCTGGTTCGGGCCCGGCGCGGCGCCCGGGAGGATCCCATCGAGACGGTGCGCGCCAGCGGAGAAGAGCGGTTGGCCGTTCGCGGCGGCCAGGTCGAAGAGGTCGAGGCCGCCGAGTTTGCCGCCGTCGTGCGACAGGCGGTGAACGAGGTCACGCCCTCCGGGAGGAGATCGCCCAGTTCATGGGATGGTGCTCGACACGGCGAGAGCGCTCGTCGCCGTTGGGGGCGACCACGCACGCTTCGAGGGTCGTGGGTCGTACCCGGCGAGGTACATGCGCAGCACCGGCCGGCGCGACGCGACCCCGCGCCGTTCGGCAGGCGGACAGGACCACCAGGTCGGCCCGCAACGGGAGTCCGGCCAGGTCTCCGGGCCCCACGAATCCGTCGTGGCCGCCGCCCGGCACCAGCGCCAGCGCGGTGCGGGTCACCGCCTGCTCGTCCACCAGGGCATGGGTGGCGAAGTGCAGGTGTCCTTCCTGGCCGGGCCCGCGCTCCCGCAACTATCCCGCGATGGGCCAGCCGTCCTTCATTCCCAGTTAAGGCGAATCTCATTACAAACAGCTTGCGGACGGCCCACCCAGGCGCAAGTTGGGGTTGGCAGGCGACGCGTAGGGTATCCACAGCCAGCAATCTCAAGTCAGGAGGATGCGGCTATGGCGTTCGTGTACCGGCTCAACGAATGGCCGCTTGGATTGCGGACAGCCGGGCGCACCGGCTGCATCCGGTTTCTCGCAATGACGTCCGCGCTCGTGATCCTTGGATGCACTCCTGATCGACCAACTTCGTCATTCCATGCTCCTCGTGCCGGTACGGCCCAGGCGAGGGTGTCAAACGAGATCATCAGCCTAGATGAGCAGTTCGCGTCGATGGCGGATGAGGCGTCTGGGTTTGCGGGGATGTACTACGGGCCGGACGGGCACCTAGTTGTTCGCCTCAGATCCCGCTCTTCAAGGGCTACAATTCGGACGGCGCAAGGGCGCGACCCGACTATGGTGCCGCAACGCGCGCGTCTCGAGCTGGCCGCCGGCCACTTCGTAGAAGAAACGGCGCAGTTTGATTTTCGACAACTCCTTAGCTGGAAACAACAAATCTACCGAACGGTTCCACTTTGGGGAGTGGTGGCCGTCGATATCGACGAGGTTGAGAACCAGATCCACTTTGCGGTGCGAACGGAGCAGGACCGCCAGCGACTCATGGAGGCACTCAAGGCGACGCCGATTCCTGGTTCGGCATATCGCATCTCATCTGGCCACACGGTAACAATCCAGCAGGACCTCGATGATCGCTTCCGTCCCATTCCTGGTGGTGTACGAATCGGAACCTATCGAGGGTACTGCACACTCACAGCTAACATCAGGGTTTCCGGAGAAGACTACTTCTTGACCAGTTCGCATTGCTCATATCGTTTCGGCGACGGAGGCGATGGTAGCTACGCGTATCAGGATGGGGACCCGATCGGCCAGGAGATCGCGGATCCGGACCTCATCAGTCCCGGCTCGATCTGCTGCCCGGATTCAATGCACATCGGCGACTCATACGGCGACTCAGCGTGGGTTGACGTCGCGGGTTGTCGTTTCAGCGATGCGGCCCTTTTCGCCTACGGCAGCGGCAGTCTCTCGGACTTTGGCACCGTTGCCCGGACTACCCGTATCAAGAGTAGAATCATCTCCACGTCCAATCCCCGGTTCACGATCACGGGGGCATCGCTTGAGTACCCGCTGGTGGGGACCGACGTAGAACTGATGGGTTCCACCTCCGGGTGGCTTACCGCCGCGGTGGATTCTGGGATGCAGGTGTGGCCCAACGTCGGAAACACCTGCGCGGATTTCTTCGGGTTGGACCGCATTCTGCGACTCTGCCAGGTGGTTACAGCCATGAGCACCAGCGACGGAGACAGTGGCGGACCCCTCTTCACCTGGAGCGGGTCAGGGAATGACATTGAGTTGGTAGGTATCCACGTGGGCGTGTGGACTGCTGGTGCCTACTTCTCTCCATGGCTCTACGTGTCTTGGGAAGTCGAAGCAGAGCTCGGGCCGTGGGACATCGCGTATTGAAGGCGTGTGTCTGAACACCGGCCTCTTGGAGAACTCGAAGGCTCCTCTGGAGGAACTGCCCAATGCGAGTCTGTGCTGCGTTGCTGGCTGCGACCTCGCTGCTGACGACCTGCGGGACGAGCCCCACTGAAGCCCGCTGGGGGACAGCAGCAGACAGTCTTCCACTCTGGGATGTGAGCCTATCCCTGCAGGTCACCTTCCGGCTTAGTGGGAATGACATCGTCTTCGCTACCGTCGAGGCTGTCAACACCGGAAGTCGATCCCTCCGGTTTACTAACGGGGGCTGCTACGTCGAGTTCCGGGCCTATAGCACGGCCGAGCGCACTGGCGAGCCGATCTACCAGCAGGCGGAGCTGGGTTGCGTGCAGCCGTTACGTGAGTTCGACCTCGCACCCGGCACCTCCGCCGTGTTGGGGCCGGAATACGGCGTGGCTTCGCTCTCCGCGCTCCCAGCGGGTACGAGCTACTTTGTGGCTCGATTGCTGTTCACGGAACCTCGCGCCCGAACTCGGGAACTGCCCGCAGGCGAGTACGTGAAGACTCTGTGAGCAACGCACCTGAGTCGCAGCATCAGCGGGCGACGGGGAACGCGGACCCCTCCAGACCAGGAACCGCCAACCGCTAACCGCCAACAACCTCCGCCAGGGCGCCGAGCAGCCGATCCACCGCCTCCGCCTTGGCATTCGTGCCCATCAACCCGATCCGCCACACGTTGCCCTTGAGCGGCCCGAACCCGCCGGCGATCTCGATGCCCCGCTCGAGCAGGACCCGGCGCACCGCGGCGTCGTCCACCCCGTCGGGCACTTTGACCAGGTTGAGCATGGGAAGACGGTGGGCCTCCGGGGTGAACAACGTGAGCCCGAGGCGCTCGAGCCCGGCGGCCAGGCGCTCGTGCGCGGCGCAGTGGCGCGCGAACCGGCGATCGAGCCCTTCGTCCCGGATGATGCGCACCGGCCCGTCTGAGCAGGTCCCCGCTTGCGTACGGCGGTCGGGGCAGGCCGGATTGCCGCCCGCGCTTCCCCCGAGGCCGGCGCCGGGTCACCTTACGTTCCGAATTGCACTGGGGGTTCCATGAAGTCGCTGCTCCTGGCGGTCGTCCTGGGAATGAGCCTCACCGCGCCACCGGCGGCCGGCCAGACGCCCGCGGCCGGCGACAGCCTGCTCCAACGGCTGGTGGGCCGCTGGCGCATGTCCGGGACCGTGCGCGGGATCCCCGCGGAATACGACCTGGACGCGGTCCCGGTGCTTCGGGGCCAGTTCGTCCGATTGCACATGGTGGACCGGAGCCAGGCCCCGCAGTACGAGGCGATGGTGTTCCTGGGCGTGGACAGCGCCACCAGCCGCCTGGTGGCGCATTGGCTCGATGTCTTCGGGGCCGGCTACTCGGTCACGCTGGGGATGGGCGACCGCCCACAGGGTGCGACGCTCGCGTTCGCGTTCGCCTATCCGGACGGGGCGTTCCGCGACACCTTCACCTACGATCACACGACCGACACGTGGCGATTCCTGCTGGAGAACGGTGATGGGAAGGGCGGCTGGCGGACGTTCGCGGACTATGCCGTGCGGCGGGACGACGGGCGGTGAATCACGGAGGAGGGACGCACATGAGCGGTATTCGGCGGGTGTTCGCCTCGGCGCTGACGGCGGTCGCAGGGGTCTCGACGCCGACCGTCGGCCAGCAGGTCCCCACGCCCGAGCGCTTCTTCGGCTTTCAGATGGGGGCCGACCGCAAGCTGGCGGGCTGGGACACCATCGTCGCCTACTACCAGACACTGGATCGGGCCAGTTCCCGGCTCCAGGTGGAGAACCTGGGCCCGAGTACCATGGGGCACCCGTTCCTCGCCCTGTTCATCTCGTCGCCCGCCAACCTTGCCCGGCTCGACGATCTGCGGCAGATCAACGCGAAGCTCAGCGACCCGCGCGGATTGGACGAATCGGAAGTCCGCCGGCTCATCACCCAGGCCAAGGCCGTGGTGGTCCAGTCCATGGGGCTGCACTCCTCCGAGGTCGCGTCCACCCAGATGGCGGTCGAGCTGGCCTACGACCTGGTGACCCGGAGCGACGAGGAGACCAACCGGATCCTCGACAACGTGGTCACGATTCTCATTCCGAGCTTCAATCCCGACGGGACGGTCATGATCACCGACTGGTACAACCGGACCGTCGGGACGGAATACGAAGGGGTCGGCATGCCGTGGCTCTACCACAAGTACGTGGGTCACGACAACAACCGGGACGCCTTCCAGACCAGCATGGTCGAGTCGCAGTATGCCGCCCGCATCCTGTTCCGCGAGTGGATCCCGCAGGCCTATATCGACCACCACCAGATGGGGCCGCTCGGCGCCCGACTGTACGTGCCGCCCTACGCCGATCCGATTCGGCCCGCGGGCGACCCGCTGGTCTGGCGGGAGATGAGCTGGTACGGCGCGCACATCGCCTACAAGGAAGAAGAGGCGGGGAAGGCCGGCGTGGTGAACGCGGCCATCTATTCAGGCTGGGGGCATTTCGGGTTCCACTGGATCACGCCGTTCCACAACATCGCGGGGATGCTGACCGAGTCGGCCAGCGCCCGGCTCGCAACCCCGTTCTTTCTCCATCCCGACCAGCTGCGGGGCGGGGCGCGCGGCCTGCCCGAATACGAGGCGCAGACCACGTTTCCCAATCCCTGGCCCGGCGGTTGGTGGCGGCTGCGCGACATCGTCGAGCAGCAGAAGGTCGCCGCCTGGGCGGTGCTCGATCTCGCGGCGCGGAATCGCGAGACCGTCCTGTGGAACGCCTACCTCAAGGCCAGGCGGCAGACCGAGCGCGGCGCGGCCGGACGGCCGGCGGGCTACGTGATCCCCGCCGAGCAGCACGACGGGCTCACCGCGGTTGCGCTGGTGAACAAGCTGCTGGTGCAGGGCATCGAGATCCGGCGCGCGCCGCGCGACTTCGTGCATGAGGGCAAGGTGTACGGCGCGGGCTCGTTCGTGGTGCCGATGGCGCAGCCCAAGATGGGCGTGGTGCGCTGGCTGCTGGGTCGGACGCTGTATCCCGACAATACCTACACCCGCGACCGGGACGGCGCCCCTATCCGGCCGTACGACATGGCGACCGACAACATGGCCGAGTTCATGGGCGTGCGGGTGGACCCGGTAGACACGCCGGTCACGGCCGAGCTGGCGGGCGTGACGGCGTCCGTCGAGCCGCGGGGAACCGTCGCCTCCGGCGCCGCGGCCTATCGGCTGGATGGACGGCTCAACGCCAGCTACCGGGCCGTGAACCTCCTGCTCGACCGCGGAGCCACCATCCGGCGCGATGCCCGGGGCGACTTCCTGGTCACCGGCGCGACCGCCGCCCTCGCCGGCGAGGTCGCGCGGGGGACCGGCGGGGACTTCGGGACGTTCCGGGGCGACCCCGCCGCGGGCACCCAGCCGGTGCGCCGGTTGCGCCTGGGGCTGTACGACCGGTACTACGGCGGCAACATGGACGAGGGATGGACCCGCTTCGTGCTCGAGCAGTTCGCGTTCCCGTACGTCACCGTGCGGGACTCGGCGATCAAGGCCGGCAGCCTGGGCGCGTCGTTCGACGTGATCGTGCTGCCCAATGACGGACTGGCCGCGTTGACCGGAGAGCGCCGCACCGGCGGCGGCCAAGGCCCGCCCCAGGAGGAGCCGCCGCCCGAGTACCGCAGTGGCTTGGGGAAGGAAGGCGTGGACGCGCTGCAGGCGTTCGTGAAGAACGGCGGCACGCTGGTCACGTTCGGCGAAGCCGGGTCGCTCCCCATCGAGCGGTTCGGCCTGCCGCTCCGAAACGTCCTGGCGAACGTGGCGAGCACGGAGTTCTGGTCGCCCGGGTCCACCCTGCGGGCGCGCTTCGACACCGGGAACCCCCTGGCCTTCGGCATGCCCACCGAGGGGCTGGTCACGTTCCTGGCCAACAACCAGGTGTACGAGATCGTGTCCACCGCGCGGAATCAGGAGGTCGAGACCATCGTGACTTTCCCGGAGCGCGACCTGTTGCAGAGCGGGTGGCTGCTGGGCGAGTCGCTGATCGCCAAGAAGGCGGCGATGGTGGCGGTCCGTCACGGGCGAGGCCGGGTGATCCTGATCGGCTTCCGTCCGCAGCATCGGGCTCAGACCCACGGCACCTTCAAGCTGGTGTTCAACGCGCTGTTGGGCGGCGCCCCCGGAGCCGGGGTCACCGCCACGAGTGACTCGGGGCAGTAGCGGGTCACGTCCGCGTCACGCCTGAGAGACGCGTCGGTCCTACCGTGCTCCCGTGGCCCTTGGCCTCGATTCGGGCGGAGGGTCCGTCCGCCTGTCGCTGACCATCTCCCTCGCGCCGGAGCGGTAATCGGGTCACGCTCGCGTCACGGCCAGGGGACGCCGGCGCTCGAGATTCGTTCCGTGGCGTTCGCACCCGGAGCGGATCGATCTCCCGCAGGACGGGATCTTCATTGTCCCGATGGTCCAGGTGGCCGCCGCCGTGTTCGCGGAGGTCACCACCGCGCGCGGGCGCGGCCGAGGGACGCGATGAGCCGGCGCTTCCTGGCGGTCGCTGTACTTCTCGCGGCCGGCACCGGCTCGCTGCGGGCGCAGGTCCTGCCCCGGTACCTCGAGCCGGCCGGTGCCCCCGCCGTCCAGCGCGGGACCTTCGATTCCACGCCCCTGGCCGCGGACATCACCCGGTCCGCGGTCGGCGCGGTCCTGGGCGGTGTGGTCGGGTTCTACGCGCTGGGCCTGGCCGGCTACCACCTGAGCGGGGGAGGCGACATCTGCGGCGACGACGCCTGCGGTTTCGTGGGCGGGCTGCTGGGCGCCGTGCTGGGCGAGGCGATCGGCATCGGCCTGGGGGCGCACGTCGCCGACGGCGGCCGGGGCGGCGCCCTGTCGGCCATCGGCGCGAGCTTTGGCGTGCTGCTCCTGTCGGGAATGGTTGCCCAGTACCTGCACCCGGGAGAAGACGCGGTGTACCTGGTGCCTATCCTGCAGGTCGCGGGCGCGGTATGGGCGGAAGTGGCGACGGCGCGTTCCCGTCAGAGATCGTAGTACAGCTCGTACTCGAACGGATGCGGCCGGCTGACCAGCTCCAGCTCCTCGGCGCGCCGGCGCGCGATCCAGCGGTCGACCACGTCGTCGGTGAACGCGTCGCCCTCGAACAGGAACCCGCGGTCGCCATCGAGCGCGTCGAGCGCCCGCCCCAGCGAGGTGGGCAGTGCGCGGATCGCGGCCCGCCGCTCGGCCGGCCAGGCGAAGATGTCGTCGTCCACCGGGCCGAAGCCCAACGCGCCGGGCTCGAGGCACCGCCGCATGCCGTCCAGACCGGCCAGCAGCTGGGCCGCGATGCTCAGGTAGGGATTCCCCATCCCGTCGGGCGGCCGGAATTCGAGCCGCGTGCTGTCCGGCCGGTCGGCGTAGGCGGGAATGCGCACCGCCGCGCTCCGGTTGGCCAGCGAGAAGATGGCGCTCACCGGCGCCTCGAAGCCCGGGACCAGGCGGCGGTACGAATTGGTGGTGGGGTTGGTGAACCCCATGACGGCGGGCCCGTGCGCCAGCAGCCCGGCGATGTAGCGGTGCGCGGCATCCGACAGGTGGCCGTAGCCGGTGCGCTCGTAGAACACGTTGACGCCGTCCCGCCAGAGGCACTGATGGAAGTGCATCCCGGACCCGGCTTCCCCGTGCAGGGGCTTGGGCAGGAAGGTCGCCGTGAGGCCCAGGCTCACCGCGGTCATGCGGACGGCGTACTTCACCAGCATCGCGGCATCGGCCGCGTCCAGCGCGGCGAGCAGCGGAATCTCGATCTCGCACTGGCCGGGGCCGCCCACCTCATGATGGTGATACTTGACCTCGACGCCCATGCCGTCCAGCGCCAGCGCCATGCGGGTGCGCGCGTTGTGCAGGCGGTCCTGCGGCGGGACCGCGTGGTAGCCCCCGCGCCGGGGAATGGTGTAGCCGGACCCTCCCTCGCGCCGCCGCCATTCGCCCTCGGCCGACTCCACGCGATAGGTGGCCGCGTTCACGGCGTTCTCGACCGTGACCCCATCGAACAGGTAGAATTCGAACTCCGGTCCCCACACGCTGCGGTCGGCGATTCCGCTGGCCACCACCGCGGCTTCGGCCCGGCGCAGGATGCCGCGCGGGTCGAACGGCGACGGTTCCCGCGTGTCGGCTTCCACGCTTTCGCACAGGAACGAGAGCGTGGGGGCCTCGCACCACGGATCCACGAACGCGGCCTCCAGGGCGGGGAGGAGCACCATGTCGCCTGCCTTGACCGACTTCACTCCCAGGGCCGAGGCGTCGAAGCCCACGCCGCGCTCCAGCAGGGTGGGGGTGAGCCGGCGGGCGGGGAGGGTGACGTGATGCCACCGCCCCCACAGATCGCAGAACTTGAGGTCCACCATCGCGATGCCGCGGTCGCGCACGAACGCCACGGCCTCGTCGATGGTTCCGAATCCCAGCATGCCAGGCATCGCGCTCTCCCGTCCGGTCCGGCAGACTAGGTCTTGAGGAGGCAAGGGTGGATGAAAGGACTGTGAAGACTCATTGGGGGCTGGCACTGATGGTCTTCGGGGCCCTCGGCACGCCCGCCCTGCTGCCGGCGCAGGCGTGTTTTCGCGGGCGGCCGCAACCGGCCTGCCGCTCGTTCTGGCTGACCGAGGCCGAGGCGGGACTGGTGCTGGCGGGCCGCAATGGCCTGCCGGGCGAGAACTTGCGGCTCGGCATCGAGGTCGGCTGGATGCACGCCATCGGTGCGCGCTCGGCCATCGGCGGCGGGATCGCGGCGGGACACGATCAGAGCGAGTACGCCAGCCTGCGACCCCGGTACCGGCGCTGGCTCACCGGCACCTGGGCGCTCGACGTGAGCCCGGGCATCCGGTGGACCCCGGGCCGGATCGAGACGGTCGAGGCGCGCCTGGCGGTGAGCTGGCGGGACCTGGCCGGGGTGTGGACCGAAGTGGACGCCGACCTGCTGGGCGGTGCGGGCGCGCGCTGGCTGGCCGGAATCCGCTCGGGCGGAGAGGTGAGCTACATCATCGGAGCGATCACCGGCGCTATCTATGTCCTGACTTTTCCCAGAGATTGAGCCCGTGCAGGTGATGCATCATCCGGCCTACGAAGTCGACATCGGCCCGCACGTGTTTCCCACGCGCAAATACCGGCTGGTGCGCGACCGGCTGTTGGCCGATGGAACGGTGAAGCCCGGCGACTTCGTGCTGGCGGAGTCGGTGAGCGACGACGACATCCGCCTGGTGCATACGGCCGAGTACGTCCGCAAGATCCGGCAGGGCGCGCTCTCGGTGCAGGAGCGGCTGGTGCTGGAGGTGCCGTTCTCGCCGGCGCTCCGGGATGCGATGTGGCTCTGCGCGGGCGGCACCCTGCACGCGGCCCGGTGCGCGCTGCACGACGGAATAGCCGTGCACCTGGGGGGCGGGTTCCATCACGCGTTCCCCGATCGCGGCGAGGGCTTCTGCCTCATCAACGACGTCGCCGTCGCGATCCGGATCCTGCTCCGGGAGCACGCTGTGGGACGGGCCCTCGTGGTGGATCTCGACGTGCACCAGGGGAACGGGACCGCCGCGATCTTCGCGACCGAGCCCGAGGTGTTCACGTTCTCCATGCATCAGGAGAACAACTACCCGGCCTGGAAGCCGCCCAGCGATCTCGACCTCGGGCTGGAAGACGGCGTCGAGGACGAGGAGTACCTGGGGCTACTCGAGCGCCACTTGCCCGATATCCTCGAAAGCCACCGTCCGGATCTGGTGTTCTATCTGGCGGGCGCCGATCCCTACGCCGAGGACCAGCTCGGCGGCCTCAGCCTGACGATGGATGGGCTGCGTCGCCGCGACGCCGAGGTATTCCGGTCGTGCCGGCAGGTGGGCACGCCCGTGGCCGTGACGCTCGCGGGCGGCTACGCCCGCCGGGAGGCGGACACGGTGGCGATTCATGTGGCGACGGTCCAGGAGTCCCTGCGCGCCCTGTCATGACCCAGTAGCGGCCGGGGAGATCAGGGCCCGGGCCCGCGCCCGGCACACCAGCTCGAACACCGATCGCTGCCCCAGCGCGCCCAGCCAGCCGGCTGCTTCCTCGGTTCGTCCCAAAGCGAGCAGCACCTGTCCGCGTGCCAGCCGCTCGAGGCCGAGCGACGGAAACGGCGACCACGCGGCCCGATGGATCCACGGCCCCAACCGGGTTCCTTCGAGGATTTCGAGTGCCGTGTCGGGCCGGTCCCGCGCCAGGGCATCGTGCGCGCGGACGCCGCGGGCCAGCGCCTCCGCGAGCGGCGCGGGGTCGCCCGGGGCCAGCGCGGCACACTCGTCCGCCCGGGCGCGCGCCTGA
>Ga0210377_10002971_pt1 | contig 14630 bp, 16 predicted proteins | sample PLM4_65_b1redo_FD_155480 | JGI IMG/M metagenome (GOLD analysis project Ga0210377, IMG submission 155480) | Groundwater sediment microbial communities from an aquifer in East River, Colorado, USA - PLM4_65_b1 redo | ecosystem: Environmental > Terrestrial > Soil > Riparian zone | place: USA: East...
GAGTCGTCGACCGAAACGTCGGTCAGGAGGAGGAACGCCCGCTCGTCGCACAGGACGTCCGAGAAGCGCTTCCGTGTCTCGGGCACGAAGACGCGGCCGACGTAGACCGTGGCGCCGGTCTCGACACGGACGGTCACCCATCGGGCCCGGGCAGGCGGCATAGCCGCTGCAATGGTAGCAGCCACCCCCGTGGAGCCAAACAGCGCTCAGGCTGCGGGGAGGAGGTGGGAAAGGCCCGCCTGCCAGAGGAACCTAGGCCCGGCCCGCAGAAGGCGCCACTTCAGGCCGACGTAGCCCTGGTCGCCGAGGACGAGGTCGGCGAGGACGTCGCGAAGCGCGCGGCTGCGAGCGCTGTAGTCGACCATCCGCCGGACGAAGCCGGGGGCGTAGAAGCGTTCGCGGATCGCCGCGGCCTCGAGGAGCTCGTGGCCGAAGTCCTCGAGGGCGCGCACCGGGTAGCGCGTGGGGCAGCCATCGGTCCGGAGCACGTCGGCCAGCACCGCGGCCGAGCGCAAGGCGTAGTAGATCCCTTCGCCGGTGATGGGGTCGGCAAGAGCTGCTGCGTCTCCGACGAGGGCCCACCGCTCACCGGCGATCTCGCGGATCGAGCCGGGTTCGGCCGGGAGAGACGGGATCGTGTGGGCGTAGCGCCCACCGTCGCCGACGACGAGGGCCGGAAACGACCGGGCCACCTCGCGCTCGAGACGGGCCAGGAGGTCGCGGGTCGGGATCGATGCGAGAGGGGCGCAGATGCCGACACCCACGTGGTCGGGTCGGGGAAAGAGCCAAAGATAGCCGGCGAGGCCCGGCGTGAAGCGCACGAGCATCGGGGACGTACCCGGTGCGAACCAGCCCGCGGCCACGACGAGACGCTCCTTGGGGACCGGGGTGAGGAAGGTGCGACGTACGAGGCTCCCTGCGCCATCGGCCCCCACGACGATGTCGAAGCGCCCGCGAGGCCCGGCGTCGGTCCGCACGTGACCCGCGACGTCGACGTCGACGACGCGCTCGGCGACGTGAGAGGCGCCGGCCGCGGTGGCGCGTCGCAGAAGCCAACCGTCGAGCTCGAGTCGTGCGGCCACCGCCACAGGGCGCTCGAGCCGAAGCTCTACGGCCTCGCCGGTTCCCGACTCGAACCGACAGGCGCTCAGCCTTCGGGCCGGGAGGGGGTCGTCGGGAGGCTCGGGTGGGAGCAGCGCGAGGGCCTTGGCGGTGACTCCGCCGCCGCAAGGTTTCTCTCGCGGGTGCGAGGCGTCGAAAACGGTCACGTGGGCCCCGTCTCCGGCGAGGCGAAAGGCCAGGAGGGACCCCGCGGGACCCGCGCCGACGATCGCCGCTTTCATGTGCAGCCGGCGTCGACGGCCTGCAGGACCTCGTCCGGTGTCACGGTGGCGGTCCCGAGCTTGCCCACGGCCACGCCCGCGGCGTAGTTCGCGAGGACCGCGGCCTCCAGGAGCCGGGCGCCCGCGCAGAGGGCCAGCGTCAGGGTCGCGATGACGGTGTCTCCGGCCCCCGTGACGTCGAACACCTCGCGAGCCGCCGTGGGGATGTGGATGGGGGGCTTGCCGCGCTCGAAGAGGCTCATGCCGTGCTCGCCCCGGGTCAGGAGCGCCGCTCGACAGGAGAGCGTCTGCACGATGCGCCGTCCGGCTGCCGCCAGGTCCGTAGCGCTTCGAATGCGGATCCCGGTGGCCTCCTCGGCTTCGACCTGGTTCGGGGTGACGACCGTCGCGCCGCGGTAGAGAGGGAAGTGGCGGACCTTCGGGTCCACGAGGACGAGGGCACGGCGTCGACGGGCCAGCGCGAGGACTTCGCGCATCACCCGGGGGGTGACGACGCCCTTCTGGTAGTCCGAAACGACGATGGCCCGGCACCCCGGCGCGGCTCGGCGGAGTCGCAAGAGGACCTCGCGCTCGAGGGCGTCGTGGACGTCGTCGGACTGCTCGCGGTCGGTCCGGACCACCTGCTGGTGGTGGGCGATGATCCGGGTCTTGACGGTGGTGGGTCGGCCCGAGTCCGAGACGGCGAGGGCCGACTCGACGCCCGCGGCAGCCAGCTCCTCCTCGATGCGAACGGCCGCGGCGTCCTGGCCGACGACTCCCGCGAGAACCGCCGCTCCACCCAGCGACCGCACGTTGCGCGCCACGTTCCCCGCCCCCCCGACGTGGAAGCTCTGGTCCGTGACCTCCACGACCGGCACCGGAGCCTCGGGGGAGATGCGCACGACCCTTCCCCAGATGAACTCGTCGAGCATCACGTCACCGAGGACGAGGACGCGCTGCCGGGCCATGGCGCCCAGGAGCTTCCGTGCCCGGCTGGTGGAGAGGGGCTTCATGGGGCCGGGATTGTACCCTGGCGTTCCCGGCGGAGGGCGTAGGGGAACGCCACCATGAGCATGACGAACATGAAGACCTCGGAGTCGCCGAAGTTGTACTCGAAAAGGCCGGCCACCATCATGGCGGCCAGAACGCCAAGGGCGGCTCCCGCACTCCACCCCGGCCCCCGGCCGGCGGCCCGCCACTCGCGGTACGCGTCCGCCGCGGCGGCGGCGACGCACCAGAGCCAGAAGACCAGGCACGGAAGCCCTCGCTCCGCAGCGATCTGCAAGGCGTTGTTGTGGAGGTGGGGGGTGAGGGCATTGGGCGCCTCGACCCAGCGGTACTCCGGGTAGGTCTTGAGGATCATCCCGGGGCCCTGGCCGAAGACCGGCTTGTCGCGAATCATGTCGATCCCCGCCTGCCACATGTAGTAGCGGTCGACGCTGCTGGCGTCGGTGACCGTGAGGCGATCGATGACCGTCGTGGGCCGCAGCAGCACGACCGCGGCAACGCCGGCCCCCAGCAACCAGAGCGCCCGGGGGGCCCGCAGGATGGCCACGACGGCCAGGCTCACGATCGCTCCCAGCCAGGCGTTGCGCGTGCGGGAGAGGACGAGGGCCCACGACGAAGCCACGAACGCTGCGGCCGCGAGCGTCGGCCCCGTCGCAGGGCCGTAAGAGGAGCTCCGAGTCACCGCCAGGAAGGTGGCGGCGGCGACGATTGCCGCGACGAAGAGTCGTTCCCCCTCCACGATGAAGAGTCCGGTGGCCTGGAGCGTGGACAGGGCGCCGAGGCCGAGGAGCACGGCCGCCAGGCCGGTCGCATCGTGGCGGGACGGAAGGGTCGGACGCACTCGCCCCAGCGCAAGGCGCGCGGCCGCCAGCGCCAGGGTCGCCATCGAGAGCCCTGAGGCCGTCATGTAGTGGCCCATGAAGCTGGTGGGGCGGCTGTTCAGCGTGTCGAAGCCCAGGAAGTAGTACTGAATGAGGGCTCCCGCGCCGAGGACGAACCCGCCGAGGAGGGCGGCGTCGGCCACCCGCTGGCGGCCTTCCTCCTCTCCGAGGGTATCGACGGCCAGGTAGAGGAGCGGGAAGAGGACCAGCTTCTTCGCGCTCTCATGGGAGAGGACGGGGTCGGGTGAGAACGACGCCGACAGCAGCGTCCAGACGCCGAAGGCGAGGATGGGCCCGTCCAGGGGCAGCCGGGGCCAGGACGTGCGTCCCTGGACGAGGCGGACTCCGTAGACGAGGAAGGCGAGCGCGAGCAGGGCCTGGGCCGCGAAGATGGAGAGGGGGCACATCGCAGCGACGGCCGCGACGAGGGCCCGCTGGACGCGGTCGAGACTCAAGGCCGGCGCCCTCGCCTCGCACGACCCCTCGCGCTCCGGGTGGGACTCGCTCCGGACGCGCGGAGCCGTGACGTGGACACGCCCCTAGCCTTCGACGGTCGCCTCCTCGGGGAGCATGATCGGGATGTCGTCGCGCACCGGGTAGACCCGCTTGCACTGGGCGCAGCGGAGCCCCGCGCCGTCCTTCACCAGCTCCACGGGGGTCTTGCAGACCGGGCATGCCAGGATCTCGAGAAGGTCGGGATGGATCGCCATGGGGGGGAGTCTACCGCAAGGGTCTCGGGCCGCGGTAGTGGCGGACCCCTCCCGGCCGTGGGCCGTCGTAAGCTCGCCTTTGCCGGGTGCTCTCTCCCCACCCGGCGCTAACCAATAACCGACGCCTGAGTTTGGAGGATCAAATGCGCGTGCAGTTCGTCAACAGGGAGAACGGGCCGGAGCGCCTCGTCTGCGAGGCGGAAGTCGTCTTCGACGAAGAGCCACTGGCCGGGATGAAGCTCATCGGGTTTTCGCTCTGGAGAAGCCCGGAGGGCGAGGTCTACGTGACCTTCCCCGCCCGGGCCTTCGGCGCGGCGGCCGACCGCCGCTACTTCGACTTTCTCCGCTCCGTCCAGGGGACGCCGGGGGAGGTCAAGAGGGTGAAGGAGTGGATCCTCGACGAGTACCGCAAGGTCGAGGCCGCGGCCTGAAGGGCGGGGCGGGGGCGGGAGGCAAGACCGCCCCCGCCCGTCCTTCGCGTGTGCGGCATGAGGTCCGCAACCCGCTCAACTCGGTGCAGATCAACGTGAGCATCCTCGAGCAGGAGCTTGCGGAGCTCGTTCTTGATCGGCAGGCGCACGTCTTCGCCACGCGGATTCGGCGCTTCCCGGGAGCCTTCGAGCGTCCGAAGTGCCAGAACAGCACTTCGCGAACGGCGTCGTGGGCGGGGAGTGCTGAATCGGCACTTTCGAGGGTCCTCCAAGCCGTGGGCCGGCCTCCCCGCCCACAGCTTAACCCTTTCTGACCAGTGACATAGAGCGTATGGGCCGGCTCCGGCACGCCGCTCGCATCTCACGACTCCCGTGAGGGCACAGCGGCGCGCCGCCGATAACTCTCAGGCCCCGAGACTCGTCGTCCTGGTGGGTGAGGCGCCGGACTGGCAACCTGAGCTCGGGACCCTCCTCAGCAGCGAGGGCTACGCCGCCGACCGCGTCGCTCAGCTCGATGCCGTCCTTCCGATGCTGGCCAGCGGCGCGGTGCAGGCGCTCTTCCTCGCCGCAGGTCCCCTCGCGGCGAGCGACCTCCTCGTCCTCCAGCGCATCCGTGAGCTTTCGCCCCGCACGGCCGTTGTCGTCGTGACCAAGACGCCCACCGACCCCGATCTCAAACGCGCCTTCGAAAGCGGTGCGACCGCGTTCCTCTCGTGGCCTGCCTCGAACGATGCCGTGCGGCATGCGATCGACCGGGGCACGCTGCTGGCCTCTCCGGCCTCCCGCCCATGAAGAACCAAGCCCCGCCCATCCCCTCTCCGGCCGCCCCGGAAGGAACGCCCAAGTGAAGATCCAAGCGACCGCCAAGGAGATCCGCGCCCTGCTCGAGCTCGCCGAGGTGGACCAGAGCGCGGATCAACTCGCGTCGGGGGCTCGCCGCGAGCGCCGGGAGGCGACCGCGCGCCGGGTGCCACGGCGCCTCCTCGACCGTTACCAATTGCTGCTCGAGGTCGGCCGCACCCCCGTCGTCGTCGCCATCGAGAGGGGGGCCTGCTCGGGATGCCACGTGCGCCTCCCGACCATGGTCGAGTACAAGGCCCGCCGTTCGCCCGCCGTCCACACGTGTCCTCATTGTCAGCGCATGCTCTATGCCTCGGAACTCGTCCGCGAGGACTCCCACGCCGACGATGGGAAGCCGTCGCGGCGCGCCGCGGCGGCTTCCGCCGCGAGGCGGTCCTGATGGGCTCCGCTGGGCACGACGGCCGATCACGGCCCTCACGCGGCCGGCGGCCCGAAGCGCGGCTGGCCGGGCGGCGACGGAACGGGAAGGCCCCGCTGCTGTCGCCGGTGCGAATCCGCTGGCACCGCACGCCGGTCGTGGGCAAGGAGGAGGGCAGCGGTCGGCTCAACTCCTGGACCCCCGTCGTCGCGCTGACTGGCGGCGGACCGCAGACGATCGTCAACGAGTTGCCTCGTCGGGCGGTTTGTTCTCTGCGGGAATCGAGCGCCGGTCTGGCAGAGCCGGCGGCCGCGAGGTAGTCGAACACAGAGTGGGACACCGGGTGCAGGACCAACGGCTCGTTGAACACGCGACGGCGCGCGAGTCGGACGGCCGCGAAAGCCGCGCGGCGGGGCATCACCCGAGCGGGGACGGCCTCCTCCTCGCGGAACTGGCCGGGATTGACGAGTTGCTGCGCGAGCGCGACGCCGTCTGGAAGGATCTCGTTCACCGTCTCGACGGTCTTCGCCGGGAGATCGCCGTCGCGAGCGCAAAGGTCCAGAGGAGCCGCTCCCTCGCGGCGCGTAACACGCCGCGGGACGACGACGCCGACCAGGACACCAGTCCCCCCGGGCCCACTCGAGACGAGGTCCGGGCCACCCGGTTGACGCAGGAGTTCGAGGCCACGCTGCGGGAGACCGAGCAGCGGCGGGTAGCGCTCCACGCCGAGATGGACGATCTGCGGCGCCGCCGGCAGGCTCTACTCCGGCGGCTTCCTGCCTCCATCTCTCGCGCCTACCAGTCGCTTACCGACGCGGGCCGCACGCCAGTCATCGCCGTCGTCGCGAACGGCGCCTGCAGTGGCTGCGAAGCCCCGCTGCCCGAGCTCGTCATCGAAGCCCTGAGCCAAGGGGCCGTAGTGGCCTGTGCCTGCTGCGAGCGGCTTCTTCGCCTGGCGAGGCCCGTCGAGTGACCGCACACGGCGACCGCGTGCCCTCGGCGCGCCCACGCGCTGCGGCATCCCCGGCCCAACGGGCGTCCGTGCCTTCCCCCGACGCCGCCGCGCGGGATGACGCGGTTGCGCTCCTCCGGCTGGCCGGCCTCGATGCCGAGGTGGACCGTCTCCGCCGGTCCATGGCTGCGATCCTTGAGCCGCTCGGGCGGCTGCGGTCCGACCTGGTGGCGCTTGCGGAGCTCGTCGAGAACGACCGGCCCCGGGGACTCACGCATGAGAGCGGGGAGGTCCTGGAGGCACGGCGACGGCGCCTGCTCAGTAACCGGGGCATGCACGCCGAGCTCGCGAAGGCCTTGAAGCGGGACGAGGCGGACGTTCTCGCGATGTCCTCCGAGCTCCAGCGGAAGACCGCCAGGCTCGCTGAGGAACACGATGCGGTGCTGGCCCGCGTCTCGCCGCCCCTCAGGGCGCGCTACGAAGCGGCCGTGCAAGAGGGACTACACCCCGCGTTGGCCGCGGTGCACGACGGCCGGTGCCCCGGCTGCGGCGAGACGCTTCCGGACGCGAGCCGGCGGCTGGTCGAGGCGAGCCTGTGCGTCGTGCCCTGCTCCGGCTGCCTCCGCCTGGTCTACGACCGCGGCTGGACCGAGCGCGACCTCATGCCGTCGACGCTCCGCCCGGTCACGCGGGCCAAGCCATGACGGAGGTTCCGGAAGCGGCGGCCTGGCTCCCGGCCGCCCTGGCCGTGCGACTCGGGAGCGTCGCCTTGGCGCTGGCCTTCGCCGGGCGGCCCGGCTTGAGCCGGCGAGCCGCCCTCGCGGGCTCGTGCCTCGCGTCCCTCGTCACCGGCATGCTCGCGGTCCATGTGCTCACGACAGGCCAGAGCATTCACGGCGAGTTGCTCCAACACGGCGCTTCGGGCTTCTCACTCGGCTTCGCCGTCGACCGGCTCTCGGCGTGGTTCCTGCTCGTTCTCTCGCTCCTCGCGTCCGCGATCGCCGTCTACAGCGTGGCCTATCTGGGCCACGGGACGCTCGACCGCCGCTCCCCGTTCGTGGGCGTGGGCTTCAGCGTCCTGGTGGGCGCGGTCGAGCTGGTGTTCGCCGCCAGCGGCATCATCGCCTTCCTCTTCGCGTGGGAGCTGATGGCGCTCGTGAACGCTGCGCTCGTAACGACCGAGCACGAGCGGCGCGACACGCGCCGCGCCGCTTTCCTGTACCTGGCCATGTCCCACGTCGGCACAGGCTGCCTGATCGGCGGGTTCCTCCTCCTGGCTCGGGCCGCATCCTCCCTGAGCTTCGAGCACGTCCTCGCGGGCAACGTCCTCTCGCCGGGGCCCGCGCGGAACGCCGCGTTTCTGCTCTTCTTCGCCGGCTTCGGCGTCAAGGCTGGGGTGATCCCGCTCCACGTGTGGCTTCCCGAGGCGCACCCTGCCGCCCCGAGCAGCATCTCCGCCCTCATGTCGGCAGTCATCATCAAGACCGGGATCTACGGGATCTTCCGCGTGTGCGCTTTCGGCCTCGGCGAGCCGCCGTTGGCGTGGGGCGTCCTCGTCCTCGCCTGCGGCGGCGCGTCCGCGATCCTCGGCGTGCTCTACGCGCTCATGCAGCACGACCTCAAGCGCCTGCTCGCCTATCACAGCATCGAGAACATCGGGATCATCCTGCTGGGGCTGGGAGCGGGGATGATGGCGCTCTCGGCGGGCCGAGGGGAGCTGGCGGCAGTGGGGATCGCGGCGAGCCTCTTCCACGTGCTGAACCACGCTCTCTTCAAGGGCCTGCTGTTCCTGAGCGCGGGGGGCGTGGTGATGGCGGCGGGCACGCGCCAGATCGAGGAGATGGGTGGCCTCGCCAGGCGGATGCCGTGGACGGCCCTGTTCTTCCTGGTGGGCGCCGCCGCGATCTCGGGGCTGCCCCTGCTCAACGGCTTCGTCAGCGAGTGGCTCTTGTTCCAGGCCTTCCTGTTCGGATTCCATCTCTCGTCCGAGGCGCTCGTGCGCTTCTTGTTCCCGGTTGCCGGTGCGCTTCTGGCGTTGACGAGCGCGTTGGCGGCGGCGTGTTTCGTGAAGGCGTTCGGGATCACGTTCCTGGCGCTGCCGCGGGGGGAGGGGGCGGAGAAGGCGCACGAGTCTCCGGCGCTGATGCTGGTGCCGCAGGGCGTGCTGGCGGGGATGTGTCTCGTGCTCGGGCTTGCCCCGGGATGGGTGCTCCAGGTCCTGCGGGGAGTCGCGGGCTCGCTGCCGGGGGTGCGTCCGGCGCCGGAGATGGTGCGAGGGTGGTTCGCGATCGCGCCGGGACCGGGGCACTTCGACCACCTGGTGCCGCCGCTTGTCGCGGGTGCGGTGCTCGCTGGGCTGGCCGTGGCGGGGGCGATGTCGCTGTCGGTGGGCTACGCGGTGAGGCGCGTGCCGACCTGGGGCTGCGGGGGTGAGCTGACGGCGCGGACGGAGTACACGGCCACGGCGTTCTCGAAGCCTCTGATGATGATCTTCCGGGCGGTGTACCGGCCGACACGGGAGGTGGAGACGGTGGGGGAAGCGCACTTCCCGCGGGAAGTGAAGTACCGGGCGGAGATCGAGCCGACGTTCGAGCGGTTCCTGTACGGGCCGCTGACGCGGGGCGTGATGGGGGCGGCGGAGCGGATGAAGGTGATCCAGGCCGGCAGCCTCCACGCCTACCTCGCATACGTCATCGTCCTCGTCCTGAGCCTGGTGCTCCTCTTGTGGTGGAGAGGCTGACGTGGCCCACTGGACGGCGCCCGCGGCGGACTTCCTTCCCCTCGCTTTCGGCGTGCGCCTGGGATCGGTCGTGATGTCGCTGGCTCTGGCTGGCCGCTCCCGCTGCACGTGTGGCTCCCCGAGGCGCACCCGGCGGCGCCGACGAGCATCTCGGCGCTGATGGTTCTGGGCATCGTCTTGCTGCTCTGGCTTGGAGGTGGGCGGTGAACCTGCAGTCGCTCGGCCTCGGCCTGCTCCAGGCCGCCGCCCTGCTGGCGCTCGCCCCGCTCCTGCGCGGCGCCATCAAGAAGATGAAGGCGGCCTTCGAGAACCGCCAGGGTCCGCCCCTCCTCCAGGGCTACTACGACCTCGCGAAGCTCCTCCGGAAGGAGCCGGTCCGGTCCGACGTCTCCTCGTGGGTCTTCGTGGCCGGCCCGCGGGTCTACTTCGCGACCGCCGTCGCCGCGACCGCGCTCGTCCCGGTCGTGCTGGCGGGCGCGCCGCTCGAGGAGGCGGGCGGGATCCTGGTGCTGGTGGGGCTCTTGGCCCTGGGGCGCTTCGCGCTTGCCGCCGCGGCCCTGGACACGGGCAGCCCTTTCGGAGGCATGGGTGCGAGCCGGGAGATGACCGTCGCCGCCCTGGCCGAACCCGCGCTCATGCTGGGCCTCTTCACGGTCGCGCTGTGGGGAGGCTCGCTGAACCTGGGAGACCTCGTGCGCACGACCGTGCAGCGGGGGTTCTCGGCCCACCCGAGCGACCTGCTCGCCGCGGCGGCGCTCTTCATCGTCCTCATCGCCGAGGCGGGCCGCGTGCCCGTGGACAACCCCGCGACCCACCTCGAGCTGACCATGATCCACGAGGCCATGCTGCTCGAGTACTCGGGCGTGGACCTCGCCCTCGTCGAGTGGGCCTCCGCATTGAAGGAGCTGCTCTTCATGACCCTGCTCGTCAACCTCTTCGTGCCTCTCGGCCTGGCCCTGGGAGCGAGCCCGGGGGCGCTCGCGATCTCCATCGGCCTCTACCTCGCCAAGGTCTTCCTCCTGGCCGTGGGGGTGACGGTCGTGGAGGTCACCAACGCGAAGCTCCGCCTGTTCCGAGTGCCCGAGCTGATGGCGGCCTCCCTCGGTCTCGCCTTCCTGGCCCTGGCGATCCGGTTCCTGTGAGGTGCGTACCATGAACGCGGGGCCGACTTGCAGCTGCGTCCCCTCCCCCTACGTGGGGAGGGATCGGGTGGGGGGTCGATGATGAGCCAAGACCTCGTGATCCTCTTCGCCGCCGGGATGCTCGTGACCGCGTATCTCATGGTCGGGCAGAAAGCGCTCTTCACCGCCATCCGCCTCTACGCTCTCCAGTCCATGCTGCTGGGGGGCGTCGCCATCGTGATGGGCCTCACGGACCACCGCTGGCACCTCCTCGCCGGCGCGGCGCTCACGATCGGGCTCAAGGGTGTCGGGATCCCGTGGTTCCTGATGCGCGTCATCGACCGCATCGGGATCCGCCGCGAGATCGAGCCGATCCTGAACGTTCCCGCGTCTCTGCTCATCTGCCTGGGGCTCACCGTCGTCGGCTACCGCGTCAGCACGGGCCTCGCAGATGGCGCGGAAGGCGCCGCGCACCACGTCATCGGCGTCTCCCTGTCGATGCTGCTCATGGGCCTCTTCCTGATGGTGACGCGGCGCAAGGCCGTGACGCAGATCCTGGCCCTGCTCACGGTCGAGAACGCCGTGTTCCTGGTCGCCCTCGGCGCCACCACCGGCATGCCCCTGATCGTCGAGCTGGGGATCTCCTTCGACGTCATCGTGGCCGTCCTGATCCTTGGCGTCCTCGTCCACCGCATCGTCGACCGGTTCGAGTCGATGGACGTGAGCCACCTTTCGAAGCTGAAGGGTTAGGTATCGTGACTCTGCTCCTCTGGACGCTGACCGTCCCATTGCTGACCGCGCTCGTGGGCGTCGTGCCCCTACCGCGCTGGCTGAAGGAGGCGAACCTCGTCTGGGGCCTTGCCTTGACATTCCTCCTCTCCATGGCGACGGCGAGGCAGTTCCTCGCGGGACCGCCGCCGACGGCGTTCGAGGAGGCGCTGCGCGTCGACGGGCTCTCGGCGCTCGTCCTCGTCCTCTCGGCCTTCGTGGGACTGCTGTCCGGGGCTTACAGCGTCGGGTACTTGAGGCGCAACGAGGCGCGCGGGCTCGTGTCGCCCTGGCGCCGCCGGGAGTTCGACGCCCTGGTGCCTCTCTACGTCTTCGCCATGCTGCTGGTCTCCGTTTCGAACAACCTCGGGATCCTGTGGATCGCGGTCGAGATCACCACGCTCGTGTCGGTCTTCCTGGTGGCCTTTCACAACCGCGACACGTCCCTGGAGGCGGCCTGGAAGTTCCTCGTGCTCGGGAGCCTCGGCCTCGCCTTCGCGCTGCTCGGCACCGTGCTGCTCTTTGCGTCGGGCCGCGGCATCCTCGGCGAAGGCATGGCCGGCCTCAACTGGACACGCCTCGTCGACCTGGCTGGCCGGCTCCACCCGCTGACGCTGAAGCTCGGCGTCGTCTTCGCCTTGGTCGGCTACGGCACCAAGGCGGGCCTGGCCCCCATACACACGTGGAAGCCCGACGCCTACCGCGAGGCCCCGTCCCCGGCGGGCGTCCTCATGGCGGTGGGCATGCTCAACGGTGCTCTGTACTGCCTCTTGCGCGTCCACCTGATCTCCAGGGCCGCCCTCGGCCCCGGCTTCTCCGGCGGCCTGCTGCTGGCGCTCGGGCTGCTCTCGGTGGCCGTCGCGACGCCCTTCATCCTGATCCAGTGGAACCTCAAGCGGCTGCTCGCCTACTCGAGCGTGGAGCACGTGGGGATCATGGCGGTGGGCGTGGGCCTTGGGACGGAGGCGGCGACCTTCGGCGCCCTGCTCCACATGACCTACCACACGTTCGCGAAGCCCCTGGCGTTCTTCTCGGCGGGAACGCTCGCCCAGCTCCACAGCTCGTCGGACTTCGACGAGATCGGCCCGGGGACGCTGGCCCGGACGCCCGTGGCCAGCGCGCTGTTCATGCTCGCCGCGGTGATCATGACCGGATCGCCGCCCTTCGGCCTCTTCTTCAGCGAGATGACGATCCTCAAGGCCGGCTTCGCCGGGCCGCACACGGCCGCCGTCGGCGTGTTCCTGGCGTGCCTGGTGCTGCTGTTCTGCGGCTTCTTCTACCAGGTCGGGCGCCTCGTCCTGGGGGAACAGCCGGACGCGGCGGCACGGGTGCCCGACCCCGAGCGGTTCGACGCCGGCTCCGCCACGACGATCCTCGCCGCCACGCTGGCGGTGGTCTCGGCCTTCTATTTGCCCCAGGGCCTCCTTGACCTCATCCACGCGGCGGTGCGCGTGGTGGAAGGCGCACGGTGACGGCTGCCCGAGACGTGTTGCGGCAGGGGCTCGGGCTCGACGCCCTCGCCGAGCTGAGACCGGGCGAGTTCGTCGTCCAGGTGGAGCTCGCTCGGCTCCCGGAGGCCGCCGACAGCGCGGCTGCGGCGGGCCTGCGCCTCGCCTCCCTCTTCGGTACGGACGAGGGGCCGGCGCAGGGCTTCGCCGTGCACCACGTGTGGGCATCGGCGGAACCCCCCGGGTTCGTGCGCGTGTGGGCCCAGGTCCCGGCCAACGCCCCTCGCTTCCCCTCGATCGCGGCCAAGCACCCGGTTGCCAACTGGTTCGAGCGGGAAGTCATGGACTACTTCGGGCTGACGCCCGAGGGCCATCCCAACCAGAATCGGGTCGCCCTTCACGACGATTGGCCGGAGGGCGCCTGGGCGCTGAGGAAGGACTTCGACGACCGGCAGTCCGTCCCGCGCGTGGGAGGGCAGTTCCGCCCCTATCGGCCGGTCACCGGCGAGGGCGTCTTCCACCTCCCGGTGGGGCCGGTCCACGCCGGCATCATCGAACCCGGCCACTTCCGGTTCGGCGTCGCGGGCGAGCCGGTGCTCTACCTCCAGCTCCGGCTCTTCTACGTGCACAAGGGTACCGAGAAGCGCTTCGAGCGGCTGCCCTGGCGCCAGGGCCTGTTCCTGGCCGAGTCGATCTCCGGCGACACGGCGGTCGGCCACGCCCTCGCCTACGCCCACGCGATCGAGCAGCTGGCCGGCGTCGAGCCGCCGCCGCGGGCGCGCCACCTGCGCGTCGTGCTGTTGGAGCTCGAGCGCATCTACAACCACGTCGCGGACATCGGCGCCATCGCGACGGACGTGGCCTTCACCGTGCCGGCGAGCCGGGCGCAGGCGCTCCGGGAGGGGCTCGTCCGGATCCAGGAGCGCCTCTTCGGCTCGCGCCTCCTGCGCGGCACCGTGGCGCTCGGCGGCGTGAAGTGCGACCTCACCCTCGAGCGCCGCAGGGAGCTCCTGCTGCATCTCGAGCGGCTCGAGCGCGAGTTCGACGACCTCGTGACGCTGCTGATCGACTCCGGCACTTTCACCGACCGCGTGGACGGCACGGGGATTCTCGAGCCGCTGGTGGCGCGCGACCTCGGGGTGGTGGGGATCGTGGCGCGTGCGTCGGGGCTGGACCTGGACCTGAGGCGCGACCAGCCTCACGACGCGTACTCCGGCCTGCACTTCGCCGTACCCGTCGAGGAGGGAGGGGACGTGCGCGCCCGGCTGATGGTGCGCGCGCGCGAGGTGGAGCAGTCCCTCTCCATCCTGCGACAGGTGCTCGAGAGCGTGCCCGAGGGGCACGTGCTCAGCCCCCTGCCCGACGCGCTGCCTGCCGGATCCTCGGCGCTGGGCTGGGCCGAAGGCTGGCGCGGGGAGTGCCTGCACTGGGTCCGGACGGACGGCCAGGGCCGGCTCGACAGGGTCAAGGTCACCGACCCCAGCTCCAAGAACTGGCCGGCGCTCGTCCGGGCCATGCCGGGCAACATCGTCCCGGACTTTCCGGTCATCAACAAGAGCTTCAACCTCTCGTACTCGGGTAACGACCTCTAAGAGGAGGATTCTGAATGCTGCGCTCGCGCTTGCTCGTCACCGTCGGTATCGCCGCCGCAATGGCTGAAGCGCCGCTTTGCCGGGACTCCAACGAGGACTGCTGGGCGCGGAACCGCGGGGCGCAGTTCACGGTGACCGGCAAGTCCGGCGGCCGCTGAGCTTCGAGGCAACGCATGTTCGGCATCATCGCCAAGAGCCTCAAGACCGGGATCCTCACCGAGCGAGAGCCCTTCGCCGCTCGACCGCCGTTCGGCTTCCCGGTGATCGACTTCGCCAAGTGCACCGCCTGCGAGGAGTGCGCCCACGCCTGCCCCACGGGGGCGATCCAGGTGTCCGCCCCGGCTGCGGACCGCCGGAAGCTGTCGCTCTCCTACGCGGCCTGCATCCAGTGCCGGGAGTGCGTCACGGCCTGCCCGGAGCAGGCCGTGTCCCCTGGGC
>Ga0210377_10002973_pt1 | contig 14626 bp, 14 predicted proteins | sample PLM4_65_b1redo_FD_155480 | JGI IMG/M metagenome (GOLD analysis project Ga0210377, IMG submission 155480) | Groundwater sediment microbial communities from an aquifer in East River, Colorado, USA - PLM4_65_b1 redo | ecosystem: Environmental > Terrestrial > Soil > Riparian zone | place: USA: East...
GCGTGAGGAGCACCGTCGGCAGCGCGCCGTTCGCGACCGCGGTCGACGTCGGGCAGGTCGTGGTCACCGCGGCGTTGTCCGGCAGACCACCGCAATGCGCCGAGTAGATACTCACGGCCGAGGCGATGGCCCGCGTATCGGCCTGCGCCTTGGCAATGCGCGCCCGCGCCTGCACGTTGGCGTACAGGGGCACCGCGATCGCGGCCAGGATGCCGATGATCGCCACGACGATGAGGAGCTCGATCAGCGTGAAGCCGCGCTGACCGCCCAACCGCTTCTGCATGAGTCGAAACATGTCTATTTCTCCTTGAGCTTGGTGACTGGCGTTGAGCCTGAAGGGGCAGAAAGCATGGGTGATGCCAAGGAATACAAACTTACCTGAAACTGCGTGATGACGATCACTTAGGAACAAAGGGTCAGGCGGACCAGGGGCCTCCGGCAGCCATTTTTGGGCAGCTTACCTGACGAACTTTGTCATCGACCCTGGTGGACCCTACCGGCCGCGAAACAGGGGCTCGCGCTTGTCGACGAAGGCCTTGGCCGCTTCGCGATGGTCTTCGGTGAAGCCGGTGCGCGTGTGGTGCCACGCCTCCAGGTCGAGGCAATCCTTGAGCGACGCGGTCTGCGCGGCGTTCATGTTTCGCTTCATGTAACGCAGGGCGACCCGCGGACCACGGGCCAGGCGCGCCGCCAGCGCCTGCGTCTCCTCCTCGAGCCGCGCGTCCGGCACGACTCGATTGACGACGCCCAGCGCCAGCGCCTGGGTCGCGTCGAGGATGTCGGCGGTGTAGTACAGCTCGCGCGCCTTCGCGGTACCGACGAGCTGGGTGAGGAACCAGCTTCCGCCGAAATCACCCGAGTAGCCCACGCGCGCGAAGGCGGTGGCGAAGCGTGCCGAGTCCGCGGCGATCCGTAGATCGCAGGCCAGGGCCAGCGACAACCCGGCGCCAGCGGCGGCGCCCCGTACCATGGCGATGGTCGGCTTCGGCATCTCGTGCAGCCAGCGCGAGACCTCCATGCGCGAACGCAGGGCCTGCGCTTTCTCCTCCAGGGTGGTACCGCCGAACTCTCGCCCCTCGGCCATGGCCTTGACGTCACCGCCCGCGCAGAACCCGCGGCCGCTGCCGGTCAGGACGACGACGCCCACCTCGCCGTCTTCGGCGAGCCGCGGAAGCGCTTCCAGCAGCGCGTCGAGCATGGGCCCCGACATGGCGTTGAGACGGTCGGGCCGGTTGAGGGTGAGCGTGGCGACACCGTCCTTGGCCGACTCGAGCAGGTCCTGGGTCATGCCGTTCCTCCGAAGCCGATGCGGAATGGGCGTTCATGATACTCCTGAAGCCATGCCGAGGCGGACGCGGCCATGAGCTTCACCGGCGAGCTGTGGACGGCCATGGCGCCGATCTACGAGGCGATCCTGCGCCATCCGTTCCTGGCCGGGCTGACCGACGGCTCGCTGCCGCGCGACCGCTTCCGCTTCTACGCCGTCCAGGACGCGCTCTACCTGCGCGAGTTCGCCCGCTCATTGTCGCTGGCGGCGGCGCGCGCCCCCGAGGACGACTGGATCGTGATGTTCAACGACCACGCCGCCGGCGCGTTGCGCGTCGAGCGGGCGCTGCACGAGAGCTTCTTCAAGGAGTTCGGGCTGGCGCCGGCCGCGGTCGCCGCCACGCCGCTGGCGCCGACGAACCTCGCTTACACCAGCTACCTGCTGGCCGTCGCCTACGGCGCGCCCTTCCACGAGGCGCTGGCCGCGCTCCTGCCCTGCTACTGGATCTACTGGGAGGTCGGCAAGACCCTTGAGCGCGCCGGCTCACCCGACCCGATCTACGCGCGCTGGATCGCCACCTACGCCGCGGACGAGTTCGGCGACGTCGTGCGCGCGGTCCTGGCCGCCACCGACGCGGTCGCCGAGCGCCTTCGCCCGGCCGAGCGTGAGGCCATGCTCCGCCACGTGGTCATCACCGCCCGCTACGAGTGGATGTTCTGGGACATGGGCTGGACCCAGGAGCCCTGGCGGGTTTAGGTAGGGGCGCCATATCGGGGCCCCATACATGCAGATTTGGCATGGCCTGCTGTCATTACCCTGAAAAGGTGACAGTCACATCGGGCGGGGCCGCCCTGTAACGGGCTGATTTATCGGGCCTGCTTTGGCCGGCCGCGCTGGCACTCCCCTTGCCTCATCCTCTGTCCGCCAGGAATTCGAATTGGGAGGAGCTCATGCGCTACGCCGTCAGCCAATCAGGGCTGCGTGTCCATCAGTGGTTGATCCTCTTCGGTGCGCTGTTGTACGGCACCATCTATCTGGGCGTGCTGGAGCCGCGCGGTATCGCCGCGTGGTTCGCCAACCAGCCCGAGGTGTCGCGCGCGTTCAGCGACCCGAACTTCGGTCGTGCCGACGCGCTGATCCTCCTCTTCTCCACGCTGTTCCTGGGGCCGCTCGCCATGCTGGTCGGCGCGCTGGCGCTGGTCTTCGTGCTCGCGGTGTTCGGCGGCTTTCTGCTACCGATCACGCGGTGGTTTCGCCTGCCCGACTGGTTCGCGACGATCACGGTGCTGGGCGGCGTCGTGACCCTGGCGTGGGTGGAGGCCGAGATGTGGCTCCCGCGCTCGCTGTGGTTCCTCGGTCTGCTCGCCCGGGCCTGCCGGATCGTCGTCAGCGTCTGACCGCACTCGCGCTGCTGCTGCTGCTCGCGATCTCGAGTGCCTGCGTCGCCGCCCAGAGCCCCCGCCAGATCCGAATCGCCGCGGATTTCCGCTAGAGCGTCGAGCAGCGCCGCGACGCCGTGACTCACCGCGACCGCGCAGTGAGGCGCGCGCGGGCGAGCAGCGCCAGGCCCACCGCCGCCAGCACCACCAGCATCACCCCCGGCACCACGCCGGCGTGCCGGACCGTGAGCAGCCCGGAAACGAAGGGCCCGGCGAACATCCCGCCGTCCACCGACACGCGATAGAGCGCGGTCCGCCAGGCGACCTGGGCCGGCGGCGTGACCGCACGCAGGATACCGAGCGGCAGCATCCACCCCGCCATGCTGAAGCCGAACAGCGCGCAGCCGACCGCCAGCATCGGCAGCGTGCCGAACCCGATGAGCGCCAACGCCAGCGCGAACACGAGCAGGACGCTGCCGAGCACCACCGGCGAGCCGCGGCGATCGGCCAGCGCGCCCAGCGGCAGCAGCGTGGCGACGTCCACGATCTGCGCGAGCATGAGCAGCCGCGCGATGCCGGCCCGGTCGAGTCCGAACTCACGACTGCCGCGCAGCGGGATGGCGAACTGCTCCACGGTCGAGTAGCTCACGGCGACCGCGGCGCCGGCCGCCACGGCCAGCACGGCCAGGAACCCGCCCGACCCCGGCGCCGGCGGCCCGCCGCCCTCGCGCGGCTCCGCGTCGGCCTGGCTGCGCGCGAAGATCGGCCGCGGCCCGTGGCCGGCCGGCGCCGGCAGCGCGCGCCGCAGCGCCGGCAGCAGGAAGAGGTTCGCGACCATCGGCGCGCAGGACAGCAGCAGCGCCGCGTTCCACGGCACCGTGCGGGGCAGAACGCCGAGCAGTGTGGCGCCGCTCAGGACGCCGAGCATCGCGGAGAACTCCACCGCGTTGAGCGAGGAGGCGAGGCCAGGGCCGGCCCGGTAGCGCAGGATCGCGGTGAGGCCGCCCAGCATGCACAGCGTGTGGCCCAGCCCCATGAGCGCACGCCCGAGCATCAGCGTGACGAAGCCGCCGCCGCCCGCCAGCAGCAGCGCGCCGGCCAGCATCAAGCCCGGCGACAGCACGAGCGCGCGCGACAGGTGATGCGTGATGAACAGTCCGACCGGCACGTTGGAGAGCATCCGCGCCAATCCGAACGCGCCGGCCACGGCGCCGAGCTGCCAGTCGGCCAGGGTGGCGGCGGCGCCCAGCTCCGGCAGCAGCGCGGGAAACGCGCCGATGGATACCGTGGTCGTGGCTCCCGTGAGACACAGGAGGACGATCAGGCGGCGTGCGATCAAGAGCGCGGGACGCTACAGGGCGCCGGCGGCCGCGCGCGCGCGGCCGTGGGAGGGCTGCTCCGCCCTCATCGTGTCGGGATTGGCGCCGGCCTTCACGGCCAGATGATACGTGAGGAGCTGGAGTGGGACGACGGCTACGATCGGCGAGAGCAGCTCCGCCACCGCCGGCAGCGCGATGGTCTCGGCCGCCAGCGGCGCGATCTCCCGGTCGTCCTCGGCCACGAGGGCGACCAGGGACGCGCCGATCTCGACCGCGACTCGCGCCACGTCGCGGCAGCGCGCGTGCGAGGGGCCGGGCGGCGCGATGAGGATCACGAGGTCGTCCGGCTCCAGCGCCGCCCACGGGCCGTGCAGGAACTGCTCGCAGCCCAGCCCGACCGCCGGCAGCCACGCCGCCTCGCTCAGCTTCAGCGCCGCCTCGTATGCAGTGGCGGTGTTCGGCCCGCCGCCGACGAACCAGTAGCGCCGGCGGCCGCCGAAGCGGGCGGCCAGCTCCTCCCACGACTCCTGCCCGAGCAGCATGGCCAGCAGATCGGGGATCGCGTCGAGCTGGTGCGCCGTCTCGTCGTCACGACCGGCGGCGGCGGCGAGCGCGGCGAGCATCGCCACCGCCGAGGTGTAGCTCACCGTGTGACACGCCGAGGCTTCCTGCTCGACCGTGCGCAGTACGTGCTCGGCGCCGGGCGGGCCGTCGCCGCCCCGGCCGGTGATCGCCACGGTGGCGCCCCCGGCCTTGTGAGCCTGCGTGAGCGCCGCGCCGGCGTAGCGGTTGGTGCCGCGGTGGGTGACCGCCACCACCGCGGCGGCGGGGCCGGGATCGGGCGGCCCGTATTCGACGAGGTCGAACGCGTGGACGGCGCGAGCCCGACGGCCGAGGCCGCCGATCCGTGCGAACAGCAGCTCGCCGACCAGCGCCGCGTGCCACGATGAGCCCACACCGGCCAGCCACACGTGCGGGGCCTCGGCCACTCGCGCGGCGGCGGCGGCGAGGGTTGGGCCCTGCCCCCGGGTGAGCAGGCGCAGCGCGCCGGGCTGCGCGTAGATCGCATCGTGCATGTGATACGGGTGACCGGACCGCGGGCTCGAGGACATCGGGCGCTCTCTCCTGGCGTTCGTTTTCTCGACGATAACACCCAGGCCCCGGCCCTTGCACGCCGCCCGGCGGCGTGCCACCATCGCGCACCACGAACAGGAGGGCCACGCGATGAGCCTCAGCCGCCGCCGCTTCCTCACCGGGACCGCTGCCGTCGCCGCCACCACCGTCTCCGCTCCGTACGTCCACGCGCAGAAGCGCGGCGGAACGCTCAAGTTCGTGCCCCACGCGGATCTCAAGATCCTCGACCCGATCTGGACGACCGCGTACATCACGCGCAACCACGGCTACATGATCTTCGACACGCTGTTCGCGCTGGACGCCAACCTCAAGCTGCAGCCGCAGATGGTCGACAAGTACACGGTGAGCAAGGACGCGATGAAGTACTCGTTCACCCTGCGCGACGGGCTCAAGTTCCACGATGGCGCGCCGGTGACGGCCGAGGACTGCGTGGCCTCGATCAAACGCTGGGGAGCCAAGGACGCGGTCGGGCGACTCATGATGGCCTCGCTGTCGAAGATGGCGCCGGTGGACAAGAAGACGTTCGCGATCGAGCTGGAGGTGCCGTTCGGCCTGGTGCTCGACGCGCTCGGCAAGCCCTCGGCCAGCCCCTCGTTCATCATGCCCGCCCGCCTGGCCGCCACCGATCCCAACGACCAGGTCAAGGAGGTCGTCGGCTCGGGGCCGTTCAAGTTCTCGAAGGACGAGTGGCAGCCCGGCAACCGCGTCGTCTACATTCGCAACCCGGACTACGCGCCGCGCAAGGAGAATCCGAGCGGCGCGGCCGGCGCCAAGCGCGCGCTGGTGGATCGCGTGGAGTGGCGCTACATCCCGGACGCCGCCACCGCCGGCGCCGCGCTGGAAGCCGGCGAGGTCGACTACTGGGAGAATATCCCCCTCGATTTCGCACCGCGCCTGGAGAAGAACGCCGGCATCACCGTCTTCGTGACCGATCCCAAGGGCAGCCAGGGCATCCTGCGGCCCAATCACCTGCACCCCCCGTTCAACAACAAGAAGGCTCGGCAAGCCCTGCTGCTGGCCGTGGATCAGAAGAACTACCTGCAAGCGGTCATCGGCAACGAGAAGTACTACAAGACCTGCCCGTCGGTGTTCATGTGCGGCGGCCTGCCGTACGAGTCGGCGGCGGGCGCGGTCAAGCCCGACCTCGAGCGCGCCCGGCAGCTCCTCAAGGAGTCCGGCTACGACGGCCGGCCGATCGTCGTCCTCGATCCCGCCGACTCGCCGTACGCCCACGCGCCGGCGCTGGTGACGATGGAGATGCTCAAGTCGCTCGGCGCCACCGTGGATCTGCAATCGATGGACTGGTCCACGATGGTCGCGCGGCGTGCGAAGAAGGAGGCGCCGGCCCAGGGAGGCTGGAACGTCTTCCACACGTGGTCGACCTCCTTCGACACGATGACCCCGGCCGTCTCCTCGGTGCTGGGCGGCGCCGGCGACAAGGCGTGGTTCGGCTGGCCCACCAGCGAGCCGATGGAGAAGCTGCGCGCGGACTTCGCCCGGGAGCCCGACGCCGCCAAGCGCAAGGCGATCGCCGAGAAGGTGCAGGTGCTGGCGTTCGACGAGGTCCCGTACGTGCCGTGGGGCCAGTTCGTGGTGCCGGGCGCGTTCCGCAAGAACGTGCAGGGCGTGCTGCAGTTCGGCGCCACCCTGCTCTGGAACATCCAGGTGTGAGCGTCGTCACCGTCGGCGCCGCCCAGCTGGGGCCGATCGCGCGGGACGAGACCCGCGGCACAGTCGTCAAGCGCCTCGTCGCGCACCTGCACGAGGCGAAGGCGCGCGGCTGCGACCTCGTCGTGTTCCCCGAGCTGGCGCTGACGACCTTCTTCCCGCGCTGGTGGCTGCCCGAGCAGGCCGAGGTGGACGCGTTCTTCGAGCGCGAGATGCCGGGGCCGGAGACCCGGCCGCTCTTCGACGAGGCGCGCCGCCTCGGCCTCGCCTTCTGCCTGGGCTACGCGGAGCTGACGCACGAGGACGGCGCCGTCCGCCACTTCAACACCGCGATCCTGGTCGACCGCGACGGCCGCCTGGTCGGCCGATACCGCAAGATCCACCTCCCCGGTCACGCCGAGCACGAGCCGGCCCGCCCGTTCCAGCACCTGGAGAAGCGCTACTTCGACGTCGGCAATCTCGGCTTCGGCGTGTGGCGCCTGCTCGGCGGGATCGTCGGCATGTGCATCTGCAACGACCGCCGCTGGCCCGAGACCTACCGCGTGATGGGCTTGCAGGGCGTGGAGCTGATCCTGCTCGGCTACAACACGCCCGTGCACAACCCGCCGGCGCCCGAGCACGACGGGCTCGCCAACTTCCACAGCCAGCTCGTCATGCAGGCCGGCGCCTATCAGAACGGCACCTGGGTGGTCGGCGTGGCCAAGTGCGGGCGCGAGGAAGGCGTGGATCAGATCGGTCAGAGCCAGATCATCGCGCCCTCGGGCGAGACGGTGGCGATGGCGACCACGCTCGGCGACGAGCTGGTCGTGGCCCGCTGCGACCTCGACCTCGGCCGGTCTTTCACGCGCACGGTCTTCGACTTCGCGCGCCATCGTCGTCCCGAGCACTACCGGCTGATCGTCGAGCGCACCGGCGCCGCACCGCCGGCGTGAGCGACGATCCCTATCGCGACTTCGCGGACGTCTACGACGTCTACATCGGCGCCGGCCCCGACGACCTGCCCGTCTACTTGGAGCACGCGCGCCGGCTCGGCGGCCCCATCCTCGAAGTGGGCGCCGGCGCCGGGCGGCTCACGCTGCCGCTGGCGCGCACCGGCGCCGACGTCGTCGCGGTGGATCTCTCGGCCGCGATGCTCGCGCGCCTGGTGCTGCGGCTGGCCCGCGAGCCGCTCGACGTGCAGCGGCGCGTGCGGGTCGTCCGGGCCGACGCCATGCGGCTGCCGCTGCGCGGCCTCTTTCCCCTGATCCTCTTCCCCTACTACACGCTCAACTACCTGGTCACCGCCGAGGCCCAGCGCCGCGCGCTGGCCGATGCCGCCGCGCTGCTCGCCCCCCGCGGCCGCGTGCTCGTCGACGTCGTCGTTCCCCACGCGCGGCTGGCCCACTGCCCGCCCGAGCCGATGCTTCGCCGAGACACGCTGCACGGCGACGGCCGCCGCGTCCGCGCCTGGATCGCCTACGCGCTGGACCCGGCCACCCAGGTCGAGCGGCGCCGGCACATCTTCGAGGCCACGGAGCGCGACGGGCGCGTGGACCGCCGGGAGTTCGGAACCGAGCGCCGCTGGATCACGAGCGCCGAGATGCAGAAGCTGGCCGCCGGCGCCGGACTGACGGTGGAGCGGGCGACGGCCGGCTACGGTGACACGCCGGCGCACCCCGGCGCCGAGCAAATCCTCTACACGCTGCGGAGGGCTACCTGAGGGTGGCGACCGTGTCGCCCACCGCGGCCAGGTGCGCGTCCGGCACGTCGAGCGGAAGCACGCAGCCGGGGCCGACGATGACGCCGACGCCCGCGGCCTGGCGGACGGCGTCGCGGACCTGCTCGGCGATCGCGGCCACCGGACCGCGGCGCAGCGTCGAGCCCTCGCCGAGGCCACCGACGAGCGCCCCGTGGCGACGCCGGCGCCTGGCGTCGGCCAGCGAGGGCGCGGTCAGCCGGTCGTGCCAGTTGATCGCGTGGCCGGGCAGCTCGGCCATGGCGTCGAAGTAGATGTCCGTGCCGTGCACGTGCAGCATCGTGAACGCCGAGCCCGGCACCGCGTCGAGCACGCGCCGGGCGTAGGGCAGGTCCCAGCGCGCGTGCTCCTCGGCCGTGAGCACCTCGGGCGTGGCGGCCTGGGTCGCGAAGAAGATCCCGTCGGCGCCGGCCTCCAGCGCCGCCTGCATGTGACGCGCCGTCGTCTCGGTGATCGCCTCCATCGCCGCCTGCACCGCCGCCGGGGCCGAGGCCATGTCCTCGCGCAGACGTTCGCCGCCGGCCAGCTTGCGGGCGATCGTCAGCGGCGAGAACGCCGTGTGCAAGATTGGCGCGTCGTCGGTCCGGCCCTTGCGGATGCGGCGGATGGCGTCCAGCTCGCGCCCGAGCGCGCCGGCGCCGGGATCGAGCGAGCGGATACGCGCCCAGTCGCCGCGCGTCTTCACCGCGTGCTCGGTGCACTGCTTGGCTCCGTTGGGCGAGCCCTGGTAGGCGACCGTGCAGCCCCAGTCCTCGACGCAGTAGACGCCGCTCGACATCACCTTGATGAGGTCGAGGTCCCAGCGCCGGTGGAAGTCGAGCATGGCGGCGGCGAGCCCCTCGGCGGTGTGATCGACGTCGGGGACGTGGCGCCAGAAGGCGACGGGCGGGCGATCCACCGGCTGGCGGGCGACGGCGGCGAGGACACGCTCACGTTTCGTCATGGGCGGATCGTCAGCGCCAGAGGCGCCGGCTGGCCAGGGCGGCGCCGTCGGCGAGCGCGCGCAGCTTGGCCCACACGACGCTGGGCGCCACCATCTCGGAGCCGGCGAAGGTCCCGAAGCCGCAGTCGGTCGAGGCGATGACCCGCTCGCGGGCCCCGACCGCGGCGACGACCGCCTCGATGCGGTCGGCCACGACCTCCGGGTGCTCGACGTAGTTGGTGGTCGTGTCGATCACGCCCGGCAGGATCAGCATCGAGGGCGGCGGCGGCAGACGCTTGAGCACCTTGACCTCGTGCTGGTGACGCGGATTGGCCAGCGGCAACGACAGCGCGCCGACCCGGGCGCGGTAGAGCAGCGGCAGCACCGGCTCCAGCGGAACGTCGTGCGTGTGGGGGCCGTCGTAGTTGCCCCAGCAGAAGTGCAATCGCACCCGCTCGGGCGGGATCCCCGCGATCGCCCGGTTGATCGCGTCGACGTGCAGCTCGACGGCCTTCAGGAAGCCGTCGAGCGGCTCGTCCCGGAAGAACCGCCCGCGCTCCATCGCCAGGTCGGGGCAGTCGAGCTGGAGGACGAACCCGCGCGCGTGGATCAGCTCGTACTCCTTCTTCATCTCGCGCGCGAGGGCGGCGATGTAGCGCTCGTGGGAGTCGTAGTAGGCGTTGAGCAGGATGGTCGCCGCCGTCCCCGGCGAGACGGCGGTCATGAACGGCTCGGCGAACTTCTGGGGGAGCGCGGCGGCGCACTTCGTGAACAGGTCGCATTCGGCGGCGGCCTCGCCGAGGTCGGCGTACTCGATCTCGGCCACCGCCTGCGGCGCGTTGGCGATGCGGGCGGCCGACCGGCGCCGGAACGCGAGCATCTCCGCGTAGTCGGGATGCTCGATGAGGTCGCGCGCCAGCGGCCGCCGGCTCTCGCCGCCGAAGCCGCGCATCCGCCGGGCCACGTACGTCGAGAACCCCGCCCGCGGCTGCTCGCCGTCGTTGCCGACGTCGATGCCGGCGGCGAGCTGGCGCGTGATGACGTCGCGCACGGCCGCCTCGGCCTGGCGCGCCAGCTCGGCGGCGTCGATGGGCTCGCCGGCGTCCTGGCGCACGAGCAGGTCGCGCAGCGCCGGGTTGCGCGGGATGCTGCCGACGTGGGTGGTCAGGATCCGATCATCGCTGTGTCGCATCTCAGCGCACCATCCCCGCGCGTCGCGGCAAGAAGAGAGTGATCTCCGGCAGCAGGATCAGGATCATGAGGCCCACGAACAGCGCGACCAGGTACGGCCAGTACGAGCGGAAGTGCTGGCCGACGCTGATGTCGGCGAAGCGCAGCGCCATGAGCAGGCCCACGCCGATCGGCGGCAGGAACAGGCCGATGCCGACCGCCGCCGTGAGGACGATGTTGAAGTGGATCGGGTGGATGCCGATCTGCTTGGCGATCGGAAAGATGACCGGGATGAGCACCACCGCCGCCGGCAGCCCTTCCAGCACCATGCCGAAGGCGACGACGATGAGCGACACCGCCAGCAGGAACAGCCACGGTGTGGTCTGCAGCGGCCGCAGCAGCTCGCCCATCAGCGCCGGCACGCCGAGCATGCCCATCAGGAACTGGTAGACGCTGGCCACGGCGAGGAGGAACACGACCGCCGCCGTGAGCAGCGCGCTCTCGTGGACCAGCTTCAGCATCTCGCGCGCCGTCACGTTGCGGTAGTAGAGCAGCGCGGCCGCGACCGCGTAGGCGGCGACGAGCGCCCCGGCCTCGGTGGCGGTGAACGCGCCGAAGTAGAAGCCGGCCACGATGAGCAGCGGCACCACCATCGGGACCAGCGAGGCGCGGACGGCGATCTGGAACTGCGCCGACGTCGGCCGCTCGTCCTTGGGCCAGCCGAGGCGATGGGCCTGGACGAAGATGACCACCATCAGGCAGGCGGCGGTGACCGCGGCCGGGATGAAGCCGGCCAGGAAGATGGCGACGACCGACGTGTCGGTCACCTGTCCGAGCACGATCATGAAGATCGCCGGCGGTACCAGGATCCCCATGGCCGTCGCCGAGGCCACCAGCGAGACGGCGTGCTCGGGCTTGTAGCCGGCCCGCAGCATCGGCGGCGTGAGCATGGCGCCGATGGCGGAGACGTCGGCGATCGTGGACCCGGAGATGCCGGAGAAGAAGTACTCGGCCAGCACGACCGACATGCCGAGGCCGCCGCGGACCCAGCCGATCAGGGCCCGGGCCAGGTTCACGAGCGCGTAGGACATCCCGCAGCGCTCCATGAGGCTGCCGGCGAACACGAACGTGGGGATCGCCAGCAGCACCCAGCTCTGCGAGCCGGCCACCAGGCTCGAGGGCAGCTTCTGGAGCGAGAAGTTGCCGGCCACCAATCCGGCGAAGCCGGCCATGCCGAGCGCGAACACGATCGGCAACGACAGTGCGGTGAGGACGAGGAAGGTCGTGACGACGATGCCGACGAGCACGGCTCAGTGGCCCTCGGCAGCGCCCGGCGCCCGCCCGTGCCAGACGTCGCTCAGCGTGGCCAGGCTGTAGACGACGATGAGGACGCCGCCCACCACCGCCGAGAGGTAGAGCCACCGGAGATTCAGGCCGAGCGCCGGCGAGAACGACTGGCTGTTGAGCTCGCTCACCTGCCAGCCGAACACCGCCACCAGCGCGCCGAAGCCCGCCAGGATGACGTAGTGGGCCGTGAAGACGGCGCGCCGCAGGCCCGGCGGGAACCGCTCGGTCACGATGGAGACGGCGAAGTGCGTGCCGCGCCGGATGCCGAGGGCGGCGCCGATGAACGTCAGCCAGGCCAGCGCGTACTCGCCGATCTCCTCCACCCAGAAGAAACGAACGGACGGCAGGTCGAACGTGGCCGAGACCCACGTCCCGACGTAGCGCAGGAACACACCGACCAGCATGTCGACCATGGCGACCAGCATCAGCGCGGTGAGCACGATGTGGGGAACCCATGCAACCGTGCGGCCGAGGGCTTTCACGCGCGCGGATCGTAGACCGTGGGGCTGCGGGTTGTCAAACGGCGCGGCGACGCGCAGCGGCTTGACAACCCGCGCCCGATACCGCGCTATGGTGGCGCTCTCAACGCCGCTCATCCGGAGGAGACGCCCATGAGGAAGTCGACCCGTTACGCCGCCGCCGCGGCTGTCGTGCTCGGCCTGGTCCTGGCGGGCTCCGCCGGCCCGGGCCCGTCCCAGGCCCAGAGCACACCGCGCAAGCTCGACCTCGTCCACATCATCGGGCCGCCGGAGTCCAGCGCCATCGGGTTCAAGTACATGGCCGAGGAGGCCACCCGACGCTCCAACGGCACCCTCAACGTGGTGTTCCACGGCGGCACGCTCCTCAGCAAGGAGCTCGAGATCATGGACGCCGTGAAGTCCGGCAACATCGCGCTCGGCACGCCGGCCGGCGCCGCCTGCACGGTGTTCCCGGAGATGTGCGTGTTCCTCACGCCCTACCTGGTGCGCGACTACAACCACGCCTATGCGATGTTCAACGGCGAGATCGGCCGCCAGCTCGACGAGACCTTCCAGAAGAAGTACAAGGTCAAGATCCTCTTCTTCTACGACTACGGCTTCCGGCACTTCTGGAACAATCGCAAGCCGATCGCCACCCCGGCCGACCTCAAGGGCCTCAAGATGCGCGTGCAGCAGGGCCGCGTCTTCGCCGACACCGTCAACGGACTGGGGGCCAGCGCGGTGCCGATGGCGTGGGGCGAGGTGATCCCGGCCGCCCAGCAGGGCGTCATCGACGGCGCCGACCTGCCGATCTACAACATCAACGCCTTGAAGATCTACGAGGTCTCCAAGTACGTCTCGCTGACCTTCCACAACTACGGCCCCACGCTGCTGGTGATGAACCTGGACATCTGGAAGAGTCTGACGGCCGATCAGCAGAAGCTGCTCCTCGACGTGGGGCGCGAGGCGCAGAAGAAGATCCGCGAGCTGACGGAGAGCGTCGACAACCTCGCCAAGGCCAAGGAGCTCCTCGAGGCCAAGGGCATGAAGGTCAACGCCGCCGACGTCGCCTCGTTCCGCAAGGTGGCCGAGGACAAGATCTGGCCGCCGTACAAGCAGCAGTACGCGGAGTGGTGGGACAAGGTCGCCAACGCGAAGTAGCCGTTCCGAATCCCACCGGTCCCCGCTCGCGTCTCAAGACCGGAGGAGGGGACGATGACATCCGGGACGAAGACGATTACGCTGACCGAGGCCGGCTTCGACGAGGCGCTGGCCGCGCATCCGCGCCTCGTGGTGGATTTCTGGGCGACGTGGTGCGGCCCGTGCCGCGTGCTGGGCCCCGTGCTCGACGCGGTCGCGCAGGAGCAGGCCGACCACGTGACCGTGGGCAAGGTCAACGTCGACGAGCAGCCGGGGCTGGCGGGGCGGTTCTCCATCCGCTCGATCCCCACGCTGATCTTCTTCAAGAACGGCGAGGCGGTCGACACCGTGATCGGTGCGGTGCCCCGGGCCGAGATCGACAAGCGGATCGCGGCGCTGGAAGGGTGAGCGCCGCGGCCGCCGGGCCCCTCAGCCGCGGACGTTGAGCAGGTCGCGCAGGCCGTCGCCGACCAGGTTGATGGCCAGCACCGTCAGCGCCAGGAATAGCCCCGGGAACAGGATGATCCAGAACGCGAGCTGCACGTAGGTCTTCCCCTCGGCCATGATGTTGCCCCACGACGGGATGTGCGGCGGCGTGCCGGCGCCGAGGAACGAGAGATAGGCCTCGAACAGGATGGCCGAGGCGCACATGTAGGTGGCCTGCACGATCAGCGGCGCCACCAGCGCCGGCAGGATGTAGCGCAGCAGGATGCGGGGCGTGCCGACGCCGAGCGCCCGGGCCGCCTCCACCATCGTGTGCTCGCGCAGCGAGAGCACCGAGGCGCGCACGAGCCGGATCACCCGCGGGATCTCCGGGATCACCAGCGCGATGACCACGTTGCGGACGCTGCCGCGCATCATCGCCATCAGCGCCAGCGCGAGCAGGATGGCCGGGATCGCCATCAACCCGTCCATCACCCGCATCAGCACCGTGTCCAGCCGCCGGTAGAAGCCGATCACCAGCCCCAGCGTGGTGCCGAGCGCCAGGCTCAGCAGCGCGACCGCGGCACCGACCACCAGTGAGACGCGCGTGCCGTACAGCGTGCGCGTGTAGACGTCGCGGCCGAAGTGGTCGGAGCCGAACCAC
>Ga0210377_10002974_pt1 | contig 14622 bp, 12 predicted proteins | sample PLM4_65_b1redo_FD_155480 | JGI IMG/M metagenome (GOLD analysis project Ga0210377, IMG submission 155480) | Groundwater sediment microbial communities from an aquifer in East River, Colorado, USA - PLM4_65_b1 redo | ecosystem: Environmental > Terrestrial > Soil > Riparian zone | place: USA: East...
CCTTGGAGTGCGGCCGCAGGGTCAAGCAGGGCGTCGACTTCTTCATCCAGTTCGGCTCACAGGCCGTCGAGGCCTACGCCCGCCGCCTCGGCTACCTGGAGATCTTCGAGAAGACCGGCGTGCGAGTGATCCACCCCGGCTGCGGGGCCTGCATCGGTTGCGGTCCCGGGGTCTCCTCGAGCCGCGATCAGGTCACGGTCTCGGCCATCAACCGCAACTACCAGAACCGCTCGGGGCCGGGCAAGCTGTACCTGGCCTCGCCGCTGACGGTGGCCGCGTCCGCCGTGGCCGGGAAGATCGTGGCCTATCGCAAGGGGATGTTCGCCTGAGGCGGCGGCTCAGCGGAGCCAGCGAGGGTTGCCGAACAGGGCCGAGCTCGAGGTGATGACGGTGCGCCCCGAGCCGTCGGGCTGGACCACCACCAGGGTCGACGTGGCCGCGGCGGCGTCGATCTCCACGAAGGCGATCCCCAAGGGGCCCCAGTCGGGCGCGCTGCGATAGATCGGCCCCTCGGCGATGATGCGCTCGCCGGAGACATCGCCCCTGACCGCGAGGATCTGCCAGACGCCGAAGCCCCCGTTCCCGGTCGCCACGAGCCGCCGGAAGGCGACCTGGGCTCCGTCGGGAGAATAGACCGGGTCGGCGTCGGAGCCCACGACGTAAGGCGTGCCGGCGAGGGGCTCGGGGCCCGGGCCCCCGTTCGTGATCTGCCGGGCCGGAGAGCCCAGGATGTAGATCCGGCCCTTGCCGTCGGAGTCGATGCGCTCGTAGGTGACCGTGAAGCCGGTGGGATCGAAGCGCGGCCGGCGCTCCCTGACGCCCGGCGTGAGGGCCACCGAGTTGTCGTTGGCCCCCGTTGGCTCGATGGTGAACAGGTCCTCGTTCCCCGGCCCGACGGCAGCCGTGTAGACGAGAAGGTCCTCGACGGGGGACCAGTCCACTCCCGAGACGGAGCGTGAGGCCGGGACGAGGGGCCCCTCCACCCCCCTCTGGAGGTCGATCAGCACCAGGGAAGCGGCGTCGGCCTCGCTGATCTGGCCGTCGCCGCTCGTGTCGTCGGAGATCCGTCGCTCGACGATTCGCTGGCGGTCCCTCGAGGGGACCGCCTCAACGGCGTCGCAGACCCGCGACTCGGTGTTGCAGTGGGTGAGCTGCAAGGGGTCCCCGGGTGCCCCCGCCGAGAAGACCTCGCGGGGAAGTCCACGCGTGGCCGAGTAGCCGTTGGAGGTGAAGAGCAGCGTGTCGGCCGCGCGCGGCACGGTGGTCACGTTCTGCTCCGCGAAGGGATTGGTCCCCTTCTTGCCGCAGCCGCCGGCGAGGAGCAGCAGAAGACCCGCGAGGGGCCACGCGCGACCGCGCATCATCTCGCAGGGCAGCCTAAGCCGCGCGCGTCGCGTAAGTCAAGGTAGGCCGGCGGGTCCGGGAGCGCGTGGTATACTTCGGCTCCTTTTGGCCCTGTCGGGCCGCTGCCGAAGGGGAAATCATGGCCGAAGACGTGGTGATCCTCGGGGGTGCACGGACCCCCATGGCGGAGTACGTGGGGGCCTTCAAGGACGTGTCCGCCCTCGAGCTGGGGGGGCACGCCGCGAGGGCTGCCCTGGCGCGAGCCGGGGCCAGGCCCGAGTGGGTGGATCACGTGGTCATGGGGAACGCCCTCCAGACCTCGAGCGACGCCATCTACGGGGCGCGCCACGTGGGCCTCAAGGCGGGCGTGCCCATCGAGACGCCGGCCCTCACCGTCAACCGCCTCTGTGGCTCCGGCATCCAGTCGGTGGTCTCCGCGGCACAGATGATCCGTCTCGGGGAATCCCGCCTGGCCCTCGCCGGCGGCATGGAGAACATGACCCAGGCTCCCCACGTGATCCGCGGGGCGCGCTCCGGCCTCCGCCTGGGCGAGGGCAAGCTCGAGGACATGCTGATGGTCGCGCTCCTCGACACCTACTGCGGCCTGTACATGGCCCAGACCTCCGACAGCCTGGCGCGTCGCCACGGCATCAGCCGCGAGGCGATGGACGAGTACGCGCTGCGCAGCCAGAAGGCCGCCGGCGCCGCCGCGGAGCGGGGCGTCTTCGCGGAGGAGATCGCGCCCGTGGACGTGGCCCAGGGGCGCAAGGCCTTGCGGGTCGAGGCCGACGACCACCTGCGTCCCGACACGACCCTGGAGGGGCTCGCGACCCTGAAGCCCGCCTTCGGCAAGGACGGCTTCGTCACCGCGGGCAACGCCAGCGGCATCGTGGACGGCGCCGCGGCCCTGGTGGTGGCGGGCCGCGACGAGGCCCGCCGCCGTGGGCTCGCGCCCCTGGCCAGCATCGTCTCGTGGGGGATCGTCGGAGTGCCCCCGGACGTCATGGGCATCGGCCCCGTGCCGGCGTCGAAGAAGGCCCTCGAGGCCGCCGGCCTGTCCCTCGAGGACCTCGACCTCGTCGAGGTGAACGAGGCCTTCGCCGGCCAGTACCTGGCCGTCGAGAAGGAGCTGGGCCTCGACCGCGAGCGGACCAACGTCAACGGCGGGGCCATCGCCCTCGGTCATCCCCTGGGCGCCACGGGAACCCGCCTGCTGCTCACGCTGGCCCTGGAGCTGCGGCGCCGCAAGGGGACCTACGGCCTGGCCACCGCCTGCATCGGCGGCGGCCAGGGCATCGCCATGATCATCAAGAGGGAGGCATAGGGCAAGCATGGCCATCCAGACTGTCGGTGTCGTGGGCTGCGGCCTCATGGGCTCGGGTATCGCCCAGGTGTGCGCCGAGGCCGGTCACAAGGTCGTGGTCCGCGAGGTGAGCGACGAGCTGCTCAAGAAGGGCCTGGGCAAGATCGAGTCGTTCCTGAAGAAGGGCGTGGAGAGGGGCAAGGTCACGCCCGAGCGGATGCAGGAGGTCCTGGGGCGCCTGGAGGGGACCACCGACCTGGGCAAGCTGTCCTCGTGCGACATCGTGATCGAGGCGGTGGTGGAGAGCCTGGACGCCAAGCGGGAGGTGTATCAGGCCCTCGACAAGGCGTGCCCGGCACACACCATCTTCGCCTCGAACACGTCCTCGCTCTCGATCACCGAGATGGGGGCGGTCACGAAACGTCCGGACCGCTTCGTGGGCCTCCACTTCTTCAATCCCGTTCCGCTCATGAAGCTGGTGGAAGTGGTGCGCTCGCCCCTCACGTCCCCTGACGCCTTCGAGACGGCCTTCGAGTTCGCGAAGGGGCTGGGGAAATCGCCGATCCGGGCCAGCGACAAGACCGGCTTCATCGTGAACCGGCTGCTCGTGCCGTACCTCCTGGACGCCATCCGCGCCCTCGAGGAGCGTGTCGGCTCCATCGAGGACATCGACAAGGGGATGAGCCTGGGCTGCGGCCATCCCATGGGCCCCCTGACCCTGCTGGATTTCGTCGGGCTCGACACGACGTACTACATCGCCAACATCATGTTCGACGAGTTCCGGGAGAAGCGCTTCGCCCCGCCGCCTCTCCTGAAGCGGATGGTGCAGGCCGGCCTCCACGGCCGCAAGACCGGCAAGGGCTTCTACGACTACTCGCAGGACCCCCCGAGGCCTACAGGCGGACTAGCGTAAATGGAGGCCATCCGGCGCTAGGTTCGAAGGCACCCGCAGCGTCAAGCGGGGCCAGTCCCCGAGCTCAGCGGTCCCCTCCCCCTACGTGGGGAGGGATAGGGTGGGGGGTCGATGACAAGATCGGGAGGGATAGGGTGGGGGGTCGATGAATGACTGACAAGACAATGATCAAGTACGAGAACCTGCTGGTCGAGACCCGAGACGCGGTGGCCGTCGTCACGGTCAACCGGCCGGACAAGCTGAACGCCCTCAACGACCGGACCATGGAGGAGCTGGACGCGGCCTTCGCCGCCCTGGGCTCCGACCCCGGCGTGCGCGGCGTAATCCTCACGGGGGCGGGGGAGAAGGCCTTCGTGGCCGGCGCCGACATCGGAGAGCTGAGCACCCAGAGCCCCGTGGACGGGAAGGAACGATCGATCCGGGGCCAGAAGGTCCTCGACCGGATCGAGAACCTGGGGAAGCCCGTGGTGGCCGCCGTGAACGGCTTCGCACTCGGCGGAGGCTGCGAGCTGGCCATGGCCTGCCACGTGCGAATCGCCTCGGAGAACGCACGGCTCGGCACCCCCGAGGTGAAGCTCGGGATCATGTGCGGCTACGCGGGCACCCAGAGGCTGCCCCGGCTCGTGGGCAAGGGCCGCGCCCTCGAGATGCTCCTCACGGGCGAGATGGTGGACGCCCAGGAAGCATTGCGGATCGGCCTCGTGAACCGTGTGGTGGCGAAAGACAAGCTGCTGGCCGAGGCCGAGGCGCTGCTCAGGAAGATGCTGGCCAACGGGCCGGTCTCCCTGCGCTTCGTCCTCGAGGGCGTGAATGCCGGCCTCGAGATGCCCTTCGACGAGGCCCAGTACCTGGAGGCCACGCTGTTCGGGCTGATCTGCGCCACGGAGGACATGAAGGAAGGGACCAAGGCCTTCCTGGAGAAGCGGCCGGCGAAGTTCCAGGGGAAGTAGTTGAAGCGCGGTCCCGAGGAACGTCACGCCGCCCGCGGGCTCCGGTTCGCCCTCCTGCGCTCCTCCTTCAACGCTTCCGTGGTGGACGGGCTCGTCGAGGGCGCGCGAGCCGCGCTCGTCGAATCCGGAGCCCGGCCCGCGGACCTCGAGGTGGTGACGGTCCCGGGGGCCTTCGAGCTGCCGCTGGCGGCCCTGGCTGCGGCCCGCTCCGGGAGGTTCGACGCGGTCGTGGCCCTGGGGGCGGTGATCCGCGGCGAGACCGACCACTACGAGCACATCGCCCGGGAGGCGGCGTCGGGGCTCTCGGCGGTCGCGCGCAAGGCGGGAGTGCCGGTGGGCTTCGGCGTCCTCACCTGCGAGACGGAAGCCCTGGCCCTGGCCCGCTCGGCCCCTGGGGAGGCGAACAAGGGAACCGAAGCCGCCCGAGCCGCCCTCGCCATGGTGCATGTCTTGCGGGGGCTCACCCGGAAAGGGCGCAGGGCGCGAAAGCCCCGTCGTGGGTAGAAGGACCAAGGCTCGTGAGTGCGCGTTCCAGATGCTCTACCAGTGGGACATCGCGCGGGAGCCCATGGACCAGGTGACCGACGGGTTCTGGAAGGTGCGGACCACCACAGACGCGACGCGGGCCGCCGCCGAGCGGCTTGCCCGTGGCGCCCAGTCCCACGCCGAGGAGATCGACGTCGCCATCGCCCGAGCGGCCACGAACTGGCGCTTGGAGCGCATCGCCGCCGTGGACCGGAACATCCTGCGGATCGGCGCCTACGAGCTGATGATGGAGCCCGAGACACCGGCGGCGGTGGTCCTGGACGAGGCGGTGGAGATGGCCAAGCGCTTCGGCGAAGCGGGCTCGCCCGCCTTCGTGAACGGCGTGCTGGACGCGATCCTCGGGCAGCTCCAGGGCAGGAGGACGGCCGAGCCACGAGCATGAGCGAAGAGAACCCACCCACGCTGACGCCGCCGGTCCCGGGCTGGCCCGAGGAGTCCGCCCAGCGCCTCGAGAAGGCGAAGGCGCTCCGGGACCTGGGAGCGAACCCCTACCCCACGCGGTTCGAGCGCAGCCACTCCTTCGGCCAGATCATCGCGGCGCTGGGATCCAAGGGCGCGGCGGAGCTGGAAGCGGCGCCCCAGGACGTGCGCATCGCAGGCCGCGTGGCCTTGAAGCGCCCCATGGGGAAGGCCTCCTTCGCCACGCTCTCCGACGGCGAGAACCGCCTCCAGGTCTACGTGCGCAAGGACGACGTGGGCGACGAGGCCTACCGGATCCTCGACCTGGTGGACCTCGGGGATTTCATCGGGGTCTCGGGGCGCGTGATGCGGACGCGGGCAGGCGAGCTGTCCGTGCAGGCGCGTGAGCTCGTCTTTCTCTCCAAGGCCCTGCTGCCGCCTCCCGAGAAGTGGCACGGCCTCGCGGATCCCGAGATTCGCTATCGGCAGCGCTACCTGGACCTGGTCGCGAACCCCGAGGTGCGCCGCACCTTCGTCGCCCGGAGCGCGATGGTGGCGGAGATCCGCGGTTTCCTCGACGAGCGTGGGTACGTCGAGGTCGAGACGCCCATGATGCAGCCCATCCCCGGCGGGGCCCTGGCGCGCCCCTTCGTCACGCATCACAACGCCCTGGACATCGACCTCTACTTGAGGATCGCCCCCGAGCTGTACCTCAAGCGGCTCGTGGTCGGGGGCCTGGAACGGGTGTACGAGATCAACCGGAACTTCAGGAACGAGGGGATCTCGTCGATGCACAACCCCGAGTTCACGATGCTGGAGTTCTACACGGCCTACTTCGATTGCCGGGACGTCATGGCCATCACGGAAGAGCTGATCGTCGCGGCGGCCCGGCGCGTGAAGGGGGGCGGCTCAGTGCCTTTCAAGGGTCACCCCGTGTCCTTCGAACGGCCCTTCAAACGGATCACGATGGCCGCGGCCGTCGCCGAGGTGGCTGCCAAACAGGGATGGGATATCGACGAGAAGGGCCTGTCAGATCCAGCCACCCTGGATCAGTGGCTCACCGCGAGACCTGAACCGTCGCGGCTCTCGCAGGACGACCGGGACGCGTTCGTACTATCCCTGGCGCCGATCCAGCACCTGTCCTATGCACACCGTTTGGCTCAACTCTTCGAAACTCATGTCGAGAGGCGCTCGGAGCCTCAGAGTACCCGCGTGTGGCATCCCACCTTCGTCGTCGACTATCCCGTGGAGATCTCTCCCCTCGCGAAGGCCCACCCCGATCGCCCGGGAGTGGCCGACCGGTTCGAGCTGTTCATCGGCGGCATGGAGGTGGCCAATGGCTTCTCGGAGCTGAACGACCCCCTCGAGCAGCGGCAGCGCTTCCTGGACCAGAGCCGGCAGCGGGAGCGCGGCGACGCCGAAGCGCACCTCATGGACGACGACTACGTCCGTGCCCTGGGCCACGGCCTGCCTCCCACCGGGGGCTGTGGCGTGGGCATCGACCGCCTGGCCATGGTCCTCACGGACTCCCCTTCGATCCGCGACGTGATCCTCTTCCCCCACATGCGCCCGGAAACCGGCCGATGAGCTGGTTCGATGCCGTTTGAGCTCAGGGTCGCCCTCCGCTACCTGACGGCCCGGCGGAAGCAGGCGTTCATATCGGTGATCTCGGGGATCTCGGTCCTGGGCGTCACCGTGGGCGTCATGGCCCTCATGATCGCCCTCGGGCTGATGACCGGGCTCCAGGGGGAGATCCGTTCCCGCATCCTGGGCGCCACCGCCCACATCAGCGTGTTCCGGAGCGGCGAGACCACCATGGAGGGGTGGCGGGAGGCCATGGACACTCTGAAGCGCGTGCCCCGGGTCCAGGGCTCGGCCCCGGCGGTGTACGGCAAGGGGCTCCTCACGAGCACCACGGGCTCGGCCGTCGCCACCCTGAAAGGCGTGCTCCCGGCTTACGAGCGCACCGTCACCGAGCTCTCGTCCCAGGTGAGCGAGGGCTCCCTGGACGCCCTGGGAAGCGGAGGCGCGCCGCAGGGCACGCAGCCGCCGGTGCTGCTGGGGAAGGATCTCGCGCAGTCCCTCGGCGTGGGCGTGGGGGACGTGGTCAGCCTCACGTCCCCACAGGGGCGCCTGTCGCCGATGGGCGTGCTCCCAAACGTGATGAAGCTGCGTGTGGCGGGGACGGTCCGGAGCGGCCTGTACGAGTTCGACTCGGCCTGGGCGTATCTTCCCCTCGCGACTGCCCAGCGCCTGTTCGGAGCCGGGGACGGGGTGTCCCTGATCGAGGTGCGGATCGACGACATGTACGCCGTCAAGGAGGCGGCCCCGGCGCTCCTCGAGGCCCTCGGGAAGGGCTACCTCACCAACGACTGGATCCAGATGAACCAGAGCTTGTTCCAGGCCCTGTGGCTGGAGAAGACCGCCATCGCCGTGACCATCGGCCTGATCGTGATGGTGGCCGCGCTGAACATCGTGGCCACCCTGGTGCTGATGGTGATGGAGAAGCACAAGGACATCGCGATCCTGGTCTCCATGGGAGCCTCCCGCGCGTCGATCCGGCGGATCTTCGTGCTTCAGGGGGCGATCATCGGCGCCGTGGGGACGGCCCTTGGCTCGCTGCTGGGCTGGGGCGCCTGCCAGGTGCTGGACCGCTACAAGCTGCTCCGGGTCCCCCAGGACGTGTACCAGGTCTCCTACGTCCCCTTCACGTTGCTCCCCTCGGACGCCGCCCTGGTCATCGTCGGGGCCATGCTGGTCTGTCTCCTGGCCACGCTCCACCCGGCCCGGGGCGCCTCCCGCCTGGACCCCGCCGAGGCCCTGCGCTACGAATGAGCCAGCCGCTGATCGTCGCCTCGGGCATCGTCAAGGGCTATCGCACCGCGGCCGGATACGTGCCGGTGCTCCAGGGCCTGGACCTCACGGTGGAGGCTGGCGAGATGCTGGCCATCATGGGCGCCTCGGGGGTGGGCAAGTCCACGCTGCTCCACGTGCTGGGGACGCTGGACCGGCCCGAGGCCGGCTCGATTGCCATCGGGGGCGAGGACATGCTCCTGCTGTCCGAGGCGCGGCTCCGGGAGGCCCGCAACCGCACCCTGGGCTTCGTGTTCCAGTTCCATCACCTGTTGCCGGAGTTCACGGCCCTCGAGAACGTCATGATGCCGCTGCTCATTGCCCGGGTCCCAGCGACGGCCGCCCAGGAGCGTTCGGCGGCCCTGCTGGACGAGCTGGGCCTCGCCGACCGTCGGCACCACCGGCCCGGGGCGCTCTCGGGCGGTGAGCAGCAACGGGTGGCCGTGGCCCGGGCCCTCGTCCAGTCTCCCCGCGCCGTGCTGGCCGACGAGCCCACGGGGAACCTGGATGGGGAGACCGGCAGGCGGCTGCAGGAGCTGCTGCGCCGGGTGTGTGGCGAGAAGGGCGTCACGGTCGTGGTCGTCACCCACGACGAGGAGCTGGCGGGCGCCTGCGATCGGAGGCTACGCCTCGCCTCGGGATCCCTGCACGCTTCGGCGCTTTCGGGCTAGAATCGGAGATCGCCGAGGGCGCCATGCCCTCCGTGGGGTAGTCACCGCTAGAGCGGGGGCCGGGCAGGGGTCAAGAAGATGTTCGAGCGTTACACCGAGCGGGCCCGGCGGGTCATCTTCTTTGCCCGCTACGAGGCCAGCCAGCTCGGCAGCAACTCCATCGAGACCGAGCACCTGCTCCTGGGCCTGATCCGGGAGGGGAAGGGGCTCACCTCGCGCATCTTCAGCAAGAGCCACCTCTCCATGGAGTCGATCCGCAAGGAGATCGAGGGGCGGGCCCTGTACCGCGACAAGGTGTCGACCTCGGTGGACATCCCCCTCTCGTTGGATTCGAAGCGGGTCCTGAGCTTCGCCTCGGAGGAGGCGGAGCGCATGCTCCACAACTACATCGGCACCGAGCACATCCTCCTGGGCCTGATGCGGGAGGAGAAGAGCGTGGCGGCGGGCATCCTGGGCGAGAAGGGGATGCGGCTCTCCACGGCCCGCGAGGACATCGTTCAGCTCCTCAACGAGAAGGCGAACGTCGGCAAGACCAAGGAGACGCCGCTGCTGTCGGAGTTCTCCCGTGACCTCACGGAGGCCGCGGCCCGGGGCAGCCTGGACCCCCTGGTGGGGCGCGAGGACGAGCTCCAGCGAATCGTGCAGGTGCTCTGTCGCCGCACCCGCAACAACCCCGTGCTGATCGGAGAGCCCGGGGTCGGGAAGACGGCCCTGGTCGAGGGGCTCGCCAACAAGATCGTCCAGGGGGACGTGCCCGTGTACCTGGCCGAGAAGCGGATCCTGGCCCTCGACATCTCCCTGATCGTGGCGGGGACGAAGTACCGTGGCCAGTTCGAGGAGCGCCTCAAGACCATCATGAGGGAGCTCACCGACAGCCACAACATCGTGATCTTCATCGACGAGCTCCACACCCTGGTGGGGGCGGGCTCGGCGGAGGGGAGCCTGGACGCCGCCAACATCCTGAAGCCGGCCCTGTCCCGCGGCGAGATCCAGTGCATCGGCGCCACGACGCCGGCCGAGTACCGCAAGTACATCGAGAAGGACCGATCCCTGGAGAGGCGCTTCCAGGCGGTGAAGGTGGCCTCCCCCACCGAGGACGAGACGATCCAGATCCTGCGGGGGATCAAGGACCGCTACGAGAAGTTCCACCACGTCACGTACCAGGACGAGGCCCTCGAGGCCGCCGTCTACCAGTCGAACCGCTACATCACCGACCGCTTCCTGCCCGACAAGGCCATCGATCTCCTGGACGAGGCCGGCAGCCGCGTGAAGCTCCGGGACTCCTCGGTGCCGGGGGAGATGCCCGAGTTCTCCCGCAAGATCCGCGTCGTGGTGGACCGCAGCGACCCCTTCGACCGGGGGGCCTTCTTCCGCGACGAGGAGGTGGCCCAGCGGGAGAACCTCCACATCGTGCGCGAGCACTGGGAGCTCGGGCCCGCGGGCGCCCACGAGGTCACCAAGGGCGACATCGACGACGTGGTCTCCAAGTGGACCGGCATCCCCATCACCGCGCTCCAGGAGGAGGAGTCCCAGAAGCTGCTGCGCATGGAGGAGGAGCTCCACACGCGGATCGTCTCCCAGGAGAGCGCCATCAGCGCCGTGGCCCGGGCCATCCGGCGCACCCGGGCGGGCCTCAAGAACCCCAACCGGCCCGTGGGCTCCTTCATCTTCCTGGGGCCGACGGGGGTGGGGAAGACCGAGGTGGCCCGGAGCCTGGCGGCCTTCCTGTTCGGCAGCGAGCGGGCCCTCGTGCGCTTCGACATGTCGGAGTACATGGAGAAGCACTCGGTCAGCAAGCTGATCGGCTCTCCGCCGGGCTACGTGGGCCACGAGGAAGGGGGGCAGCTCACCGAGCGGGTGAAGCGCAACCCCTACTCGGTGGTGCTGCTGGACGAGATCGAGAAGGCGCATCCCGACGTGTTCAACATCCTGCTCCAGGTCTTCGAGGACGGCCACCTCACCGACGGCCTCGGGAACACCATCGACTTCAAGAACGCCATCATCATCATGACCTCCAACATCGGGGCCCGGTTCATCGAGAAGAGGGGGCGGATGGGGTTCTCCTCCGGCGAGCCCGAGGACACCGCCGAGCGGATCGGCGAGATGGTCATGGGAGAGGTGAAGCGCACCTTCAACCCGGAGTTCATCAACCGCATCGACGAGATCATCGTGTTCGACGCCCTGACCGAGGAGGACCTCGTCAGCATCACGCGGCTGCTCATCGGCCAGGTCAACTTGAACCTCAAGGGAAAGGGGATCGAGCTCTCCCTCCGGGACGACGCCGTCCACTGGATACTCGCCAAGACCTTGCAGGACCGCTCCTACGGTGCCAGGCCCCTGCGCAGGGCCATCCAGCGCTACATCGAGGACGCACTCTCCGAGGCCTTCATCCGGGGCCAGATCCGGGCGTCGCGGCCCATCGAGATCGGTGTCGCCGAAGGGGCCCTCTGGTACTGGCAGGACGGGCGGGGAGCCGCCCTCTCGGCATGAGCTCGCGCGCCTTACTGCTGCCTGCCCTGGTCCTGTGCGCCTTCGGGGCCGGGGCCTCGGCCCTCTTCGCCCAGGCCGGGCCGGTCGTCGAGCGCGTCGAGGTGCAGGGGAACCGGTACGTCCAGGCCGATACCCTGCTCTTCTACGTCTCCACCAAGGCCGGGGACCGCTACGAGGAGCGGCGCCTCAAGGAGGACTTCCGTCGCCTCTGGGCCACCGGGTTCCTCGACGACCTCGTGCTCCAGGTCTTGGACGGACCGAAGGGCAAGATCGTGGTCTTCCAGGTCCAGGAGCGCAAGCGGATCCAGATCGTGGACTACCACGGCAGCAAGGAGCTCAGCACCAGCAACATCGAGGACAAGCTCAAGGAGAAGGATGCCGCGATCAAGATCGACGCCTTCTACGACCCGGGCAAGGCGCGCAAGGTGGAAGAGATCATCCGGCAGATGCTGACGGAGAAGGGGCGGCCCTTCAGCACCGTGAAGCACGACGCCAAGGCCATCGGCTCCGCGGGCCTCCAGGTCTCCTTCAGCGTGGATGACGGGCCGAAGGCCAAGGTCAAGGTGATCGACTTCGAAGGGAACCAGGTCTTCAGCGACGGCAAGCTCCGGGGCTCCATGAAGAAGGTGAAGCAGGCGGGCTTCTGGAACCTGAGCTGGCTGGGTGGGAAGACCACCTACACCGAGGAGAAGTGGGGGGAGGACCAGGAGAAGGTCCGCGACTACTACCTCGACCACGGCTACGTCACGGCCACCGTGGGCAAGCCCGAGATCTCCTACTTCGACGGCAAGGCCGGCTTCCTGAAGAAGAAGCCGGTGAAGTGGATGAAGCTCGTGGTCCCGGTGACCGAGGGGGACCAGTACCGGGTCGGCGAGGTGAAGTTCGACGGGCTCACGGTCTTCAAGGAAGAGGCGGTACGCCCCATCTTCAAGCTGCAGACCGGCGACGTGTACCGGGAGTCCCACCTCAAGAAGGCCTACGAGAAGCTGCAGGAGGCCTACGGGGCCCAGGGCTACTTCCAGTGGACGGGCTACACCGAGCGCAAGCCCGACGCCGCGCGGAAGGTCGTGGACCTGGTCCTCCACATGGAGGAGGACAAGCGGTACTACGTGGGACGCATCCGCTTCACGGGGAACGAGACGACCCGCGACAAGGTCATCCGGCGCGAGGTGTACATCACCGAGGGAGACGTCTTCAACACCGAGCTGCTCAAGCTCTCGATCAAGCGCATCAACCAGCTGGGTTACTTCAAGCCCATGGAGGGGGCGCCGGGGCTCGATCAGAGCGCCCTGGGCGAGGACAAGCTGGACGTCACCTTCAAGGTGTCGGAGCAGAACCGCAACCAGTTCACCTTCGGCGGCGGCGTCAGCGGTCTCGAGGGGACCTTCGTCAACGCGTCCTTCTCCACGGCGAACTTCCTGGGGCTGGGCGAGACCCTCCAGGTCTCGGCCCAGACCGGCAAGCGGACGAAGAACTACCAGCTCGCCGTCACCGAGCCCTACCTCTTCGACAAGCCCATCACGGCCGGGATCGACCTCTTCAAACGCAAGATCGTCTACGAGAGCTTCGGGACCTTCCGGGGCTACACGCAGGACGAGATGGGGGGCTCCGCAACCACCGGCTTCCCGGTGAGTCGCTTCTCCCGCATGTTCGTGAGCTACTCGTACACGATCATCAACATCGAGGGGGTCACGGGCTCCCCCGTCGTGGTCGATCCCGGTGGCGCGCCGGTCTTCGACCCTACCCTCTTCGACCAGAACGGGAGGCGGCGGGAGAGCAAGATCACGCCGTCCTTCGTCCACAACACCGTCGACAACCCCTGGACGCCGCGCTCCGGGAGGCGGGTCACGCTGACGAGCCAGGTGTCCGGGGGGCCCCTGGGCGGGACCGTGGACTACTTCCGCCCGGAGCTGGAGGCGATCCTGTACATCCCCCACACGCGGCGGACCGCCCTCGGCCTGCGGGTGGACGGCTCCTACATCATGCCCTACGGCGACACGAAGGTCCTGCCCTACTACCAGCGTTTCTTCCTGGGTGGCGAGAACCAGATCCGGGGTTACAACGTTCGCAGCGTGGGCCCCATCGGCACCGTCACGAACCCCACGACAGGCCTGAGCCAGAACACGGCCCTCGGCGGGAACAAGTTCGTGCTCTTCAACGCGGAGTACTACATCGACGTCTTCGGCCCGCTGCGGTTCCTCGGCTTCTTCGACGCGGGCCAGGCGTACCTGGAAAAGGAGAGCATCGACCTCAAGAAGCTCCGGATGTCCACAGGCGTCGAGCTGCGCTTCCTGATGCCGGTGCTGAACGTCCCCTTCCGGCTCATCTACGCCTGGAACGTCAACCGCGACTCGTTCCAGCCCCCCCATGCCTTCAAGTTCTCCGTCGGCACCACCTTCTAAACTTCACTAAGGAGAAGACATGACAAAGACGTGCACCCTGGCGCTGGTCCTGCTCGCAGCCAGCGCTCTCGCCCAGGAGACGACGGCGCCCGCGTCTCCCGCGCCGTCCCCGGCTGCTCCGGCCGCAGCGGCCCCGAAAGGGCCGAGCCACACCCCGCGGATCGCGGTCGTCGACATGGGGAAGGTCTCCACCGACAGCCTGCTGGGGAAGGGGCTCGCGGGGCAGCTCGAGTCCCTGCGGAACGAGATCAACGCCGAGGGGACGAAGAAGCAGGCCGAGATCGACAAGCTGGGCGCCCAGATCCAGGCCCTGCAGGACGAGCTCCAGAAGCAGGAGAACGTCCTCTCCCCCGAGGCCCTCGACAAGAAGAAGCAGGAGATCGTGAAGAAGGAGCGGGAGCGGCGCGCCTTCGGGGAGGACAGCCAGGCGGAGATCGAGCGCATGAAGGACCGGGCCCAGCAGAAGGCCCAGAGCCTGGACAACGAGTTCCAGACCAAGATCCGCCCCCACATCGAGGCCGTGGTCAAGGAGCGGGGGATCGAGATCCTGCTGGACAGCCGCGTGGTCCTGGGCGCCGTGGCGAAGGAGTTCGACATCTCCCAGGACGTGATCATCAAGTCGGACGACGCCGAGCGCGCCCTGAAGGCCAAGGCGGCGGCCGAGAAGCCCGCGGCCCCCAAGCCCGCGCCGCCGGCCACGCCGTCCCCGACGCCCTCGCCGAAACCCTGACCGGCTCTCCTTGCGGTCCCG
>Ga0210377_10002975_pt1 | contig 14617 bp, 18 predicted proteins | sample PLM4_65_b1redo_FD_155480 | JGI IMG/M metagenome (GOLD analysis project Ga0210377, IMG submission 155480) | Groundwater sediment microbial communities from an aquifer in East River, Colorado, USA - PLM4_65_b1 redo | ecosystem: Environmental > Terrestrial > Soil > Riparian zone | place: USA: East...
AAAGCCCAAACCAATGACCACCAAGCAAGCCAACGCCATCGAAATCGCCCGCATCGGGGATTGCGACTACGTGATCCAGCAGGCGGCGGCGGAAGGGCGGCGCGAGCTGACGGCTTTCGAGAACTGGGAATACCTGTTCTTCCAGAAGGCCAGCTATGCGGCGGCCCGTGCGTGGTGGTTCAGCGAGATCGAGCCGGCCACCCGGCGCAAGGCATAGGAGCAACACATCATGGACGCCACCGCACCCACCTTGGCCATCCTGGCCAGCGCGCTCAAGATTGAGCACATCACCGACCAGTCCATGCAGCGCGCGGCCGACAACGCGCTGCGGCACCTGGCCGCCGATCCCGTCTACGACTTCGACGGCAGTGAGCTGCGCATCCTCTCCGAGAGCGAGGCCGGCGCGGGCGTCTGGATTATCACCGATGGCGTCGGCTGTAGCTGCAAGGGCGGCAAGCACCCGATGTGCAAGCACCGTGCGCTGTTCCGGCTGCTGCTGGCGCGCGAAGTCCTGCTTGACCCGCTGTATGTCAGGACGAAGATCCTGGAGCAGGTGCTGCCGGCGAACTACGGCGAGCCGCCGATCGATGAGGACCGTATCGGGGCGTTCGGCGCGCCGGCTAGCGACTTCCGGCCTGAGGACATCATTGACTGGTATTGAGGCACGCCGATGATCACCATCACCCGCACCTTGACCGGCATCCAGCTTGCGCGACCGGGCGCGACAATCAGTGTCGCGCCCCACGACGGCGCCGGCCTGGCTCGCGCAATCCAGCAGCTGGCCAGCCAACCGGCTCCGACGCCGGCGCAGCTGGGACGTCGGCTGGCTGACGCGCGCCGGGCGAAGCTTAGAGGGATATAGCGACCTTGCACGGGCTGGCGGCTGATACTCTCCAGGGCTAGGGAATGCCGCACGACAGCCGAGCCACCACCTACGGGTGGCCGCCCTGCTCACATCAGCACTCGCAACAGCAGCAACACCAGGAAGATCGGGCGGTCAATCGGGGCCGCCCACGGGACACACGAGGAACGACGACGATGGCAACGATGGCGCTGACCCAGGGCAAAGCCACACAGATTGACGATGCCGACCTGGGAAATGTCAGCCGTCGCAAGTGGACCTATCTCCCGAACGGCCGCAGCGGCTACGCGGTCCGCTGGGAGCGCCAGGCCGGCCAGCGCCGCACGGTCTACCTGCATCGCGAGATCATGGGCGCCGCACCAGGGCAGGTGGTCGATCATATCGATGGCAACGGCCTCGACAATCGTCGCAGCAACCTGCGACTGTGTAATCAGGTGCAAAACACGGCGAACCGCGCCGCGCCCGTACGCACGATCCCCTACCGGGGCGTATACGCCGAAACACGCGCTGGCCGGCGGCCCTATTTCGCCCAGATTAAGGCGTTTCGCAAGTGCTGGCGGCTCGGGAGCTTTTCAGAGCAGGAAGCCGCCGCGCGGGCCTACGATCGGGCGGCGCTGCATTTCTTCGGCTCGTTCGCCCGGCTGAACTTCCCCGATGATATCGCCGCGACCCGCGCGCTGCCGCTGGCCGGCGCCGTCGCTCGGCGATTCAACCAGCAGCTCGCATTCGATTTCGATGTTGAGCCGTGGCCGGCTGACTTCGAATTCCCCGCACCGACGTTGACGCGGCCGGGCTGGGCGGAGTTCCAGCGCGTGCGGATCGCCGGCGCGGCGCTGACTGAGGATTGGGATGAAGGATTATTGTGAGATTACTGTGAGGAGGCACCGACCATGTACGCACCCGGACCATGGACCTACAACCACCCCGCGCCGCACATCTGGAATATCCGCGACGCGAACGGCTCCCTGATCGCGGTCTACCACGGCGCCAATGCGGACGAGAACCCCCAGAATGAAGACACCGCGCGCCTGCTGGCCGCAGCACCTGAACTGCTGGCGGCGTTGGAGGACTGCCGCCAGATGCTCGACAACATCAACGGCCGGCCGCTGCTGATCAGCTATGCGCTCAGCGGCCACACGACACTAGACTACGATACGGAGATCTCCGAGGCCGATGCCGCGCTCGCCAAAGCGCGCGGCCATCGCCACGGCACGCGGCCTCCCCGCCGGCACAACGTAGATCACTGACTCGCGCGGCTCGCACGACGTCCGACCGGGAAGCCACCGGCCGCGCGCATCCATAGCGCATCGCATTGCAGCACGATGGGAGGGGGTGAACAGCATGGAGCATCGAACAGGATCGGTCTGGAGTGGCCGCGCGCCAGACCCGCCGGCCGAGCCGGCGCCGCAGATCGATGATGGCCCGGACGACAATTGGGGCGGTTGGTAGGCAGGAGGCCAGAGGATTGCCCTCCGGCCCCATCAGCACCGGGGCGCGCACGGCCGACTAAAGCACGCGCGCCCCGCATGAGGAACATTGTAGCATGATCCGAACACCATCCGAGCAGGCCTACCGCGCGCTGCACGAGGACTATTGCAACGACCTGATCACCCGCCAGGAGTACGAGGCCGGCTTCCGGCGACTCAATGCCCTCGCGCCGCCCAGCCAGCGCCTCCGGCCGCTCCTGGCCTGGTTGTTCATCGGCGCCGTCGTGCTGGCGGCGCTGGCCCTCTACGCGGCGCAGATCGGGGCGCTGTAGGATTGCCGGGGGCGAGCTCGAGATCGCGGGTTCGCCCCCGAGAGAACAGAGAACAGAGAACAGAGAATAGAGAACCTGCGATGCACGAAAAACGTATCAGCCACCGTTTAGTAAGGAGAACCCCCAATGTCCACCACCGACGATCCCAAAGTCATCCGCCCGCCCGCCCGCCGGGTTGGCATGTCCATCGCCGATCTGCCATCCTCCCTGCCGGATGTCAATGGACGCGCGACGAACCGCCCCGTGAGCACCGCCGCCGCTGAGGCGGAGCCGCCGGCCGATCGGGTATTCCCGCCCGAGGCAGAGCGCCCGGCAGAGCAGCCCGCCAGCGCCAGCAAGATGCCCCCACTGGGCGAGCGCGCGATCGCCGACATCCTCGATCTCCTTGCCAAGCCCTTCCACCTGGCGCATATCGAGCTGAAGCCGGGCGCGACGACCGGCGACAAGGCCCGCGCGCTGGCGCTGGCCTACGTCGATACGCGGATCTACCAGAAGCGCCTCGACTACCTGGCTGGCGTGGCTGGCTGGGCGGCGCATTTCGAGCCGTGGGGGCCGACGCGGATCATCTGCCGGCTCACGATCTTGGGTGTGACCAAGGAGGCCACTGGAGAAGGCGAGCCGAACGATCCGAACTGCGGCACGATCGCCGAGGCGCAGGCGTTCAAGCGCGCCTGTAGCGCGTTCGGGTGCGGGCGCTACCTTTACGATCTGCCGCAGATCTGGGTTGAGTACGACGTCAAAAAGCGCGGCTTTGTGGATGCCGCCGGCGCGGCGCGGCAGATCTACGAGCAGGCCGGGCTGCCCGTCAAGTGAATGTTTGCGCGCAAACATCCGCGATCGAGCGCCGGACCATCCGGCGCTTTCGCCATGGGGAGCACAGACCGATGGGGATTGTCTATCACTTTCGCGTCAGCACGAAGGGCATCGGCATGGCGCACCAGGACGGCAACCTGTGTGGATCGGTCGAAGGACTCACGACGGTTGAGCAGGCGCTCGCGTGGGCGCATGAACATACCGCGCGCGGCTACACGCCGCTGCGCGTCTACGAAGACGGCGCGCTCCGCTACGACGAGCAGGGGATCGCCAGGGCGGTGGAGGCGACAAAGCAATCGTAGCCCTATTTTGGAAACTGTAACAATAATCATCTTGATTTCTGTTACAACTCATGCTATACTCCCTGTAGATGACAAGATTGGAGGATACCATGATGACAAGCTGGGGAGGCATCCGCGCCGGCGCCGGGCGGCCACGCGGCGAGCCGACTGAGGTCGTACGCCTGCCACTGAGCATTGCGAGTGAGATCAAGCTGCTGCTCGCCGCCGGCGTCGACCCGGCCGAGATCCTCGCCCGCCTACGCCAGCAGCCCAGCGAGCTGGCCGTAGCGCCGGCGCTACCCGAGTCCATCCTACTACCACCACCACCGATTGCCCCTACGCCCACCCACGGCCCGCTGGAGCAGGCGCTACTGTATCTCGCCGGCCGCTGTGACGGCGCCCAGTCGCGCGATGGCGCCGGGTTCAACGGCGCCGATGCCGCCTACGGCCATCATTTGGCGGCGACGGTCGACGCCGGCCGCCCACTGCTGCGCAAGCACGCCGAGTCGGCCCACAAGATGCTGCGCAAGTATCACCGGCAGCTGAGCGAGGCGACGATCGACATCCCGCCCTGGGAGACGATCGCCGACACCTACCCCCTGGCGCACACACTCACGCCAGCCACCGCGCCCACTGACGACAAACCAGAACGCCGGATCGAGTTGCGCGGATCGGACCTGGCCATGTACAGTCCTTATGATCCGGCCAACGTCGTCAAAATCAAGAAGATCAAGCCGTTCGGGTCATTCAACAAGCACAAGATCGAGGGCGACAAGGGCTGGTATTTTCCACTCGCCGCCGCCCAACCGCTGGTCGAGCAGTTCCCGACGTACGCGATCGATCCCGCCATCACACAGATGGTCGAGGAGCGACATGCCGAGCAGCTGCGCATCGCCGTTGAGGCGGCCGAGTCGATCCTGAGTCTTATCGACGCCGCGGCGCTCGACGCCCCACTCCCCAGCGGGCGCGTGCTGTTCGCCCACCAGAAAGAGGCCGCGCAGTGGCTGCTCAGCAGGCGCCAGGGCGCGGTGTTGCGCGGTGGGATACTCGCGGACCATATGGGCCTGGGGAAGACCACCAGCGCGCTTGTAGCGGCCAAGGCGATGCATCAGCAGCACAGCTGCCCGATCCTGGTCATTTGCCCGGCCTCGCTCAAAGATAACTGGCTCAGAGAGGCCGAGGGCGCGGGCGTGGCGATCGAAGTGTTTAGCTGGGCGAAGCTACCCAAGCCGCTCGAAACGTCTGACTATATCATCATCGCCGACGAGGCGCACTACGCGCAGACAATCAGCAGCGCGAGAACACAAGCGCTACTTGAATTGTGTAACAGTAGCCGCTGTCTTGCCTCCTGGCTGCTGACCGGCACGCCGATCAAGAACGGCCGCCCGATCAATCTCTTCCCGCTGCTCCTTGCCACTGGGCACCCACTCGCCGCCGATCGCCGCTCCTACGAGCGCTACTTCTGCGCGGCGCATGAGAAACACGTCGGCAGATCCAAGCCGGTCTGGGACGTGACCGGCGCGGCACACCTGGACGAATTATCAAAGAAGACCGGCGATGTGATCTTGCGCCGGACCAAGAAAGAATGCCTGGACCTGCCGGAGAAGATCCGTCAGCTGACGCCGGCTGAGCTATCGCCCGCGGCCGAGCGCATCTACAACGACAAGCTGCGCGCGCTCATCGACGCCTACCGCGCGCGCGTGGCCAGCGGGGAAGTGAGCGATGCAGCCGAGGCGCTCGTGACGCTTGGCCAGCTGCGCCTGGCCGGCAGTGTGGCCAAGGTCGAGGCAGCGATCGGACTGGTCGAGGAGCTGGCCGAGCAGGGACAAAGTGTTGTGCTGTTTACCGAATTTGTCGAGAGCGCCAAAACATTGCACCGGGCGCTGGGCGGCGAGCTGCTGACCGGCGAGACGCCGACCGACGCGCGCCAGGCCATGATCGACCGCTTCCAAAGTGGCGAGGCGAAGGTGTTTATCGGCACGATTAAGGCCGGCGGCGTGGGCATCACGCTGACTGCGGCCAGCCATGTCGTCCTGGTCGATCGACCATGGACGCCGGGGGATGCCGAGCAGGCCGAGGATCGCCTGCACCGCATCGGCCAGGGCGCGACCGTCAACGCGATCTGGCTCCAGCACGGCATGATCGACCAGGCGATCGACAGCCTGCTGGAAGCGAAGCAGGAGCGGATCGAGCTGGCGCTCAAGGGCAAGCGGAAGACCTTGCGGGGCCTCACGTCGCCGCTGGAGCTGGCGAAGCAGTTGCTGGAGCTCTTATGACGATCCTCCTCATCGACCAAACGGACGCCTGGCAGCACCTGAGCACCCTCCAGGCGTCCGATGGGGAGCGGCGCTACTATCTGGCCGCTGCACCATTCCGGGCGCTCCTGGTGTGCCGGGCGGGCCTGCGTCTGGCTGACTTACGTGGCCAGGCGGTGGATGCGCTTCTCGGGTGGGATCGGGGCGATCCGGGCTTCGCCCGCACGCCCGGCCAGACGCAGACCAAGATCACGATCTTTGGGCGCGCGAGAGGTGCGCCGGCGCGCCGACTCAGCGCGGTGCTCCGAGACGCACCGCAGGATATGAAGGAAATCGATGCAAGTCATTAGGCACCTCTGCGGCCAGCCGCTCGAGCGCTGCGCCGGCCCGCAGGGTAGCTACCTCGCAGCGAAGCCGAGCGGCCATGCCCGTGTCCACCATGTCGCGGTCCAGACGTGCCCGCGCTGCGGCGAGCCGCTGGCCGACACCGACTGCACCGACAGAAATGGCGTGCCGCTGGTCGTCGACAACCCGTCCGCGTGGTCAATCGCCCGCCGGGCGGCGCTGGCCGGGCTGGCGGCCGCGGGGTACACGCTCGCGTACGACCCTGATCCGCCCGGTGGCTACTGGCGCATCGCGATTGTCGGTGTGGACTACACACTCGCGTCCACCGATAACCTCGACGCGATCGTCGAGCTGGCGGCCGCGATCGCCGCCGGGCAGATCCCGATCAAGCTCTATTGGAACTGGCTATCGGGCCAGACGGAGAGCATCTGGGAGGGGGTCTACAGCCCGGCCACGGGCCGCGCACTGGGCGGGATCGTGCTGGGGAAACCTGAGCAGATTACCGTCGCCATCAGTGGCAATCGCGTGGAGATCAGCGGCGGGCCGCTGGACGAGCCGCAGATCGGACATATGTGGCGACAGACGCCGGCGCTCATCGAGGTCGAGTTCTTCGCGGGGAGTTAGGACCAATTGGTCCGAGTAACAAAATGAGCGCCCCCGATCGTGTGACTCGTCACGATCCGAGGCGCTCTACCATGCGTGAGGCGCCATGCTACCACGCCGGCGGCGACTGGTCAAATTCTCACCCCACCGCCCAGCAGCGGCCCGCCCACACGCCCCAATTTGACAGTCCCCAGCTGCTCGCAGGGCCACCCCGATCGGCACTGTAAGGCCTTTCTATGGCATTCAAAGGAGGCGTGCCCAAAACGATTGACGCATCGCGCGACCGGCCGCTAGGACCGCGAGTGTCAATCGTTTCCTCGGATCGCGTCCTAACGCGGAAAACGGCCCAAAGAAACATTATACTCACGTAAGTTGTTTTGAGATCGCGCCCCGCCGCGTCCCAGATGCCCCGTTCAAAACTACGCAGAATCGCACAGCTGTGCGCATGCCGGCGACAATATCTTGTGTTGGTAACAACATCCTGCTATACTCACTCTACGGATATGGCCCGCCAGGCACCGACGTACCCTGGCGGGCCATGTCGCGTGCCTGGCGGGCGCCCGCACAGCAGCGAGGTGGCCCATGTCAGACGAACTCGACAGCCCGCGCGAACTGCCCTTTCCCTCGAGTAATGACGAGCTGCTGGCCATGCCCGGCGTGCTCAGCGCCCTGGCCCTTAGCACCGATACCCCCTCGGGCTGGTGCCCCTTTGCGATCCGCCACGCCACGCCGAATTTCTGGAGCGGCCATGTGGACCGCCTGGCGGTGTGCGACCACGTGACCGATGCCGCGTGGGCCTCCGTCGTCTCCTGGTTCAAGAACCCGGCGAGCGAGCGGAGCGCGCACTTCCAGATCAGGAAGGACGGCACGATCGATCAGTTCGTGTCGATCCACGACTCGGCGTGGGCGAACGGCGCCAGCTGGAGTGGGCAAAGCTGGGTTGACCCCCAGGGCCATCTCATCCGCCCGACCTGGCCGCTGATGACCCCGCCAGTCAACCCGAACCGCCGCACGATATCCGTCGAGCACGAGGGCCATCCCGCAGATTCCTGGACGGCCGCGCAGAAGGCGGCCGATACGAAGCTCAACCGCTGGCTGGCCACGCAGTATGTGAGCCTGGCGCCCTACGTTGCCGGCCGGACCCTGATCCGGCACGCGGATATTAGCCCAATCAGCAAGCCCAACTGCCCCGGCCCCCACGTCGATTTGGTTGAGCGCGCCGCCGCCGCGAATGGTGCGACGCCCGTGGACCCGCTGCGCGCGGCGACGATCGCCGGGCCGAACGGGCTCACGTTCTATTGTAGCGTCGCCTGCCGCGACTACTGGCGGTCGCGTGGCAGCCTCACATCCTGCGGCTACGCGCTCGGCGATGAGACGCGCGGGATGGATGCCGGCGGCCGGGTTTGCACCGTTATGCGCTTCGAGCGCGTGCTGTTCAAGGCGACGCAGCAGTACGGGATCGAACAGTGCCTGCTCGACGAGGCCCTACGACAAGGATGGCTGCCATGTTTGGGCACCTAACCGCCCGCACCGCATTCCTGCTCGTCCTGATCATCCTGGCGTCGCTGTTCGTCGGGTACAGCTCGGCCGCGCCGCCGTCGCCGCGCGCCTATGCGCCGTTCGTGGCGCGGCCACTCGCCGCGCCGGACCTGGCGACGGTGCTGGAGTGCTCCTGCGGCTACGCTGGCGCGGCCACCGCGCCCGATGGGCGGATCTTCGTCATCGTGCAGGATTTCGCGCGCGGCGGCCGGCTGTATGTCTATGTCGACAATGGCGTGACCTTCCAGGAGGCGATCGACCCTGGCCTGGTCGGGCCGCCGGCCGACGCGGCCAGCCCGTCCTTTGCCTTTCCAGCGCAGAAGAACGGCCCCGGCGGGATTACGTTTACCCAGGGGCCGAATGTGCTGCTCGTGATCGTCGCGCCGGCGCGGCCGGTCGGTGTCGTCGAGGGGCCATATAATTTGATGCGCTACCGCGCGCCTTTGTCAAGCATCCCGTAGCGCCACATCACGTCACACCACGACATCGGAGCAACCACATGGCCAGCGAACCGACCGACCATGAACTGCTGCTGTTGCTGCGCCGCGATATGGAGAGCCTGGCGCGCCGGCTCGACGAGGCGCTCACCCAGCTCGCGCGCGGCAATGCGCGCTTTGAGCATCTTGCGCTGACGGAGCAGGAGACGCGCATCACGCTCGGCAGTTTGCGCCAGGACTTCAGCCGCGCGATGCTGGGCGCCGATGAGGCCAAGCGCCAGGCCGGCGCCGTGGCTGACGATCTGAACGCCTGGAAGCAGCGCCTGAAGACCGTCGTGTGGCTCGGTGCGCCGATCGTTGCCGTGCTGACCACGCTACTTGTCGAGGCGGTCAAGCGCCTCGTCTTTCCGTAGGAGGAGCTGGTATGCAGTATCGTATCGCATCGACCAGGCCGATCAACAAGGTCGTCGCCTCGACGCTCGGCGGCGCCATCGTCGCGATCGGCGTCTGGGCGCTCAACACGTACGCCAGTGCCACGATCCCGATCGAGGTCGCCTCGGCCGCGACGGTGCTGGTGAGCGCGCTGCTGGCCTATCTCGTGCCGTTGGCGCCGGGTGAGGTCACGGCGGTCGAGGGGTAGACGCACCGCCATGGCACTCACCGCCAAGCAGCGGCTGTTCATCGCCGCCTATCTGGAAACGTGGAACGCAGCGGAGGCGGCTAGGCGCGCGGGGTACGCCACAAAGGCGAACGTCCAAGGGTCGCGCATGCTAGCAAATGCTAGCATCCAGGCCGAGATCGAATCGCACATCGCCGCGATTATGCCGAAGGGCGAAGTACTCACCCGCCTGGCCGCCCGCGCCAGGGCCTCGATCGCCGATGTGCTGGCGCTGCCGGATCGGGGGCTACCGGAGAGCGAGCCAGAGCGGCGACATGAGCAGTGGTCGCTCGATCTGGTCAAGGCGCAGCGCACCGGCGGTATCGATCAGATCAAGAAGATCAAGAGCGGCAAGTACGGCGACGAAGTGGAAACCTATGACCCGCTGCCGGCACTGGAATTACTGGCGAAATATCACGGCCTGTTGATCGAGCGCCACGAGCATAGCGGCAAAGACGGCGCCCCGCTCTTCCCCGACTTCGATGCGGCCCTGAAGAAAACGTATGCTGGCGACGACCTCACAACCGACCCCGCTTGACCGCTTCCTGGCGGCGGCGCGCCGCGCGGGCTGCCCCGCCGAGCAGCTGCGCCACTTTCGCGCGGTCGGCTATGTGGCGCAGCCCCGCCAGCTGGCGTTTCACGCCGCGGCCCGTGCCTGCGACGCGCCCGATGGCCCCACGAAGGTCGGCTATGGTGGCGCCCGCGGGCCGGGCAAGTCGCACGCCGTGCTGGCTCAGGTCGGCGCCGACGATTGCCAGCGCCTGCCCGGCGCGAAGTGGCTGCTGCTGCGCAAGGTCGGCCGGGCGGCGCGCGAGGGGTTTGAGGATCTGCTGCTGCGTGCGTTCCCGCCCTGGGTGCGCTACTACGTGCCCAGCCGCTCGGCGTTGATCTTCCCGAACGAGAGCCGGATCGTGATCGGCCACTTCCAGCACGAGAAGGACGTTGACGCCTATCTCGGCCTGGAGTACGACGGCATCGCGATCGAGGAGGCGACGCAACTCAGCCGGGCGAAGCTCGAAGTGATTACGACGGTGTGCCGCACAAGCAAGCCGAGCTGGCGCCCGCGCATGTACTACACCTGGAACCCCGGCGGCGTCGGGCACGGCTATATCAAACAGCTGCTGGTAATGCCTTATCGGCGCAGTGCCGAGCGCGAGACGCGCTTCATTCCCGCCACCGTGCGCGATAATGTGCATATCAATGTGGAGTACCGCGCCACCCTGGAGGCGCTGACCGGCTGGCTGCGCGCGGCCTGGCTGGACGGCGACATGGATATCGCGGCCGGGCAGTTCTTTACCAACTGGCGGCACGCCGTCCATGTGATCCCGTCGGCGCCCTACGCCATCCCGCCGGGTGCCCGAATCTGGATGGCGCTCGACTATGGGTTCACGCACTACACGGCAGTCTACCTGCTCGCCCTGCACGACGGCACGGTGACGATCGTGGATGAGCACTGCGCACAGCGCTGGCTGCCGCCGCGCCACGCCAATGCCATTCGGGCGATGCTGGCCCGGCACGATCTCACCCTGGCGGATCTGCGGTCGTTCGTGGCCAGCCCCGACGCCTTTCACGTCGGCAAGGATCGTGGCGGCAAGACCATCGCCGACCAGTATCAGGACGAGGGGATCGCGCTGACCGCGGCGAACGACGACCGGATCGGGCGCGCGGCCGAGCTGCTGGCGCGGCTCGGCGACTATGACGTCGACCCGCCGATCCGGCACACGATTGAGATCTGTGACCGCTGCGCGCGGCTGATCGCCTGCATCCCCGATCTGGAGCACGACCCGCACCGACCCGAGGATGTGCTGAAGGTCGACACCGACGACGCCGGCGAGGGCGGCGACGATCCCTATGACGGGGCGGGCTACGGGCTGATGGACGTGCCCAGTGGGCCAGCTGGCGCCCCCGCAGTCGGCGGTCACCGCCCGATGGCGGGGGCGATTGCGAGGCTCAGGTGAGCCACGATGCGCCCGCCATCGCCGCACAACTCGCGCTCATCCGCGAGCAGGTGCGCCAGGTGCTGCCGGCGGTCGCGGGCGATGCGGCGCTGCGGCGGGCGCTGCTCCATGCGCAGAGCGCGGTTGAAGTGCGTCTGGGGCTGCCGAATGAGGCGCCGAAGGGGCGCACTCGACAGCGGTAAGGGAATAGTGGTATAGTTATTATCACAGTGCGGTGTGTGGCCAGAACCGATCAAAGCCAGTACTGTGAAACGCAAAGAAATCAACAAGAGACTTCGCCGCCTGGCGCGCTCGGCCAACCGCGCACACGATCAAACGCTGGGCCTGGTCGTGTGCGGCCGATGGGACGACCCGGTTGACTTTCTTGCCGATCTTCGTGCTGGAATATCGAGCGGAACGCTCTATGGTGTCTCGCCGCTGCGCGCGGCATACCCGGCGTCTCAGGCGTTAGCGGCCATAAAAAGCATCAAAGCGACAACATAACCCGCGCCCCCATCGTTTCGATCGCGGCGCACTTCTCGATAAGAGGGGTGCGCCGTTTTGTTAGCTATGGCCGACCCGACCACAACCATCCCCGAGATGACCCAGCTCCCGCGTGAGGTGGTGATCGGCGTCGATCGCAACCTGTCACAGCGCGGTTTGCGCGGGCTGCCGTGGGCGTTCGACGACCTCACCCGCGAATTCGACGACGCGATCTACGAGCGGATGCTCTACGACCCGCAGGTGACCGCCTGCCTGAACGTGCTGCGCTCGGCCGTGATCGAAGAGGGCGTGCGCTGCGAGTGCCCGCTGACTGATGCGGAGGATGACGGCTATGCGCTGGGGCATGAGATCGCCACGTTCTGCACATCCGTGCTGGCGGATCTGGAGCTCAGCATGGATGACGTGCTCTGGGATCTCCTGGGCGCAATCGCCGTGGGCAGCCGGGTGGCCGAGGAGATCTGGGATCTCCGGCCCGCCACCAGCTACGTGCTGCCGGGCACATCGCCCGTCTCCAAAACGCCTGAGCTGCTGATCTTGTCGGCGCTGAAACCCCGCCCGCGCCGCGCAACGGCGTTCGTCGTCGACTCGTACATGAACGTCGTCGGCCTGATCGCCCGCACCGAGGCCGCGCAGTCGATCAGCATGTCGGTCGTCGCCGATCGGGCGACGCAGATCCCGAACCTCATCCCGCGTGACAAATTCGCCGTGCTGTCGTTTCGCCCGCTGAACAGCGACCCGCGCGGCCAGTCGGCGCTGCGCCAGGCCTACAGCCCGTGGTGGGCCAAGATGCAGATCTGGCCCGAGTTTCTGCGCTATCTCGCCCAGTTCGCCAGCGCATCGGTCTACGCGGTGGCCTCGGAGGCGGCGACCAAGAACGGCATCCCGGTGCTGCAAACGGATGGCTCGACGCTCATCAAGCCCGCGACCGAGGTACTTAGAGACGCGCTGCTCGACTACAAGAACGGCACCGCGCTGGCGGTCCCCTACGGCACGATCCTGAACGCCTTAGAAGTCGCCGGCAACGGCGAAGCCTTCCATAAAGGATTCACCTTCGCCGATGAGCAGATCACGATTGCGATCCTGCACCAGACGCTGGCCACCCGTGAGGGCCAGCACCAGGCCCGCGCGGCCTCCGAGGAGCACGCCAACACCCTAGAGACCTTGCAGCGCCAGCTGAAACGCAGCGTCTGCCAGATGGTCCGGCGCGACGTGCTCATGCCGCTGGTCGAATACAACTACGGCCCCGACGCGGCGCGCATGCTCTGCCCGACGTGCGAACTGGGCGGGACGGAGCGGCAGGACTGGGCGAGCGAGGCGAACGCCGTGGCCCAGCTCGCGCGGGCACGCTACATCGATCCCAGTCAGTTCGCCGGGATCGATGCGCGGCTGGGGCTGCCCGAGCGGGCCGAGATGACGCCAGCCGAGCAGCGGCAGGACATGCAGCCAATAGGCGACGCGGCCGATAGCCAGGACGCCATGGAGGGGATGGACGATGCAGCTGACTGATCTGGCGCTCTCGCTCCACTGGCAGATGCTGCCCGAGCGACTGGACGCGATGCTGGCGGCGATCGACGGCGACGCTGGCCCGCCCACGGCGCTGACGATGCGGCCGGGGCGGCGGCGCGACGACATGCCCGGCGTGATGGTGCGCGAGGGCGTGGCGCTCATCGCGATCGATGGGCCGCTGTTTCGCCAGGCTGACTGGTTCATCCGCTGGTTCGGCGGCATCGCGACTGCCGATCTCGCGCGCCAGGTGCAGGCGGCGATCGACGACCCGGCGATCAGCAGCCTCCTGTTTCTGGTTGATAGTCCCGGCGGCGAGGCCACCGGTATCGGCGAGCTGGCCGACGCAATCCACCAGGCGCGCGGGCGCAAGCCCGTCTGGGCATATGTCGAGGGGGAGGGCGCCAGCGCGGCCTATCACCTGATCAGCGCGGCCGATCGTATTCTCATGGCCCAGGATGCGATGGTCGGCTCGATCGGCACGGTGATCGGCGTGCCCGATCCGACCCGCCGCCCGCGCTACACGATCGAGTTCGTGAGTCGCCAGTCACCCCGGAAGCGGCCCGATGTCATGACCGACGCGGGGCGGGCGGAGTTTCAGATGCTGGCCGATGATATGACCAGCGTGTTTATCGATCGGGTGGCGCGCAACCGCGGCCGCACGCCCGCGCAGATCGAGGCGATCGGCGGCGCCATGCTGGTCGGCCAGAAGGCGATCGACGCCGGGCTGGCCGATGCGTTCGCCTCGGAGGAGCAGGCCATCCAGGAGCTACAGACGATGGGCCGGGGCGCCGCGCGGCGCTTCGCTGGGATAGATATTCGTCAACAGGAGGCAGACGTGAAGGTTTTTTCTCGTGAGTGGTGGGGTGAGTTGCTGGTCGGCGCCAGTCAGGCGCAGGCCGAGACGGAGCCCCAGACGACGCCGGCGGTGATTGTAGGCCAGCCGCAGTCGCTGAACCTGACTGCTGAGCAGCGCGCGGTGATCGAGGCCGCGACCGCGCCGCTGCTGCCCGTGCAGGCCGCCGGCAACGGCGCCGCCGATGCGATGGCGAAACGGATCGCCGAGCTGGAGTCGCGGCTGGAGACACAGCGGAGCCAGCAGATCACGGCCGACGCCGCGG
>Ga0210377_10002976_pt1 | contig 14614 bp, 11 predicted proteins | sample PLM4_65_b1redo_FD_155480 | JGI IMG/M metagenome (GOLD analysis project Ga0210377, IMG submission 155480) | Groundwater sediment microbial communities from an aquifer in East River, Colorado, USA - PLM4_65_b1 redo | ecosystem: Environmental > Terrestrial > Soil > Riparian zone | place: USA: East...
GCTGCTCAAAAAGGTCCAGATGCAAGGCGGCGCGCGATGCGAGGTGCGAGGCGTACTTAGTCCGTACGTCGCAGCGCCGCGCGAGCGCGCCAACGCCGCAGATGGGCCTTTTTCAGCAGCCTGCTAGAACCCGAGGGATAGGCGGGAGATGCAGATCGCGTTTACCACGGTGGGCTGCCGGCTGAACCAGTTCGAGACGGACGCGCTCCGCGGAAGGGCGCAGGCCGAGGGACACGAGGTCGTCCCCTTCGGGGCCATGGCGGAGGTGTATGTGATCAACACCTGCACCATCACGGCCGAGGCGGATGCCGATTCCCGGCAGCTTGTCCGGCAGGCGGTGCGTCGGAACCCCTCGGCGCTGGTGGTGGTCACGGGGTGCTATGCCCAGGCCGCACCCGCGGCGGTGGCTGCGATCCCCGGCGTGGATCTGGTCCTGGGCAATGGGGAAAAACCCCAGTTACTGACTTACGTACGGGGGGCCAGCGAGAACGGAGGTGCCCGGCTGCTTGTCGGCCAGACCACAGGCCGCCAGATTGATGACTACGGTCCGGGCATTGATTCAGATCGGACGCGGGCATTTCTCAAGGTTCAGGACGGCTGCAACTACCACTGCAGCTTTTGCATCGTTCCAGAGGTGCGCGGCCCGAACCGCAGCCAGCGCCCCGAACGGATCCTGGATGAGATCCGACGCCTCCGGGCGGCAGGCTTCCCCGAGGTGGTGCTGACGGGCATTCATCTGGGCACCTACGGGCGGGATCTGACTCCACCGGCATCACTGTCTGAGCTGTGTCAGCGGATCGCGGCCCTGGATGAGGTGCCGCGGATCCGGTTGAGCTCGCTCGATCCCCACGAGGTGAAGCCGGAGCTCGTCAGACTTCTGGCGGATTCCCCCAGGTTTTGCCGCCACATCCACCTGCCGCTCCAGAGCGGCGATGAGCGGATCCTGCGTCGGATGCGGCGGGGACACACGGCGGCCCAGTTCCGGGAACTGGTGGAATGCCTGGCGGCCGACGTGCCGGGGATCGCGGTCAGTGGCGACGTCATCGTGGGGTTTCCGGGAGAGGACGACCAGGCCTTTCAGAACACCTACGACCTTCTGGAGGCGCTGCCCATCGCGGGGATGCACGTCTTCAGCTACTCCCGCCGAACGGGCACGGATGCGGCCGAGTACCCCGACCAGGTTCCCAAAGTGGTGAAGGCGGAGCGGAGCCGGGCGCTCCGGTCCCTAGTCAGCCGGAAGGCGCAGGCCTTCCGGGGCCGGTTCGTGGGGGAAATACTCGAGGTCGTTGTTCTGGATCGGGATGGACCGGACGGGCTGTTGGAAGGACTCAGCGACAACTACCTTCGGATCTGGTTCGCCGGCGATCCGGCACTGCGTGGATGTCCGGCCCGGGTCCAGGTGGAGCGGGCGACTGGACGGGGACTCCTCGGATCGCTTCGGGACAGACCTTTCGGCGGGTCCTCGGATGTCGGCAGCGAGGACGCGGCCTTCGTCCCGCTGGCGGTGCTCGGGGTGGCATAGGGGGAAGGCATGGACTTCGACATCCCGGAGGACGTCCGACTGCTGCGAGACTCAGTTCGCCGGTTTGTGCGCGAGGTCCTGCACCCGGTGGAACGGGAAATCGAGGAGACGGACCGGATCCCGCCGCACATCGTCGAGGAGCTGCGGAAAATCGGGCTGTTCGGTCTGGCCATCCCCCAGGAGTACGAGGGTCTCGGCCTCACGCTCCTGGCCCAGTGTGTGGTCTTTGAGGAATTGGCCAAGGCGAGCCTGTGCTTCCGGAGCCGGGTGGGCACCAACAACGGGATCGGCTCCCTGGGGATCCTGTTCGATGGCACCGAGGAACAGAAGCGGACATACCTGCCGAAGCTGGCCAGCGGCGAGTGGACCGGCGCCTTCGCCTTGACCGAGCCCAACGCCGGCTCGGATGCCGCCGCTATCGAATCCACGGCCGTGAGGCAGGGAGATGTCTTCATCCTGAACGGGCGCAAGCAGTGGATCACCAACGCGGATGTGGCCGAGGTCTTCACCGTGATGGCGGTCACCGATCGGGACAAGCGCGCCCGCGGCGGGATCACGGCTTTCCTGGTGCACCGGGACACGCCCGGGCTCACCATCACGAGACCGCACGCGACCATGGGATTCCGCGGGTCGCATGTCTGCGACCTGATCTTCGAGGATGCGCGGGTCCAGGCCGCCAAGGTCCTCGGCAAGGTCGGCGACGGCTTCAAGGTCGCCATGAAGGTCCTGGAGCGCGGGCGCCTCACCATGGGCGCCGTGTGCGTGGGCGCGGCCCAGCGCCTGCTGGAGTTATCGGTGGCCCACGCCAAACAGCGGGTGCAATTCGGGAAGCCGATCGCGGAGCAACAGGCCATCCAGTTCATGCTGGCGGACACGGCCACGGAGATCTATGCCTGCCGGAGCATGCTTCACCAGACGGCTAGGCGGATGGACCGGGGGGAGCGACCGACCAAGGAGGTCGCCATGGTGAAGCTCCATTGTTCCGAGATGGTGGGGCGGGCGGCCGACCGGGCGGTGCAGATCCACGGCGGCATGGGGTACATGCGGGACTCCCCTGTGGAGCGCTATTATCGGGATGTGCGCCTGATCCGGATCTACGAGGGCACGTCCGAGATCCAGCACCTGATCATCGCGCGGGAGGTGCTGAAGGATTATTGACCCTGTCACCCGAGCGTCTGCCCTGTCTTGGGGCCAGGCTTGCGTAGTTGCGTAGCTTCTCCCGGCAATACCTCAGTGTAGGCTTCTCGCCAGTCCTTCCGCAAAGCTCGACACTCCTCAAGCTTCTGTTCGGTTAGCCGTCTTGCCTGGAACCGGGCGCCAGCCGAAGCGCGTCACCTGCCACCCGACCAATGCCAGGACCAGGAGGGCCGCACCGATCACGATCTGGCGTGACGTGGCCACGAGGGCTCCAGCCGCCAGCAGCATCAGGATGCGTTCCACCCACGACGTGGGCCCTAGGAGCCACCCCTCCAGAGCCGCCGAAGTCAGAATGATGCACACTGCGGCGAGCAGGAACACCCCCAAGGTCTCGCCCCACGATCCCAGCAGGATCAGCGCCGGGTGATACACGAAGATGAAGGGGACGATGACGCCGCCGATCGCCAATTTGAAGGCCTCGAATCCGGTCTTCATCGGCTCTGACCCGGCGATGGCGGCCGAGGCGTAGGCTGCGATTGCCACCGGTGGAGTCACGTCGGCCAGCACGCCGAAGTAGAAGGCGAACAGGTGGGCGGGCAGCAGGCTCACCCCCAGCTTCATCATGGCGGCGCCGCCCACGACTACCGTGAGAATGTATGATGGCGTCGTGGGGATCCCGGTTCCCAGGAATGTGTCCACGACCATGACCATGATGAGGGTGAGGAGAAGCCACCCCCCAGAGAGCGAGATGAAGAGACTGCTGAAGGCCAATCCCAGGCCAGTTTGCGCGATGACCGCCACGATCATCCCCGCGGCAGTGATGGCTACGGCGATCATGGCGGCGTCGCAGCCCCCCTGGCGGAGGGCCTGCCAGATCTGGCGCGGACCCATCCGCGTGCCGGCGCGGAACGCGGCGATGACGACGCTCAACACGATGGCCAGCATGCCGGAAAACGCCGGGGTATAGCCCTCAATGAGGAGGTAGACCAGGAGCAGGATGGGCGAGAGCAAATAGCTCCTGGGCAGGACGCTCTTGAACGGCAGGAGATCGGACGGTTCCATGGGCCGCAGCCCCGTTTTCAGGGCCTCGAGGTGGACCATGGCGAAGACCCCGACATAGTAGAGCACAGCACTGAGGGCCGCCGACTTGGCGATTGTCCAGTACGGGATGGCCGTCATCTCGGCCATAACGAAGGCGCCGACGCCCATGATGGGAGGCATGATCATGCCTCCCACCCCGGCTGCCGCCTCCACCGCGCCGGCGAACTGGGGACGATACCCCACCCGCTTCATCAAGGGAATAGAGAAGGAGCCGGTGGTGTAGACGTTGGAGACCGAGGATCCGCTCAGGGTCCCGTACAGCGCGCTGCTGACCACCGCGACTTTGGCTGGGCCGCCTCGGGTGCGTCCCGCCAGCGCCACGGCCAGATCCATGAAGAACTCACCCAGACCGGTCCGCAGGATGAAGCAGCCGAAGAGGACGAAGATGAAGATGACCGTGGCCGAGATACCTGTGAGGGAGCCATAGATTCCCTGCTCGCTGTAGAGGTACAGGAGATCCACGGCTCCCGCATAGGTGAAGCCGCGGCTATGGAGGATGCCGGGCAACAGCGGGGCGACGAACAAGTACGCGATGAACAGGCCCGTCAGGCCGCAGAGCCAGATGGACACCGCGCGACGTGTCGCTTCCAGGAGTGCCAGGGTGATCACGGTCCCCCAGAAGAGTTCCCCGAACAGGAGCGGCGTCGAGCCCTCCCAGCGGAGCAGGATCCGCGGCTGCTGCCAGATGATGTAGACGTTGCTCAGCAGGGAGAGCGTGGCCCAGAGCCAGTCCCAGGCCGACGGCCGCTCCTGGGGCGATCGGCTGGTCGCGGGGTACAGCAGAAAGGCCAGAGGGAGGAGAAAGCCGAGGTGGACGGCCCGCTGGAGCCGCGGCTCCAGGAAGCCGGCCCACGTCGTGTAGATGTGGAAGCAGGAGGCGCCGATCGCCAAGACAGTGACGGCCAGTGCCTCCCGACCACGAATGTTGCGCCGGTCAGCCACATCCGGATCCCGGGGCTACTTCATCCAACCCTTCTCGCGGTAGTACTTCTCCGCTCCGGGATGCAGTGGAGCGCCCAAGTCCTTCCAGGCGGTTGTGGGATCGTAGTCCTTCACGCTATCGTGGATCCTCCGCACGCGATCCGGGTTTTCCGCCAGCACCTTGACCACGCGGTAGACGACATCGGCGGGCATCTTGGCATTCGCGGTCATCATCGTCGGGCTGCCCGGTGAAGGGAGATCCTTCTCCACAATTCCGTAGCTTCCGGCCGGGATTGTTCCCATCACGAAAGCGTATTCCTTGTACATGTACTCCATCACTTCGGGTGGGAATCCGAGGAGCATAATGTCTCGGCCCACCTTGGCCTCCAGGACGGAGGACGAGGGGATGGCGATGTTCTGGAACATCGCGTCCACCTGTCGGTCCTTGAAGAGGGTAGCCTGATCGTTATAGCCGGCGTGGGAGACCTTGCCGCCGGCCTTGGCCACGTCCTCATAGGTCAATTTGTAGAAGGCGAGGACCCGCCGCAGGGCCAGCTCGTCCGTGGTCCCGACCCGGTCCACGGCGATCCGGATAGGCATCTTCTTCTTGAAGATCTCGTCCATGGACGTCGCCCCGAACTTCTTGTCCACCACGAACTGGAGGTAGCTGACGCCAAAATTCGACATCACGCCCCGAACGTCTGGCAGCGCCGCCTTGAATGGCTCGCGCCCAGCCCGGGCGTCCGCCACGGTCCAAGGGAAGCCGAAGCCGAACTCCGAGGCGCCCTCGCCGACCTTCTGCACCGCGATGAGGCCCCCGCCCGGGATGACCCGGATGATGACGCCCGGATCTTTCTCTTTGATCAACTCCGAAAGCCCCGTGAATACCGTGTACCAGACGCCCCCCAAGCCCCCCACCGTGGCCGTGTAGGTCTGGGCGCTGATCGTGGCCGGACCCAGGGTGAGAGCAATGACCAGTGCGACGATTCCCACTCCCCAGCGCTTCATGGCCGCTTCCTCCTTTGTGACCCTGTTGCTGTGGCGCGCGTTGTGTTGGTCCGTGAAACACCCGACACCTTCTTGGCTGCCCTTTGGGGGGCTGGCGGCTTCAGCGTTCGAAGCATGGCGGCGAGGCCGTGTACATCGGTCAGGCGTTCGATGCGCCGCACGACCTCGGCGATCCGCTCGGCGTGTGACGCAGAGGTCACGGTCGTGGCCAGCTTGAGGTATTTCTGATGGATCTCTTCAGGCGTCAGGGGATTCTCCATCGTTCCCCTGGCGTGGTCCACGCGACGGGACAGGCGGCGGCCGTCCGTCGTTGTCACCTCGACGATCGAGGCGTAGCGTTCCGGCCATCCCTTGTCCAGCTCGGGGTCGCCGACCATTCGGGTATTCGCGCTCAGACGGGCAACCTCAGGGTGCCGGGTCCGATCCTGCAGGATGTCGTCAATCATCACCTGGCCGAACACCAATCCGACCGGCAGGATGTACTGGGCACAGTGAGACTTCAGCTCGTTGTTGTCGATCATGTGGGCGCCCAAGCTGGGGAAGCACAGGACGATCTCTTGCACGTCTGAGGATTTCAGGTTGTGCTCATGCGCGAGGCCCAGCAGGGCATCCAGGCCCGGGTGGGTGAAGGAGCAAGAGGAGTAGAGCTTGTAGGCGAACTCGGGGAGGTAATAATGCGTGCCCCAGTCCGCCAGCAAAGCCTCGGGGTGTCTCTCTCCGGAGAAGGCCGTGAAGGCATCGTACTTTCCCTCGAAGGGAGTGGGCGGTCCGCCGAAGCCCAGGTGGGCCAGGTAGGCTGCCGTGGTGCCGTTACGGGCCGCCAGGCCGGGGTTGAATGGCCGGGAGTTCTCGGTGTGATCGCTGGCCCAGGCCAGAAGACCCGACGCCTGTTGCATGGCGAGGCCCAGGGCGGTGGCGAATTTCGGCGCCGATAGGCGGAACAGATGGCCGGCAGCAGCGGACGCGCCGAAGGCGCCGCAGATGGCGCTGGGATGAAAACCGCGGTTGTAGAGCGCCACGGGGTTCAGGGCATAACTCACTCGGCATGTCACTTCAATGCCCAAGAGCGTGGCCTCGAGGAATCGCATGCCGGTCGCTCGCTCCTTCTCGGCGACCACCAGGCTGGTCGGCACGATGACAGCCGGCGCGTGGAGGATCCCGCCCACGTGGTGGGGTTCGATATCACAATAGTAACCCAGGGTGCCGTTGACCAGTGCCGCGGTGACGCAGGACGTCTTCAGTTTCTGACCCACTAGGCTCGATTCCGGACGACCGCCCAGGCGGCGGGCAAACTCCATGAGGATTCGGGTGGCGGAGTACTTGGGCGAGGAAGCCGCCAGCATCGCGCCGAGGGTATCCAGGAGAATCAGCTTGGCATGGGCCACCACCTCTGGCGGAACATCTCGTAACCGGAAGGCGGCCAGGCGTTCAGCCATCTGGGTGGAGCGAGACAAAGGTTCGGTCATGGCAGGCACCTCGCGTTCCAAGGGATGGTCATTTCTATTCCAGCCCCTGCACATCGTCAAGCGCATTCACGCGGCAATCCCCCCCGATCCCCTGGTCAAGGCCTCTTTGGTCGTCATGATCCTGAAAATGCGCCAGGATGGCCTACGGCTTTCCGCAACTGTCAGCCCTTGACGGCGCCGGCACCCCAGCCACGGATCAGATATCGCTGCACGGTCACGAAGAAGATGAGCGCCGGGATCGTGATCATCATTCCGGCCGCCATGATGAGTCCCCAGTCGATCAGCGAGGAGTGGAAGAGGTCCTGGACGCCGACCGGCAATGTCTTCAGCTCGTCCGAGGCGATGAGGATTCGGGTGAAGATGTAGTCATTCCAGGCCAGGATGAAGGTGAAGATGGAGGTCGCGATGATCCCCGGCAGGGCCAGGGGGAGCACCACGTAGATCACCGCCCGCAGCCGCCCGGCACCGTCCACCATGGCCGCCTGCTCCAGCTCGATAGGGATCGTCTGGAAGAACGCCCGCAGGAGCCACAGAGTGAAGGGAAGGCAGAACGAGGTCAGGGCCAGCACCAAGGCGAAGTGGGTGTTCTCGATGCCGAGCTTCTTCACGAGAATGAAGAAGGGGATCACCACCATGATGGGGGCGAACATGTACGTGCACAGGATGAGGCCGGCGATCTGCTCGCGACCCGGGTAGCGATAGCGGGTGAGGCTGTAGGCCCCAGCCGCGCTGACCGCCATGGTCAGGAGGACTGTGAGCCCGCATACGATCATGCTGTTCCGGAAATAGATGAGGAAATTGGTCGTGGTGAACAACCGGGAGAAGTTGTCCCAGGTAGGATCCTGGGGGATGAATGTGGGCGGCTGGGCAAAGACTTCCCTGGGGGGCTTGAACGAGGTGGACACCATCCAGAAGAAGGGGAAGGAGGCCTGAAGCACGAGAAGTAGTGCCCCCCCGTACAGGAGGCCGCGCGTCGAGATGCGCCGCAATCGCCAACGGTCCACCCTCACCTCCGATGCAATGGAAAATTCAAAACCGACAACCGATCCGCCTACGGCGGAACAACAGGCCAACGGCAAATCAGTTGTCGGTTTTGAGTTGTCCGCTTGAAATGTTTCATTGGCGGTTATCCGATGTCCGCCTCCTCGCGGAACAGACCAAAGTAAATCACCGTGCTCACTATCAGGATGGCGAACATGATCACCGCGATGGCCGCGCCCAGGCCCGCCTGGTAGTAGGTGAGGGTCCGCATGTACGCGTACACCGGGAGCGTCCGGATATAGCGCCCGGCTCCCGCCCCTTCCCCCATGAGCCAGACGGTGTCGAACTTGGTAAACATCCAGATACTTCGCAGGAGGATCACGACGAAGAGGATCCCCCGGATCTGGGGGAGCGTGATGTGCGTGAAGCGCCTGAGCGCCGAGGCCCCGTCCACCTTGGCCGCCTCGTACAGCTCCTCGGGTATGGTCTGCAGCCGGGCCAGGATGGACAGCAGCACGAACGGGAAAAACTGCCAGACGCTCATCACGATGGTGGAGAGCATGATGTGGTCGGTACCCAGCCAACTGATCGGGTCCCGCACGATCCCCAGGGCCAGCAGCCAGTAGTTCACGATCCCGTAGGTGTCGTTGAGCAGCCACTTCCAGAGGATGACGGCTACGATGGTGGGGATCATGTAAGGAAAGAGAACGATCCCGCGCACCAGGCCGCGCCCCATGAACGACTCGTTCAGAATGAGGGCCGCCGCCACCCCCAAGATCAGTTGGAACAGGATCGTCCAACCCGAGTAGACAACGCCCAGCCAGAGGCTGGTCCAGAATTCCGTGTCGCCCCACAGGTAGAGGTAATTCTCCAGGCCGATGAACCGTTCCTGCGGAAAAAACGAATGCTTCTCCAACAGGCTCAGCCAGATGGAGTAGGCGACCGGATACAGGATGAGGCCCAGGATCAGGAGTAGGGCGGGCGAAACGACGAGGAGGCCCACGAACTGCTGGCGCCACGGTCGCCGTCCCGTGGGGCGTTGTGTCATCGGCACGACAGGAAGCCCTGGGGGGCGCCCTCGAGTCGGGGGCGCCCCCAGTGGGAGGTTGGTGGATGGAAGCCTTACAGTTCCGAAGGGCTTCCAGGCATGTGAACTACCAGCGCTTGTGGCCGAGCTGGGTGATCAGCTCCTCCGCCCGGGCCTGGGCCTTGGCCGCCGCCTGGGCCGAGGGCATCCCCTTGACGGCATCCGTCACCATGTCGGGGAGGATGTTGGATCCGAAGATCTCCAGCAGGAAGGGCAACTTCAAATCGTCCCACTCCACGACCAGGGTCGGTCTGGCCAAGTCGCGCTCGAAATAGTAGTAGTCCATGTCCACCCATTCCTTCCAGCGCTGGTACATGGCGTTCGCCTGGTAGGCCGGGCTGTTCCGGGTGGACTTGAGCGTCGGCAGGAGATGGACCGGAACCGTGTGCAGATACTTGATGTAGTTCTTCTCCTGGAAGAAGAACTTGATGAACTCGGCCGCCTCCTCCGGGTACTTCGAGTTCTTGAAGATCATCCAGGGCTCGGCGTCGACCTGGGCGGCCGTCTCCTTCCCGGACGGCCCGTGGGGCTTCCGCATCACGCCGAAGTACTCGAGCGTGCCCGTCCCTTGTGGGGCGTACTTCTCGATGTAGCCGGCGCTCCGACCGTGGCCCTGGTAGACCATGGCGACCTTCCCCGTGGCCAGGTTGGTGAAGGTATCCAGGTAGCCGTGGCCCAGCCATCCCGGAGGCAGGACCGTGTCGTTGAGCTTCTTGTAGAAGTCCAACACCTCGACGACCTGCTTCTCGGTGAAGGTGGGCCGACCGGTCCTGGGGTCGAAAAGCCGCCCCCCGTTGGCCTTCGTCAGTTCGGCGACCAGAATGTTGACGAAAAGCGGGACGCCGGGAAGGGACAGGCCGTAGCGCGTCACCCGACCGGTGGCATCCCGTTCCATCATCGCCTGGGCCACCTTGATGAAGTCATCCCAGGTCTCCGGGGGCTTCAGCCCCTTCTGCTTGAAGATGTCCTTGCGATAGATGAGGAGGTTCGTGTTGGGAGAGTGGGTGACGCCGTAGTACTTGCCGTCGAAACGGCACAAGTTCCGAGCCACCTCGAAGATGTTATCCTTCCCGACGGCGTTGGCGATGTCCTCCTGGTCCCGCAGCAGCCCCTTGTGGTAGAAGGACGCGCAGGTGAAGGCCTGGCCGTGGCTCGCCTCGGGGGGCGCGCCCGCGGCCAGTGCCGCCATCAGCTTGGCCTCCAGGTCGCCCCAGGCAAGGCCCTCCTGTCGTATGTTGATGTCCGGATGCAGCTTCTCGAAGTCGTTGGCGATTTCCTGCATGGCCGCGACCGTTTGCGGCTCGGTCTCGGTGTGCCAGACGTGGACGACCTTCTTCTCACCTCCCCAAGCGAATGGCGCCATCCCCAGCAACACAGCTAGACACGCGATGCCTACTCCTCGCCTCATGATCCTTCCTCCTCCCCGTAGGGGATACCCGCCTGTTGGCGATTCCCTCGAGCCCTCAACGCGGGTCCCGGTCGGCGGACAAGACTCCTCCAAGCCCACATACAAGTCCCCATTGCTTCCGTGGCACATTAGCGTCCGACCCTACAGGAGACGAACGGTAATCACCGGCGTGGCTATGCTTCACCTCCTCTCTTGAGTGGTCCGGTGGGAATGCCGAGGCGCTGTGAGACCTCTCATGCCACGCCCGCACGCTCTCGACCATGCGTGACAGGAGCTGGTCCGGCAGCCGCGGGCTGGAGACCGAGTTGGTCAGGGCGGCCGCCACCGACCTGCGATGGTCAACGTCCCTACGGCGAAGAGCCGGTGGGTGGACCGGTACCGGTCGGTCTGCGGGTTCTTCTCCAGGTACCCGCGCCTGGCCAGGGTCGCCAACAACCGGTAGACGGAGATCTTGCCCAGGCCGAGCTTCCTCCAGGTCGGTCACGCCCATTTCCTGGGCGTTGCCGAGCGTCTCCAGGATGGAGAGGGCCGCCTCGACGGCGGGTGCGGCGTTCGGCGGTCTTCGCGGCATGGCGTATGGGAGAGGTGATTCAACGATTGGAACGAGGTTCACCATACGTAAACGCAAGATTCCCGTCAAGTCCGATTCTGTCTCTGGCGTCGGAGGTGGTGGTGGGTCATGTGGCGAATTTTCGATCCTCCACACTTCCATACATATTCGGCTGCCTGATGGACAGACATCAGACGGTTGGGCCAATTTGGTATACACTGCCTGGCACGGGATTGTGAGGGACACCCGACTCGTCGACAGGGCTCGTCCTCATCATGGATTCTTTGCGAGCGTATGACCACCGGCAGAGCGCTATCCTCACCGGCACACTGAAGCCCAGGGAGCGCCTGGTGGAAAAGGATCTGGCGGGGGCTGGGGATGAGCCGGACGCCCGGCTCTGGATGTGAGACGTGTGAACGAGCGGGGAAACGAGTGAGGCCGCAGAGGACGACGCGGCAAAGGAGTGACTCGTGACAGAGCGTCCGTCGAAGTATCGTTTCTTGCTCTACGAACCGATGCACGAGGCGGGGACCGCCCTCCTGCGGGAGCACGGCGAGGTGATCGTGGCCCCGGCCCTGGACGAGGCCACGCTGGTATCGGCCGTCCGGGACATTGATGGCATCGTGATCCGCGCCAACGGCAAGGTGACCCGGACGGTGATGGAGGCCGCACCGAGACTCAAAGTCATCGGCCGCCACGGGGTCGGCCTGGAGACCATCGACGTGCCCGCGGCCACGGAGCGTGGTATCCGGGTCGTCTACACCCCAGAGGCGAACAGCGAGTCGGTGGCGGAGCATTTCGTGGGGCTGGCCCTGATGCTGTCCAAGCGGATCCTCGAGGCGGACCAGGCCCTGCGGGCAGGGCAGTGGAATGTCCGGTACGAGTACATCGGCCGCGAGCTGTTCGGCAAGACACTGGGGGTCGTCGGCTTCGGCCGTATCGGGCGGAACACGGCGCGGATCTGCCACCACGGCTTCGGGATGCCGGTCCTCTACTCCGATGTGGTCACAGCGCCTCCCGACCTGGAGGCGGAGACCCAGGCCAAACGGGTGAGTCTGGAGGAGTTGCTCCGATCGGCGGACTACGTTTCCCTGAATCTCCCGCTCACGCCGGACACCCGGCACATCATCGGACGGGAGCAGGTCCGGCTGATGAAGTCCACGGCATACCTTTTGAACCTGGGCCGTGGCCCCCTGTGGGATGAAAAAGCGGTGCTGGAGGCCCTGGAGATGCAGTGGATTGCAGGCGCCGGCACCGACGTGTTCGAGGAGGAGCCGACCGCCAAGGACAACCCCTTGTTCCAGCACCGGCGGTTCGTCTGCACCCCGCACATGGCGGCGCACACCGATGAGGCGATGCGCCGGATGAGCCTGGTGGCTGAGGACGTCGTGGCGGTCCTGGAGGGGAGGGAGCCGCGCTGGCCGGCCAACCGGCCGAAGCGGTAAGGGGGAAGCTAGAGGCATGGCCCTACCGAAAGTCATTCGCGTGAGACAGCAGTTCGACCGGACGGGCCTCGAGGATCCCTGCGGGGCGGTGGCGGCCGGCTTGCGAGATCTGGGCCTGGCAGGGAAGCTCAAGCCGGGCGCCCGCGTGGCCATCACCGCCGGCAGCCGCGGAATCAATCACCTGGTGGCCATGACCCGCGCCGCGGCCGACGCGGTCAAGTCCCTGGGCGGGCAGCCGTTCATCGTCCCGTCCATGGGCAGCCACGGCGGGGCGACGGATGAGGGGCAGCGGACCCTCCTGGCCGACCTGGGCATCTCCGAGGCAAGCATGGGCTGCCCGGTCCTCTCGTCCATGGAGGTGGAGACGCTCGGCAGGACAGTGGACGGCGTCCCGGTTTACCTGGATCGGCATGCGCTTCACGCCGACGGGATCATCGTCATCAACCGGGTGAAGCCCCACACGGCCTTTCGGGGTGAAGTGGAGAGTGGGCTCTGCAAGATGCTGGCGGTGGGCCTCGGAAAGCACAAGGGTGCCCAGCAAATGCACGCCGCCGGCCTCGGGCCGACTCTCGTCGAGGCGGCGCGAATGATCCTGGGCCGGGCCCCGGTCCTGGCCGGCATCGCCGTCCTGGAGAACGCTCTGGAGGAAACGGCGGAGGTTCACGTTGTCCCGCCGGACCGCTTTGAGGAAACCGACCGGGTCCTGCTGCAGCGGGCCTGGCAAGTGCTTCCCCGCATTCCTTTTGACCCTCTCGACGTCCTGGTGGTGGACGAGATGGGGAAGAACATCAGCGGGACCGGCATGGACAACAACGTGATCGGCATCGGGCCGCGGGCCGGGGGAAAGATGGAGATGGGGCACCCCGCCGTCTCGACCATCGTGGTCCTGGGCCTCACGCCCGAAACTCACGGGAACGCCAACGGCATCGGCCTGGCCGACATCACCACGCGGCGGCTCGTGGATTCGATCGACTACAAGGCGACGTACACCAACGTGCTCACCACGCGCCTCTGGTCGGCCGGCCGCCTGCCAGTGATCATGGAGACCGACCGGGAAGCGATTGCGGTGGCAGTAGGAGAGACCCCGGAGGACCATGTGCGCCTGGTGCGAATCAAGAACACGCTCCACCTGGAGGAATTGGAGATCTCGGAGGCGCTCTTGGCCGAGGCCCGCCAGAAGGGTTTGATCCTCGTGCGGGAGGCGCGGCCGCTGGAATTCGACGGGACAGGCCGGCTGCGGCCGTGGTGAGGGACAAGACAATTTCGAATTTCGAATCTCGAATGGGGAAGTACGAAACTCAGGCAAGAGGAAGCGAAATGGCCAAGCCCGTGATCGTCTCCATCAACGAGAACCTGTGCAAGGGAGCGGATGGCTGCGGGATCTGCCTGGCCCTCTGCCCCAAGGATGTGTTCAAGATTGCCGAGCGCCTGACCGCCCGCGGCATCCGCCTCCCCGTCGTGGAGAAGATCACCGCCTGCACCAAGTGCGAGAACTGCGTGATCTATTGCCCCGACATGGCCATCGTGGTGCGCCTGGAAGAGGTGCCCGAAGCCGCCGCTGCGGTAGGTGAGCAGGCGCAATGACCAATGACAAATGACCAAATCCCAATGGGGAAAAGAGGTACCGTAATTGGTCATTGGTCATTGGTAATTGGTCATTCTCAATGGAGTTGCTCATGGGCAATCGTGCTGTTTTGACCGGACGTCACTTCATGATGGGGAACATCGCCTGCGCCGAGGGCGCGCTGGCCGCCGGCTGCCGCTTCGCGGCGGGCTATCCAATCACGCCGGCGACCGAGGTGGCCGAGCGGCTGGCCGAGCGGCTTCCGGGGGTGGGCGGGACCTTCCTCCAGATGGAGGACGAGATCGCCTCCATCGCCGCCGTCATTGGGGCTTCCTGGGGCGGCATGAAGGCCATGACCGCCACCTCCGGTCCCGGGATCAGTCTCATGCTGGAGAACATCGGCTTTGCCCTCGGGACCGAGACG
>Ga0210377_10002977_pt1 | contig 14613 bp, 14 predicted proteins | sample PLM4_65_b1redo_FD_155480 | JGI IMG/M metagenome (GOLD analysis project Ga0210377, IMG submission 155480) | Groundwater sediment microbial communities from an aquifer in East River, Colorado, USA - PLM4_65_b1 redo | ecosystem: Environmental > Terrestrial > Soil > Riparian zone | place: USA: East...
ATCCATCGGGTTTTGAATGATGCCGGTCTTCAAGGCGAACAACAATTCACGGATACCATCATCCACATCGAGCGTTGTATCGAAGCCAAGCACAGTCTTGATCTTTGCGAACGACACAGTGATATCGCGCATATCACCGCCAAAAGTCAGGTCCTTGTATTCCACGGAGGTCTCTGGCATGCGCTTGAGCACCAATCTCACAATATCATCCTTCGAATAATTTCCGTTCTCTGTTCCGAGATTGAAGACCTGCCCGCGAATTTTTGATTGCCCGGCTTCGAGTCCCATGATCACACCGCGCACCACATCACGGATATGCACGAACGAACGTGAGTAACCGCGTTGATAAATGATCAGGGCGCGTTTCGTGAACGCTTCAAGCACGAATTGATTCACGATAAGGTCGAAACGCGTGCGGGGGGACAGGCCATATAACGTGGCAAACCGGAACAACAACGGCGCACAGGCAGCCTCTTTTTGTGAGAGCAAAAATTCCTCGGACGCGATCTTTGTCTCTGCATAAATCGATTGAGGATTTAATGGGGACTCTTCGGTGACCGGCTTGCCATCCTCGGATAACCCGTAGTTGCTGTATGTGGACGCAAACACGAATCTTTCCACACCCAGATCTGCCGCCTGCCCGAAGACCATTTTCGTGGCCTCGACGTTGTACCGCCAGGCCACCTGCCTGCCCACCGCCTGACAGGCGGGGAATCCCACGATAGCCGCGAGATGCACGATCGCATCTGGCTTCTGCCACTCATTCTTGACGGCATCGCGCACAGTGCGATTTTCGGTCACATCCGCCTTGACGAAATGGAAGTTGGGATGATGCAAAAACGGAACCAGCGACTCGCCGCCGAAGAGGAGCGAGTCAAGGACAGTGACACGATAGTTAAGGCGGAGCAGTTCCGAGGTCAGGAGGGAGCCGATATATCCCGCGCCTCCCGTGATCAACACATGGCGGTCGCTCATTGTTTTCCATCCATCTGCAAATAAACTTTGAACCCGTCCACTTGAAGGGCGGGGGCATCCTTGTCGGTCACAACGGTAATTCCCTGTTCGAGGCACGTGAGGCGGCAGATATCCACCACATCACCTTTACCAACAATGCGGACGCGGTCGTAACCGCTGCTTTTGATCTCTGAGAGAAATTCCCGCACGCGCTGGCGGGTCTTGCGATAGATGGAAAATGAGCGTTCAACATAATCCACAGCGAGGCGAGCACGCAGGGCGATCCCTTCAGGCGTGATGATATAACGCAATTTCTTGCGCTCGGCGCGCTTGACCTTGACATAGCCCTTGGCAATCAGCCGCTTGAGATGCCAGTTTACCGTCCCGACCGCCACCCCCAACTGGGTGGCAAGTGTGGACTGGTTCACATCGGGGTTGTTCTCGATATTTTCAAGCAGATTAAGTTCGCGGAGTTCTTCGTTTGCAGTTTCCATAACAGTCTTCATCATTTCAAAATTCAGTGACTGAATTATAACCTTATTCAACGAAGGGTCAAGCCCACCCTGGGCAAACTGATCATGTAACTTACAAGAAAATCGGAATATGCAGAAAAAATTGCTGCCCATCCCCCTGAACAGATTAACGTATGGAAGTTTTTGGTGTTGACGCAATCACGCGGATCAATGTCACAGAATCATCGTCGATATTCCCGCTTATAAACTCCGGGCGGATATACGGCCGAAGTTTTCGAAAGGCTTCCTCTTCACGGGCAAGCACTTCGATCTCAACATGAGCAAAGGAATCCTGAAATGCCTTCCGGTAATCCCACAAACGATACCGGTTGTGGTTACTGGTCGGATTCAACCACTTCCGCCAGGTATTTTCTGTGAAGCGCAGCATCTCAAAGAGATATTTGAAGTAATGATCCCGCAGATCCACGAAATGGATGTGGATGCCATCGGGTTTTGTCAAAGCAGCCAGCGCGCGGGTAATATCTTCGACACCTTCCAGATGCTCATAAACGGACGTGCTGAATACACAATCAACCTGGGCGATCTGGTTTTGGACTTTCCTGTCGCAAATATCGCCATGAAGCAAGGTAATGAATTCGTGGCGCGGTCTGATATCACCTTCCTCCTTGATAAGATAATCAACATATGCAGGCAACAGCTCAAGATTACGTTCCTTATCAAGCAATACGAAATGATCGCACAAGACCACGTGTGCGGCACCCTGCCTGAGCAACTCCACACCTACTGCAAAACGACCCCCATAACCAAATACGAGAACGCGTTTCCCCTTAAGCGATGCACCGCGCGCAGACAAGGTCTCCACGTAACGGTTTGCCGCAGCGACCGGATCGCTCGACTCCAAACCGGGACGAATGATCCATCTCCGTTTCAACAAAAAGCGCGCCACCGATTCGGGCATAAAGTGGCGTAACAAGCGAAGAGCAAGATAACGCAGATTCAAGGAGTATTCCCTGATGGCAGTTTCGAAGAACAATTCACGGGCTTCTCTTTTGGAACCAGCAATTGCACACCAACCTCTTTCAGGTTTGCTTTTTCCTCGTAGTAACACAAGATGGGTATGGCAACCCATTCCACCCAGGCATTGTTTTCTTCACCGAACTGATATGAACTGTCTTTAATGGGAGTTCGCAGCGGCGAAGTAATAATAAGTGAAAAGCGGTGAGCGGCAAGGTCAGCATAAAACTGCTCAAAATACGTGACATGCTTGCTCATGGCATTGTTAATTAATACCTTCTTATCATAATCCGGAATAAGCGGCGACTTGATATAACCGAAGGTAAGCAACTGGCGTTGATCCATGAACAGGATTTCACCCCTGGCTTTCGCCAGATCCATCTCAGAGCGGATCATCTTAAGCGCGGCATCAGTCACTTCATCAGATGGAATTGGATCCAGTCGATTGAGGTTGGTTATATCAGTTAAAGTGGCGATGCGACTGATATCTGTAAATTTAAGAGGTTTTAGCGCCATGAGAGGTTGATAACCTGGAATGGCGATCAAAAGCGCCAATCCGATACGAATTCCCCAGGGCATCCCCCCACCGTTCAATATCCAGTCATGACCAACTTTCCTCCATGCAACGGCGCCGGCAAACAACAACCCAATGAGAAACATATCCATGTTATGAAGGTCCCCCCCGCCTCCGATCTTGACACTGACGATCAAGCCGACCACGAAAAAAGCCAGTAACGGCAGGATGATCGAGAGCTTTTGCCAGATATTCAGCTGCCAATGGCGAATACTGAGGTGAATCAATATTGCCACCAGTGGACCGGTTGCAACCAGAAGCCCCACCAGAATCCCATACCCGTAAGTGGCATTCGGCAAAAGGCGGTACCACAACAGCGGCTGGGAGCTGACCTCGCCAACCACATCAGTTGCAGTAATACCGCCAACCCCGCCTGTCAATTGACTCCTGGAAAGCTCAATGAGGAACGGAAGAAAATACCCTGCGAAGAGACCTGCCAAACCAACTGTAATCGTCCGCCCCCAGTCTTTGGGGGCAATTCGATTATTTTGCAAGCTTGCACTGCTGAATTCGAGCATGGCAGCCCACATGCCGGGAGCAAACATCCACGTCCAGCGACTCACCTGGGCAAAGTAACTCGCAACCATGATCAGCGGCACCGCGATCCACAACGATTGTCCCCACGCCAGCACAACCAAAATTGCCGACAACACAAGCGGCGGATGAATCGGTCCCTGCCCTAAAAATGTAAAAGCCCACAAACCAGCCAGCACCCATAATACAGCTTTCTCACGACGAAGCCTGTAAGCAAGCAATCCACAAAATAAAAACGGGAATATATAAGTGAAAGCCACCCAAAGACGCGCCTGCCAAATCGTGATTCCCGGTATCAAAAATGGAACACCACCCACAAATTGTCGTCCAAAATCAAGCAGCACAGGGATGGGATGATCAGCAGGGTAATCATACAGTCCACGCCCGAACAAAATGGAATAATCCCACAGACGATTACCCTCCGACCACCCAAGTGAAAAAGGGTAGTCGGTAACCCCCTGCAGAGGAACGGCTAAAGCAAGGACGCTTGCACTGGATAGAAGACCCACCAGAAAACCGGGCCAGCTAAACAGCACTTTACCATTCGTCAGAAAAAAAATCTCAAAAACCACGGCGATCAACCAGATCAGGACCCGCATATACGAACCAGACACGACAATTCCCCACGACGTATATTGGAGAAGCCAGACGGGAGCAATCAGGAAGATTGCCGCCATGATCCATCTTAGGAATCCAATCCTGGCACGAATCTTTATGAGAAATTCGATCGCGGGGTTGAACTTATCAGGTCGCCAAAGAATAGTCCCTTCACCGCCAAGGATGAGCAAACAAATAATAATGGAGGCAAAAAATGCCATTCCCCATTTCATGGAGAATTCGCCCAGCCAGACTCCCGTTCCCCACGCTATTTCATAAAACTCACGTTCAACCAAATAGAGAAATGTCGCTGTGATCAAAAGGATCACAATACGGCCAAAATTTGAGACAAACCCGTCATTAATTTTCATCAAACCTCTTGTCATCCTCAACCCGCGAAAGCAAAACTTTCAGGATCATTCATTTCATCGATTCCCGGGCTATTTTTTCAAAAAAAGCCAATCGTTGATTTTCTTTTGGGCCGGAACCTATTCGTCCGTTCAATAATTTGCGATCCACCCGCCGTCCCCGCATACGATAAGCAAAGGCATGGATCGCATCACCATGAGTTTCAATGTTATCATCCCTGTTGGGAATCTTCAACAAAAAATCACAATCGAGATCATCCAGGTCGGTGTCAATATAAGCTAACACTGAAGGCAGGCCATAAGCCAGGCATTCGCGGGTCTTCAAAGGTGAAGCCTCATCCATTTCCTTGCGGTACAGGGCCAGCGTGCTTATGGCAACATCGGCTCCGCCAAGTACCTTTTCATACGCGGCGGCGCCCAAATAACCGTGAAGACGAATATTCCCGGGCAGTATATCAATCCCTTCTATGTGGTCATAACCCACCACATCGATAACGATATCCGGGTACCTTCGAGCCAACTCCACCAGATGGTCAATTCCATGCCAGGTGTAGCCAGGTGTGGCAATAAAAAACAGATGAGGGGCTTGATGATCAGGGGCTGGCAGGGGTTTGGTTGCATCCAAGTCGATGCCGTTTGCAATCACCATAGTTGGCTTTCCATAGGAGGCAAACGCAGGAGAAAGGGCCAGTTCATGTGACATGGTGACAAGTCCACGGACGCGGCGGAGGAATATCCCGCGCGTGAGGCGGTTATACAGGCTGTAAATTCCACCAAGTTCATCGTGCTGGGTCAGGTCGTTCGTGTTGATCTCCTCCACAACCGGCGCGATGCCCATCAGGAAATGCGCGGGATATACATAAATGCTGTAACGCAAATAGATGACATCAGGGTTGAATTTTCGCAGCGCGGCGATCAACTGCCTCATGGCCCGGATTCGGTTGAATTCCGTCTTTACCTTCCCATTTATTGGATAGAAAAAATAATCCGCCTCGATCAAATCAGACTGCGGCTCATATTGTGAAGCATGCATGAACAAACGCGCTTCGTGCCCCCTCGCCTTCCAGGCTGCAATCTGTGATTGGATCTTTTTCCCAACGCCGCTGTCACGCGTGCGCGGCCAGTGCAAAGTGACATACGCGATACGCATGAAATATCAAGACTCCCGAGAGCGATTCTGCTGCCGTTGCATCGTGCGGTATATATTGCGCAGACCGTCGTACATGCCCTTCAAAAGTGGGCCCTCGATGACACGCGCGTAGGAAGGATAGTCTCCAAATTTCCTGCGCGGAAGTTTCATGATCTCGTCAAACTCAGCATCATTCATGCCCAGCTTCTTGGCAACATACTCGCGATCCTCCTCCTGCATGGAAGGGGCATAGGTCGGTTTTTGAAGATCAGTGAGCGCCGCGTCGCGGCTGAATTCACCAGAGCATACCTGACTGGAAAGATGTGAACGGCGTTTGTCATATCCGAACTTCGACGGCAGGATAAATCCCTGATAGAAACGCGTATAAATTGACTCGTAATGCTTGCCGCCATAATACTTCCATCCCAATTCACGTTCAAGGACCTGCATGGCCTCCATTTTGTTGTAGTCCAGATAGTTTAAAATATCAATACGTTGGAGAGTCAACAGGCGGCGATAATATGTGAAGAAACCTTGATGAGGAAAAGAGCGCAGTTTGTGTTTCCCGAATTTACGATGCACACTTCGAATATATTTCCAGTCGAAATGTCCCTGGGACCAGGCGCGCGGCAGATGGGTTTCAGTCCGAACGTTGCTGCCTGTAAGAATGAAACGCACCTTCATTTCCTCGGCCAGATCACCGATCACGGCAGCAATTGCATGGTCGCTTGGAATCTCCGAATCAGGCGTGGATGCCTTGAGGAAAGCCACCTGCAAATCCTTAAATTCCTCCCAATTGAGAACCTTGGTATATAGATCTATCCCCAAACGCTTTAGGGTCTCTTCTATATTTTTGACCGCCAGCTCAGAATCCCAGCCATTATCCATATGCACCGCAAGAGGACGCAACCCTAGCCTGGTTTTCGCCACGTAAGCCACATAAGTGCTGTCCACACCACCGCTTACACCCAACAAACAGTCATAAGGTTTACCTCGTCCTTCGCGCTTGATCTTCTCGGCCAGACGTTCAAGGTATTGATTACCTGCTTCACCTTTGATGACACGCTGTTGGATCAGGCGGTCATAATCATGGCAATGATTGCAGACTCCCTGTTCATCGAACTGAATTTCAGGGTCACTGGTATCCATCACACAACGCGTACAGATCTGATATTCTCTTTCCATATTCATTCCTTTTAAGGCAGGATGCGTTTAAGATCAGCCCGCGAAGGATAACTGATCAACACCCCTCTCAATGGTCCCTGGAACACGAACAGACTGCCTGCGGCTGCGGCTGATGCGCCGCCAAGGTTGATCACATCTGCCAGATCCTGCAATTTACCCGCACCGCCACAAGCCACAACCGGGATCGAGACCGCATCAGCGACGCGGCGGATCAATTCAACGTCATATCCCTGCATCATCCCATCCCGATCCATCGAGTTGACGAATAACTCACCAGCACCCTGTTTTTCCATTTCAATGGCGTATTTAACCGGGTCCAGGCCTGTCCCTTTTTTTCCGCTTCTAGTGAAAACCTCATATTTACCCAAAAAATTTTTCTTCACATCCATCGAAATGACCACCGCCTGACTCCCGGCGTAATCTGCCGCAGCGCGCACAAGCGTTGGGTTTTCAACGGCGGGCGTATTCAGGATGGTCTTTTCGATCCCCAGGCTCAATAATTTCCTGACATCGTCCATGCTGCGAATACCGCCTCCATAACCCAGCGGCATAAAACATTCACTTGTGATATTTGCCAGCATATCGAAAGCGGGCGGGCGATTCTCAATTGTAGCTGTGATATCCAGGAAGACCAGCTCGTCCACTTCCTTGTCATTGAAGATGCGAACGATGTTAATGGGATCGCCAAGATAAACGGGATTCTTGAATTTCACGGTCTTTACCAGACCCTGTCCCTGTAACAACAAGGCGGGAATGACACGTGGCCTGATCATTTGACTACTTCCGCAAAATTCTTCAACAGGCGCAACCCGAATTTATGACTCTTCTCGGGGTGGAACTGCGCGCCCATGAGATTGCCCATGGCGAGGATGGAATGGAAATACCCACCGTAATCGGTTTCAGCCAGCACGGCTTCGGGGTCGCGGCTATGGATATAGTATGAATGAACAAAATAGAAACGCGCTTCAGAGTCAAGGTCCGTGAAGAGCGGATGCGGACGGCGAATCTCGATCGTATTCCAGCCCATATGCGGGACCTTCAACTGCGCCTGATCCGCATCAAACTTAAAGCGTACAGTTTCCGCATCCAGCCAGCCAAGTCCCTGTGCCTGACCCTCTTCGCTTCCCTTCGTCATCAATTGGAGTCCGAGGCACAGACCCAAAAACGGGACCTTCTTTTCGAGTGCAAGATGATCCAGCAACGGCACCAGCCCGCGCTCATTGAGTTTGCTCATGCCTGCATCAAACGCGCCCACACCAGGCAGGATCAATTTTTCAGCCTGTTGCAACACATCGGGATCGGAGGAGGCAATCGCTTTGACTCCTGCTTTCTTGAACATGTTAATAATCGAGCCAAGGTTTCCAACGCCGTAGTCGACGATCACGATCATAAGGTTTTTCCTGTCTCCCGGATGGCTTTCAGTTTTCGAATAAAAGCGCGGAAATTTTCATCCGCATTATATTTCTCGTGCCACAGGGCGCGGCTCCCCTTTCGTTTTGATGCAGTCCACTCCGGAGCGTCTACAAATTTAAAAATTGCTTCGGCAATTTCTTCCGGGGACGGGTTGGGAGAAAGCAACAAACCATTCCGGTCGGTGACAATTTCACAGTTGCCTCCAACGCCTGTGGCAACCATTGGAATGCCGCAACTAATTGCCTCCATGGAGGAAACTGGTGTGCCTTCCGAAACGCTGACGTTGAAAAAAACATCAACCGGGTTCGAACGATAATAATCCATTAATGCCTGCTGGGTGGAGTAACCGGGGAAGAAAGCGCGTGCATTGGCAGGGAGAAGTTCATCTGCGGATTTTTGCATATTTTCCCTCACGCCTTCAGACTCGCTGTTCCCAAAATGAAGCCATTCGATTTTTTGATCCGGGCGTTGGCGTGCGGCGTTCGCGATACCTTCAAGCAATAAGTCCACGCGTTTGACCGGGCGAATGATGGAACAGGAGACGATCCGGAGTACGCCATCTGAAGACGGTGCTGTAATAAAGCCGGGATCTCTCACGCCCAGAAAACCCGCCTCATAACGGGACGAAAAGGCCGGGTAGCGTCTCTTGAGATAATCCACACCCGCATCCGAATCTGCAAAGAGCGCGTCCACAACACCGAGTGAGGCGGGTCGGCCGGGCCAATAGGGCGGCGAGTATCTCTCCTCATAGAGATCATAGCCATGGGTACGCGAGACCAGCCTAAGGTCCGGGTGGAGGCGTTTGGCAAGTCCGATCCCCATGGCGCCCTGATCGAACCAATATGTGTAAAAGATGCACTGACTCACGTCAAGGTGATCTTTATCCAACCAGTGTTCAAGCCATTGCCTCGTTAAATGCGCGCCACCGAGAAATGCGAACAACCTGCCAAGAGATGGGGCATGGAACAACAACCACGGATGCGTGAACAAGTCTTGATAAAACAAAGGCGAGGCAAACACGCTCATCGCACCGGAAAATCTGCTGGCGGATGAATTCAAAAACGAAAAATAATCCTCCAGGACCTCCACATTGTGCGGTACCGGCAATTTTTTCCCATTGCATTTGCGAGGGACAAGCACTACTCTTTCAAAGCTCTCTGCCAAATGTTCGATTTCATCCTTAAGAAAAGTCTGCTCGGTCGCAACGTCAAATGGATAGGAAGCGGTAAACAAAACAAGGATCAACGAATTACTCCAATCTTATTACGAGGGCAAAAACTCAGTGCGGTGCGCGGAAAATTCCTCGATGGCTGAATCGTAGTCATCATGTCGACCAATATCCAGCCAGTAGCCATCGAAGTTGTAGATATTCACCTTTTGACCCGCGCGCATCAACCGCAGGACAAGCTCAGGCAGATCAAGTCGTTGACCCTTCTCTACATGCATCAATACATCGGGTTCAAAAATATAGATCCCTGTGCTCACAGCATAGTGATAGGTGGGCTTTTCGATATAGTCCTTCACCCATCCGTCCTCGGATTCGATCACGCCCAGGTCGATCTTCACTTCACGACGATAGGAAGCCAGAGTCGCAATCGCGCCGCGCTCCTTGTGATATTTCCACATCGCGCTGTAATCGATCGTGGTCAGCAGATCGCCGTTCATGACGAGAAAAGTCTCTTTGAGATTCGGGATCAATGAAATTGGCCCGGCAGTCCCCAGGGGTTGCTCCTCCTTCGAATATTCCAACTTGACGCCGAACTTGCTTCCATCGCCGCAATATGCCATCAACAACTCAGCCAGATATCCGACAGCAAGGGTCAAATCATTGAAACCATGTCGCGCCAACTGACGGATGACAATCTCCAGAATCGGCATTTCACCGATCGGCATGAGCGGTTTGGGCAGAACCGTTGTATATGGGGCAAGGCGGGTTCCCTTGCCGCCAGCGAGAATGACAGCGCGCATATTACCTACACTGTATATTGATCGGGACGATACAAATCCAAATGAGCGGAGATCCACTCAATGGTGAGTCGCAGGCCCTCATCCAGAGAGACGCGCGGCTCCCATCCGATCATTTCCTTTGCTTTTTGATTCGAAGCCCAAAGCTTCATCACTTCGCTTTTATCCGGACGGATGCGTTGCGAATCCGTAACCACTTTGGGAGTCTTACCAATCATACCGAAGATCTTCTCAACCAGATCGCCAATGCGGATCGTATTGTCATTGCCAAGGTTGATCTCCTGCCCAAGCACATTATCAGCTTCTGCCACGCATATGAAACCGTTGGCTGTGTCCTTTACAAAAGTAAAATCGCGTGACGGATCGAGACTGCCAAGCTTTACCTCGTCACGCGTCAGTGCCTGGGTAATAATGGTCGGGATCACAGCACGCGTGGATTGACGCGGCCCATACGTGTTGAAAGGCCGCAGGGTCACCACCGGTACTTCAAACGAACGATAAAAACTTTCTGCGATCTTATCGGCGCCGATCTTGCTGGCCGAATAAGGCGATTGCCCCTGAAGCGGATGCGCCTCATCGATGGGCGTGTATTGCGCCGTTCCGTACACTTCGCTTGTGGAGGTATGCACCACGCGTCGCACACCGAAATCACGCGCCGCCATCAGCATATTCATCGTGCCCATGATATTGACGTCGATCACTTCACGCGGGTTCACATAAGAATAGGGGATCGCGATCAACGCACCGAGATGGAAAACGGTATCCACGCCGCGCACAGCGCCGCGCACAGCTTCCACGTCGCGCAAGTCACCGCGCACGATCTCAAGCTTTGAAAACACAGTGGAGTCGATGAGGCGCAACATCCCCACATCGTTGCGCGAGTTATACCGCACGAACGCGCGCACCTGCGCGCCCTCGCTCACCAACCGTTCCACCAAATGACTGGCAATAAATCCGCCAGCCCCGGTCACAAGCACTTGTTTGCCACTCCAATTCATAATCACTCCAATCCAGATTTTACTCTTTGCCGCCAGTCGTCCAACAAATCAGACAATGACTGTTTCAACTTGATCTGAGGACGCCATCCCGATGTCCGATTCAGCTTCCGGGCATCACCAACCTGAATGGGGACATCGTTCTTCTGGACCCTGCCCGCATCCACCCGGACCTTGAGCGGACGCGGCGACATGGACAGCATCTCATCCAAACATTTCCTCACCGACACCGCGCGCCCCGAGCAGACGTTATAAACCTGTCCGGCCTTTCCTTTCTCCGCCGCCAGTGCAAACGCGCGGCCTTTCCTTTCTCCGCCGCCAGTGCAAACGCGCGGACCGCGTCGCGCACATCCACAAAATCGCGGTATGAGTTCAAATTACCGGTTAATATTTCCCCTTCTCCACACGCCTCTGCCAGCGCAATCTGACGGGCAAAGGCAGAACAGGCCAGGCTCGGAGATTGCCCAGGCCCAAGTAAATTAAACATGCGTACGACCATGACCGGCATTTGGTACGCAGTAAAATAACGAAGCGCAGCATGCTCTTGTGCCAATTTACTGATAGCATAATGGGTCACGGGACGCGACATATACTTCTCACTAATCGGCCTGCTCCCATGGCCCGAGCCATAAACTGCGCTCGAACTTGCCACCACTACTACCGGTCTCGCGCTCAAATACATGAGAGTGTCAAACAACGCGACTGTACCAAGCAAATTTACCTTGTAAAGCAACTCCGGGTCACTGGATTTTATGACAGCCGCGAGATGAAAAACTACATCGGGTTGAAATTCTTTAATCACATTCTTCAATGCATCACGATCTGTGATGTCGCCAGTGTAAACATTATTCAAGTTGTTTACCCCCCGTTTGTCGAAGCCAAATATCTGCCAACCCTGATCAAGCAATTGCCTGGCAAGATGATTTCCTACAAAACCTGAGATACCAGTAATCAAAGCGCGTGACACTTGCATTCCTTTCCGAAAATATGATTATATACGTATATACCTTGTATATTTTTCATTAATGCTACACATCCAGCTTGTGCTTCGCCAAAGACTCTCTTCATTCCTGCAAGTACACCCTTCCCATCCAATTTAACGCGACAATTAGCGGGACAATCCCAAAGGTGCCAAATGAAATACAATTCGCTTCACGAATGGTAAAGAAATAAACATGCGGGCTTACATCAACGGACTGAGGAAACCAGAGAACTTTGTGAACAGTATCCACTATGTCAGCGAATGAAATTGGCATTTGGGTTAGACTCTGTTTGCTTACTTGCGATCTTCATGACCCCTCTGTGATCTCACAAGCAATTTGATGATCGTCAGAAACGCCTGCCGCACAAACTTTAGAGGCCAGAGCAGATCATACTTAATTCCCTCAGCGATGTAATAAGCACTCTTCTTGAAATTCAATGCCCATATCATTCGGGTTGCAATATCGATGGTCTCGCGGGTGCGGAGCTGGACAAGGAGTTTTCTCGCCAGGGACGGCAGGTGGTCATCCCGTAAATACGAACTCGTCATCAACAGGTGATCTTTGGCGCTCCATTCACGTTTCTGATCCGTGGCATCGAACGTCAAGGAACCGGGGTGCTGGCGATATCGGTATGTGAGCCTGTTGATCACGACATAAGGCAAATTGTTCAACGCAAAACGGAACATAAACTCCCGATCGCCGGCAATTCGATAATCAATGTTGAATTTCCCGATCTTCCCGAACACAGGCGAGCGAAAGAACCATGCATTGAAATAATTACTTCCGATGGTGGAGCACTCCAGCAAAGTGTTATCTTCAGGGGAATATCTTTCGACGATTTTTATTTCACCTTCAACTGGTTCATAAAAGACATCCGCATGGCCCGCCACTGCCATCACGGTTTCATCATCAAATTTTGTGGCAACATCAACAAAAATATTATCGACATAAAAATCATCCGTGTTTAGAAAGCCGATAATTTCCCCGGTGGCCATATCCAGTCCCTTGTTCAACGCATCATACATACCCTGATCAGGAGCACAGGAAAAATGGACATGGGGATACTTCTCCACCATTTCCTGCGTGCCATCGGTGGAACCGCCATCGACCACAATATGCTCGAAATTCGGGTAGCCTTGTGCGATGACGTTTTGTATGACACCCTCCAGCATATTCATGCGGTTAAAACTTGGCGTAATGATGGAAATTTTCCTGAGGTTCATTGTGAGACCATGATCTTGAATACCTGGGATGACTGCGCCGGTTAATCCGACAGGGCCGGATTTATCAGTTCGCCGCGGAAACAATTTAACGCCTCGGACAGAGTGGATGCCGGTGTATTTGCGCGTTGAAAGGCTATCAGCCGTTTTTCTCCATAATTGGAAATACTGTGAGTCGACCATACCTCCATGGGAAGCCCAAAGACACGCAGGATCCCGGAATTGCTGAATACCAGAAGCATCGATTTCGCAATCCATTTCGTTACCCAGGATCGGCCATCCCGAAGCGCTTTAAGTTTTTTTAGAAATTTTATAAACGGGAGAATTCGAACGAATTTTTCATGTATATCGTCCGGTAAATATCTCAATGAAACCTCCATTAATTCTTCAGACCTCCTGATATCTCCTGAAAGAGTTTTGTTGCTGTCATGAAGCCGATACGCCGCAATGATTGAAGTGGAACAGGCTCCTTTATGTGCCTTCGCACATTTAATAAAGAATTCCCAATCAAAGGCAAAGTGCAGGTCCTCTGCCAAAGGCCCACATTCTTCAAATAAATCCCGCTTCCAAAGGGTCGTTGGTTGATCCAAAACATCGACAAGCCTGATCACCTCAAAATTAAAGGCGAGGGGACCGGGTCTCTTAATGTATGGATGGGCGGAACTGCCGAACTGGATGGATGAACCGTATACAAAATCAGACCGGGTGACATGGGCCGTTTTTATCAGATTGTATATCCCATAAGGTGCATAGCAGTCATCACTGTTCAACCAGCCCATCCATTCCCCGGTAGCCTTTGCAAAACCCTTGTTGATCGCGTTACTTTGACCGGCGTCTCGTTCACTAACCCATCCGGCCAGCCAGGGTTCGTATTTTCGAATAATGTCCACGCTCCCATCCGTGCTTCCACCGTCGATCACAAAATACTCAAGATTCGGGTATCCCTGAAGCAGGACGGAGCGGATGGTCTCTTCAAGATAGGCCGCGTGATTATACGAGGGCGTGACGATCGTCACACGCGGCAGATCAAATTTGGGGGAAACTGTTTCGGGCTGAAAATCCCATGGCCAGCCAGTCCCTCCGGGCAGGGGAGGTGGAAATTTATCATTCATGATAGTCGCGCCATTCCAAACTTTTCTGGTAAACCCATATCTCCTTTTGTAAATTGTATGTCACCCGGTCGCAACGCGAACCCAGCCAGTTGGAATT
>Ga0210377_10002978_pt1 | contig 14613 bp, 17 predicted proteins | sample PLM4_65_b1redo_FD_155480 | JGI IMG/M metagenome (GOLD analysis project Ga0210377, IMG submission 155480) | Groundwater sediment microbial communities from an aquifer in East River, Colorado, USA - PLM4_65_b1 redo | ecosystem: Environmental > Terrestrial > Soil > Riparian zone | place: USA: East...
GTTCTACCTCGCTGGCTGCGAAATGGCGTTCCGGCATGGCGGCCTGGTGGTGTTCCAGCTGCAGCTGATCAAGCGGCCGGACGCTCTGCCGATCACGCGGGACTACATGTATGAGGAAGAGCGGCAGGTGCAGGCGCCGGAGATCGCCGCGGCGAGTGAGAACACGCTCCTCACGCGTGAAACGTCTTCTTCCCGTTAGGATTTCCGTTCAGAGCACTTGACGTAACTACGGCGACGCCGTACCTAGTGTTCGGGGGACGCGGCATGCACACGGTGATCGAGACGCTGGCATATCTGAGGGCGGCTCGGGATGAGGGCATGACGGAAGAGGAAATGACAGACGCGGTGGATACGGTGTCGCGGGATCCGATGGCTGGCGATCTCGTTGTTGGCGGCGGTGGATGCCGGAAAATCCGGATCGCTGGAAAAGGACGCGGAAAGTCAGGCGGCTATCGTGTGCTGACCTACCATGCAGACGAGGTGACGCCCGTATTCCTGCTCACGGTGTTGTCAAAAGGTACAAAGGCGAATTTCTCGAAAGCGCAGGTTGCCTTGCTTTCGAGAGCGACAAAAACGCTGAAGGCCAGCCTAACGGGCGGCAAGGGATAGGAAGATGGACAAGAAGAACTTCAAGCGTGTCATGGACGGCCTTAATGACGCGATCGCCATTGCACGCGGCGAGGCCGACCCGAAGACCTATCGCGTGCATGTTCCAGTCGATGTCGACGTTCAGAAAATCCGCAAGAAGTTGAAGTTGACGCAGGCGGAGTTCGCTCACCGCTATGGCTTCTCGCTTGGATCGATCCGCGATTGGGAGCAGAAGCGGAAGCAGCCCGAAGCCAGCGCGCGCATGTTCCTCAAGGTTATTGAGAAACGGCCCGAGGTCGTGGCTGAAGTCCTCGGGAAATAGAGTTAGCCGCCCTTGAACCTCCCGGCTTGTTAAAGCCGCGCAGCGGCCGGCGGGAAATTTTCGGTGCGGCTTGGCTCGGTCGAAAGGCTGGGTATAGTGGCCATCCTGACCAGTAAATCCGCGGCGGGGGATCGCCGCAAATAGGGGGATTCATTCCATGTTCATGAAGCGTATCAGCGCGTGCCTTGCCGCGGCTGCGGCGATGTTGTCCCTGTCCGGCTGCCTCGCGCCGCGCATGTTCGTCGACAAGACGCTCGGCGATGTGCCTGCCGCCGAACGGGTCACCGTGGCCGAGAAGCGGCCGGTGCAACTGCTCTTCCAGTTCCAGACCGACGGAAAGCCCAACGCCCGCGCCACCGAATACCTGACCAAGAAGACGACGGAGCTGGTGACCGCAAGCGGCCACTTCTCGCAGGTTTCGACCTCGCCGGTTCAAGGCGGCGCGTTGCTTTCCGTCACGATCAACAACATTGGGCAGGCTGACGCGGCCAGCAAAGGCTTCGCCACCGGACTGACGCTGGGCCTCGCGGGTTCATCGGTCGTCGACAGCTATGTCGCCAAAGTGAGCTATTCCAGCAGCGCAGGCGCAGCGCCCGTAACCAAGGAGCGCAAGCACCAGATTTACACCCTGATCGGCGCCGGCGATGCGCCGGCCTCCGGCATTCCGGTGAAGAACGCGGATGAAGGGGTCACCATGGTCGTCAGGCAGATGCTGGACCATCTGCTGAACGACCTTGCCAAGGATCCCGCTTTCAGCGGTCCAAAGGTCGCCTCCGTGGAACGCCGGCAGCTTGCCCTCGCTGCAGCGCCAGCGTTGAACTGACGCCCATGCGCATCTGGCTTGTGCTGGCGGCTGCCTGCGTGCTTGCAGGCGGCTGCGTGACGGTCGACGCGCCGGTGCAGCAGGCGACGTTCGAAAACGTCCGTTTGCTGCAGGCGACTGATATTCCGCAGATCGCGCTGGGCGCGTTCGAGCTTGCGCCCGGCCTACCGCCACAGATGGACAAAACCATCTCTATGCGCGCGGGCTCCCTGAAGGCGCCGGGCACTGGATCGTTCTCCAGCTATTTGCGTCAAACCTTCGAGACGGAACTAACGGCGGCGGGCAAGCTGAGCCCGGAGGGGACGGCCGTGCTTTCAGGCCAATTGACCCGGAGCGAAGTAAAGACCTCGCCTGCCGGCGAGGGCCATCTGGCCGCACGCTTCCGGGTGACGCGTGGCGGCAAGGTGATGTTCGACAAGGAGCTGGCGGTCACCGAATCCTGGAAGTTCGACTTCATCGGCGCCATCGCCATCCCGGAAGCCATGAACCGCTACACGGCGCTCTATCCGAAGCTCGTGACGGCGCTGTTCAACGATGCGGAGTTCCGGCAGGCGCTGCGAGCGCCTTAGGGCGTCCGGCCGGCCTCTCGCATGGCTCAGGGCGTTCGCCGCTTGATTTGATCCACTGGATCAAATCATTCGCCCGATGCTTCGCATCGGACGAACCGCGTCTCACCCACAGAACTTCCCATTCTTGTTAAAGCCGCGCGGCGCGAGGCGGCCGGACTGGGCGCGTTTTCCAACCCAGTCCTTCCAGTCGTCGGAGGATTGCTGGCGGCCGCCGCTATCGATCCAGGAGAAACCGTCGGACTTGCTGAAGGTCTTGAGATCGATGAGGCCGCCATCCTTGAAGGACTGGATCTTGACGCCCTTGCCACGCGCCATTTCGGGAAGCTCGTCGGTTTTGAAGATGACCATCTTGCGGTTCGTTCCGATCGAAGCGGTCATGTCGCCTTCGACCTTGGCGCAGGTCGCGAGCTCCTCGTCGCCCACATTGAGGATGATCTTGCCTTTTCGCGTTGAGGAGACGAGTTCGGCGTCGAGCACGATGAAGCCGTAGCCCTTCGAAGACGCCACGATCCGCCTGCCCTTCTCCTCAGGCACGAGCATGGCGACGATGGTTTCAGCTTCAGGCACTTCGAGATTGAGACGGATCGGCTCGCCATGCCCTCGCCCGCTCGGCAGTTCATCGGGGCGCAGCGTGAAGGCGCGGCCGCCGGAGGCCATCAGCACGACCTTGTCGGTGGTCTGGCATTCGAGGGTGAGGGCGAGCTCGTCGCCCTCCTTGAATTTCACCTGGTCGAGCTTCTGGTTGTGGCCTTTCAACCCACGGATCCAGCCCATGGTGGAGAGCACGACGGTAACCGGCTCCTTCACGATCAGGGCTTCGAGCGCGGCTTCGGTGTCGATCTCCTTCGCTGTTTCGAAGTTGGAGCGGCGATGGCCGAGTTTCGTTTTCGGATCAAAGATCTCGCGGGCAGCCTTCAGCTGGCGCTTCACCTCGGTCCACTGGCGGCCCGTCGAGCCGAGCAGTTGCTCGATCTCGCGTTTCTCTTGCGACAGCTCCTTGTGCTCGCGCTTGATCTCGATCTCTTCGAGCTTGCGCAACGCGCGCAGGCGCATGTTGAGGATCGCCTCGACCTGGATGTCGGAGAGGCGGAAGCGCTTCATCATCACAGCCTTGGGATCATCCTCGTAGCGGATGATCCGGATGACCTCGTCGATGTTGAGATAGGCCTTGAGCAGGCCGTCCAGGACTTCGAGGCGATGATCGATCTTGGCGAGGCGGTGCTTGTTGCGGCGGACGATCACCTCGCGGCGGTGATCGAGATAGCAGCTCAGCATCTCTTTGAGGCCCATCACCTTGGGCACGCCGTGGTCGAGCACATTGATGTTGACCGGGAAGCGCGTTTCCAGCTCGCACTGCTTGAAGAGGCTCGCCATCAGCACTTCGGCCTCGACCGTGCGCGACTTGGGCGTGAGGACCATGCGCACGTCTTCCGTGCTCTCATCCATCGCGTCTTCGAGCAGGGGGGCTTTCTTGGTCTCGATCAGTTCGGCCAGGCGCTCCATCAGCTTGGACTTCTGCACCTGGTAGGGAATCTCGGTGACGATGATGCGCCACATGCCGCGGCCGAGGTCTTCCTTGCGCCAGCGCGCCTGCATGCGGATGCCGCCGCGGCCGGTGGCGTAGGCTTCGCGCAGGCCTTCTTTCGTTTCGACGATCACGCCGCCGGTCGGGAAATCCGGACCGGGGATGATCTTCATCAGATCATCGACCGTGGCTTTGGGATGGTCGAGCAGATGGATGGCGGCGTCGATGCATTCGGCCGGGTTGTGCGGCGGGATCGAGGTCGCCATGCCGACGGCGATGCCGGACGATCCGTTGGCGAGCAGGTTCGGGAAGCCGGCGGCGAGCACGACGGGCTCGCGGTTCTGGGTGTCATAGGTCTCGCGGAAATCGACCGCGTCCTCGTCCAGCCCTTCGAGCATGAGCATGGCGGCGGGCGTAAGGCGCGCTTCGGTATAGCGGAAGGCGGCGGCGGCATCGCCATCGATGTTGCCGAAATTGCCCTGGCCATCGACCATCGGCACGCGCGCGGCAAAGTCCTGCGCCAGGCGCACCATGGCGTCGTAGATCGATTGATCGCCGTGCGGGTGGTACTTACCGATGACCTCGCCGACCACGGTGGCGGACTTGCGGAACGGTCCGTTGGCGGAAAGGCCAAGCTGCGCCATCGAATAGAGAATGCGGCGGTGCACCGGCTTCAGGCCGTCACGCACATCGGGAAGCGCGCGCGCCGTGATGGTCGACATGGCGTAGGTCAGGTAGCGGCTGGACAGCGCTTCCGACATCGGTTCGTCGATGATCTCGCCGCCATTATCCGGCGGATCGAGCGTGGTGTTCTTGGCCATGCACTATCTCTTTTTTGGCGCTCGAATCAGGAAGGCGAGAGTCGCCCTGCCCGCTCCAGCCGGTCAATCATCAGGAAGCGCGCTTCAGGCACAGGCTTGTTGAGATCGGCAAATAGCCGTTCGCCCAGGAAATGACCGGTGAGGCGGAAGCCATCGTGGATATCCACAGGGCTGGCTGGCGCCTTGGGATCGGTGAGGAAGGCGGGGAGCGGCAGGAGGCGGCTCAGGTATTCGCCAGCTTCGGAGCCGCGCACGGCGCGGCCGGATTTGGGGCTCACATGGGTCAGACCGTCGTTGGCGCCCGAGATGACGCAATTCGATAGATCGATCCCATAGCCGAGCATGGTGAGAAGCCCGAGCTCCCAGCGCACGAACAGGGCGGGCCAGACATCTTCATTGCCAAGCGAATCCAGTAGGGTCTCTGCCGCATCGTATAGCGCCGGCTTTGCTTCGCCCTCGGGCAACGCCGCGGCGAGCAGTTCGGCGAGCGCCGACAAGCCTGCCAGCGCCTCGCCATTGGCCATGTGGACGGCGGCGCGCTCGCGTTCGGTCTCGGCGAGGGAGAAGAAGCCGAGATTGTCGTCGGTGCGCGCCTTCCAGGTCACGCTGAGCGTGTTGCCGGCCTGCATGGGCGCACGCTTGGTGCGGCTGGCGCCGCCGTAGACGAGGCCGCGCCGCCTGCCCTGTTCACGCGCAAAGACTTCCAGGATCGCCCCGGTCTCGCCAAAGCGCCTGAGCCCCAGCGAGATCGCTTGATCACTCCATTCGGCCATGGAGATGGCATAGGCCGACGCCGGGCGAAGGCAAAGCGTCTTGTCAGCCTGGACCTAGCCCGAGCGCGGCGTGTTCAGGCGCCTGCGCGCCGATCTCGAATTCCTGCTCGATGGTGAGCCCGCAATAGCGGCGCGGCTGGCCATCGACCGTGCCGGGCCGATGACGGTCGGTCGCCGCCCAGGCCAGCATCGCGTTGTCGAGCCGCGCGAAGCCGCTGGAGACGACGACCTGCACGTTCTCCACCACGCCTTCGGTGGTGACGCAGTAGGTGATCATGACCCTGCCTTCCTCGTGACAGGGGATCGAGCCGGAGGGATAGGCCGGCGTGTTGCTGCGCAGGCGCGCGGGCAATCTCAACGCAGCGCCGGCAGCCGGCGCAGGCAGGAAGTGCGGCGCCGGCAGCGCCGTGTGCATGTCGGTTCCGGCTCGGGCTGGACAGGACGCGGGGACCGATGCGGTCGGCGCCGGCAAGGCCGGTGTGGCGGCGGGCGGCGCATCCGCGGTGCAGGCGGCAAGTGCACAGGCAAGAAACGCGATCCCCGGCACAGCGATGCGAGACTTCATTGGGTGTCTCCCGGCCAACGGCGGCAGGCTATCGCGGGTTGACCCACTCTCGCAATCCAGGCTCGCAATCCAGCCTCGCAATCCAGCGGGTTGACGGCGGCGGCGCGCTGTCCCAGATCGCTGGTCGCGAGGACGACCTCCCCCAGCTTTGGGAAGCATTCGGGACGGCCCGATCTTGAAGGAGGGCCGCATGGCCTGGGTCTATCTTGGCGTTGCCGGTCTGCTCGAAGTCATCTGGGCCTATGCGCTGAAACAGTCGGCGGGTTTCAACAAACCGATCGAGACCGGGATTGCGATTGTGGCCATGATCGCAAGCTTCGTTGTCCTGTCCCTGGCGATGAAGTCGCTTCCGCTCGGCACGGCCTATACGATCTGGACCGGCATTGGCGCGATTGGCGCGTTCGTGCTCGGCGTCGTCGTGCTGGGCGAGGCCGCAACGCCGATGCGCGTGATCTCGGCGGCGCTGATCCTCGCCGGGATAATCGGGCTGAAACTCGCCGCCGACTAAGAGACGATGGAGGTGCACATAGCTTCCCTTTCCGACTTCCCGATTACCTCCCGCTGGCCGCCCAAGCATCCGGACAGGCTGCAGCTCTACTCGCTGACGACGCCGAACGGCGTGAAGGTGTCGATCATGCTGGAGGAGATCGGCCTGCCATATGAGGCGCACTACGTAGACTTCCAGAAGAAGGACCAGAAGACGCCGGAATTCCTGTCGCTGAATCCGGTCGGCAGGATCCCGGCGATCATCGATCCCGATGGACCGGGAGGCGAGCCGCTGCCGCTGTTCGAGTCGGGAGCGATCCTGCAATACCTCGCGGAGAAGACCGGCAAGTTGCTGCCCAGCGATACGGCGCGGCGCTACGAGACCATGCAGTGGCTGTTCTTCCAGATGGCCTTCATCGGACCGATGTTCGGCCAGGTGGGGTATTTCAAGAAATTCGACGGCCGCGAGATCGCCGACAAGCGACCGCTCGAATACTACGCCGGCCAATCCCGGAACCTGCTCGGCGTTCTCGAACAGCGTCTCAACGGGCGCTCATGGATCATGGGCGATGAGTACACCATCGCGGACATCTCAATGCTCGGCATGGTGCGTAATCTGATCAACTATTACGAAGCGGGTGAGCTGGTTGCGTTCGATACGCTCATCCATGTGCCGGCCTGGCTGGAGCGCGGGCTGGCGCGGCCTGCGGTGCAGCGCGGGCTCACAATTCCGAAGCGACCCTGAAACGAATGCGGCGGGAGAAAAACTCCCGCCGCATCAGTCTGATCGATCAGTTGGTTAGAGATTGTTCTGGTGGCGCAGCTGCATCGCGCCGACGGCGGCGGTGATGCTGAGCCCGTTGTTGCCTTCAACCGAGATCGGCTGAAGCGTGATCGACTTGTCGAGGCCGCCAATCAGGACGTTCAAGTTGCCGCCGACAACAGCCGTCGCACCGGCGGTGACGCCGCCATACGTACCTTCAAGCGCGTCTTCCTTGAGGTCTTTCGACGGGGCGACGACGGCCCAGATCATCGTGCCGCCCTTGGTGTAACCGATGTCGACGCCGAGTTTGGTGATGTCGCCGGTATAGTGCGACTCCTTGCCGTTCACCGACTTCAGCACGCAGTTGAGATCCTTTTGCGAGCCGAGGACATAGCCCCAGCCGCTTTCGACGTCGCAGGTGAGCGTGCCCACCTTCACGCCTGCGGCAAACGCAGGCGCCGCCATCATGCCTGCCGCAATGAGAGCGGCGCCGATCGTCATGCCAAGCTTCTTCATCCTGGCCTCCTGTGTTTCCCGCACGTGCGGGCGCTATCGAGAACCTGGCCGGGCCCGCGTCGCGCAGACCCGGCCGCTCGGGAAGGCAACGTGTGCGCAGCGGGGCCGTTCCTGTCATGAAGGCGCCGTAACAGTTCCGACATGCGATGGAGTGTCAGCGGATTTTGTTCCCGCGATGGACTGCGCGAGGAGATCAGCCGGGGAGTTCGCGCAACACGTAGTCGACCTTCGATCCCTGCGCGGTAAAGGAGCATTTCACCCATCGGCCGGAGGCGTCGTACCAGAAGCTGGCGTCCAGTTCGGACTTCACGAGATATTTGCGCGCCTCTATCTCGCCTGCCCCGACCTTCACGCGTTCAAGGCCCTGATCGATCACGGTCATTGGCAGCATTGCGCCAGTCTCGGTCGAGAGCATGGCGGCCTGGCGCATCTCGGCGATATTCCAGTGCGTCGATGGAACGACGTCAGCCTGCCGCACGCCGTTAAAGGCGGCGCCGGCGATCTTCAGTCCGTTCTCGACCGCATTGACGGACAAGTTCTTCCACTTGCCGTCTTTTTTCGTGCGTGCGGCGATGGAGATGAGGCGGCCAGCCGAATAGCGCTCGGTAACGTCGTGGACGTAGTGGAAGAGCGTGAGCGGGCCGAGCGCTACTTTCAGCTCGATATCGCTGTCGACGGTGAGCTGGTCGCCTGCTTTGGCAAACGTGACGACGTGCGTTCCGAAACTCGATCCGTCGCGGAAGACGTCGAACTCGAACCGGTCGCCATCGGAGGGCTGCCAACCCGGCTGGGCGAATGCCGGCGCGATCATCGCGATCAGCACCACCATCGCCGCGAGCATATTTCGCAGGACGCACATCACGCCGCCTTGGCCTGGCGGCCCGCCCAGCCGAACAGCCCGAGGAATCCCCGCAGCGGCCTGCCGGCCTCAGTCGCGAGCAGGCAGACGCAGATCTCGTCGCCAACCGCACGCGGCTCGTGCTTCATGCCGGGCTCGGCGAAGGCGAGATCGCCGCGCTCATAGGCGCCGAATTCGTCGGCATAGGTTCCGCGCAGGACGACAGTGACGTCGCGCCGGCCGTGGCCGTGGGCCGGAGCGCGCTCGCCCGGATCGAGGCGCAGCAGGCTGGCCATCGGCGTGCTGGTCGGCAGCGTCTTCACGCCGAATATACTCCTGCGCCATTTGAGGGCGACCAGGTCACAATTGAGATAAGGGTCGAGGCGCGACGTTCCGGCTTCGCCCCTGTAGGGCTCGCCCAGGCGGATGGTGTCGAAATAGCCGGCGGGCGCCGGCGGCGCGCATTCGAGCAGAGCCCCGCCTAAAGCATCCATCAGCCGTCCATTGCGGCGGCCGTTCCGTGAAAGGGCGCGGTGGAGGTCGGCAGCCAATCGCTCTGCAGGCGAAAGGGCGCCTGCCGCATAGTCCAGCATGAAGGCCGCATAGGCGTTATCATGGAGGGTCATGGAGGCCCTGTGGCGCTCGAACTACCGGGCAGTACGCAAGTTTCCCCCAGGCGGATCACGCCGGCGTCACGGCTTGGCGGTTGATCGGGCCGTACAATCTCCTTAGGTCATAAGCCTTGCCGGCGAAGGGCCCACCAGCCATGCGGATATACACCAACGTCATCGACGCGATCGGCAACACGCCCCTGATCCGGCTGAAGAAAGCCTCGGAGCTGACCGGCGCCAACATTTACGGCAAGGCGGAATTCCTTAACCCCGGCCAGTCGGTGAAAGACCGTGCGGCTCTGGGCATGATCCGGGACGCCGAAAAGTCTGGCGCGCTGCGCCCTGGAGGGGTGATCGTCGAGGGTACGGCGGGCAATACCGGCATCGGCCTTGCGGTCGTGGGCAATGCGCTCGGCTACCGCACCGTCATCGTCATGCCGCGCACCCAGAGCCAGGAAAAGAAGGATGCGGTCCGCAGCCTCGGCGCCAGGCTGGTCGAGGTCGACGCCGTCCCGTACGCCAATCCCAACCACTACGTGAAACACTCGGCCAAGCTGGCCGCGGAGATGGCCAAGACTGAGCCCAACGGCGCCATCTGGGCCAACCAGTTCGACAACGTCGCGAACCGCCGCGCGCACTATGAGACCACCGGCCCGGAGATCTGGGAGCAGACCGACGGCAAGATCGACGGCTTCATCTGCTCGGTCGGCTCGGGAGGAACGCTGGGCGGGGTTTCGATGGCTCTCAAGGAGCGCAACCCAAAGGTGCGGATCGGCATCGCCGACCCAGGCGGCGCCTCGCTCTACAGCTACTACACGACCGGAGAACTGAAGGCTGAAGGAACGTCGATCACCGAAGGGATCGGCCAGTCGCGGATCACCGCGAACCTCGAGGGCGTGCAGGTCGACGACGCGTGGCGGATCGATGACGCCGAGGCGGTGAAGATCCTCTTCGACCTGACGCGGGAAGAGGGCATGTGCCTGGGCGGCTCGTCGGGTATCAACATCGGCGGAGCAATGGCGATGGCGCGGAAGATCGGCAAGGGATCGACGGTTGTCACGGTCCTGTGCGACTACGGCAACCGCTACCTGTCCAAGCTCTACAACGGCGCCTTCCTCAAGGAAAAAGGCCTGCCGACGCCCGACTGGTATGAGGGATGAGGTTTAGGCCTAGCCGAGCAGGCGAAGGACGAGATAGCCGACGCCGGTCCAGAACGCCCCGCAGAACACGACAACCGCAATGGTGACTTTCCAGGCCGGCCATTTCGCCTCGCCCGCATAGGGGTCGGGCGGGTTGGACGACCCGTCATCACTTCTGGTCCGAACGTCCGCGTCCGGCAAAGGCGCCAGACTGTCGATGCCTGCGGTAGACGCTTGCATGGCTCTGCGGATTTCGGCCAAAATTCCTCCGGACTGAATTGCTGACGCGTAGCCCATGGTTCGGCTTTCAACCTATCAGGCGACCCTTCCGGACCCGCCTTAAAAATCGGTCAACCGCAGCCAGCCGCCGGCCAGTATGACAGGATTTTTATGTTCCACGTCAGTGTGTTCGGCTCGGACTCCGATAGTCCCGAGCGCATGAACGCGGAGCGATGGAACTAAGTTCCACCCGCTATACACATGATAGTTTTGGAAGATTCAGCCTAGTAGGCGCCGAAGCCGAACAGCACGACCGGGATCGCGCGGAGCAGGATCTTGAGATCGGCCCAGATCGTCCAGGTTTTCACGTACTTCACGTCGAGCGCGACGCGCTCAGGATAGGTGAGCTTGTTGCGGCCCGAGACCTGCCAGAGGCCGACCACGCCGGGGCGAACGGCGGTATAGAATGGGTATTCGATGCCATAGCGGTGGATCTCGCCGGAGGTGACGGGCCGGGGACCGACCACCGACATTTCGCCGCGCATGATGTTGAGAAGCTGCGGCAGCTCGTCGAGGCTGGTTTTGCGCAGGAAACGGCCGAGGAAGGTGACGCGCGGATCGTTCCTGAGCTTCTGGAACGTAGCCCATTCGGCATTGGCGGCAGGGTCGTTCACCATCAGCTGGTCGAACCTGAACTGGGCATCGATGCGCATAGTCCGGAATTTGTAGACGAGGAAGGTCCGGCCATCCTTTCCGACGCGGAGCTGGGTAAACAGCGCCGGGCCGGGATCGAAAATCTTGAGCAGAGCGTAGATCAGCATCAGCAGCGGCGAGGTGAAGACCAGCACCGGAAATGCGATAGCAAGATCCGTCGCGCGCTTTAGGCCGCTTGTGTGGATCTTGTAGATCTCGCCAGTCGGCGGAACCCCGCCCCACGAACTAATCCGGTCGGCTTCAACGCCGCTACCGTTTTTCATAACGCACCCCAGTCCGACCCTAGGTCGAACACCGCTTACGCAATACGCGGACCAACAATGCTAAGCCCTAGCACCCAGACGATTCGACCCTTTCGAGGGGGTCTAGAACTGCTCCGCCGACATCCGAATCGCTCGAAAAACTTCCCACTGAGCGAATTCTTCGGCGGCGTTTCCCGATTCGCGGGAGTTAACAGCCCGTTAACCGACAGAACGCCTCTATTGCACTGCAAACAAGAGCGTTCGCCTACCGCGCGAAATTCACTGAACCCCACTCATTTCAGGGGTTTCTCGTGTAACGGCGGTTATCAAGACTGTTACGTTTCCGCACAGAAATGTTGCGGCGCACAACACGTAGTGAGCGAACGCAAAACTCTCATTAGAGACTGTCAAAAGGCGCCCTCGCTCGTCTGCCGACACCCGGCGGCCGTTTGTAAAACTCACCCGACCTTCGCCTTGCGCGGGCCATCACCACTGGCTAGGTCAACCTCGCCTGTCCGTCTCCGTCCTCAAGGATGCCGCCTTCGATGGTCGCGCGTTTCACGCCCGAAAAGCCGACCGTCTCCGCCGAGTGGCTGAAGTCGCATCTCACTGCGCCGGATGTACGCGTGCTCGACTGCACTTACTTCATGCCAGGCGCGCCACGCACAGGCCAGCAGGTCTTTCAGGCGCACCATATTCCCGGAGCGCGGTTCTTCGATATCGACGACATCGCCGACACCGACAGCGCCCTGCCCCACATGCTGCCGCCCCCTGAAAAATTTTCCTCGCGCGTGCGCCGCCTTGGCCTCGGCGATGGCCATCGCGTGATCTGCTACGATCAGAACGGCTTTGTCGCATCGGCTCGCGTATGGTGGATGTTCCGCGTGATGGGCCACGGCGATGTCTCGGTGCTCGACGGCGGGTTCGACGCCTGGCGCAGCGCCGGCGGCGCAGTCGAGGACCTGCCGCCACATTTTCTCGCCGACCGCCATTTCACCGTGCGTCCTCGCCGTGATCTCGTGCGGGACCTCGAACAGATGAACCAGATTCTCTCTGCACACTCCGCGCAGGTGGTCGACGCCCGCTCGGCTGCGCGCTTCCGTGGCGAGGTCGAAGAGCCGCGCCCCAATCTTCGGCGTGGCCACATGCCGGGCGCGATCAGCGTTCCCTACACCGATCTCATCGGCGCCGGTGGCCTGATGAAGCCTGACGCCGATCTAAAGGCCCTGTTCGCCAGCGCGGGCGTCGACATGGCCAAGCCGATCGTCAACACCTGCGGATCGGGCGTGACAGCAGCAGTGCTCGCTTTGGCGCAATCGCTCGCCGGCCATGACGATGCGGCGGTCTATGACGGCTCCTGGGCCGAATGGGGCGCACTGGGCGCCGCGACGCCAGTCGAGGCGGGTTGAGCCAATGAGCTCCGGCCAACGTCCGCCTGATAAGGGCAAGCCTAGCTCTCCAGATGCGAAGAAGCGTACGCTCGACACCCGCATCGCACATGCGGGCCGTGACCGAAAACTTACGCAGGGCGGGGTAAATCCTGTCGTGCAGCGCGCGTCGACCGTGATCGTAGAAAGCGCGGACAAGCTGTTCGCTCCCGGCGGCTGGACCTACGGACGTCACGGAACCGCGACGCACGAAGCACTGAAGCAGGCGCTGCTCGAGGTCGAGGACGCGCGATATTGCGCGCTGGCCGCATCTGGATTGCTCGCCTGCACGATTCCCTTCTTTGCCCTCGCCTCTTCCGGCGGACACGTGCTGGTCGGCGACAATGTCTACGGACCGACGCGCCGCTTCTGCGACCGCACGCTGAGGCGCTGGGGCTGCGAGGTGGAGTATTTCGATCCCACGATCGGCGCCGGCATCGCGAAACTGATACGATCCAACACGCAGCTGATCTTCATCGAAAGCCCAGGCTCGATGACGTTCGAGATCGCCGATGCGCCCGCCATCGCGGCGGCGGCCCGGGCAGCCAATGTCGTCACTGTGCTGGACAACACCTGGAGCGGAGGCGTCTATCACAAGCCGCTGGCGCTCGGCGTCGACGTCTCGGTGCAAGCCAACACCAAATACGCCAGCGGCGGCGCGGACGTAATCAACGGCGCGATCCTCACCAACCGGGAGGACCTGATCTCCAGGATCAAGGAAACCATTACAGATCTCGGCGTCAACGTGGCGCCGGACGATGCGTACCTTGTGCTGCGCGGCCTGCGCACGCTGGGAACCCGCATGGAGCGGCACCAGGCGTCGGCGCTGGAAGTTGCGCGCTGGCTGAAGACGCGGCCGGAAGTTCTGCGCGTTCTTCATCCAGCACTTGAAGATGATCCCGGCCACCAGCTGTGGAAGCGTGACTTCACCGGCGCCTCGGGTCTCTTCGGGCTGGTGCTGAAGCCGGTCCCGACAAAACAGGTCCACGCCTTCCTCGATGCGCTCGAGCTGTTCGGCCTCGGCTTTTCGTATGGCGGGTTCGAGAGCCTCGCCATCCACTGCGATCCGCAATTGAAGCGCACCGCGGCCAAGCCCTCGCTTGGCGGGCCACTCCTTCGGCTCAGCGTTGGGCTCGAAAGTCCAGCCGATCTGATCGCCGATCTCGAGCGCGGCTTCGCGGCTCTCGGTTGAGCCCCTGAACGGAAAACGCCCCGCACCCGAAGGTGCGAGGCGCCTGCCCGCCCAGACTGAATTCGCGTCTCAGCCTTCGTGGTAGTATTTCGAGTACGCCTTGTAATCGGCGGTCGTGTAGGCGTGGTGTGCGCGCTTGCGAAGGTCGACGAAGGTCAGCACGACGCCGGCGACGTTGGCGTGGAAGTCGCGCAGTATCTTCATGGTCTCGCGCAGCGTGCCGCGGTTGGTCTTGCGCCAGCGCGTCGCCACGACGACCTGATCGACCTTCGAGGTGACGACGCGGGTCTCGGCCATCAGGAGGATCGGACCGGTGTCGATGATGATCAGGTCGTAGGTCTGCTGCAGCATGTTGAGCAGGGCGTCGAAGGCGCGGCTGCCGAACACGTCGCGCGGCGTATGCTTGCGGTCGGTCAGCGGCAGGATGTGCAGGCCGGTCTTCTCGTCGGTGTGCACTGCATCAGCCAGGCGCGTTTCGCC
>Ga0210377_10002979_pt1 | contig 14613 bp, 9 predicted proteins | sample PLM4_65_b1redo_FD_155480 | JGI IMG/M metagenome (GOLD analysis project Ga0210377, IMG submission 155480) | Groundwater sediment microbial communities from an aquifer in East River, Colorado, USA - PLM4_65_b1 redo | ecosystem: Environmental > Terrestrial > Soil > Riparian zone | place: USA: East...
GCGCGAAGACGTTCGAGCAGGACCCCGCGCGCCGCATCGACGTGCAGTGGGATACCGATGCCACGGAGCCCTGGAGCATCAAGGTGCGCGTGCACAGCCTCGACCGTCCGGGCCTGCTCGCGAAAGTGACGAAGACCATCTCGGCCGCGGGCATCAACATCGGGGCGGCGCAGGTCTCGACGACCGAGGACGCCAAGGCAGTCCAGACCTTCGACCTGTGGGTGAACGACGTCGCGAGCTTGAACGCCGTGATGAAGGAGATCGGGCGGATCAAGGGGATCCTGTCCGTCGAACGCCTGCGGACGTGACGTCTCCGGTCAGCGCCTGCGTGATCGTCCGCGACGACGCGCTCCACATCCAGCGCTGCCTGGCCTCGCTCGCCTGGACCGATGAGACCGTCGTCGTGGTCGACGCGCGCAGTGGCGACGGCAGCGAGGAGCTCGCGCGGCGCTCTGGCGCACGGGTGCTGCGGCGCGCGTATGCGGGAAACGTCGATCAGAAGAACTTTGCGCTCGACCAGGCAAAACACGACTGGGTGATCGCACTGGACGCCGACGAAGCCCTCTCGCCCGCCCTGGCCGTGCGCCTGCGCGATCGGCTCGCGCGCGCCGGGGACGAGCTCGACGGCGTCGAGCTGAATCGGGTCACCCGGCATCTCGGCCGCTGGATCCGCCACGGCGACTTCCACCCCGATTGGCAGCTGCGCGCGTTCCGGCGCTCGCGCGGGTGCTGGGCGGGGAGCAACCCGCATGGGCGGGTGCGCGTGGCCGGCCGCGTCGAGCGTCTCGCGGGCGATCTCGAGCACTACAGCTACGTCGACCTCGCCGATCAGATCGCGCGCGTGCAGGAGTACAGCCGCGTCGAGGCACAGCAGCTCCACAGCCGAGGTCGTCGCGCGCGGGTGTCGGAGCTGTGCCTGCGGCCGCCGGCACGTTTCTTGCGCGCCTACGTGTTGAAGGCGGGCTTTCGCGATGGCGTGCCGGGCTTCCTGATTGCCGCGGTCACCGCCTTCCACGTTCTGCTCAAGTACGCGAAGCTATGGGAGCTCGAGCGCGCCACGCGGGGCGACGGGGACGGGCGCGCGTGAGGATCCTGCACGTCACCAGCGACTGGAAGTGGACGGGGCCCGCGGCGCCGATGCTCCAGCTGCTGCTCGCGCAGCGCGCGCGGGGCTGTACCGCGGAGCTTGCTTGTCCGGAAGACCCGAGCGGCCGGCCCGATTCGCTGCCGCAGCAGGCGCGTGCCGCGGGCGTCGAGCCCGTGCTCGAGCTGTCTCGCGCGCGCGGTGCGATCTGGTGGCGCGACACCGCCGACGCACGCCGGCTCGAGGGTTTGCTGGGCGAGCGACCCTTCGATGTCGTCCACACGTGGCACACGCGCGACCATGTGATCGCGGTGCGCGCGACCGCCGAGCGCCGGCGCAACGGCGCAACGCGCCTGATCCGCTCGCACCGCGGCGCGGAGTCGATCGCGAGACTGCCGTGGAATGCGTGGCTGTTCGGCCGCGCCACCGACGGCCTGTTGTGCGTCTCGCCGCGCGCAGCGCAGCGCAACGCGCGCCTGCGAGGGGGATTGCCCGTGCTGGGGGCCTTCGGGGCGGTGGACCTCGAGCGATTCGCGCCGCGGCCGCCGGATCCCGCGCTGCGTGCCTCGCTCGGGCTGCTGCCTGGACACCTCGTCCTCGGCATCACGGCGCGGGTGCAGCGCCACCGCCGCTTCGATCTGCTGCTCGAGGCCATGGCGCTGGTCGCGCACGCGCTGCCCGAGGCGCGCCTGCTCGTGGTTGGGCGCGGCACCCACCTCGAGGAGACGGCCCGCCGCCCCGCGGCGCGGCTGGGAATCGCCGACCGCGTCATCTTCGCGGGCTACCGATCCGCGGACTATCCGGACGTCCTGCGCGCGAGCGATGTATTCACCCTGCTCGTGCCCGGCTCCGATGGCAGCTGCCGTGCCCTGCTCGAGGCTGCGGCCTGCGGCATCCCGGCGGTGACGACGGGTCTGGGCACGCTGCCCGAGATCGTGAGCGATGGAGAGACGGGCCTCGTCGTCGAGGCCGAGCCGGATCGGCTGGCGGCGGCGTGGCGCTCGCTGCTCGAGAACGCTGCGCTGCGACGCGCGTTCGGTGCTGCCGCACGCCGGCGCGCCGAGCGATGCTTCTCGCCCGAACGGCTCGCGGAACAGGTCGAGGGGCTCTATCGGACGGTGCTCGCGGATCGCTGAGCGGTGCTGCGCCCGTCAGTGCGTGTGGATCGCGCCCTCGCCCTGGGCGCGCGGCGACGCCTGCAGCTCGATCAGCTCGCGGTAGAGGCCGCCCGCGCGGATCAGCTCGGCGTGTGTGCCGATCTGGCTCACCGTTCCGTTCTCGATCACCACGATCTTGTCCGCGCGCCGGATCGTCGAGAGGCGGTGGGCGATCATGAACACCGTTCGGTGACCTCCGAGCAGCGCGTCGATCGCGTCCTGGACGTAGCGCTCGCTCTTCGAGTCGAGCGAGCTCGTCGCCTCGTCGAAGATCAGGATCGAGGGGTCGCGCAGGATGGCGCGGGCGATCGTGATGCGTTGCCGCTGGCCACCGGAGAGCCGCACGCCGACCGAGCCGACCTCCGTGTCGTAGCCATCGGGGAGCTGGTTCACGAACTCGTCGACGTGGGCCGCGTGGGCCGCCGCGAGGATCTGCGCCTCCGTGGCGTTCGGCCGCCCGTAGCGCAGATTCTCGCGGATCGAGGCGTCGAAGAGGAATGGCTCCTGCCCGACCACGGCGATCTGGGCGAGCAGGCTGTCGCGTTCGACCGCGCGCAGGTCGATGCCGTCGAACGCGATCTGGCCGGAATCCGGGTCGTAGAAGCGCATCAACAGGTCGATCAGCGTGGACTTGCCGGCTCCGGTACGGCCGACGATCGCCACCACCTCGCCCGCGCGCGCCTCGAAGGACACGTGGGAGAGCACCGGCTCGCGGCCGTAGGAGAAGCAGACGTCCGAGATCGACACCCCGCGCTGCAGCACGCCGACCTGCACCGCATCGCTGGCGTCCTGCACGCCGATCGGGGTGTCCATCACCTCGAAGAAGCGATCCGCCGCCGGCTGCGCGTCCATCAGCTTGACCCAATCCTTCGCGAGTCCCTTCACCGGCTTGTAGGTCGTCGTGAGCACGGTGGCGAACGCCGCGACGTCGCCGACGGTGAGGCCGAAGCGCCCGCGCAGCACGAGCCACGTCCCGAGCACCAGCATCGCCACGCCCATGGCGTTGTTCAGCGTCTCGATCAGGCTGCGCGCGAAGACCCGGTATCTCGCCACCTTCATCGAGAGCGAGAAGAGCCGGCGCGTCTCGCGGCGGAACGCTTTTTCCTCGAGCGATTCGGCGCGAAAGGCCTTGATCACCTTGATCCCGGAGAGGATCTCGAGCAGCCGTTGCGTGACGTCCGCGTACTTCTCCTGGCGCCGCCGCGCGCTGTCCCGGATGCGCCGTCCGAACATCGAGATGACGCCGGCGAGCAGCGGGCCGATCACCAGCGAAACGAGCGCGAGCTGCCACGAGATGACGAAGAGGATCGGGAGCCCGACGCACACCATCACGACGTCCTGGATCAGCTCGCCGAAGACCAGCGCCAGGGCACCGTGCGCGCCGGAGACGTCCTGCATGGTGCGTGCGAGCACGTCGCCCCGGCGGCGGTCCTGGTGGAAGCGCAGCGGGAGCGCGAGCAGTTTCGCGCACACGTCTCGCTTCATGTCGATCATCATGCTCCCGAGCACCCATTCGACGATGTAGTCCTGGCTGAACTGGAAGAGGGGCATCGCGAAGATCACCACGACCGCGACCATCACGATGCTGGAGAACCTTCCCTGGATCTGCTGCTCGAGCCTCGAGCGCTCCGCATCCGAAAGCGGGCTCGGAGCGGGGCTGGGCGAGTCGTTGGTCTCCTTGTGCTTTGCGAAGGGGTCGATCTTCGGCAGCCAGTCGGAGGCCTTGGGAACCGCGGTGATCGCGCCGTGCGGCAGCACGACTTCGTCGATCAGGGGCTTCGCCAGGTACGCGCGTGCATAGCGAGCGCCGCTGTAGGCGAGCACCAGCACCGAGGTGAGCAGGATCAGGGGCACGTAGCGCCGCGCGTAGCGCAGCAGGCGCACGAAGACCGAACGGCCGGACGTCGGACCCGTCGCGTTCTCGTGCTCGGAGAAGGATGCCAACTGGATTCCCCGTCTTCCCGACACGCCGCCGCGGCGGGCCGGGGTCGCGAGCTGGGAGGGGATGCTCGCGCAGCGACGCTAGGCTAGATCAGCCGCGATCGCATCTCCCGCGCGCCACCCCAGCAGCAGATCACCGTCGAAGCCGAGCGAGGCGACGACGTCACGCTCGAGTGCGTAGACCGGCTGGCGGCAAGCGAGCCGGATCTCGCTCTCTCCCGGCCAGCCTGCTCCCGGAGGCGGGTCCGCGAGCAGGTCTTCGACGTCCCAGCGCGGCGGGCGCACGCGCACGCGCGACGGCGCGGCGAAGGGCAGCAGCTCCGAGACGGCCGCGGTGATCGCCGTCTCGGCGGCCTCGACTTCGCCGTCCCCGCTCGGTACGACCGCCGAGGCCACCAGGTCGGCGGGATCGCGCGGGCGCGCGGCTGCGAACACGCGAAGCGTAACGACGTTGGTCGCTTCCATGGATCGCCCCAGCTCGCGCACGACGATCACGCGCGGGGCCATGCCTTCGGGCAGCGCGTCCGGCCGCAGACGGAAGTGCAGCGAGAGGCGTCGCCGCGACGCGAGCGGCGCGCGCAGCGGCTCGGGCACGGGATCCTCGGCGATCGCGCATTCAGCACGAGCGCGCGGCCGACCCAGATCTCGCCCGAGCTACCGAGCTCGATCCCCGGCTGGTGTGCCGCGGCGATCAGTCGAAACGCTCCGCTCACGCTTCGAAACTCGCCGTGGAGTGACTCGATGCGGCGTCGCAGCAGTCCGCGCAGGCCGCCCTCGCCTGGCGCGAGCAGCGCCGTGCCCTCGAGCGCGAGGCCGAGCAGGCGCGCGCGCGCCTCGGGCGAGGGCGCGCTCGCCCCCAGGTTCGACAGTGCGCGGACCTGCGCGGCGAAGAGCGCTGCGAGCCTTTCGGGCGCGCTCGCAACCAGCGCGGGCAGCCCTCGGGGATGGCGGATGGCGTCGGGCCGCGGTGGGCCGGCGGGCAGGCGGCGTTGCCCGATCGGCAGGCGGCGGGCGCCGCGTACGACGGGTGAGAGCAGCATCGCTTCGCGCTCGGCGGCCGCGGCGTCGGCGAGCGCGCGAACCAGCTCGTGCGCCGCCTCGGGCGCCGCGACGTTCCACGCGACCAGCTCCTCGATCGTCGAAACCGGATCGCCGACGTCGAGGCGCGCGCCGGGGTAGACGATCTGGTAGGCGCAGGCGTCGGCGTCCAGGCGGCGACGATCGATCATCGGCACGCCGAGCGCGCGCAGGCAGGCCGCGAGCACGCCTTCCCCGTCGCCCCCGGTCATCAGGAAGGGCTCGCGCAGGCCGGCGAACGCCGCGAGCGCCGCGTCCTCTTCGAGCACGAGCACGCGCTCGCCGCGCATCCCGAGTCGCACCGCCGCGATCAGCCCCGGCAGCGCGCCACCCAGCACCACGGCGTCCCAGCGACGCGTGCGTTGGCTCGCGCTCGGGGCGACTGCGGGCAGGCCGCGCATCAGGTCACGGCGGGGCGGGGGGCGTCGATCAGCAGGGGCGGCTCGCCCTGGGCCTTCGCTTCGATCTCACCGACGCGATAGGTGCGCTCGCCCAGCGCCTCGAGCCGCTCGAGGATGTCTCTCGCCTGCTCGCGCGGCACGATCACCAACATTCCCAGGCCGCAGTTGAAGACGCGCAGCATCTCGTCGTCCGAGAGCTTGCCGTGGCGCTGCAGCAGACCGAAGACGCCCGGGCGCGGCCAAGAGGTCGGGTCGATGCGCGCGCGCACGCCCTTGGGCAGGACGCGTGGCACGTTGCCGACGAACCCACCGCCGGTGATGTGGACGAGCCCATTCAGCGTGAAGTCGCGCATGACGTTGAGCAAGGGCTTCACATAGATGCGTGTGGGCGCCAACAGCGCGCTGGCGAGGGTCGTGTTGAGCTCGGCGTTCTCCGCGCGCAAATCGAGGCTCCCCGCGCGGATGCCGGCGTCGACGATGCGTCGGACCAACGAGTAGCCGTTGCTGTGGATGCCGCTCGATGCGAGCCCCAGGATCACGTCCCCCTGGCTGATGCTCGAACCGTCGATCAGCTGGTCGCGCTCGACCACGCCGACGCCGAAGCCCACCATCTCGAGATCGCCTTTCTGGTAGACGTCGGGCATCGTGGCGGTCTCGCCGCCGAGCAGTGCGCAGCCGGCGCGCCGGCAACCTTCGGCAATCCCGCGCAACGCCTGCTTCGCGACCTGGCGATCGAGCCGGTCCATGGCGAGGTAGTCGAGGAAGACCAGGGGCTCCGCGCCCTGCACGATCAAATCGTTCACCACCATCGCCACGCAATCGATGCCGACCGTGTCGAAGCGTCCGATCTGCGCGGCCAGCCGGAGCTTCGTGCCCACGCCATCCGCGCTCGCCACGAAGACCGGCTCCTTGTAGCGGTCCGGCGCCTTGAACAGACCTGCGAATCCACCGACGCCCGCGAGCAGCTCCGCGCGGTGAGTGGGGCGCGCGATCTCCTTGATGTCGTCGATGAAGCTCTCGTCGTGATCGAGGTCGACGCCGGCCGCGGCGTAGCTCGGAGCCGACGAGCCGGCAGGGGTGGGAGAATCCGTGGGGTCGTCGGCGCTCACGCCCGATGGATAGGCGAGGGCCCGCGGCCGGTCAATGCGGCGATCCGGGGCGCTGCGCGCGGGGATGCCCATGCCGGGTCGCGTCTCACGGCAAGGCCGCAACGCGGCCGCGCAGCGAGCCGCAGGCGAGCGAAGTTCACCCGGCAAGGCCGCAACGCGGCCGCGCAGCGAGCCGCACGCGAGCGAAGTTCACCCGGCAAGGCCGCAACGCGGCCGCGCAGCGAGCCGCAGGCGAGCTGAAGTACGCCACCGACAGGCCGCAACGCGGTCACGCGGCGAGCTGCACGCGAGCGAAGTTCACCGAACCGGGCGCCTGCTACCTTGCGGCCGTGCAGTTGACGGTGGTGATCCCGGCGCTCGACGAGGCCGATCAGATCACCGGGGCCATCGCGAGCGCCAGCGCCGCCGGATCCGAGATCATCGTCGTCGATGGTGGCAGCCGAGACGCTACTCCGGAACGTGCAGCGGCAGGCGGCGCGCGCGTCGTGAAGTCGGCTCCGGGGCGCGCGCGTCAGCTCGCCGCCGGAGCGCGTCTGGCAAGGGGCGACACGATCCTGTTTCTCCACGCCGACACCCGACTGCCGCCTGGTTGGGATGCGAGCGTTCGCGCTGCGCTCGCCGACCCACGCGTCGTGGGCGGCGCGTTTCGCCTGCGCTTCGAGTCTCCTTCGCCCGCGCTGCGGCTGATCGAGTGGGGAACCCGCGTGCGGGTCGCTCTCTTGCGCCTGCCCTATGGTGACCAGGCGCTGTTCGTGCGCAGGAGCGTCCTGGAAGAACTGGGCGGCGTGCCGCAGGCGCCGATCATGGAGGACCTCGATCTGGTGCGGAGTCTCAAGCGGCGCGGCCGGCTCGCGTGCCTGCGCCCTGCGGTGACGACGTCCGGGCGCCGCTACCGTGCGGCCGGGGCGTTGCGCACCGTGCTGCGCAACGGCCTCGCGGCCACGGGTTGGTGGCTGGGCCTGCCGCGCGAGCGGATCGCAGCGTGGTATCGCCGATGAGCGCAGCGTCAGAGCGCGCGCCCGTCCGCGTCGCCCTGCGCCGCCTGGGCGGCTACGTGCTGCGCAACCGCGGCTATTACGCCGTGTGGACCGCGACCACGCTCGCCTACGTCGCGGGCTTCGTCGCCGTGCCCATGCTCGTCGGCTGGGCGGTGAAGGCGGTCGTCGAGGGACTTCCCGGCCAGGAAGTGGTGCGGCGGGTGCTCTGGCTCGTGGCGGTCACGCTCGCCCGCGCGGTGGTGCGCTACTTCTCGCGGACGCTCGTCTTCAACGCGGCACGCGAGATCGAATACGAGCTGCGCAACGACGTCTTCGCCCACCTGGAGAGGCTTCCGCAATCGTTCTACTTCCGCTGGCGCACCGGCGACATCATGAGCCGCTGCGTCAACGACATGAACGCGGTGCGGATGCTGCTCGGAGTGGCATTGCTCAACGTCGTGCAGACGCCAATCCTCTATTTAGCCGTGGTCGGCGCGATGCTCGCGACGAATGTGAAGCTCGCGCTGCTCGTGCTGATCCCGTATCCCGCCTTCATCTTCATCGCACGCTGGTTCGGCCGCTCGATCCATCACTGGAGCCTCGCCACCCAGGAAGGCCTCGCCGAGCTCTCGAACCAGCTTCAGGAGACGATCTCGGGCATCGCGGTGGTGAAGGCCTATGCGATGGAGAATGTCACTTCCGCGCGCTTCGAGAAGGCGAACCAGGAGCTCTACCGGCGGCAGTGGAACTTCGCGCAGGCCAATGCCGCGATGCCCGCGATCGTGATGCTGCTACCCGCCGTCGCGATGTGGATCATTCTGCTCGTCGGCGGGAACGAGATCAGCGCCGGTCGCATGCGAGTCGACGAGTTCTTCACGTTCGCGATGTACGTGTACGAGCTCACCTTCCCCACCTTCCTGCTGGGATTCGTCGTGACGCTGGTGCAGCGCGGATCGGCGTCGATGCAGCGCATCGACGAGCTGCTCTCCGAGCAACCCGCCATCGCGGACCGCGTCGACGCGGTACCGCTGCGCGAGCTGCGCGGCGAGATCGAGTTCAAGCGGCTCACGTTCCGCTACCCCGCCGCCGGACGGGAGCCAGCGCTGCGCGACATCGAGCTGCGCGTCCCGGCTGGCTCGACGCTCGGTGTCGTCGGCAGCGTCGGCTCGGGCAAGAGCACGCTCGCCTGCGTGATTCCCCGCCTCTTCGAGGTCGAGGACGGTCAGCTCTTCATCGACGGCGTCGACATCAACCGGATTCCGCTGCGAACGCTGCGCGCGAGCATCGCGATGGTGCCGCAGGACTCGTTCCTGTTCTCGATGACGCTCGCCGACAACATCGCTTTCGGCCTCGAGAGCCCGGATCGCGAGCGCATCATCGAGGCGGCGCGGCGAGCCCAGCTCGCCAAGGACGTGCCGGATCTGCCGGACGGCTGGGACACCGTCGTGGGCGAACGCGGCGTGATGCTCTCGGGCGGCCAGCGCCAGCGGACGGCGCTCGCCCGGGCCCTCGCGCTGCGCCCGAAGATCCTGATCCTCGACGATACGCTCTCGAGCGTCGACGCCGGAACCGAGGCGGCGATCCAGCGCGAGCTCGAGACGGTCTTCGCCGGCCGCACCGTCGTCGTCGTCTCCCACCGCGTGAGCAGCGTGCGCGCAGCGGATCAGATCGTGGTGCTCGAGGCGGGCCGCATCGCCGAGCAGGGGAGCCACGACGCGCTGATCGAGCGCGGCGGCCTCTACGCCCGGCTCGCGCAGGAGCAGGCGCTCGAGGCGGACCTCGCGACGGATGGCCTGCTCGCGGAGGGCCGGGCATGAGCGAGCCGACGCCCGCGCGCCGCGCGGGGGCCGCCGAGGCGATGCACGAGGAGGAAGCCCTCGGCAAGGCGTACGACGGGCGGCTGCTGCTGCGGCTGTGGCCCTACGTGCGCCCCTATCGCGCCCAGGTTGCGCTGACGATCGCGCTCGTGCTGCCCATCTTTCTGCTCGAGCTGGCGCCAGCCTGGATCGTGAAGACCGGGCTGGACGATCTGGTAGGTGCGGGTACCCAAGCGCACGTTGCGCACTGGTTCGAGCCGCCGGCGGGTCTGCCGCCGCTGCTCTGGCTCGCCTTGCTCTATCTCGTGGCGATGGTCGTGAACTCCGCGCTCTCGTACGTCCACGCGCTCGTGATGTCGCGCACCGGACTGGCCGCGATGCGCGACTTGCGGCGCGCCGTCTTCGCCCACATCCAGAACCTGCACCTCGGCTTCTTCGATCGCTATCCGGTCGGGCGACTCGTCACGCGCGCGACCAACGACGTCGAGAACGTGAGCGAGATGTTCGCGGCGGGGATCGTCGCGCTCGTCACCGATGTGTTCAAGATGCTGGGCTTTGCCGTGGCGCTGTTCCTCGTCGACGCCCGGCTCGCCTCCATGACGTTCCTCGTCGTGCCGATCCTCGCGATCGCGGCGATCATCTTCCGACTGAAGGTTCGGGAGGCGTTCCGAGCCGTGCGCGTGCGCATCGCCCGCATCAACGCGTATCTCCAGGAGCACGTCACCGGGATGAAGGTGGTGCAGCTCTTCAACCGCGAGGAGAAGAGCTTTCGCGAATTCGACGCCATGAACGCCGACCATCGCGACGCCTGGTTCATGTCGATCCGCTACGACGCCGCGCTGTTCGCCGTGGTCGAGCTCGCGTCCGGGATCACCGTCGCGATCATCATCTGGCAGGCGACCGGTCTGGCCGACGTGGGCAAGCTCTATGTGTTCATCGACTGGATGCGGCGCTTCTTCCTGCCGCTGCGCGACCTGTCGGCGAAGTACTCGGTGATGCAGTCCTCGATGGCCAGTGCGGAGCGCATCTACCAGCTCCTCGACACGCAGCCGCGGATCGCCGATCGGGAGCTCTCGAAGGTCGTGCCGCTGCGCTCGACCGGCGCGGGCCGCGGGAGGGTCGAGTTCGATCACGTGAGCTTCGCCTACCAGGGCGAGGACTGGGTGCTCGAAGACGTCACGTTTCGGGTCGAGCCGGGCGAGAAGGTCGCGATCGTGGGCGCCACGGGCGCCGGCAAGACCACGATCATCAAGCTGCTCACGCGCCTGTACGATCCGACGCGTGGCCGGGTGCTGCTCGACGGCGTCGACCTGCGCGATCTGCATCAGTCCGATTTGCGCCGGCGCGTGGCGATGGTGCTCCAGGACGTCTTCCTGTTCAGCGGGACGATCGCCGAGAACGTCGCCCTCGACCGTCCGGACGTGGACCGCGCGGCCATCGAGCGGGTCACGCGTGCCGTGCGCGCCGATCGGTTCATCGCGTCGCTGCCGCAGGGCTACGAGACGCCCGTGCGCGAGCGCGGCAGCAATTTCTCCGCGGGGGAGCGTCAGCTGCTCTCCTTCGCCCGGGCGCTCGCCCACGGCGGCGATGTGCTCGTGCTCGATGAGGCCACCAGCTCGATCGACAGCGAGACCGAAGCGTTGATCCAGGAAGGCACACGCGCGCTGATGGCGGGCCGGACGTCGCTGGTGATCGCTCATCGGCTGTCGACCATCCAGGACGTCGACCGCATCCACGTGCTGCGCAAGGGCCGGATCGTCGAGTCCGGGAGCCATGACCAGCTCCTCGCGCTCGGGGGCGTTTACCACCGGCTCTACCGCCTCCAGTACCAGGGCCATCAGCGGCGGGTAGCCGCCGGTTGAGACCGGGCCAGGGGGAGACGCGCTTCCGGCTTGCGCGGGGCCTCCCTGGAGTGGTAGAAACTCCGCGCCCCCTCCGTCCTCCGTCGACTCGATCGAGACTGCGCTCGGGCGCGCTCTGCGCCGCCGGCGCGCGTGAGATGGTCGCTTGCGCATCAAGTCCCTCGAGCTGAACGGTTTCAAGTCCTTCATCGACAGGACCGTGCTGCACTTCGAGCGCGGCATCACGGCAGTCGTCGGTCCGAACGGCTGCGGCAAGTCCAACGTGGTCGATGGCATGCGCTGGGCGATGGGCGAGCAGTCGCCGCGCCGGCTGCGCGGCAAGTCGATGGAGGACGTGATCTTCGCCGGCTCCGAGGGGCGTTCCGCCGTGAACGTGGCCGAGGTGATCATCACCTTCGACAACAGCGATGGCGCCGGGCCGCCGGCCTTCTCCGTGTGGAACGAGATCCAGGTCGCGCGCCGGCTCTACCGCTCCGGCGAGTCCGAGTACTTCCTCAACAAGACGCCCTGCCGCCTGCGCGACATCCAGGACCTGTTCCGCGATTCCGGAATGGGCGCCAAGGGTTACACGATCGTGGAGCAAGGGCACATCGCCGAGATCGTTTCGGCCAAGCCCGAGGAACGCCGCGAGCTGATCGAAGAAGCTGCGGGGATCGGCAAGTACAAGGCCCGGCGCCGCGAGGCGGAATCGAAGATCCGTTCGACCGAGCAGAACCTGCTGCGGGTCACGGACGTGCTCGCCGAGATCCGCCGGCAGATCAATGCGATCGAGCGCCAGGCCAGGAAGGCAGCCCGCTACAAGCGACTGCGCGAGACCTGGCGGGTGCTCGAGCTGTCGCTCGCCGCAGACGACCGCCAAGACCTCGTTGCGGAGACCGAGAGCGCGCGCGAGCGCCAGCAGCGGCTCCTGGAGCGGGTCATCGGCCTCGAGACGCGGCTCGCCGAGCGTGAGCTCTCGCTCGAGCAGCGCCGCCTGGAGCTCGCCGAATGCGAACGGGGGCTCTCGCAGGATAGCGAGGTGTTGCTCGCGCTGCGCAGCGACATCAAGGACTGCGAAGGGCGCATCGAATACGGTCGCCGCGAGCGCGAGAATCACGCCGACACGATCGCCGCACGGCGCGAGGAGCTCACGAAGCTGCGCGCGCAGCTCGCGGTGCAGGAGACCGAGGCGGCCGAAGCGGGCTCCGAGCTGCACGCGGTGGAGACGGCCGTGGAGTCCGAGCGCGAGGGGGTCGCGCTCGCCGAGGCGGCCGCGCGCTCCGCGCGCGAGGAGCTGCAGGTGCTCGAGCGTGAGCGCGAGACGGCCAACGCCGCGCTCGTCGAGGTGCTGACGAGCATCGCGCGCGCCGAAGATCGCCTCTCCGCGGTCGACGACCGGCGCGCGGCGATCGATGCGCGTCTGCGCAACGCGGACGAGAGCCTGGAGGTCGGGCAGGTCGAGGCGAGCCGCGCCGACCACGAGCAGCGGCTGCTCGAAGAAGGCTTGCGCAATCTGCTGAACGACCGCGACCGTCTGATGGGCGGCCTGCGCGCAGCGCTCGACGGAAATGAGCAGGCCGTTGCGAGGGCGCGCGAGGCGGGCTTGTCGCTGCGGGAGCGCCGCGAAGCGCGTGAGACGCGGCGGGCGCGGCTGGTCTCGCTGCGTGAGGTGCTCGAGCGGCGCGAAGACGTCGGAGCCGGCACGCGCTACCTGCTCGCGCAGGACGCCGACGCGCGCCGCGCTTGGGGTGCGCACGGGCTCGTGCGCGACGTGCTCGAGGTGGATCGAGAGGTGGAGCGCGCCGTGGAGGCGGTGCTTGCCGAGCGCGCCGAGGCCGTCGTCGTCGAGAGTGCGCGAGGAGCCGTCGAGGCGCTCGCCTGGCTCCGCGAGGCGCGGGCGGGGCGCGGTGTCTTCGTGTCGCTGCCCGAGCCCACGGCGGAGCATCAGGGCTTCGTCCCGCTCGGCCAGCCCCTGCTCGCGCGCGTGCGCCCGCGGCCCGGATTCGAGGCGCTCGTGCGCCGTCTGCTCGGCGGCGTCAACCTGGTCGATTCGCTCGAGCAGGTGCTGGAAGTCTACGGCGCCGGCCGGATCCCGGCCGTCTTCGTCACACCGGACGGCTGCGTGCTCACGCCCGAGGGTGTGGCGCGCGGCGGCGAAGAGCCGGCGGCCGGCGGAGGGCTGCTCGCGCGCGTGCGCGAGGTTCGCGACCTCGAATCCGAGGTCGCGGCGCTGGATGCCGCGGTCGAGGCGGCCGGGGCCGCCCACGCCGCGGCCGAGAGCGCGCTGGCGCGCAACGCGGACGAGCTCGACAATCTGCGCAACCGACACCATACTGCGGCGCTCGCCGTCGCGAACCACGAGAAGGATCTGGAGCGCAGCTGCGAGCGCGTGAAAGCGCTCGGCGAGGCGCACGAGGGTCGCGTGCTCGAGCGCTCGGAGCTGCTCGCGGGCAGCGAATCCCTGGTCTCGGAGCGCGAGGGCCTCGAACAGCGGCTGTCCGCCGCACGCCAGGAGCGCGGCGCCCGTCAGCGCAGCCTCGACGCGCTCGGTCTGCGCATCGGCTCGTCGGGCCGCGAAGTGCTGCGGCTCGAGACGATCTCGACCGAGCGCCGCATCGAGCACGCGGGACGCGCCGAGCGGCGCGATCGTCTGCGCGTGGCCTGTGAACGCGCGGGGGCGGCGGCGGCCGAGACGCGGGCGTGGATCGGGCGGCGCGAGCTGGAGATTGCGGGCGCCGAGGCGCGTCGGGAGGAGCTCGCCGTCGTGATCCAGGAGGCGCGGGCGACCCTCGAGGCCCGGCTCGGCCAGGAGGAAGCCGCGCGCTCGGGTCTCGACGCGAAGCGAGAGGCCTACGATCAGGTCGGTACCGCAGCGGCCGAGCTCGAGAGCGAAGTCCGGGCGGCGCGCGCCGAGATCACCTCGCAGCGCGAGGCGGCGGGGCAGACGGAGCTCGCCGTCCGGGAAGCGGAGCTGCGTCTGGCGCACCTGCAAGACAACGTGCGCGAGAAATGGGAAGTGGAACTCGCGAGCTGGTCGCCGCCGCCGCTCGAAGCCGAGCCCCCGGCCGCAGACGCAGCGGAAACGGCTGCCGACGCGGTCGCGTCCGAAGGCGTGGACGAGGAGGAGCCGGCCCCCGACGCCGCGCGCGATGGGCGCGGCAACGCGCGGCTCGCGCGGCTTCCGCGCGGCGAGCGCCGCTCCGAGCTCG
>Ga0210377_10002980_pt1 | contig 14613 bp, 12 predicted proteins | sample PLM4_65_b1redo_FD_155480 | JGI IMG/M metagenome (GOLD analysis project Ga0210377, IMG submission 155480) | Groundwater sediment microbial communities from an aquifer in East River, Colorado, USA - PLM4_65_b1 redo | ecosystem: Environmental > Terrestrial > Soil > Riparian zone | place: USA: East...
ACTGCCTCTGAAGCTCCGGCCCACCGATCGCGAGACCGAGCGCAAAGGCGCGGGCTTGCACGGGATCGGTGATCTGGGCAATCTGGTCGGCGATCGCGCTCCGGGTCCGCGGCGTCATTTTGCCGCCCAGTACGAGACGATCTACCGCGTCGAGCAGCGCCGTACGATCCGCCGTGGCGGGGAGCACCCGATCGAGGTCGACCGTCACCCCGGGCAGCCGATTCGCGGCGAGCTGCATCGCGAAGTTCATCCGGTTGAGCAGCGCCCCACTGTTGACCCAATCCTTCTCGAGCTCCGGATACCCATTGGGGGCGACGTGCTGGTAGAGCGGCTGGCCGAGGCGGCCGACGGCGCCGGCGAGCCGCGGTGTGGTGTCCGGAGCGCCGCCCACGACGCGCACCGCGCTCACCACGAACTCGAGCGGGCTCTTGACCTTGGCGGCACGATTGGCGGGAGCCCAGAAGTCCGGGGAGCGGAAGATCGCCCGCAGGACTTCGCGCAGGTCGCCCCCGCTCCGCTTCCACGCGCCGACGGCGTTGTCGACGCATCCGTCCGGGGGCGTGTCATTCACGAAGCGGGCGCAGAGCTTCGCGCCGATATAGTGCGCGGTGGCCGGGTTCTCCGCGAGCATCCCGAGGAGCCGGACCCCTTCGTCCTGCCCGTGTCCCGAGGGGAACTCCGCGCCCAGGACCGTTTTCGCACCGCGGTCGTGGGCCCATCCGTTAAAGACGAATCCGGAACCCTGCGCCGGCCGGGCGACGCTCCAGCCGGTGAGAACCCGTGCCACTTCGGTGACGTCCTTCTGGGTATATCCGCCATCCACGCCGAGGGTGTGAAGCTCCATCAGCTCACGGGCATAGTTCTCGTTGAGGCCGGTTGGCCGCCGTTCCTCGAGGACCATCATGACGCGGCGGCGGCCGGCCCGCCGGGCCTGCTCCGGGCGGGCGCCGGGCATGATGCTCTGGGCGTTGTCGAGATACACCATCATCGCGGGACTCTTTGCCGTCGCGACCAGGAGATCCTCGAACCGGCCGAAGATCCGGGGACGGATGGTTTCCTCGATGTACGACGGGAGATAGACCCGGGTGACGTTTTTCCCGATGAAGATGTTGAAGTGGTTGGTCCAGAAGTCCGCCATCACCTCGGCGAGCTGCTGTTCCGATGAGACGGCGCGCACCATCACCAGCTGCGGGGCCTGCCCGAGCAGACCCCGGAGCGCGCGCGCTTCCGGCGGCATCCGTCGCTCCCGCTCCTCGGGACTCATCGTGTTCATTGCGCTGTCGGAAACGGCGGCCCGGCGATCGGCCCGGCGCTCGCGCTGGACCTCGAAATACGATCGCGCCAGCTCGTCCTGCGAGGTTCTCAGCAGGTCGAAGCGCGCGAGCACCCCGCGCAGGCCGGGATCGTCCGCGGCCGTGACGGCCAGCTGTCGGTCGATCCAGCGCAGCACTCCCTCCTCCGCGATTCGCTGGACGAGTCCCGGTGTCGCCCCGTAGGCGAGCCGGTTGAGCACGTGGAGGGCGCTGTCTCGCGGGGTGGAGAGGGCCGGCTGCGCGCCCAGGGGGGCAGCCGAGAGGGCGGCCAGGAATAGCAAGTATGGACGTGTCATGGGAGGAAGGACGGGCTGGAGACGGGGGTGTTAAGGGCGGTGAGAGGTGAGCGGTGAGCGGTGAGCGGGAGCTAGCTGCAGCCGTGAATCACAGCCGATAGCACTGAGCTGAGGGCTAATGACTTTGTTATACAAAGTACTTGACAATTGTCTGAGCCCTGCCTAAACTAAACCCATGTCCGCCGCCCCCAGGCCCACCCGGTCGTCCAGCGACCCGATCCCCCTCCACGATCGGGCCCTGGAAGACCTGACCTTCATCCGCGACACCATGGCACGGGCGGGAACGGTGACGTCGGTCCCGGGATGGGGCGGGGTTGCGATGGGCGCCACGGCCCTCATCGCCAGCTGGATCGCGTCCGGGCAGGCCTCTGGGGCCGAATGGCTGGCGGTCTGGCTGGCCGAGGCTGTCCTGGCCCTCGGTATCGGCGGGATCGCGATGATCCGGAAAGCGGAGGCCAGCCGGACACCGCTCTTTACCCGGGCGGGTAAACTCTTCGTGCGCTCCTTCGTCCCCCCAATTCTGGTCGGCGCGGTGCTCACGCCGGTCTTCTACCAGGCTGGACTGACCGCGCGCCTTCCCGGCCTCTGGATCCTGCTCTACGGCGCGGCGGTGACGGTGGCGGGCGCGACGTCGGTCCGCGTCGTCCCGCTCCTGGGAATGAGTTTCATGGCGATGGGTGTGCTCGCCTTTCTCCTGCCGCCGGGTGCGGGAGACTACCTGATGGCGGTGAGCTTCGGCGGTCTCCAGATCGGATTCGGCCTTCTGATCGCGAGGAAATACGGTGGGTAAGCGCGCCGCCGCTCGCGACCAGCGTGCGCCCGCTCCGGCGCCCGGCCTTTCCGCGGTCAAGGGAAGCGGCGCGCCCAAGGCCTCGCTCGAGCTCGACCGGCTCATCCACGAACGGGTGCGTCTCGCCATCGTGAGCGCGCTCGCCGTGAACGAATCCCTGACGTTCAACGAGCTCAAGCACCTGCTCGGCACCACCGACGGCAACCTCAGCGTGCACGCCCGGCGTCTCGAGGAAGCGGCCTATGTCGACTGTCTCAAGTCTTTCGAGGGCCGGATGCCCAAGACGGAGTTCCGGCTGACCAGGACGGGGCGGGAGGCGCTGGAGCGGTACCTCTCGCACATGGAAGGACTGATCCGCTCGACTCGCGCGGGATCCTGATCCCTTTTTTTTCGGGAGAAGCTTTGTGATACAAAGTAGTTCATTGCATGCGGGCATCATCATGGATGGCAACGGCCGCTGGGCCGAACGGCGCGGGCTGCCCCGAACCGCAGGGCACAAAGCGGGCGCCGCCGCCGTCGAGCGTCTCGTCGAAGCCGCGCCCGGTGCCGGCATCGGGGTGCTCACGCTCTATGCTTTTTCCAGCGACAACTGGAACCGTCCCATGCCCGAAGTGGCCGCGCTCATGCGCCTCTTCAAGAGCTACCTTCGCGGCAAGCGGGAGCGTGCGATCGACAACGGCGTCGCGGTGGAGGTCATCGGCCGCCGGGACCGGCTGCCGGTGCCCTTGTTGCGGGAGATCGCCGAGACCGAAGCCGTGACGTCGGGAGGCACGCTGCTCCGGGTCAGGCTGGCCGTCGACTACTCCGGACGCGACGCCATCGTCCGGGCCGCGGTCAAGGCCGGGGAGGAGGCGGGCGATCTCGAGCGCGACCGGTTCGGGGAGCTGGTCGCGCAGGTCGATCACGGCCGGCCCGACGTTCCCCCGGTCGATCTGCTCATCCGCACCGGTGGAGAGAAGCGGCTTTCCGACTTCCTCCTCTGGGAATCCGCGTATGCCGAGCTCTTTTTCACCGAGGTGATGTGGCCGGACTTCTCGCGAACACTGCTGGAGGAGATGGTCGCCGACTTTCGGGCGCGCGAACGGCGGTTTGGCGGTATTTCCGCCGCGCCCGCAGCGCGCAATCATCTCCGACTCTCCCGCTGACGAGGAACGCATGCTCCCTCCCTTCCTGGGCGCCGTGCTTCTGCTCGGCAGCGCCGCTGTGATCGCCTCCGCCCTCCTCGTCGCCCTCTGGGCGAGGCGCAGCCGACCACGGCTCCGCCGCCGCGCCCTGGCCGTGGGCGGCGCGATGGCGGGTGTCTACGCATTCTTCTGGATTCTCGGGCTCGTCCTCTCACGGACCACGGTCCTCTCGCCCGGCTCCGAGCTCCGCTTTTGCGGACTCGACTGTCACCTCCATGTCTCCGTCACCGGGGTGCGTCCCGGTGCCGAGCTCGGGGTGACGGTGCGGTTCGCGAGCAACGCGGTGCGCGCGCCGGAGTGGCCCGGAAAGCTCCGGTTCCGGATACGGGACGACGAGGGACGCGAGTTCGCGCCCCTCAACCAGGTGCCCGATGCTCCGCTCGCCGCGGGCACCGAGTCCTCATTCGAGCTCCGCTTCCCGCGGGAAGCGCACCCGGCAGGGGCGGTGCTCATCGTCACCTGGGATAGCGGACTGGACTACCTGGTGCCGGGGGCTGGGAACATTCTGGTTCAACGGCGCCGGCGACTCGCACTGCCGGGGGAATCCCGGTCAGGGGTGTGATGCCGGGGACAATTGTCCCCCGGCGGCGGTTTGCGCTTGCGGCGGCGATCCTCGGCTCCGTCGCGCTGGTTCCGTCCATCGTGCTGATCGGCGCGGGAGTGTTGGGGCATGCGGTGCCGAGACTGCTGGGCCATCCGATTCTGGTGCTGGGAGGCGTTGCGGTGGCGCTAGTGGCGAATATCGGGGCGTCGGTCAATCTGCGGTCGCACGCCACCGCGGATGAGGTCACCCTCGAATGCGACCTGCGGCTCCGCTATCGGGGCATCAACCGGACTGTGCTGCTCGTGGCGGGGTCGCTGGCGTTCGTTATCATCGGATACGTGATTATGGGGGAGCTAACCGCTAACCGCTAACCGCTAACCGCTCACCGCTCACCGCTCACCGCTCACCGCTCACCGCTCTCACGCATCAATCGTCCCTTTCACGACGGTCACCGCCTGTCCGCCGAGCTGCACCCGGTCTCCCTGAACCTCCACGCGCACGATTCCTCCGCGGGCGGAGGCCTGATAGCCTACCAGCGCCGTCTTGCCCAGCCGGTTGGCCCAGTAGGGCGCGAGGGCGCAGTGCGCCGAGCCGGTGACGGGATCCTCATCCACGCCGGCGGACGGCGCGAAGAATCTCGAAAGGAAATCCACACCCGGCTCGTCCGATGGCGCGGTGATGATCACGCCGCGGGTTTCGATTTCGCGGAGCAGCCGGAATTCCACCTTGGGCGCGCGGACCGCCGACGCTTTGTCGAGCACGATCATGTAGTCGAAACGGCTCTTGAACACCGGGGCGCCGAGTGCGTTGAAGGCCGCGAGCAGATACGGGGGAGGCTCGCACGGCTCGGCCGGCGTGGCCGGAAAATCAAGCAGTATCCAGTCCTTTTCGCGCCGGGCGCTCAGGACGCCGCTCTTGGTGTGAAAGGTGGCCTTCTCCTTCGCCTTGAGCTTCTTGGCGCTCCAGAGGAAATGGGCGCTCGCGAGGGTCGCGTGCCCGCAAAGGTCCACCTCCAGGGCGGGGGTGAACCACCGCAGCCCGAATCCGTCATCCCGCTTCAGGAGAAACGCCGTCTCCGCCTGGTTCATTTCCCGGGCGACCGACTGCATCCACGCGTCGGACTTCGCTTCGTGGAGGAGGCACACACCCGCAGGGTTGCCGGCGAATGGGGCGTCGGTGAAGGCGTCGATCAGCCAGAGCTGCATCGTCCGAATGTAAGCGAGCGACCTATGGGGTGGAACGCCGCGGCCGACGTCTCCGTTTGGAGGCGGTCAGACGCAGTACGAGGTACTGCTCGCCGCGAAACTGCCGGACTAGGGGTTGGGAGTTGGGGTTTGGGGGTTGGAGGCTGAAGGCTGATGGCTGAGGGCCGATGGCTGCAGGCTGTACTCCGCATAGTGGCACGCGACCTGGCTCTCCCCCACCGCCCGAAGCGGAGGAAGCTCGTTCACGCAGCGCTCGTTCTTCATGGGGTGAAAACAGCGGGACGCGAAGGGACATCCTGGAGGCGGGGCCATGGGCTTCGGCGGCTCGCCTTTGAGCACGATTCGGGTTCGCTGGCGGGCGGGGTCGGGCTCCGGCACGGCGGAGAGCAGCGCCTGGGTATACGGATGGAGCGGTGTGCGGATAATGGTCTCGGTGGGTGCGAGCTCGACGATCCGCCCGAAATACATGACCGCGATACGATGGGCGAGCTGGCGCACCACGGCGAGATCGTGCGCGATGAAGAGGAAGGCGATGCCCCGGCGGCGCTGGAGATCCGCCAGCAGGTTGAGCACCTGCGCCTGGACCGAGACGTCGAGCGCGGAAACCGGCTCGTCACAGACCAGGAACGCCGGGTCCACCGCGAGGGCGCGCGCGATCCCGATGCGCTGGCGCTGGCCGCCACTGCATTCGTGGGGGAACTTTGCCGAGAAGGACGGGTCGAGTCCGACTTCCTGGAAGAGCTCGGCGACCCGGCCGGGAATCTCGGCCGACGGCAGCAGGCGATGAATCTCGAGCCCTTCCGCGACCGCCGAGCCCGCCCGCATGCGCGGATCGAGCGAGCTGTACGGATCCTGAAAGACGATCTGCATCCGCCGGCGAATGGCGCGAAGCTCTCCGGCCGAGAGTCCGAAGACGTCGACACCGCCGAACCGGACACTGCCCGCGGACGCGTCGGTCAACCGCAGGATCACCCGGCCGACCGTGGATTTTCCCGAGCCTGATTCTCCCACCAGCCCCAGTGTCTCCCCCGCCGCCAGCTCGAAACTCACCCCGTTCACCGCGTGCACGACTGCGCGGGGGCCCCGAAGGAGGCCGCCGGTGTCGAACCGCTTCACGAGGTCTCGCACCTCGAGCAGCGCGGTCACCGGGCGCCTTTGACCAGCAGCCAGCACCTCGACATCTCGCCGGGAGCGAGGGGGACGACCGGGGGCGTTTCGATGGAGCACCGCGCCAGGACCTCGGGGCAGCGGGGATGGAAGCGGCAAGCGGGAGGCCAGGCGTCCGGCAAGGGTACCGCGCCCGCGATCGGCACGAGGCGGTCCACGGCGCCGTCGAGCCGGGGAATCGAGCCGAACAGCGCACGGGTATATGGATGCGAGGGCGAGCGGAACAGCCGGGAAGTCGAGGCCTCCTCGACGATTTGCCCGGCGTACATCACCGCCACCCGGTCGGCGCGGCCCGCCACCAGGCCAAGATCGTGGCTGATCAGCAGCACCGCCATGCCCCGGGAGGTTCGCAGCTGATCGAGCAGCTCGAGGATCTGGGCCTGCACGGTCACATCGAGCGCGGTGGTGGGTTCGTCGGCGATCAGGACATCCGGCTCCCCGGCGAGCGCGATGGCGATGAGCGCCCGCTGGCGCAGGCCTCCGCTCAACTCGTGCGGATACGCGCGATATCGCGTGCTCGCGCCGGGCATCCCCACCTCGTCGAGCAGCGCGATGGCCCGCTCGCGCGCTTCCTTGCCGCGAAGCGTCCGATGGGCGGCGACCGTCTCGCGGACCTGCTCGCCGATCGAGATGACCGGGTTGAGGCTGGTCATGGCGTCCTGGAACACGAGGCCGATGCGGCCGCCGCGGATCGCGCGGAGCGCTTCCCCCTGGAGTTCGAGCAGGTTCACGCCCTCGAGCACGATTCGGCTCGCGGGATCGATCACCCCCGGAGGCGGAACGAGGCGAAGCAGCGCGAGGGCGGTGAGGCTCTTTCCACTCCCCGACTCGCCCACCAGCGCGAGCGTCTCGCCCCGGGCGAGGCGGAGGGACACGCCATCCACGGGACAGGAGACGCCCCCGCCCGGAGCGGGAAACCGGATCCGGAGATCCTGCACCTCCAGCAGATCGCTCACGCGCCGCGCGGATCCAGCGCCGCCTGCAGCGCATCGCCGAGGAGATTGACCGAGAGCACCGTCAGGACGATCGCGGCGCCGGGGAAGATCGCGGTCCACGGAGCGGTCACGATCAGCGGACGGGCCTCGAGCACCATCCCGCCCCACGAGGGAGTCGGAGGCTGCACACCGAGTCCGAGGAAGGAGAGGCCGGCCTCGAGCAGGATCACATCACCGACTCCGAGTGTTGCCGCGACCAGGAGCGGTCCGGCGGCGTTGGGAAGGAGATGGCGCGCGATCGTCCGCCACCCGGTCGCGCCCAGCGCCTCCGAGGCGGTGACGAATGGCTCGTTGCGGAGCCGGAGCACCTCGCCGCGGACCAGCCGGCTGGTCGCAAACCATCCGGTGGTGCCGATCACCAGAATCAGCGCGCCGAGCGGAATGTGCTCCCAGACGACGAGGAGGAGGAGCAGCACGAAGAGCCTGGGGATCGCGAGCGCCGCGTCCACGCCGCGCATGAGGATCGCGTCCACCCAGCCACCGGCGTATCCGGCGACCAGCCCGACCGCCGCGCCGAGGGTGAGAGAAAGTAGCACCGCGAGCACCGCGACCGACAGGGAGATCCGCCCGCCAACCACGACCCGCGCCAGCATATCCCTATTGAGCTGGTCGGTGCCCAGCGGATGCGCGAGGGAGGGGGGTGTCGCCCCGAGGACGGCGTCGGGCATTTCGGCGGGATCGGGGAGCAGCGGCGGCGCCGCCACCGCCACCAGCGCCAGCACGACCAGGGCGAGGGCGCCCCATCGCCCGGAAGGATGCGTCCAGGCCCGACGGAGCAGCCCCCCGAGAGAGCCGATCATGACGGGCGCACGCGGGGGTCCGCGAGGGCGTATCCCAGATCGGCGGCGAGGCCCGCGAAAACGACGGCGCCCGACACCAGCGTCGCGGTACCGAGCAGCACGGGGTAATCACGCGCGGCGATGGCCTGCGCGGCGAGCGAGCCGAGGCCGGGCCAGTTGAAGACCGACTCGACGAACACCGAGCCGGAGACCAGCACCGGCAGCCAGAGCCCGAGGAGGGTGAGCATGGGAACCAGGGTGTTCCGCCAGGCGTGGCCCCAGCGCACCCGCTTTTCGGAGAGGCCGCGCGCCCGCGCCGCGGTGACGAAATCGAGCCGGAAGACCGACAGCATCGCGGCCCGCTGGTGGCGCATCGTGAGGGCGATGCTGGTGAGCGAGAGGGTGAGTGCCGGGAGCGCGAGGTGGCGCAGGATATCCAGCGCCCGGGTCAGCCCATCGGCCCCGGCCGGCAGCAACGGATCGGTCATCTGCGCCGCCGGGAGGAGTCGCCACCGGAGGCTCAGAAAGGCCACCAGGACGAGGCCCAGCCAGAAGCCCGGCATCGCGTACGCCGCGAGCGCGAGGCGGCCGGTCCAGCGGTCGAACCGGGAGCCGCGCCGCACCGCCTGGCGAACGCCGAGCCAGATCCCCACCGTGAAATTGAGGAGCAGCACCACCCCGCCGAGGAGCAGCGTCGCCGGGAGCCGCGAGGCGAGGAGGGTAGTGACCCGGTCGGGAAAATGCTCGATCGAAACGCCCAGGTCGCCGCGAGCCGCGCCCGCGAGAAACGCCTGGAGCTGGATGAGCAGCGGCTGGTCCACGCCGAATCGCCGGCGCAGCTGCTCGATTTCCGCCGCGGAGACATCGCGATCGCCCACGAGGCGGGACAGCGGATCGCCCGGCGCGAGACGCATCAGGACAAAGAGAAGCAGGAGGGCGATCGCGAAGGTCGCCGCGGCCTGCAGCGTCCGCCGCACGAGCCAGCGAATCACCGGGAGGGCGCGCCGGTTCCGTCGCGTGAAATCCGGCGGCCGGGATCGACCGACCATCGCCACAGGTCACCATACGGAGACTCCGGCCGGATGCTCACGTTGCGAAACCGGCTGTGCACCGCGACGGACCATGCGGGGGACGCGAGGAAGACCGCGGGCACATCCCCCTGCAGCCGCGCGTACGCCGCTTGCCAGGTGCGTCCTCCGCTCCCGGTGGTGTAGATGGCCCGGTCCAGCAGGCTGTCGAGACCCGGATCGCAATACCAGCCGACATTGGAGCCGCCGCGGCCCGCGCAGCTCCAGCTCTGCACAATTCCCGAGGGGCTCGGGTCCATGTTGGCCGCGCTCAGATCGAGATCGAACTCTCCCTTGGTGCGGCGCTCGATAAAGACGGGGAAATCCAGCCGGTCGATTTCCACCCGCACACCGATGCGCCGGAGCTGCTCCTGGACCTGGGGCGCCATGATCGCCCTGGTCGCGCTGGTGGCGGGAATGCTCAGGCGCAAGGTCAGCGGCACCCCATCCTTCTCGAGGACGCCGTCGCCGTTGCGGTCGACCCATCCGCGACTCGCGAGCAGGGCCCGCGCCGCCGGGGGATTGTAGGCCGTCCCTCTCGGCACGATGCCCCGGGTCCAGTGGGCCTGCGCCGCGGGGGCGTCCGCGGGGAGGGCAAAGCGGCCGTAGGTGCTCCGCGCGAGATTCAGCCGGTCGAGCGCCAGCGAGATCGCGCGGCGGACTTCCACATCACCCAGAATCGGGTGCGCGCGGGTTCGGTCGCCGGGGGCGCGCTGATTGAACAGCAGGTACAGCACGCTGAGCGACGGAATGTTGAGCAGTTTCACGGCGGGATTCGCGGCGAGCCGCACCGGACCGGACACGGGCGGCACCGCTTCGAGAATGTCGGCGGTGCCATCGAGCAGCAGATTGATCTGAGCTTCCGGATCGCGTACGGTGAGAAAGACCAGCCGGTCGAGCTTGGGGGCGCCGAGGAAGTAACCGGGATCCGCGGCCAGCTCGAGCTGGCGGCCCGGGTCGCGCCGGGTCCAGCGGTAGGGTCCGTTCCCCACCGGCCGCTTCACGAACTCCGAGCTCGTGAAGCGCGGGCCGGGCGGGAGCGAGTCGACCAGATGCGCCGGGAGGAGCTGAACGTGATAGGACGCGTCGTAGAACTGTTCCGGATAGGCGCGGCGGAATCGCATGACCACGCGCCGGTCTCCTTCGGCGACGACCGATGCGAGGTGGCGGAGCAGCAAGGCGCGCTGCGCGTCGACGGTCGAGTCGCGCATCCGGGCAAAGCTGAACACGACGTCCTTCGCGGTTACCGCGACGCCATCGTGCCACCGCGCCCGCGCATCGAGCTCGAACACGATCGTCAGTGAATCCCGGCGACTCCAGCTTTGAGCCAGCTGCGGCTCGAAGGCGCGCTCATCGGTGGTGGAAAGCCCCACGCCCGGCCGCGCGAGGCGAAGGAAGAGGAGATCGGAGACGGCGATGTTGGCCGACCCGTTGAGCAGCGTGGGAATCGGGGTGGCCGGTTCCTGTCCCATGATGATCACGGCCGATCCGTGATCGTTGCTGCGCTGGAGGGCCGCAGCGGGACTCGCCGCGGCGAGGAGGGCAGGGATCAGCAGTCGGTGAATGAACACCGGCACCTCCCGAGGACGCGTGTTTGGCGGGAACTCTCTCGAAAAGTAATTCCCCGCCTACCGTTGCCAGGTCCAGGCGTCGGACTGAAAATGTCCAGCATGTCGGGCCGCGCCGGACTCGAGGAATTCCGGAAGCCGGTCGAGGCGGACCAGCCCGGCAAAGCGGGGCAGCATGGTCGCCACGAGGGCGTCGGCCGCCTCCTCGAAGGTCACCCGGCGGCCCAGGAGGCTTCCCAGGGCAGCTTCCGAGCCGTCCCCGGATGGAAGCCCAGCGAGATCGCGGACCAGACTCTGGTCATCCTGGAGGAGCAGCGAGCCGTGTTGAAGGAATGCGGCTCCGGCCCTGAGCTGGGCGCTTCCGACGACCTTCCGACCCTGAACCAGCACTTCGCCCCCCACCGGCGCTGCAAAACAAGGGCCGGAGGCTAACCCAGGGGTGTGCGAAGAGCGAGGCGCGAGGAGGGCTCTGCCGCCCAAGGCTTCGATGGCCGCCGCCAGGATGCCGTGAATGGCGGCATAGGCTTCCTGCATTCCGCCGAACGCCGAGAGCGGCGCCGAGACGGCATAGGTGAGCTCCCGCGCGTGCCACACCGCACGTCCGCCGGTGGGGCGGCGGACGCACGAGAACCCCTCGGCGCGGATCCGGCCGACATCGTAGCGGCGCAGCGCCGGCTCATGCCGGCCGAAGGAGAGACAATGGGGTTCCCACTGGTAGCAGCGCAGGAACGCTTCACCGGTCGCGACGGTCCGATCCAGCAGCGCCGCATCGACCGCCATGTTCTCCCAGCCGGGGCGGGCGCGGTCGACGATGAGCGTCCACATGAGGAAAGGTAAGCGGTGAGCGGTGAGCAGTAAGCGGGGAAAGCCCTTCCCGCTCACCGCTCACCGCTTACCGCTCACCGTTTCGTAGTCCTCAACCGGCGGACAGACACACACCAGGTTACGGTCACCGTACGCGCCGTCGATCCTTCCGACGGCGGGCCAGACCTTGTGTACCCGCGTCGCCGGGGATGGAAAGGCCGCGCGCTCACGGAGGTAGGGTCGAGTCCACCCATCGGCGGTGACGAGGCGCAGCGTGTGCGGCGCGTGAACGAGCAGGTTGTCGGCCCGTGCGGCCGCACCACTCTCGATCTCGCGGATTTCTTCGCGGATGGCGATCATCGCCTCGCAGAACCGGTCGAGCTCTTCCTTCGATTCGCTCTCGGTGGGCTCCACCATGAGGGTGCCCGCGACCGGGAACGAGACCGTAGGCGGGTGGAACGAATAGTCGATGAGGCGCTTGGCCACATCCTCGACCTCGACCCCCGCCGACGTCTTGAACGGCCGGCAATCGAGAATGCACTCATGCGCGATCAGTCCGGCGTGCCCCGAATAGAGGGTCTCGTAGTGTCCTTCCAGCCGCTTGGCGACGTAGTTGGCGTTCAGGATCGCGTATCGCGTCGCCTCGGTGAGGCCATCGGGGCCCATCATGGCGATGTAGGCCCACGAGATCGGGAGAATCGACGGGCTTCCCCACGGTCCCGAGGACACCGTGCCACTCGCCGTCGGCGGACTGTCGACCAGCGGATGGCCGGGCAGATACGGCGCGAGATGCTCGGCCACGCCGATCGGCCCCATTCCCGGTCCACCGCCGCCGTGCGGAATGCAGAACGTCTTGTGGAGATTCAGATGACAGACATCCGCACCGATGTCCCGCGGCCGGGTGAGACCGACCTGGGCGTTCATGTTCGCGCCGTCCATGTACACCTGTCCGCCGTACTTGTGCACGATGGAGCAGACGTCCGCGATGCCCTCCTCGAAGACTCCATGGGTGGACGGATAGGTGACCATCAGCGCGGCGAGATTCTTTGCATTGGCCTCTGCCTGGGACCTGAGGTCGGCCAGGTCGATGTTTCCCTGGGGATCGGTCTTCACGACCACCACCTTCATGCCCGCCATTACCGCGCTGGCGGGGTTGGTTCCGTGGGCCGACTGGGGAATGAGGCAGACGGTGCGATGCTCGTCGCCTTTGGCGCGGTGGTACGCACGAATGACGAGCAGCCCCGCGAATTCCCCCTGTGAGCCGGCGTTCGGCTGCAGCGAAACCCTGGCGAAGCCGGTGATTTCTGCGAGCCAGCTCTCCAGGTCCCGGAAGAGCTGCCGGTATCCCTCGGTCTGGTCCGGCGGCGCGAACGGATGCAATCCCCCGAAGCCCGGCCACGAGACCGGAGCCATCTCGGCGGTCGCGTTGAGCTTCATCGTGCAGGACCCGAGCGGGATCATCGCCGCGGTGAGGGAGAGATCGCGCGCTTCGAGGCGGCGGATGTACCGGAGCATCTCGGTTTCCGAGCGATGGCTCTTGAAGACCGGATGGGTGAGGTACGGGGACGTCCGTTGCAGTGTGGGCGGTAGGGCGGCAGGGCGGCTGGGCGGTTGGTTGCTGACGGCTGATGGCTGAAGGCCGAAGACTTCAAACAGTTCCTCCAGATCCTTCTCGCTCACCGTCTCATCGAGCGCCACGCCGACCTGCGTAGGCGATACCGCCCGCAGATTGATGCGCCGGGAGCGGGCGGCTTCGTGAATCTTCGCGGCGGTGGCGGCGTCGGTGTTGACGACGAGGGTATCGAAGAACGCGTCACTCGCGAGCCGGAGTCCCTTCGCGCGCAGGGCGGCGGCAAGCCGCGCGGTGCGGTCACGCACCTGCTCCGCGATGGCGCGAATGCCTTCGGGCCCGTGATACACCGCGTACATGCTGGCCATTACGGCAAGAAGGACCTGTGCGGTGCAGACGTTGCTGGTCGCCTTCTCGCGACGGATGTGCTGTTCCCGCGTCTGCAGCGCCATCCGGAGCGCTTGATGGCCCTCCCGGTCCTTGGAGACTCCGATCAGCCGCCCGGGCATGAGGCGCTTGTGGGCGTCCCGGGTCGCCAGGAACGCCGCGTGCGGCCCGCCGAATCCCAGCGGCACGCCGAAACGCTGCGAGTTGCCCACGGCGATGTCGGCGCCCCATGCCCCCGGGGGCGCGAGCAGCGCGAGCGCGAGTAGATCGGTGGCGACGGTGACGAGACCCTTCACCGCGTGGACCCGCTCGACCACTTGCCGGTAGTCGATGACCGCTCCCTGCGTGTTCGGGTACTGGACGAGACAACCGGCCACGCCCGGACCGAAGGCGTAATCCGCCACGTCGGCCACGATCACCTTTACCCCGCGCGCCTCGGCCCGGGTCGAGACGACCGCGATGGTTTGGGGGTGACACTGCCGGTCCACCACATACACCGGATCGTCGTGATGCGGCGCGGCGCCCAGGGTCAGCGCCATCGCTTCCGCCGCCGCGGTGCCTTCGTCGAGCAGGGACGCGTTCGCGATCTCGAGCCCGGTGAGGTCGGACACCATGGTCTGGAAGTTCAGCAGCGCCTCCAGCCGGCCTTGCGCGATCTCCGGCTGATACGGCGTATACGCCGTGTACCAGCCCGGATTTTCGAGGACGTTGCGCTGGATCACGCCCGGCACGTGGCAGTCGTGGTAACCCAGGCCGATGTAGGACCGGAACACCTGATTCTGCCCGGCCATCGCCCGGAGCGCCGCGAGCGATTCCTGCTCGGTGCGCGCAGGCGGCAGGGCGAGCGGCTTCCTGAGCCGGATGCCCTCGGGGACGATCGCATCGATCAAGGCGTCCAGGCTCGAGTAACCCAGCACCCGGGGCATCGCGGCGACATCGGTCTC
>Ga0210377_10002981_pt1 | contig 14612 bp, 13 predicted proteins | sample PLM4_65_b1redo_FD_155480 | JGI IMG/M metagenome (GOLD analysis project Ga0210377, IMG submission 155480) | Groundwater sediment microbial communities from an aquifer in East River, Colorado, USA - PLM4_65_b1 redo | ecosystem: Environmental > Terrestrial > Soil > Riparian zone | place: USA: East...
GCTTGCAGAAGTAGAACAAGTGTATCATAAATTAAGAGAGGCAATCTCTAATCTCCAGTCTCGCAAGGAGGCCAGAGATCAGAGATTGGAGATTGACGGGCGCAGAGAATTTATTCCGGCAACGCGGTTCTTATCGCTGCCAGTTGCATTTGACTGATCGGTTTTTCCTTTGCCTTCTGCCGGAAGAAATCCTTGATCTGCTTAAGCTTCATGACAGGTGTTGTAGCATCACCCGGTTCAATTTCAACTTCGTCATTGGTGAACACCATCATCGAGTTGATCTCGGGGATTTCGCCTTCATCCATGTGCTTGAGGAGGAATTTTTTGAGCGCGTTGGTCTCGTTGCCAGTATCAAGATCCGGTCGACCAATACTTTCCTGTCCGAAGATGCGCATATACGCTTGCAGGAATCCGCCTCCGCTGATCCGCCAGCGATTCTTTTTAAAGACGACCTGTCCGCGTTGGTGATAAGGAAGGAGCACCCATATCCCAGCCGGACCGACCAGCAAATGAGAAGCGGGTGTGTTGAAATGATAGATCGAGAATTCGTTTTGCAGACCTTTGAGAGCCGCGTCCAGTTTTTCGTCAGGTCGTGGACTGCGTCCATAACGGTTGCCCATGTACATGCCGATCTGGGTCAACACGAAACCCAGGATGAGTGCGACGATGGAATAAGACATCAATTCCACGCGCGTGAAGGAGATATACATACCTACGCCAAGCACGACGAGCGCGCCAAGGCTTGTCCAATTACCGATCGTTCCATTACGTTTGATAAGTTTTTCGTTTTTGATGATTTTCATTTTTTTCCTGTGTAGTAACGACTTAAGTCGTTACTACGTTATTTTTTCAAACTTTCCTCGATCGCGGATTTCATAGCGTCGAGTACTTTTGCTTCCACGGCTTCTTTGGCAACTCTCACCGCGCTTTTGATGGCGAGCGCATCCGAGCGGCCATGACCGATGAAGACCAGCCCGTTAATGCCGAGTAGCGGAGCAGCGCCTTCCTCTGATGGATCGAGCATTTTTTTGATCGCGCTGAGCGCAGGTCTTACCAACGCACCGCCGATCTTTGTGGGCAGGTTACCGTTCCTGATCGTCTCACGGATTTTCTCCACGATCAATTTGGCAACTGCTTCTGTTGACTTTAACAGAACATTGCCCGTGAATCCATCCGTCACGGCCACGTCAGTTTGCCCGTTGAAGATTTCCTTACCCTCCACATTCCCTATGAAATTGAGTTTTGCATTGGCAAGAAGTGGATAGGCCTCTTTTACCAACTCGCTTCCCTTGCCTGCTTCTTCGCCATTCGAGATCAACCCAACTCTTGGTTTGTTTATGCCGCGCACACGTTCCGCGTACACACTCCCCATGATCCCGAATTGCAATAAATTTTCTGGTTTGCAATCAGGGTTTGCGCCGATATCCAGAATGATGCAGGAGCCTTTTGCAGTGGGGAAGGGAGGCGCCAGCGCAGGACGATCCACGCCGCGGATACGTCCGAGCCTGAACAAGGCAGTCACCATCGCCGCGCCCGTGTTGCCCGCTGTGACGAACGCGTCTGCTTCACCATTCTTGACCAGATCATACCCAACCGCCATTGAGTTCCGCGCTTCCTTGTGACGCGCCTTCATCACGAGGTCTTCGCCCTTGTCATGCATCGTCAGCATCTCGGGCGCATGGAGGACGCGAATGGGCAGGGTCCCTGCATTGTTTGAATCAAGTATCGGCTGAATCTTTGAGGCGTCGCCCGTCAAAATAATTTCCACACCATATTCACGCGCGGCCATCACCGCGCCTTCCACATCCGGTGTCGGATAATTGTCACTCCCCATTGCATCCACAACAATTCGAGTCATTTGATCTCCTGTTGATTTTTATCATCGAGCGTGAAAAAGAATGTCGTGCCTTTTCCGACCCCTGATTCTAACCATATTTTACCGCCATGCACATCGACGATCCGTTTGACAAGTGTCAGACCGATGCCAGTGCCATCCGAGTGTGTATCGAGTTTGTTGAACAGACCAAAGATCCTCTCATGCTGTTCTGGCTCGATTCCGATCCCGTTATCTCTGACAAGGAAAACAGTTTCATCATTCTCTGTGATTGTACCAATCTCAATGGTCGGATTCTTTTGATCCCCCATAAATTTTGCTGCGTTATCCACCAGATTTTGGACGACCTCAACCAGGCGGACTCTATCTCCATTCACATTGGGAAGTCCCGCCTCAACCTGAACCTTGACTTGATTCGCTTCCAACCGGCCTTCCACCAGCCTTAGCGCTTCCTGTACAATGTCGCCAAATGGAACATTTTGAGGCAGGTTCATCAGCCTACCTATACGCGAGAGTTCCAGTAATTCACTGAGCAATCTCTGCATCTTCGCCACTGCTTCGTTGATCCTTAATGAATCTTTTCGGACTTTATCAAGATCTCCTTTTTGAGCATCCTCTTCCAAATAACCGAGAAACCCTGAGATCGTGATCAACGGTGCTTTCAGATCATGCGACACGGTGTAAGTGAAATTTTGCAATTCCTCATTTTTAGTCCTCAGCTCATTAACCAGTTGATCGATCTTGGAAATATCATAAACCGTATGCAGAAAACAAGGTTCTTCACCCAGTAAGATCATGATCGCAGAGATCAAGGCAACACCAGTTTCACCAGACTTGCGTCGAAATTCCGCTTTGAATTCACCAGCATAGCCTTGTTTTGCAAGTACCGCCTCATGTTTTAACTGGTCTTCCTGATTTGCCCATAAGTTAAGTTCGACTGCGGTTTTGCCAACTGCTTCATCGCGTGAATACCCGGCTCCTTTGCAGAAAGCTTCATTCACATCCAGAATTATCTGGTCATGTGCCCGGCTGATTACCATGGGGACAAATGTGCGGTGGAATGCCAGCTGGAATTTCTCCTCCGATGCTCGCAATGCCTTATCCGATTGCTGGCGTTCGATCGCAACACCAAGATTCCCTGCTGCAGCCACAAGTGCGTCGATCTCTGCCTGTGACCAGGGCATCTCATTCACGTAATCATCGAAACCGATAATTCCCCACCATTGGTCGTTGACAAAGATGGGCACATCCAACAGTGTTTTTACCCCGCGTTCATCGAATACTCTTTTCCAATAGCGTGGATATTGTTTGCCACTTCCGTAAAAAGGTATTCCGGTACTTAGATTTGCATACCAATCTTCAAGACCCGGAGATGGGCTAAGGCGGGAGTTCTGATAAACAGGATTATCCATATCGGGTTTTATACCGGGCGCCACCCATTCATATTTCTGGGAGGATAAGGCGGAGCCATCCGTTCCTGGATGATTCTCGAAGATATATACGTGACTTGCCCTTGTCGCCTCTCCGAGCCGTGCAAGAATACCCTGGATCTCCTCCCGCCAGTTCGATTCCTTCAAAAGCTGTTGAGCGGTGAAGGCAACCGAGCTCAATATTGCTTCGCGTTGTTGTACTTTTTCCTCTGCCTGTTTGCGTTCTGTGATATCGATCAATACACCATGCACGTATTGAGGCGTTCCGCTATCATCCTTGATCACGATGGACTCATCCTGCACCCAAATCCATTGACCGTCTAAAGCCTGCATGCGGTATTCAATTTTTGTTCTCTTCCCGCTTGCAATATAGTTTTCAATTTCAGCTAACACTTTTGGCAGATCATCTGGATGCGTAAGCCTCTTCCAAATTGTAGGGTTCTCCTGCCACTCATTCAAGGAGTATCCGAGAAGCGTTTCGATTTGAGGGCTGATGTAAATTGTTGCGCCATTCACATCCGGGAAGTCGCGATAGGTCACGACTGATGTTTGTTCCACCAGGGTGCGATATAAGGTTTCCGTCTCACGCAAACTTTTCTCGATCTTTTTCCGTTCATGCAATTCCTGGTTTGTGGTGACCAGACTACTGCGAACGATGTTGGATATGAGCTGGACAGCGACCGCGGTAATGACCAGGATGGAGATGGTAATTATGAAATGCCTGAGATTACCCTGGTCAGGATATACAGGTTCAAAAACCCCATAATTCTCCCCAAAGATCAACCATCCATTGCACGCGATCATCAGGACGGTCAAATAAATGATGATCTCTTTTCTCAAGATCAGGCTGGCGATGATCAAAATCGATGGATATGCCATGATCCCGATATCATGGATGCCCTGGCCAAGCGTTGCCATAATGGTGAGCATGATCGTCAATACCAGCGCAATGATGCCTCCTGATATCTCTGTGTGATTTCGGCGGTTGAGCTCCATTGCCGCAAGGATTGACAGAATGGTCCCTGCAATGACAGTTGTTTCATTCTTCAAACCATCCCTGATATAAAAGAACAAAATAATACTCAAGGATAATAATACCAGCAGACATATCCAAAAAATGACATTTCTGACTGTTAGAGTACCTGTCTTGTCTTCTGCTAAATATGGATTACTTGAGCTTTCCATTGAAATAAATCATCCTGAATGTGTGATTAAGACGTTTCGTAAGGTGTAAAAAGCCTTGCTTGACAATAGTCCGAACGCGATTATAATACGCCGTGCTTGGGCGCTGGTGCTGGAATTGGCAGACAGGCATGGTTGAGGGCCATGTGCCGCAAGGCGTGGAGGTTCAAGTCCTCTCCAGCGCACAAATCGTAATGAAAATCTCCGTTGATGTACGGAGATTTTTTATATTGAATTATCGGGCAGGGTGAAATAAAAAATTGATCCTTTTCCCAGGTCGGACTCGACCCAAACTCTGCCGCCGTGTACTTCGATGATCCTCCTGACGAGGCCAAGTCCAATTCCTGACCCCTCAGTATCAATGTCAATTTTATTAAAAAGGCCAAAGATCTGCTCATGGTGTTGCAGGTCAATTCCCATCCCGTTATCCCGTACAAAAAAGACCCGTTCGCCATTCCTATCCTTCACGCCAATTTCGATCATTGGATTTTTTTGTCCTCCCATAAACTTTACTGCATTCGTGACCAGATTTTGGATGACTTGTACAATGCGGGCGCGGTCACAATGGACGAAGGGCAAGGCGCTCCCTACCTCGACCTTTACCTGCTTCGCCTCCAAAAGCCCGGCAGAAGCCTTGAGAGCTTCCTCTACGATCTCGCTCATGGACACATTCCGCGGCGGATTCATGATCCGCCCAACCCGGGAGAGGTCCAGAATCTCATCCACGAGTCTGCCCATCTTTTTTACGGCCCCATTAATTGGCGCAATATCTTTTTGAACCTGTTCCTTGTTCCCTGAAAGTGCAGACTTCTCCAAATACCCAAGAAACCCTCCAATGGTGATGAGTGGTGTCTTTAGATCATGCGAGACAGTCACTGCAAAACGATTGAGCTCCTCATTTTTCAGTTTCAATTGCTGGATGAGTGCTTCCCGCTCTATCTCCACTTTCTCGCGTTCCTCGATCTCCTTTTGGGCCCTGGATAAACTCTGGTAAATATTCCGAACCAGAAGATAAACGGCATTACTTGCGATGAGGATGATCATGCATGCATAAAAAAAATCCTCGGGCTGGCTGACCGAAACAAACCTGGGGGTATAAAGTCCCAGCATATCCCCAAAAACGAGCCAGGCCAGGGATAAGATGATCAAACCCGATAAATATAGAATTACCCTGCCTCTCAAAATTAATCCTGCAAGGATCAAAATCACTGGATAGCCTATGGATCCGACATCATAAATTCCGCGGCCGATGGAACCGAGCCAGGTCAACAATAAGATCAAATCTGTGGAAAGGATTGCACTCGGCAGGGAAAGCAACCCTCGCCTGAGTAACAGGATGGAGACAAGGATTGGCAGGACACCGATTGAAATCACCAAAGCCTCACCGTATTTACCGGATATCAAGTCAACAGTGAGGAGTGTGAGGAAAATAAAAAGAGAGGATATGGCAACCCATTGCAGGGTCGCGATAATTTGCGCCTCGTTTACATAAGGTTGCTTCCGCAAGGAGGTCGATATTGGCTCTTTATAGGCAGGTCGTTTTCTCATATCATGCCTTTAGATTGAGTTTATCATTACAGAGTGCCGCACGCATGTTTGCCATGCGTATGTAAACTTGAAGTTTAGATTTTGGCTTACAAAGCCATTCAAAAAGTTTACTTATTAATGAGACAAGCGGTAGTATGTTCCGCCAAGGTGAAATGGAATGTTATTCTTTTGTCCAATTCAGGCTCAATCCATATCCTATCACCGAATCCGTCGCCAATAAAAAAATCCCCATCATCTCTGACGGGGAAAGCGCGTCTGTCTACTGATCAATCAATGATCAAACTGCAACAAGATACCGCACCTTCGGCTTTTGCCAGCTCATCCACCTGTACAGTTTTCACTTTATATCCCTTCGACTCAAGGCGCCCGCGTGTTTTTGGAAAAGCTGTCGGGAAGATGATCTCACCTTTCACAGGCAGGCAATTTGCAGCGAATGGTTCGGATGAATCTACGTCAATCAGGTCAAAGCCTTCGAATTGTTCAACATCCACCCATCTGCGATTAATCAGCAGGGTTTTCGCATCGATACGTGTGACCGCGGTCTTCAAATGCAGGCAATCATGCATTTCCACGCCGTGAGCGCGATAACCATATTTTCCAACCAATTCAATGATTTGGTTTGCAGCTTCCTGGTTGCTCCGTGTTGACATACCTACAAAAATATCCTTTTCCAAGACCAGCACATCACCGCCATCCACAGTTGCGGGTTCTGTAATGAACACGAGTTCACGGTATGGCTTTAAAGCGCGGATGATGGATTCCGTCTCAGGTTTTCGGGAGTCAGCCCCAGGCCTGGTAATGACCGCCATTTCCGGCAGAATAAAAGCTGTATCTTCGACAAAGACAGAGTCGGGCAGGTCTGGTTCAGCAGGTAATTCCAAAACAGCACACCCAAGTTCCTTAAGCGCCTGGATGTAAGCGTGATGTTGTGCCTGGGCGATTTTCAAATCAATGGGGGAGCGGTCAATGTGGGTAAGTTCACATTCATTGAAACGCGGACTTACGTCTCTTGTGATCGCGAGCGTCATTAACGCTCTCCTGTGCGATAACGGTCGATCAAGGCTTTTGTGCGCGGGTCTTTCGGGCTTCTAAATAGGTCATCTGGTTTGGAATCTTCAATGAGTTCGCCTTCAGCCAGCACCAGGACGCGGTCTGCAACCTCCCTGGCAAAGCCCATTTCATGTGTTACGACCAGCATCGTCATGCCTTCCTTGGCTACTTTCTTCATTACATTCAATACTTCGCCAATGAGCTCAGGGTCAAGTGCGGAGGTGGGCTCGTCAAAGAGCATCACCTTGGGTTCCATCGACAATGCACGTGCAATGGCAACGCGTTGTTTTTGTCCACCTGAAAGGCGGTTGGGATATTCATCCTTTTTGAACAGCAGGCCCACACTATCGAGATTTTCTTCAGCAATAGCAATGGCTTTATTTCGATCCATTCCTTTGACAGTGACGGGACCTTCGATCACATTGCCAAGTACGCTCATATGTGGGAACAAATTGAATTCCTGAAAGACCATGCCCGTTTTGAGGCGGACATCATGAATAAGTTGACGGTGTTCCTTGCCCTTTTCACCCCCTTCCACTTTGACGCCGTCCACTTCGATCGTTCCGTGAGAGGGTTCTTCGAGAAAATTAATGCACCGGAGTAGTGTGCTTTTGCCTGAGCCGCTTCGACCTATGAGACATACCACTTCGCGTGGCTGAATATCGACAGAGATATTCCTGAGCACGTGCAGGCGCCCAAAATACTTATCCAGATTGGAGACTTTGACAATAGGTGTCATTTTAGCGGTCCCCTCTGGCGAGACGGGTTTCCACGCGACTTTGGAAGAAAGTGAGGATGAGTGTCATCATCCAATAGAAGACGGCGGCAACAATCAACGCTTCGAGGTTATTTTGTTCTGCGCGCCCGACCCTGGTTGCGCGCCACATTATTTCATGCACAAAACCCGTGGCGGAGACAAGCGCCGAATCTTTTGTCATGGATATAAAATCATTGCCCATGGGAGGGATCGCAAAACGCAGTGCCTGCGGCAGGATGATACGCCGCATAGTTTGACCTGATGTCATACCAAGGGCTATGGCGGCTTCGCGCTGTCCTTTGCCAACAGATGCAAGACCCGCCCTGAACGTTTCGCTCATATAGGCGCCATAGTTAAGCCCCAAGGCAATCACACCAGCAATCAGCCCCGGGAGGATGATACCTAATTGAGGAAGAGCAAGAAAGAAAAAAAAGATTTGCAGGTAAAGCGGCGTACCCCGAATTAGCGAAACATAAAAGGTGCTTATGGCGTAAATGGGTGGGAGGTTTGATAGCCGGCCTAAAGCAGCAAGTAATGCCAGTAATATTGCCAATGTAATTGAAAGGAATGAGATTTTAAACGTGTCTACTACGCCGGTCGCAATAAATAGGTAGTTTCTTTGAATAAACTGAGTGTCAATCTTAATGGGTCCACTAAAAACAAAAACAAGGAATCCAAGAAGAGATACCCAGGTAATTATTACATTCGTTCGGAATTGGCGAACTTTCCGTTGTTGAGCGTCGTAAAGCAATTCAGCTTGTGATTTTTGTATCTGGCTCATCGTTTACACCTATTTTATTAAGCAGGGATTGCTCATCTTGGGGTAAATTGGAAGACTGTTACAGTCATAAATAAGTTTTCTCGCGTGATCGCATTCGGATTTGATTATGCATTCGTTCTTCAAAATAAATGGAAGCGGCGTGCGCCGCTTCCATTTATTCAAAATTTTGAGCTTATTCAACCAGGTCCTGGGTTAAGTCTGTGCCAAACCATTTCATGGAAAGAGCGCTGAGAGTGCCATCTGCATGCATTTCCTTCACGGCATTATCCACGGCTTCCACCAGGCTGGTTGGGTCAATAGTGGATGCCTTGTCGAAAGCAATTGCATCTTTCTCCTTGAACATGTCTCCACCAAGCTGTTTGACTGCCATGCCTGCCGCGATATTCGAATCCACAACCGTCTTCGAGGTAACGTAGGCAACAAATTCGGTGCGGCCAGCTTCCAGTGCCTGTGGGCAATCCTGATCGGTTGGTAGTTCAACGACCTTTATCCCGGCGGGAGCTTGAACATATATGTCAGCAGGATTAAGATCAAGGGCGTTATTAACCCAATCGAGATAGGTTGTTGCGGTGGCGACACACACCGACTGACCAGCCAGATCCTCAACTGATGTAAGGGTGGAATCGGCAGGTACACCAATGACACCAGTCGGAGCGTAGTAGGGTGTCGAGAAGTGGAATATATCCGGGCGGGGGGGCTTGACTGTCATGGAACCCACGCTCATATCCCACCTGTCTCCCCAACCACCAGAAGCAACCATATCCCAATCAGGGGTGGCGAAGCAGGTTTCCACTCCCAATCGGGTGCCTACCTCGTTTGCAACATCCACGTCAAAGCCTTCCATTTCGGCAGCTGTGTATGTGTCGCTCGGGCACTTTGTATTTGATGGGCGTGTGCCAGATGTATTCAAGCCAGACTGTGGCATGTAATTCGGGTCTGTTGAAACCAGAACATAGCCACGTGCCTTAACTGCGTCAAGCAGGTTGTCTGCTTGTGCACCGCCACAGGCACTCAGCATCAGGGATGCCAGAATCAGTATACTGGCCAGCGTGTACAGTTTTTTCATTTTCTCCTCCAAGAGAATAGAATGGGTTAGGCAATCCGTGGATTGCCGCGAGATATTGAGAAAATCTCGTGACTTAAGCATAGACTATTTTTTGCAATTATGCAAGTGATTCGAGCCTATTAATTTCTGAATGGTAAAATTGCCGTATCTAATAAATGGAGAACGCATGCCTGCAATTTTCCCAAGCGAAGAATGGTTGAAGGGCCTTGAAGCAAAACTGAATTCCGACGAGCGCTACAACGAAATCGCTAAAAACTGGGAGGGCGATTTATTCTTCCTTATTGAACCCGAAGGCAACCTGAAGGAAACACTCACGTTCTACCTGGACCTCTGGCATGGTGCCTGTCGAAAGGTGGAATACAAGCCTCAGCCTGATTCCTACCCAAACCCAGCCTTTACTTTCTCTGCAACCTATAACAACATCACCGCCATTCTGACTGGCAGGATGAATCCCATGACCGCCATGATGACAACAAAGCTCAAAGTGAAAGGCAGTATGGGCTATATGATGCGAAATGTGCCAACCGTTTTGGATTTCGTCCGCTGTGCACAGGAAGTGACGAAGGAAATTTCATAATGTTCTGGCCGCCGTCCTCGGCGGTCAGTCAACGCTGTCTACAGGATGTGTCTGTCGCCATGGCGCCGTGCGACACTTCGCAAAGGACGGCGTTGTGAGCAAAAAATTATGCAACCGATTCTCAAGATAAACCTCACGACCGGCAAAACCGAAGAGTACAAAATCCCCAAACCATGGGAAAAGGATTTCTTGGGCGGCGCCTCACTCGCCGCCCGGATTTTGTATTCATCATTGACTCGCGAATTGGATCCACTATCACCGGAAGCGCCCTTGCTTTTTATGATGGGACCCATGACCGGGACATCCGGTCCCACGACAGGGCGCTTCGTTGTCTGCGGAAAAGGGCCTGCCACCGGTTTATGGGCGGAATCCAATGTGGGAGGTTTCTGGGGTCCCGAATTGCGCGCGGCTGGCTACGATGGTTTGTGGATAACGGGAAAGGCAAAAGAGCCGGTCTATCTTTGGTTAAACGGAGGCAGGTTGGAAGTCCGGGATGCGGCGCACTTGTGGGGTCAGAACACATATAAAACACAGGATAGTGTCAAGGAGGAAGTTGGAGAGAAGTCTGCGCGAGTCTGTGTGATCGGACCGGCGGGAGAAAAACAAATCCTGTTCGCGTCCATCATGTGTGACCATGGACGGATGGCCGGGCGCACGGGGATGGGCGCGGTGATGGGATCGAAGAATCTCAAGGCAATCGCGGTGCGCGGGACGAATGAGATTCCCGTATTTGACATCGCTCAATATAAAGTCTTGCGTTCAGAAGCGAACCGCAAACTAAAAGATGATAACGAAGCCAAAGTGTTCCGTGAGGTGGGGACGGCGGGCGCGGCGAATTACGCGGAATATCTTGGCGCGATGCCGGTCAAGTATTACACAAGCGGATCGTTCCCAAATGTGGATAATGTTTCAGGCGCAAAAATGACGGACACGATTTTGGTAGGACGAAGTGCCTGTCAGGGCTGCGTGATCGCGTGTGGGCGTGTGGTGAAATTATCAAGTGACACGATGAAGCGCAAAGGGCCCGAGCATGAGACGATGGTAGGATTCGGTGCAAATCTGTTGAATGATAATCTCGAGTCAATTGTCGATATGGGTGAGCTTTGCGACCGCTACGGCATGGATACGATCAGCGCGAGCAATACCATTGGACTCGCATTTCATTTGTTTGAAAAAGGAATTATTACGGAGAGAGATACGGGAGGCATCGTTTTGAAATGGGGCGATGTGGATGCAATCGAACAACTCGTGAATCTCACGGGTCGCCGTGAAGGGATTGGTGACATCATGGCGCAGGGCTCGCGTTTGTTTGGCGCACATTTTGGTTTGGAAGAGGAAGCCGTGCAGGTCAATGGACTTGAGGTCGCCTATCATGATCCGCGCGGCGTTTCAGGGATGGCTTTGTCGTATGCGACCAGTCCGCGCGGCGCGTGCCATAACCAATCCGATTATTTCTTTGTGGATTGGGGGCACACGCATGACCAGATCGGTATCGAATTTTTTTCACGCCATGCACAGGCCGAAAAGGCTGGGAATGTTGCCCGTCACCAGGATTGGCGGACGGTTTTTAATGCCATCGTGATGTGCATCTTTGCAAACGTTGAGCCGGAGATGCAGGTGAAACTCATCAACGCGGCATGTGGTCTTGATTGGACGATCGAAGATATGATGAAAGCGGGCGAGCGTGCCTGGAATCTCAAACGTGCCATCAACAACCGCATGGGGTTGACTGCCGATAACGATAAACTCCCGAAAGCCTTATTAAAGCCATTCCCCGATGGTGGTTCTGCTGGATACGTGCCCGATTTGGAAGGAATGCTGATTGCTTACTACCAGCATCGCGGCTGGGATCTGGAAACCGGCAAGCCATCGCGCGAGAAATTATTAGAGTTGAAATTGGATGAGGTAGCAAAAGATTTGTGGGGATAACAGCAGGTATTCGCGGTATTGGGCCACATAAGTTTTGCGCGTGAAAGCCTTGAGCCTCTCCTTATTCCTTGTTGTCAGGAACCTGAAATAGTGTAATTTGCATGCCGTCGGGGTCCTGGAGCCGCACGTTATAGTCACCCCATGGAGTTGTGACTGGTGGATGAACTAATGTCGCCCCATGGGCGAGCAACCGCTCCATCGCCGCTTTCAAGTCCGGCACCTGGAGCGCGAAACGGATCTGCCCGCTAACGCGTCGTCTGGCTTCGAGTTGGTCAATGGTCTGTGCCTGTACTTCGTCAAAAATCTCCAGAGTGGCATGGCCCATATTGAGGATGAGTGCTTGACCACCACCGTTATTCCAAATTGCGGCAGGTTCAAGTCCGAGTCCAGCGCAATAGAATTTTACGGATCTTTCAAAATCACTGGCTGTGAGCGCAACGCGCATTTCAATGACAGGATGGTTTGGGTTGGGCGTAGACATACCTGGTAGTGACCCTTTCGTGAATAATTTACCGTCAAAATGATGGGTGTGCCGAAATTAATCTCGTATCAGCGCCCAACTATGAAATTGTGCAATATTATAAAACCTCGTCGGCAGGGGTGCAATGCAAGGGTGCGTACCGATCCTTAACCACCTGACAATTTGATTTTTGTTAGAGTCAGGATGTGAAAACCGTGTTGCAGGTTCGCTTTGCAGTAAAATTTCTTTCACAATTGGAGAATATATATATGAAACTTGTAACTGTCTCACAAATGCAGGCAATTGAAAAGGAAGCTGACGCCAGCGGCTTGACCTACGACCAGATGATGGAACATGCCGGTCAGGGACTGGCTGACATCATTCTGGATCTCTTTATCGATGAAGTAGAACCAGAGGTTATTGGGCTTGTTGGACCTGGCAATAACGGCGGCGATACGCTCGTTGCGATGACTGCGCTCGCAAGCGAAGGCTGGAAGGCGCACGCGTACCTCGTAAAGCGAAAAAAGGATGATCTTGTCAAACGATTTATCGAAGCAGGCGGTGAAGTTATTTCTGGCGAAAAGGCTTTTGAGCAGCTTGTGGAATCCATCGAAATTGCCGACGTACTTTTGGACGGTGTGCTCGGCACAGGGATCAAATTACCGTTGAAGAAGGATGTCGCGGAGCTTCTTTCAGAGGTCAATGATATTCTCGACGGGTTGGATGAATTCCCGATGGTCATCGCGGTGGATTGTCCATCAGGTGTGGACTCGGATACCGGTGAAGTCGCCGAAGAAACCATTCCGGCTGTTATCACAGTCACGATGGCGGCTGTCAAGCAGGGATTGTTGAAACTTCCCGCATTCGAATATGTTGGTGATATTCATGTAGTGGACATTGGTCTACCCGATGATCTGGTCTCCTTCAAGGAATTGAATTCGGAAGTTGCGGAAGAGGAAATGGTTTCCGCGCTGTTGCCGGAACGGCCTCTCGAATCACACAAAGGGACGTTTGGTACCGCGCTCATCGCTGCGGGCTCCGTCAATTACACGGGAGCAGCCCTCCTTGCGGGAGAGGCGGCATATCGCTCCGGCGCGGGACTCGTCACACTGGCAGTCCCCGCGTCCTTGCATGGAACGCTCGCAGGTCAAATCCCCGAAGCGACATGGGTCCTGCTTCCACATGAGAAGGGTGCGATCGCATCACATGGAGCAGAGGTACTTGCCAAGAATTTTGACAGCATTTCTGCTTTGTTGATCGGACCGGGCTTCGGGATGGAAGATTCGACAAGGGGGTTCATTGAGAATTTGCTTGAAGGAAATTATGCCACCAAGAAAGCAGCACAGCGGATCGGTTTTATCCATGGTGAAAGTGAGAAGAAGGATGAATCGGATGTGAAATTACCGCCAATGGTCGTGGATGCTGACGGTCTCAAACTGCTCGCGCAGGTCACGGAGTGGCACAAGAAACTTCCTTCACCTGCGATCCTGACTCCTCATCCCGGTGAGATGGCAGTGTTGACAGGTTTATCGAAGGAGGAGATCCAGGAAGACCGCCAGGCGATAGCAAGTAAATACGCAAAAGAATGGGGACACGTGGTTGTGCTCAAAGGCGCGTTCACGGTAATTGCATCGCCCGATGGACGGACCACTGTGATCCCTGTTGCAACTCCCGCGCTTGCCCGCGCCGGAACAGGTGATGTGCTTGCAGGTCTCATCGTCGGTTTGCGGGCGCAGGGACTCGACGCGTATGATGCCGCGGTCGCAGGCGCATGGGTCCACGCGCAGGCTGGTTTGTATGCCGCAGATGATCTTGGCACCACTGCATCAGTCCTGGCAAGTGATGTGTTGAATTCTGTTTCTGATGTGTTGAGTGATCTTGAATGATACCGCGCTGAGCGGAGCGTAGCGAAGTCGAAGCGAGAGTTGCAAGTAAACTGCCCTTCGACTGCGTTCCTCACCATCGCTCGTCACTCCGCTCAGGACGAATATCGAATCA